>Ga0209799_1000059_pt1 | contig 19848 bp, 12 predicted proteins | sample PanSoiPlo36MoBio_FD_188324 | JGI IMG/M metagenome (GOLD analysis project Ga0209799, IMG submission 188324) | Tropical forest soil microbial communities from Panama analyzed to predict greenhouse gas emissions - Panama Soil Plot 36 MoBio (SPAdes)... | ecosystem: Environmental > Terrestrial > Soil...
TACATCGAGAAATCATTACCGTTTTGGCGACCGTCGCTTTGAAAACCAACAACGACCCGCTCAGAAGCTTGCTTGCCTCCCAGGGGATCAACCTCGGGCAGCCACCCCCGTCGGCAGCCGGCGCGAAGTAGCTATCATGGAAAACGAATTGCCAACGATTGAGGAGCTTCAAGATCAAGCGGTTGCCCCAGTCGAGCCCGTTGAACAGCGGGGCTCGAGTTTGCCTCTTATATTGACTATGGTTTCGGTTCTCATCTGGTTTGCGTTTCAAACCGTGCAGCTGCTGGTTGAACGAAATAATCTGGCCGCCGTGAAAGCCAATTTCGAGTCAGCGGTGCAAGAATCGCAAAAGATGCAAGCCCAGCTTCAATCGCTCATAGGCAAAACCGCTGAACTTGCGCAGCAGGGCAATTCAGCCGCCAAGGCAGCGGTCGAAGAGCTTGAGAAGAGGGGAATTCCGATCAAAGGGGCCACTGCTCAGCCTGCCAAGTGAACTCATCGCGGTGCAATCTAGCTATATAGTTGACCTGCCATAACTTTGTCTCTATTCTGAATTCTCGTGTCAGGTGGAGAATCATCGGTGGATTTCGGATTTCATCCATTAGTTTGGCGTTGGTTCAAACAGAGCTTTGACGCGCCCACCCCGGCGCAGCAAAGAGGCTGGGCGTCGATTGCGAGTGGAAGGTCAACTCTCATTGCAGCGCCGACAGGCTCGGGCAAAACCCTGGCGGCTTTTCTCTGGTCCATTGATCGGTTATTTCAAAGAGCGGTTAACGGCCAGTTAGACGACATGACAAGTGTCGTTTATGTTTCTCCCCTCAAGGCTCTCGGCAACGATATTGCCAAGAACCTCAAGCAGCCGCTGGCAGAGATTCTTCAGCTGGCGTGGTCTGAAGGTATTCTGGTTCCTGAGATTCGAGTCGCCGTGCGATCGGGCGATACGCCGGCGAACGAACGGCAATCTATGGTGCGCACGCCGCCCCATATTCTGATTACCACTCCGGAATCGCTCTATATTTTGCTCACGGCGGAACGTAGCCGGCGTTTTCTCAAGACCGCGGAGACGGTGATCGTGGACGAAATCCATGCCGTTGCTCAAGACAAACGCGGCGCCCACCTGTCGCTTTCGCTTGAACGACTCGAGGCACTCACCGAGCGGCGGTTGCAACGTATCGGTCTTAGCGCCACGCAAAAGCCCATCGACGAGGTGGCGCGGCTCTTGGTTGGCAGTCTGAACTTGTCGGCCGATTCCAGGCCGGATTGTGAAATCGTCGACGTCGGTCACAAGCGGGAGATGGATCTGCGGGTCGAGCTTCCCGACCAAGAACTCGGCGCCATCGCCACGCATGAGATGTGGGACGAAGTCTACGAGAAAATTGTCGCCCAGGTGAAGGCCCATCGGACGACCCTGGTCTTTGTCAATACGCGGCGCTTCGTCGAGCGGGTCGCTCATCAGCTGAGCGAGCGGCTCGGCGAAGATAAGGTCGGCGCTCATCACGGCAGCCTATCGCGAAAAACCCGTCTCCAGGTCGAAGAGAAGCTCAAGTCGGGTGAGTTGCCGGTGGTTGTCGCCACGGCGTCCTTGGAACTGGGCATCGATATCGGTCACGTCGATCTGGTGTGCCACATCGGTTCGCCGCGCACGATAAACATTTTGCTGCAGCGGGTAGGGAGGTCGGGCCACTGGCTCGGCGCCATACCGAAAGGTGTCTTTTATCCATTGACTCGCGATGATCTGATGCAATGCGTGGCTGGCATTCGCGCGGTAAGAGACGGGCAGTTGGATCGGCTGACGATTCCCGAAAAGCCATTGGATATCCTCGCTCAACAGATGGTGGCGACGATAGCTGGCCTTGAAGCCGCCGCCAAGAACAAGAAGCAAGAACACGAAGAGCTCGGCTCGGGGATGACTGAACAAGAACTCTGGGAGCTGGTCCGCCGCGCATATCCCTACCGGAATTTGACCAAAGTTGAATTCGAGCAACTTCTGGAGATGCTGTCCGAAGGGGTGTCGACGCGAAAGGGGAGGCGGGGAGCGTTTATTCACCGCGACCGGGTTAATGGTGTAGTAAGGCCTCGGCGCGGCGCGCGGTTAACCGCGATTACGAATGGCGGTGCGATTCCTGACACCGCTGACTACGATGTCGTCCAATTTCCTGATGAGGTTCTGGTCGGCAAAGTGAACGAGGATTTTGCCATTGAAAGTCTCGCGGGAGATATCTTTCTTCTGGGCAACCGGTCGTGGCGCATCCGGCGGGTCGGCTCTGGGAAGGTCTGGGTCGAGGACGCTCAAGGGTTGCCGCCAAGCATCCCGTTTTGGTTCGGCGAAGCGCCGGCGCGCACCCGGGAGCTTTCCGCGGCGGTATCAGAGCTTCGGCGCGAAGTGAACGAGCGGCTTGCGGATTCCAACGCGGCGCAGCGCTGGCTCACCGAAGAAACCGGGATTGCCGACACCGTCGCCGAACAGATTGTAAATTATATCAAGGAAACCAGAGCGGTTCTGGGGTGTATTCCTACCCAAACCCAGATCGTCGCAGAACGCTTTTTTGACGAGGCGGGAGGCATGCAACTGGTTATTCACTCGCCTTGGGGTAACGGGATCAACCGCGCTTGGGGCTTGGCGCTGAGAAAACGCTTCTGTGTCAATTTCGACCGCGAGCTGCAAGCCGCTGCGACCGATGATGGCATCGTTATTTCGCTGGTGGAGCAGCATTCCTTTCCGACGGCTGACGTTTTTTCGATGCTGCGGCCGGCGATTGTGGAACGCGAGTTGACCCAGGCAGTGCTTGCATCGCCGTTTTTTACTAATCGATGGCGCTGGAATGCGACGCGCGCGCTGGCCGTGGCGCGCCACAGCGGCGGCAAGAAAGTTCCAGTAGCCTTACAGCGAATGCGGGCTGAGGATTTATTGGGCGCGGTTTTTCCGGAACAGGTGATGTGCCAGGACAATCAGGTGGGGCCGGTGGAGATCCCCGATCATCCGCTGGTCAATGAGACGTTGCATGATTGCCTTTACGAAGCCATGGATTTAGAAGGCCTGCAGGAGATTCTCGGCAAGATCGGCCGCGAGGAAATTCACACCATCGCTATCGATACGCCGGCGCCTTCACCGATGGCGCACGAAATTCTCAACGCCAATCCTTACGCTTTTTTGGATGACGCGCCACTTGAAGAGCGGCGGGCACGGGCCGTGTCATTGCGGCGGGTGGATCCATGGATGGATGGTGAATTTGGACGGTTGGATCCAGGGGCGATTCAAGAAGTACGAGATCAAGCGTGGCCCGACGTGCGCAATGCAGATGAGCTTCACGACTTCATGTTGAGCGTCTGTTTGCTCCCTGTTGAAGAACAGAATGAGTGGTCCGATTTAGCGCGACAACTGATCGATAAAGGAAGAGCGACGCGGATAAACTGGCCCACAGACTCGACCGGAGCCACGCAGCAGGCGTTCGTAGCGGCTGAGCGTCTCTCGCTCGTGCGTGTGTTGCTGCCCCACGCGGTTCCGGATCCTGAACTAGATTTGCCGGATGGCCTGAGGGACGTCGCGCAAACTGAAGAAGAAGTGACGCGGCGCATTATTCACGGCTGGATGGAGACGTTGGGACCGACGACCGCGGGCCAATTGTCCCGGCGACTGGGCATTGCAGTTTCAAGAATTGAAGGCGCGTTGCTGGCTCTGGAGTCAGACGGCATCGTCCTGCGTGGGGATTTCACCGCTCCTCGGGGCGAGGAAGTAGAGTGGTGTGATCGAGCGCTCTTGGCCCGGATTCACCGCTTGACTTTGGGGAGGATGCGGAAAGAGATCGAACCGGTCTCGGCGGCGGATTTCATAAGATTCCTTCTTGCTTGGCAGCATGTGGCTGTCAACACCCAACTGCGCGGGCGCGACGGTGTTTTGGAAGTCATCCGCCAGTTGCAAGGAATCGAGCTACCGGCGCCGGCGTGGGAACAGCACGTATTGCCGGCGCGCATCAAAGATTACGATCCTGCGGATCTTGAGAATCTCTGCCTGGCCGGGGTGATTGCCTGGGGCCGCTTGGCATTGAATGATGACGTGCAGCAATCTGACGATCCGCGCAGGTTCGTCAAGCGGCGAAGGCGCAGGTTGCTCGTGCCCACGCGCACGGCACCGATCGCATTTGTGCTACGTGACGAGTTGGAATTCTTTCTCGAAGGTAAGGTCCCGGACTGGGAGGAGGCGGCGGGTCTATCTCCTATGGCTCGCGAAGTGGGCGGTTATCTGGCACAACGGGGCGCGTCGTTTCTGTCCGATATCGCCCGTGGCACCGGCCTATTAAAGGTTAAAGCGGAAGAAGCTTTGTGGCAGCTCGTGGCACACGGTTTCGCTACCGGCGATGGGATTGCAGGCCTGCGAATTCTGTTAACGCCGGAGACCAAACGAAAGGGCAGGCGGCGCCGCTTGCGTGTTATCAGCGGCGGCCGCGCGGCGGAAAGAATGATGCCGGTGGGGCGCTGGTCCCTATGGCGCGAGCGGACAAATGTCATAACGGTCGAAGGCGAAAAGGTAATCGAGCGTCGGGCATGGCAGTTGTTGCGCCGCTACGGTGTCATGTTTCGCGATTTGCTCGCGCGTGAATCCTACGCGCCGTCGTGGAGAAGTTTGCTGGCCGTATACCGGCGGCTCGAAGCGCGAGGCGAGATCCGTGGTGGCCGTTTCGTCAATGGCTTCGTGGGAGAGCAATTCGCATTGCCGGAGGCGATCGAGAGGTTACGAGCCGAGCGCCGCTCTAAAGATCCAGACGAGCCCGTCGTGATCTCGAGCGCCGATCCCTTGAACCTGGTCGGCATCCTGACACCTGGCGGCCGGATTTCACCCTATTCGAATCAGGTTGTCGCGTACCGGAAGGGCACGCCGGTAGACGTCGGACTGCTCGGCGCCGTATTGAGTCGTCTGCAAACGAGTGACGTGCAGGCCGGGGAGTAATCGCATTTTCTTACCAGTTCTAGCCAACAGTGAGGCAACAGGGAATTATCATGGAAATTTGCTTTCTCGGAACCGGAGCACCCTACCCGGATCCCTTGCGCGGTAGCTCGGCGATCCTGGTGGACGTTGGGTCGGCGAGGATCCTTCTCGACTGCGGCCGCGCTTGTGTGCAACAGATGGCACGGCTGCACATCGAACCGAGCAGCATCACCCACTGTTTCCTGACCCATGCTCACTACGATCATGTGGCGGATTACGCTTTGCTGGTCTTGACCTCTTGGCGTTTCGGGCGCAGTCACACATTGCAAGTCTATGGACCCCCTGGCACAAAGGCGATGTCTGACGCCTTGTTTCAAGAAGCCTACAAGATCGATATCGCGGCGCGAAAAAATTTGAAAAAGTCGGACGCCGAGGCGGATATCAATATCAATGTCACCGAGATGCGCGACGGAACCGTTGCGGAAGGAGAGGGCTGGCGGATTCGAGCCATCGAGGTGGTTCACTGGCCGATCCCGCTATCGCTGGGTTTTCTTATTGAGGCTGGCGGTAAAAGATTGTTCTTCACCGGTGACACCGCTCCTTGCGATGCGGTGAGGAACGGCGCGTCGGGTGTCGATATTTTGATTCATGAAGCGATGTATTTCCCGCCCGACTCGGGGCACTATCGTAGCCACAGTCATCCGGTGCATGTGGGAGAAGTGGCGCGTCAGGCAGGGGTGAAGCAGTTGGTTCTGACTCACCTCCAGCCCGACACGAAGAAGGAACGGTTGTTGAACGATGCTAATAAAGAGTTTACACGACACATCGTCATGGCGACGGACCAGATGCGGCTGGTGGTGTAGTGCGATTGTAACAGAGGGGTATTCGGCTGACGATATCCGGTTCAAAACGTTCAAGCCGTTTAAGCCGTTCAAAACGATTTGAACGATTTGAACCGTTTGAACGAATTGAACGGGGTTACCACCATACTCCAACACTCCATTTCGAGTTAACGAGTTGGTTTCAAATTGGCCTTTTTAGCGAGGTGATCTCATGGCGGAGGTTCGAAGTGTCGGGATTCCGAGTCCACGGGTGGAAGGAGAGGAAAAGGTTGGTGGCAGGGCGCGCTACGCGGTGGATGTCATTTTGCCGAACACCCTGTGGGTCAAGGTCCTACGCAGTCCCATCGCCCATGGCAAGATCAAGAAGATCGATATCATCGAGGCGCAAAAACTCCCGGGAGTTAAGACGGTTCTTACCGGACAGGACATTACCGGCGTGAGGATCGGCAAGAAGATCGTCGATATCCCGCTGCTAGCTGATGGTGTCGTCCGGTACATCGGGGAGAAGGTGGCAGCCGTAGCTGCTAAAACCGAGGAAGTGGCCGAACGGGCAGTGGATTTGATCGATGTTGAATATGAAGAGCTACCGGTCGTGGCCGACCCGCTGGAGGCAATACAATCGTCTGCTCCGCTACTTCATCCCGACATGGCAAATTACAAGGGACTGCTTCACAAAATTGAAGTCCCGAGCAACGTATTCGTTCACTTGACATGGAACAAGGGGGACGTCGAAGAGGGATTTCGGCAGTCCGACGTCGTCGTTGAAAACACGTTTCAAGTGCCAGCGGTCCATCAGGCCTACATCGAGCCCCATTCCTGCGTCGTGCAGGCCAAGCTCGATGGGGGCGCCGAAGTCTGGGCTTCGACCAAGAGCCCGTTCGCAATGCGCGAGCAAGTGGGAAATGCGCTGCAAATTGCCCCTACTGACATCGTGATTCATCCTTGCTACGTCGGCGGGGATTTTGGCGGAAAGGGAGATGCCAACGAAGTTGCGCTTTGTTATGTGCTGTCGAAGAAAACTGGCCGACCGGTAAAATTCCTCGTCGATTATACCGAGGAGCTGATCGCTGGCAATCCACGCCACGGGGCAACCATCACAATCAAGACCGGGGTGAAAAAGAACGGGCTACTGATCGCTCAGCAGATGGAATATATTTTCGACAGCGGCGCTTACGGCGCGTATAGACCCCAGGGTTTTCTTGTTGGCGCCCACGAAGCCTCAGGTCCGTATCGCATTCCCAACACGCGGATCGAAGAGAAATACGTTTACACCAATAAATTTCCCTGCGGATACATGCGGGCACCTGGCCACCCTCAAGGTTCTTTTGCCAGCGAAAGCCAGGCTGATATCGTGGCCAACAAATTGGGGATTGATCCGGCAGAGTATAGGCGCATGAACTTTATGCAGGACGGCGACCATTTTCCTGTGGGAGAAACCATTGCACACGTCAAAGCGGCGGAGACCCTAAAGAGGGCTTTGGAAGAATCGGGTTATCATGCGGCCAAGGCAAAGAACGTGGGCCGTGGCTGCGCTGTAGGCAATTGGGTTTCCAAAGGCGGCGAATCGTACTGTTTTGTCAAAATCGATGAGAAGGGCGAAGTGACTCTCTCTACGGCGGTTATGGATACCGGACCGGGCGCCTACACCATTATGCGTCAAATCGTCGGCGAAGAGATCAAAGTGCCACTCGATTCAATTAGAGTCGAGATCCTCGATACCACGAAGGTATTGAAGGACACGGGCGTACGCGGGAGCAGCAGTACCCGAGTCCACGGAGGGTCCGCCTATGAAGCGGGTAAGAAGGCGCGCGAGGAAATTTTGCGTGCCGCCGCGAAGGCGATGAATGCGTCGCCCGAAGAATTGATACTGTATGACGGCGGCGTGACTCATGGGCGTGCCGAAAGGCGGATGACTTTCGCTGAGATCGCGCGAGCCAACCGCGGCCCCATCATCGCAGAGGGACATTACGTAAACATGAAAGAGGGGCCTGAGACCTCGACGGTTGCGCAAGTGGCGGAGGTGGAGGTCGACGAGGAAACCGGCGAGGTCGATGTGCGGCGAATTACGACGGCACACAACACGGGCAACATACTGAATCCTCTCACCCATCAAGGGCAGATCGATGGCGCGGTATTGATGGGCGTCGGGTATGGCACCATGGAACAAATCATGACAGATGATGTAGGTAAAGTTTTAACCGCCAATCTCGGCGACTACAAGATTCCTAACATCAAGGATATTCCTCTCCTAAAAACTGCTATTTTCCAATCCGATACCGGCAGCGGGCCGTATAACAGTATGAGCATTGGGGAAACGGCTATCATTCCGACGGCCGCGGCCATCGCCAATGCAGTCGAAGATGCAATCGGGGCGCGTGTTATGTCGCTTCCGATCACCGCGGAAAAGGTGTTGGCGGCCATCAAGCAGCGGTAGATTGGAATCCCCAACGCCGTTGAACAAATGGCCATGGCGCGGACGCCCGGTATGAGCGCGCGGGATTGCAGCTATGGCGCCTGAGCCTTTGAATCGTCTGGTGCGAGCGACGGTTATTTCCCTAATTGGTCTGCGCGATGTCTATCGATCGGAACCGGCGTTTCGACAGGAACTGCTGGTTTTGCTTGTGGTTATTCCTGCCGCTTGGCTCTTGACCAGCACCGGCGCGGAACGCGCTTTGCTAATTGGAAGTTGGATGCTCGTTATTGTGATCGAGATGGTCAACTCGGCCATTGAAGCGGCGATCGATCGCATCGGTCAGGAGCGTCACAAGCTTTCGAGAAAAGCCAAAGATTGCGGTTCGGCGGCGGTCTTCTGCGCGATTGTGCTTTCGGTGGTTGTTTGGATATTGGTCTTGGTTTCCAGGTAGCCCGGCTCAAAAAGGATAACTCTGATGCACAGAAGGATACGGCAAATAGAGATTGGTATTTTCGTCTTTACCTTGTGTCTTGGCCTCTCTCGTTTCGCTCAGGCGGGCGAACCGCTGGAAGTCGTGCGTACGGCTGTCGACAAAGCGGTTCAAACTCTGAAAGATTCCAAACTACAGTCTCAAGATAAAAAGAAGGAACGGGTCGATCGCCTGAGGGAAGTTCTGAACCCAATCTTTGATTACGAGGAGATGGCCAAGCGAGCACTCGGTACTCACTGGCGGCGGAGAACTCCGGCCGAACAGGAGGAGTTTGTCAAACTATTCCGAGATTTTTTGGAAAGAACCTATTCGGACAAAGTCGATCTCTATGGCGGAGAGAAAGTGCGGTTTGGGCGTGAAGTGATAGATGGTAATTTTGCCCAGGTCGAATCCGCCATCGTCAAGCCTAATGGCGAGGAACTCGCCGTCAGTTACAAATTACGGCACGTGAATGGTCAATGGAAAGTTTACGACGCGGTGGTCGAAAACATCAGTATCGTCAACAATTACCGCTCCCAATTTGATCGAATCATCTCCGGCTCCTCTTACGAGGAACTTGTGAAACGATTGCAGGAAAAAGTCAGACAAGATGCCTAAGGCCGATGAGGGCCGAACAGGTATGTCCGCGAGTCAGCTCTTAGCTTGATTTCGTCTCCCGTGCATTTCGACGAATACGTTAAAAAAGGAAGCGATGGTACGGTCTTCCATGTGGGGATGTCCATTGCTGTTTTGGTACAGTAAGGTTACCGTGAGCGGCCTTTTGTGCAGTTCGAGTAGGTGCGCGTCCTTAGACTTTAAATAGGCACCTAAAGTCCGAAGCGTGCTTGAAAGATTGTAGAAGTCGGGAAGACGGTCCGATCTGACCCGTTTCTTTTTCGCCTGCCGTTCTATCTCTTCAATTTCTTGGGCGCCGTAATTGATCGTGCCCGAGGCGTTGCTTTCGCTTCCCCGCATCCATCGCCGCATACTGTGAATGACGGACGCAGGCTTATCGGGACTGCCGTGCACAACATACCGCCCAGCCTGGTTCTTCAAATCAAATACGGTAATGCCGCGGCCTTCTAGCGCTTGACCGATGGCGCGTAGGTCCTGGTCATAAGACGTGTTTGCTTTCATAAATCCTGGTGTTTGAACCAACGTTTCATTTGCCCTCCAACCGGAACGGAGCCTGTAACTAGCACTTGCCTTGGTCATAAGCAAGGGCTGTATCGGTGATTTCCTTGACAACCTAGGAGGTGGAACATATGGTTATGAAATTACGGCAACGCTGATTTTTTTTGCACTGTAAGGGAGGTTAGATGGCACGTCCGGAAAAGGCGGCAAAGTCGCAAAATACGGTAACTTACCGCGGTTTGCGGGATTGGCTGGAACGAGTGGACAAAATCGGCGAATTGCTGAACGTTAATGGCGCTCATTGGGACCGAGAGATGGGTGCGATTACCCAGATGCTCACAGAGGGAGGAAAAGGGAAGGCGCCAGCGATTCTTTTCGACGAAGTCCCGGGCTATCCGAAGGGATACCGGACATTATACGGCCAGTTCTCCACCATCAAGCGCGTCGCCCTGACTTTGGGCTTACCCCTGGAGTATGAGCGGAAGGCGGATATCGTCAAAGCCTACCATCACCGCATGGAAGACATGCAGTTTATCAAGCCCAGATACGTCAAGACCGGACCGATCTTTGATAATGTTTTGGAAGGCGACAAGGTCAACGTGCTGAAGCTTCCCGTACCCGTGCATCATCAAAGCGACACGCATCGCTATATTGGTACTGCCGATATGTGCATCACCAAGGATCCGGATGCGGAGTGGTATAACTTCGGTGCTTATCGATGTCAGGTGTACGATGAAAAAACCATCGGTTGCCAGATCACCGAAGGCAAACACGGGCGCATTCATCGTGACAAATATTTCGAGCGGGGACAGAGCGCTAAGTTCGCCATCGTATGTGGCCAGGATCCGTTGCTCTATTTGTTGTCTGCCAGCCCGCTTCCCAGCGGAGTTTCCGAGTATGATTTCGCCGGCGGTATCCGGGGCGAGCCGGTGGAAGTTGTCAAGGGACCGTTTACCGGTTTTCCGATCCCCGCCGATGCGGAAATTGTTCTCGAGGGTGAAGCGGTTCCCGGTCAATCAAGGCCGGAAGGGCCCTTCGGCGAATGGATGGGTTACTACTCGGACGACGTGGTACCGCGTCCCTATCTCAATGTGAAGACGGTTATGTACCGCAACAATCCGATCCTTACCTGCGCGCCGCAACACAAGCCGGTGGACGAAACGGGTTTGCTCAAAGGCATCGCCGGCGCGGCGGAGATTTGGAAGGCGCTGGAAGCGTGCGGCCTGCCCGACATCCTTGGCGTGTGGAATCACGAAGGCGCGCCGGCTACTCGTTTCACCGCGATTCAGATCCGCCAGCGCTATCCCGGCCATGCGCGCAACGTGCTGCATGTGGCCGCCAACTGTATGGCGGGCGCCTATAACGGCAAATGGACCGTGGTCGTAGATGAAGATGTCGATTGCTCCGATATCGATCAGGTGCTCTGGGCTATGGGCACGCGTTTCGACCCGGTGACGGACATTGATATTGTCCAGAAGGCATGGTCGTCGGGCCGCGACCCGATGTTTCTACCGGGAAATTTTAACAACCGAATCTTGATCGACGCCTGCATGCCGTACAATCGTAAACTCAAGGGAGAGTTCCCGAAGGTGGTGGAAGTGCCGGAGGGCGTCCGGGCGCAACTCAAAGCGAAGTTTTCGCAGGTTTTCAAATCAGAATCCTGAGTCGATAGGAGTCTAAGTGGTTTTTGCAAGTTGGCGCGGTGTTGTTGGGGTGGTGAAACCCACTCACCGGCCGGGGTCCCTTGAAGAGTTCATCCGGTTATTGCCGGAGGGGATCGGTGTGGTTCCGGTTTATTTGAATTTCAAGCGCGGCACGGAAGATGAATTCCGCGGCGCGCTCAACGCTGTTGAAGAAAAAGTTGCGGAGCTGGCAAAGGAAGGTGTTGATCTGATTCATCCTGAAGGTGCTCCGCCGTTTATGGTTCACGGGTACAAGGGTGAAGATAAAATTATCAAAGAGTGGGAAGCCAGGTACAAGATCCCCATGGTCACCGCGGCTCAAACTCAAGTCGAGGCCCTGCGCGCGTTGAACGTTAAGAAGTTCGTCGGCGTAACTTACTTCGTCAACAGCGTCAACGATATCACAACAAGTTATTTCCGCGACGCCGGCTTCGACGTCATGGCCATGGAAGGAATCTCGGTGGCCTTCGAAGACGTGGGACGGCTTGCCTCCCAGGAAATTTATGCGCACACGCGGAAGGCCTTTTTGAAAAACCCAGGCGCTGAAGGGATCTACATGCTCGGCACGGGTTGGCGCTGCCTCGACATCATTCATCTGCTTGAAGAAGACTTGCAGGTGCCGGTTGTGCACCCGGTGCCGGCGCGAGTCTGGGCGGTCGAAAAACGGCTGCACGTGAGACAACCGGTCAAAGGCTTCGGCAGGTTGCTTGAACAAATGCCGTGACCGATCAATAAGTTTTTTCGTGCGCGAAAAAACACCGTCGCGTTCGATTCAAGAGTAGCCATTTCATAATCCGTGCGCGCTGACCCCTTGAAGTGCAATCCAGCTATAATTCTGGTAGCGCTCACTACAGGAAGATCGTTTTGAACATGATTGATCCTGATTCGTTTCGCCAATTCGAGCATAGCGGCTGGCAAAACATTCCTCAGCAGTACCATCAGGCCTTTGGCGAGCTCACCGCGCAGAGCATAGCACCGCTTCTCGACGCTGCGGCTGTCAAAAAAGGAACAAAACTCGTCGATATCGCTACCGGACCAGGTTACGTTGCGGCAGCCGCCGCGAAACGCGGCGCAACGGTTATCGGGATTGACTTTTCAGCCACCATGATTGCCGAAGCCCAAAAGAGGAATCCTGACGTCGAGTTTCGCGAAGGTGACGCGGAGCATTTACCGTTCGGCAATGATTTAGTCGACGCGGCGGTGGTAAATTTCGGGATCCTTCATTTGGCACGACCGGATCAGGCGCTCGCCGAAGCCTGCCGTGTGCTGTGTCCCGGCGGCCGGTTCGGGTTCACCGTATGGGCTAAACCCGAGGAGGCACTCGGTTTTGGAATCGTTCTGGGCGCGATTGCAAAGTACGGTAATCTGAACGTTCCACTGCCGGAAGGCCCGCCATTTTTTCGCTTTAGCGAGCCTGACGAATGCATTCGATCTCTACTCGCCGCTGGCTTTCAATCGCCGACGGTCGTCAAGGTTGCGCAAGTCTGGCGGCTCCCATCGGTAGACAGTCTTTTTGAGTTTATGAAAGACAGCACCGTGCGAACGGCAGGATTGCTTCGGGCGCAAAAACCGGAGGTGCTGGAGCAGATTCGCGACGCCATGCGGGACGAATCGAAACAGCATCAAAAAGGCGGCGCCGTAGAGTTGCCCATGCCAGCTATTCTGTCTTCAGCTGTGAAGCCATAGCATTGCTGGCTTTCCCATACCGTCGACTCGACTTAGCTTGGCACTCCCCACAAATTTGCCCTTGAGTTGACAGGCAACTCTTACTTTTCCTTGAGATCCCTTGGCCATTACTTTTCTTTCGCCTGCCGGAGAAGCCGGTTTTTGAACTGGTATAAGAAATTCCAATGGCAGCCATTGGAAAAAAGTATTGGACAGGTTGTCTCGCTTCTGAAACAAACCGAGCCACAGAACTTACTATAGCCGCATCCGCCGCGCCCGGCGCTCACAAACCTTCCGTCTTCCCCTCCGGGCGAGAGCGGCGGAAGTGGTGGGAGTAGATGAAGACCTTACCTGTTAGCCCTTTCGGATCGAGGAGGAATCATGTCAATAACTGCGGGACGATATCGAACGGCCCTCGCGGCGGTTGCGGGGGGAGCATTGCTCCTTCTCGCCATCGGATCCGAGGCACGCGTCACAAGGATTACGATTAATAGTACTACGTCACCCGTGTTCAACGGGCAAATGTTTGGTGACGTCGGGACTTATGAGGAGATCAGAGGCACGGCTACCGGTGAGATCGATCCCTTGGATCCGCGCAACGCGGTCATCACCGATATTCACCAGGCGCCGCTTAACGCCAACGGCAAGGTTGAGTACACGGCGACCTTTACAATGCTCAAGCCGGTCGACATGAGCAGGGCCAGCGGTGTCTTGATATATGGCATCAGTAACCGTGGGGGTCGGGCTCTTGGCTTTGGCAACATCGGGGTCACGGCGGCCAACCCTGCGGGAGACGGCTTTGACCAGAAGCCCGGACACGTCTACCTGGCGAGCGGCTGGCAAGGCGATCTGGTTTTCAATCCGGCTCTACCGGCGGAAACGATCAACGTGCCCGTGGTCCAAGGTGTGACCAGCCCGACCTTCGCCCGCTTCGTGACGGTTGCGGGCAACGTGAACACACGGCCGCTGCCGGGCCGCGGGCGCACGCCCGACAGCCTCGATACGACGAAAGCGAAGCTGATTTCCATCGCGCGCGAAAACAATGTCGGCGAGCGCACCGGCGTGGTGGAAATTCCCAGTAGCGACTGGGCATTTGCGGATTGCAGCAGTACGCCGTTCCCGGGCACACCCAGTGAGACGATGATGTGTCTCAAGAATGGCTTCGATCCAAACCTGATTTACGAGCTCGTCTATATCGCGAAGGATCCGCTGGTGCTCGGGGTCGGTATGGCGGCAATGCGTGACGTCGTGTCCTTCTTCCGGCGGGCCGCCGCTGACGACGTGGGGACACCCAACCCTATCGCCCATGAGATCGAGTGGGTAATCGGATATGGACGGTCCCAGTCCGGTCGCTATCAGAAGAATTTCATCCTGTTGGGTTTCAACGAGGACGAAGACGGCAAAATCGTCTGGGATGGCGCCCACCCGATCATTGCCGGCCAAATGGGCCAATTCAACATCCGCTTCGCGCAGCCCGGCAACATCGCCAACATCTTCGAGCCTGGTGCGGAAGGGCCGATCTGGTGGGGTGATTACAACGACCGTGCCCGCGGGCGCGGCGTCACGGGAATCCTTGAGCGCTGTCGAGCGAGCGATACCTGCCCGAAAATCTTCGACGACTTTGGCGGACCGGAAATCTGGTACAGCCGCGGCAGCGTCGGTATCGCGGGCACCAAGGGCATCGAGGATCTCCGCTTGCCTCGCAACGTGCGTCGCTACTACAACGCGAGCACCACACACGGCGGCGGTGACGGCGGCTTTGCCGTCGCACAGCCCCCACAACCGGGATTGATGCTGGCTGAGAATCCGAACCCCCAAACAGAAACGCGACGCGCGCTGCTCGTGGCCCTGGTCGACTGGGTGACCAAGGGCAAGCAGCCGCCACCGAGCGAATACCCGCGGGTCAGCGACGGGACTCTGGTGCCCGCGACCGCAAACGCAATGCACTGGCCAAAAATCCCCGGCGCTCCGACGCCCGACAATGTCATGAACGTCCTCATGGACTATGACTACGGTCCGGACTTCCGGTACAACGATCAGTCGGGGGTGATGACCAACGTCGTTCCGCCGATCAAACAGGTTATTCCGACACCCGCCGCCAAGGTGGACGAGGACGGCAATGAGATCGCAGGCGTGAAATCCGTGCTCCTGCAGGCGCCTCTGGGAACCTACACGAGCTGGAATCCGATCGCGAGCGGACCCCTGAAGGGCAACGAAGGCTCTCTAGCGGCCGGCTACATTCCGTTTGCCATGACCAAAACCGAGCGCCTGGCGAGCGGCGATCCGCGCCGCTCCGTCGAGGAGCGCTACGGGAGCCAGGAGGGATACGACTGCGTAGTGCGGCATGCCGCCAAGCACCAGGTCCGCATGCGATTCCTGCTTCAGGAGGACGCGGATCGCCTGATTGCGCAAGCCGCCGCGAGCAATGTCTTGCCGAGCGACCCCGACAATCCCATCGCCAGGCGCCTGTGCAGCCAATCGGATTGAGACGATGATCATCACCATCGCGATCATCAGCGCTGATAAAGACAAAGCGGCAGCTCAGTGGCTAAACAAAAGGAGGGAGAGAGTTATGGCAAGGAAACCTACAACACTAGCTGGAATAACGATTCCTATCTGCGTGTCCCGCGTCGCGCGGACCTTCTCGTCGAGTTTGCTAGCCATCGCCCTGTTGGGCACCGGTCATCTTGCGGAAGCAAGAATAACGCGCATCGTCATCGAAACCCGTACATCTCCGGCCTTCGGTGGCGCCTCATTCGGCAATGTAGGGCAGTACGAACAGCTCACCGGGGTCGCGTACGGCGAGGTAAACCCGAAAGATCCCCTCAATGCGGTGATCACCGACATCGAGTTGGCGCCGCGCAATTCGCGCGGCAACGTCGAGTACTCGATGGATTTTGCGATTACAAAGCCCATCGACATGAAGCGCGGCAATGGCACTCTTCTGTATGATGTGCCAAACCGCGGAAATATCAGGAGTCCGGAGCTGAACGTCGGCGGCAACGCCACTAACATCGGTGACGGTTTCCTCGAGCGTGAGGGGTATACGCTCGTGGATAACGGGTGGGAAGGCGACGTAACGACCGGTCTGCAGATCAGACTGCCGATCGCCAGACACCGCGACGGCAGTGAGATCAAGGGGCGGGTGCGTGCTGAATACATTTTCGGTTCCCCGGCGAGCACGATCGATGTGACCGAGCCCCCAGCCTACGAGGCGATCAGCACTGACAACTCCGGAGCAACCCTGACGCGGCGCGTGCATCAAAACGACCCGCGGGAACTCATCCCGAACATGCAGTGGGCCTTTGCCGACTGCACGTCGACTCCATTCCCCGGTGTTCCGGATCCGACGAAGATCTGCCTCCAGGGCGGCTTCGACACAAACCACATCTACGAGCTCCTTTACACAGCGAAGAATCCTATGGTGATGGGGCTTGGCTTCGCCGCGACCCGCGACTTTAACTCCTTCTTGCGCAACGGCAACCAGGGCGGCCTGGTAAATCCGCTGGGCGATGGGATCGAGAACGCGATCATCTACGGCTCGTCCCAGAGCGGTCGCTGGATTCGCACCTTCATCCAACTCGGCTTTAACCAGGACGAGAAGCGTAGACAGGTGTTCGAAGGAGCGATACCGCACAAGGCTTCCAACCGGGGTGCGTTTAACATCCGCTTCGCACAGCCGACCCGGCTGTCGGGAACGCAGCACACTGAGGCACAGTACCCGGGTGCAGAGTCACCGCAGACATGGGACGTGAGCTTCGACCCACTATCGGGTATAACGGCGGGCCAACTGGAGCGTTGCCGGAGGTCCCATACCTGCCCCAAGATCACCCATACAAACACCGACACAGAGTACTGGCAGGCCGATATGTCGCTGAACACCACCGACTCCTTTGGCACGAACGACGTCTCGATTCCGCGCGAGGTTCGGATTTACCAGCTCTCCGGTACACAACACGGCGGCGGCAACCCGCTCCAGCAGCCGCCAGCGGTGCTCCCGGCTTTCCCGAACAATTGCCAGCTGCGCTCCAACAGCAACCCGTTTATCCACGCCCAGCGAGCGTTGCTGGTGGCGCTTCGCGAGTGGATAGTTGACGGCACGGAGCCACCCAAGAGCCTCTACTCGTCGATCAGTCGGGGAAGCTTGGCAAAGCAGAGTGAAATTCAAATTCCGTATGTGCCCGCATCAAATTTCACCGTCGCAGGAGTTACGAACCAGAAGGTTTACCTTGATCGAGGGTTACGCTTCGACGTTGAGGACGTGTCCGGCGTCATGAGAGAACCGCCGATACCTGGGGCTGCCTATACTGTGCTCCTGCCGCAGGTCGATGACGACGGCAACCCAATTGATGGGTTACGGAATACGAACGTGCAGGTTCCATTGGGTACCTACACGGGCTGGAACATCAGGAAGGCGGGCTTCAGCGAGGGTGATTCTTGTGACCTCACCGGCGGCTTCATTCCATTCTTTAAGACCAAAGCCGAGCGCGAAGCCGCAGGCGATCCGCGCCTTTCATTGGAAGAGCGATATCCGACGCATGACGACTACGTTGCCAAAGTCAGCGCGGCAGCGAACGATCTACTCAGCAAGCGCTTGTTACTTCAAGAAGACGCCGACAGCATCATCGCGGCGGCAAACGCGGCCGCTGTTCCCAATTGATACGCTAACCCGAAAACGTTTCTCCCTGTAAGGCTGCTCCCCCGATCGGGGAGCAGCCTTAATGACTGAAATCCACAAGTTTATTCTTATTCTGTTTTCCCAAACCAGGCAGGAAAGGCAGTTTAGTCGTCCAGTCTAAACCCTAGCTTGATCGTTACCTGCCAGTAGTCGACCTTATTGTTTTCAATGTAGCCGCGAGTCTCGATGACTTGAAACCAGTTCAGGTTGTGTAAGGTCTTTGACGCTTTGGAGATCGCATTCTGAACTGCATCTTCTATGCTCGTTTTGGAAGAACCGGTGAGCTCAATCTGCTTATAAATGTGCTCGTTCATAAAACCTCCATGGAAGGAAAATTATTCGTTCTCGAATTTTGGTGCAATAACAATGCCCGCATTGGGAAACAGTCTAGCTGTCGTCTCGTCTTGCCGACTGGATTCCAACTGCGAATTTGAATGCACCAGATTGAAGGAAAATAAGGTCAAAGATTCTAGTAAGATCGGGACTGAGAGGAGAGAACGACTTACAAATACAAAGCCGTTCAGCTCTGTTAAAGGCAGATTGCGACGCTTCGGATGTGAAGGGTGCTTGTAGATAAAAGCCGCACTGACAGCGTAAGACTTGTGTTCACTATTCGAAGAGACGTGTCGCTAAAAATTAGAAACTACGAGCTGCCTATGCTTCCGCCGTTTACAATCAGCGTCTGGCCAGTCATGAAAGATGCTATTGGGGAAGCCAGAAAAAGTGCTGCGTGGGAAATATCCTCGGGTTCTCCTCTCCGCCCGAGTGGGTTGGTTGCGGAGTATTGATTCTCAATGGGTGACTCCAGGCTCAAGCTTGCTAGGCTTAGCGTCTGAGGATCCGGGAGTGTTGATTCCACCCGGCGCTATGGCGTTTATCCTAATTTGAAAAGGCCCAAGCTCGAAGGCCAAGACTCGCGTCAGTTGGATAATACCGGCTTTAGAGGCGGCGTAGTGAACGCCTTGGCCGCGGCCGTAAAAGAGCCCGGCGTGCGATGTTGATGATGCAACCGCTCTTCTGAGGCATCATGATCCGAGCCGCTTGTTGAGTGCAAAGAAAAGTACCCTTGAGATTGGTCGTAAGTACTAGATCCCACTCAGAATCGGAGATCTCGAGAAACGGTTTCCTAAACCAAAGTCCCGTGTTGTTGACCAGGATATCGAGCCGACCGAATTCAGTCCGAACGGTATCGAATAGCTGACTGACCTGCGTCGCAACGCCTACATCCGCCGTAACCGCTAATGCCTTTCGGCCGAGACCCGTCAGGCGGTCGGCCGTTTGCTGCGCGTTTTCTCGATTAAGATCGGCGACGACTACGTCCGCTGCCGCCTCGGCAAAGGCGCCGGCGATTGCGGCACCTCCCACGGCTGGCGCCAATAACGACGGCTACCTTGTCGGTCAGGTCGATCCGGCTCGGGGTCTCCACGAGTTCCCTACGTTTAGGTCACGATCAGGGAATCGGCGGGGAGTCCGATGGCGGCCATGGCGATTCTCCGCTGTTCTCTGTTGGTAATCACTCTGAGTGAGCGTGCGGTTTTGACGGCCCAAAACGTAAGTTGCTGGATCTCGCGCGTGGTGCAGTATTTTTTGAGTACCTTGAGACAATCTTCCCCGTGGGTGAGATCCTTGCTCGCATGAAGTCGCCATAGCTTGATCGAGCCTTCGGGGACTTCGCAGAGCTCTTCCACGCTTTTTCCTTTATGCGAAGCCGCTATCGCATCTTCGTCTCGTCTCATGTAGCCCCGTGCTACCGCAACGCGGGCAGCCTCCAGGCCGCCCATCGCAGCGTAGCCGCCTTGCCAGGGGAGTGTCCGGGTCATGTTATCCAGGGCATGCATGCAGGCCATGAGAACAGGTGTTGGCTCAAAGTTTTCTACTTCCTCCTGGGATATGCCCATCACCGCCACGTCTCCGTACAATACTTCAATGTGGGACTTTCCTTGAGCGTCGGGATCGGCCACCTCTTCGTCCCAGCAGTCTTTCAAAATCTCTTGACGGACATCCTGATACGGACAGCTCGCGGCCACATTCATGAGATAGC
>Ga0209799_1000060_pt1 | contig 19784 bp, 17 predicted proteins | sample PanSoiPlo36MoBio_FD_188324 | JGI IMG/M metagenome (GOLD analysis project Ga0209799, IMG submission 188324) | Tropical forest soil microbial communities from Panama analyzed to predict greenhouse gas emissions - Panama Soil Plot 36 MoBio (SPAdes)... | ecosystem: Environmental > Terrestrial > Soil...
GCCTTTCCAAGGCACAGGGCTGGTGACGACTCAACGTGTTCTTGCAAGAAAGCGTGATGTCGCAAAGCGGGTTCTCAAGTCGTACGTTGAGGCGATCCAGGTGGTGAAAACCAATCCTGATATCTCCAAAAAGGCCTTCGCCAAGTACCGACAAACCAAAGACGAAAAGCGCACAGAAGACGCCTATCAAACTCTCCGTGAGATCGTGAAATCCAAACCTTACCCGTCTCTCGAAGGATTTAAGACAATTATCAAAGATGCAAGCGAGAGGATTCCTGCAGCAAGGACCGCCAACCCGAAGGATTTCATCGACATCACTCTATTGGAAGAGCTGGATCGCTCAGGATATATCGATTCACTCTATCGCTGAACCTTCACAATTCTTGGTGTAGCGAGATCCAAAAATCTTAAGCGATGTTCCAAACATGTCGTGCGCCTTTGTTTTCCTTAGGCTGAGTGAAAAAAGCTGGTCTGAATAAGATGCGATTCGGGATCCAATTTCACCCTTTGCCCACGGCTCCGGAAACGGTGGTGTATGCTAAGCGCGCGCTATCGCAATATCCTTTCGAAAAAGTGTGGGTTCCGGATCATCTCACCCATGAGCACGCCCTGGTCACTCTGGCAGCGATAATCGCGCAGACGCAAGCGCACGTTGGCACCTCGGTGACCCATCCTTTCTGCCGGACCCCTGTCGATCTGGCTTCCGGGTTTGCGACGCTCTCCCATTTGGCCGAGCGGGGAATTACGGTGGGTATCGGCGCCGGCTCTCCCACTTCGGACATGATTCTCAAGCGGGGCCGGGTAACGATGCTGCGCGAGATGATTCTCTTTTTGAAGGAAATGTTCGCTGGCCGAAAAGTTAACCTAGGTGATTTTCCCAGGCTTACTGACTTCTTTCGTTTGGATCCGGCCGCTCGAGGCTTCCTCCGACTTCCGCCGTTGAATCCGCCTGACATTTTCGTTGCCGCCGCCGGGCCACAGACACTTAAGATCGCCGGCGAGCTCGGCGATGGTTTGATCTTGAGTAATTTATCTTTTCCCACCGCTCTCATAAGACAAGGTGCTTTGGCAGACGCCATGAACAAGCTTTCTGCTGCTCGCGCATCACATGAAGAAAGGAGGTTTACTAAAGTGCTCCACCTTCATGTGTCGGTCTCGCGAAACGGCAATGCGGCGCGGCGATACTGCCGCGGCATGGCCACCAACGGTCTGATCCAAGGTCATCTCCTAAGGCAGAGACTACTGCAGCTGCCCGTCCCCGCGGAAACCTTGGCGGCGATACAGAACGCCCATCGCCGAGGCAGAACCGTGGAAGAAATGGACGCTCTGATCAGCGACCAGGTTATTGACGACAGCGGCATCGTGATCGCGGGCACGCCGGCAGCATGCATTAACCAGCTCGATCAGATACTCCGCGCCGCAAAACCTTACCGTTTCGACATTGTCGACATCGCCTCTCCCTTGGGACCCAACTGGGATGAAGCCATCGATCTGATTTGCCAGGAGATCATCCCCGAGCTAGAGCGTCGATCGGATACGTATCTGGAGCCTTAACGACGAACTAAAATATTACTCAAATCACAAGGCTGAGTCTGTAGTGCGACAGCAATACGGAGGTTGATCATGTCGATCTTGAACTTCAAAGATGCAGACATCTACTATGAGGTCCATGGCAATGGACCACCGTTTCTTTTTCTGAGCGAAACGGCGTGCGACGGAGAAGTTTGGAAAATCTACCAGGTGCCCGAGTTTTCACGCGATCATACCGTAGTCACTTTCGACTATCGTGGAACGGGACAATCCAGCAAGCCGTCCATGAAATATACGATGGAAATGTTCGCCGACGACGCCGCGGCGATCTTCGATCATCTGAAGCTCGATCAAGCGATTGTATGTGGCCACTCCATGGGCGGGAGGGTTGCGCAGGTTCTTGCACTAAAACACCCATCCAAAGTTAAGAAGTTGATTCTGGCGTCAAGCGGGGCCGGGTATCCGGACCAGCGAGGAATCCCACTGAAGCTATGTGTGGAAATGGTACGGATCGGATATGAAAAATATGCCCGCGAACATACCGTTACCGTGGGTTGGACGAAGGACTACCTCGGTAAGCATTGGGACAAGGTCGAAAAATTTCTCAAAGTCCGTTGGCAGAATATACCGCCGCTGGAATGTTTCCTGCGTCACATTATTGCTCGGCACGAATGTGACACCAGAAAACAGTTAAAGGACATTCGGGTTCCAACCTTAGTCTTGGTCGGCGCGGAAGATCATATCTCTGCGTCCAACCTTTCCCATCGAGCTAGCTCTGAAGAGCTAGCCAAGGGAATTCCCAACGCGAAACTCGCGCTCCTGCCCGGCGAATGCCATCACTTTTTCTACACCGAACCGGCGGCGGCCCATAAGATCATCCGAGATTTCTTGCGAGAAAGTTAGATATAACGTCTCGGAACTATCCACCTGAGAACTATCAGGCATCAGTATAGTTCTGATAGATGCGGTCGGTTTTCGCCGCCATGATGAAGTCGTTTTTGTGCAAGTTGCGGATCTTGTGCGTCCACCAAGTGACCGCGACCTTGCCCCACTCCGTGGTCAGCCGCGGATGATGTCCTTCCTTTTCGGCCTCTTCGCCGACCGCGTCAGTGAAAGCTATGGCATCTTTAAAGTTCTTGAACTTGAACAGCCGATCCAATTTGGGAATACCGTCTTCAGTGACAATCTGCCATTCAGGTACCTGCGGCTTCAGTTCTTTGATCTCTTCCTTAGTCACCGCCGGCGCTCCGACTCGGCAGGCCTCGCATTTTTGTTCGGTTAGTTCTTCCATGTCGTTCCCTCCATAACTTGCGTGGCTACGATTACAATTGCGGCATCACCTCTTGGGCAAACTGTTCCATCGACTCTCTCACTAGGGGATGAGGCACGGCGCCGATGTTGTGCCAGGTGAGAAAGTGTGTCGCGCCGGTCTTTTGAGACAGGTCTCGTAGCGCCTGTACTGCACTTCCGGAATTCCCAATGATCGCGTGGCGTGAACAGACCGTTGGAAAATCCACCATCGCTCCCGCCGCGCTCTTAAGACGGGTCGGCAACTCATCGCCTCGCCGCATCAGCCAGTCGGTGTAATCAATCCGCATGTCCGCGATGGTTTTGAAGTAGCTCATGACGCCGGCTTCAGATCGTGCTCTAGCCTCGGCTGTCGTGTGCGCCAAGTGCATAGGGACCAAAAGACCCAACTCCCTCGTCTCCTGATCATGACCCTGTTCTTTTAAACCATCCCAGTACGCCTTCGCGAATTCAACCACCTGCTGAGGGGTTCGGGTGTGAATAGGAAGCAATAGATTGATGCCGAGTCGCGCTCCGACTTCCACACCCTCGAGGGAACTGGTCGCCATGTAAAATGGCGGCAGAGGGCTCTGGACCGGCTTGGGATTGACCACGACCTCTGGAATTTGAAAAAATTTGCCGCTGAAATTCAAGGTTTCTTCTGACCAAGCGCGGCGGATAATTTCGAGTGCCTCAATCATGATGTCGTGAGTGGACTTGTGATCCGCACCAAAGCATTCGTAGGCACGACTGTGTGGGTGGCCGCCACCAGCGGCAAAATCCATCCGTCCTCGGCTGATCAGATCGAGCATCGCCGCCTGCTCAGCTAAATGGACTGGATGATGAATCGGCAGCGTGTTGACCGCCACACCAAGCCGCAGATGGTTCGTCCGTTGGGCAAGCGCCCCCAACACAACATAAGGTGCAGAGAGAAGCGAAAAACGCGGTTGACAGTGGATCTCCGCGATCCAGAAGCCCCGAAAGCCGAGACGGTCGGCCAGCTCCGCCTGCTCCAAGAATTCATTCAAACGAATATGCGGAGAAGCTCCCGACGGACACTGAATCTCAGTAAAAAGACTGAATTTCATCGTTCAAACGTATCTTTTTCAAGCGATCGAGAAAGAGGGAATCTCACTTCGTAGCGTTGACTTGACCGTTCGCGCAGCTGCTTTGGCAGCTGATTTGTAAGAAACATCCGGCCGTTGGATAGCTTTTCTTAAACCCGCCGCCCTTGGAGCCATCACGTCGCCTCTCCCGTGCCAGCTCGCGGCCACTTCCAATACCGCGCTTGTTGTCAAGAACGACGAATTCGGCCTCGATAGCAGAAAGATCGAAATCCCTTTTTGTCGCGCTTCCAGGGACTGAACTATCGCAAGCATAACCAGTGCACAGGATAATCCCCAGCGGGTCACAGATGGCGGCTTTTTCTAGTTCGGCTCAGAGTCACGATTTCCATGCGACACGACGAGTCTACCACCCGAGTGCATAGGCTTCCCGCCGTGGATCGGCGCCCGCCATCCACGTTCCAGTGCTATCGTCTTTGACGATCACCTTGGCGCTGCCAAAAGACCAGCGATCCACTAGGGAAACCTTGTGGCCATGCATGCGTAAATCGTTGATAATCTGCGGATCGAAACCGGCTTCCATGCGTAACTGTTCCGGAGCCTGATCTCGCGGCGGTGTGCCCGGTTGGTGACTCCAGCGCGGCTGCTCAACTGCAGCTTGAGGATCCATACCCAAGTCTAAGATATTATGCAGAACTTGCAGGTTCGTTTGTGGCTGTTCGTCGGCACCTGGACTCCCGCCAACAGCAAAGAAGTCACCGCTCTTGAACACCATATAAGTGTTGAGCGTGTGCGCGGGTCGTTTCCCCGGCTTTAGGGAATTCGCTTTGCTGGGATCGAGCCCGAAGCTGCAAAGCCGGTTATTCATAACAACACCCGTATCCCCGGCGATCACGCGGGAACCAAAAGGCGAGAAGACACTTTGGATCAACGAAATCGCGTTGCCGTCGCGGTCTGTGGCACATAGATAAGTGGTATCGCCTCCCAACGCTCTAGCCGCGGCCTGAGGTCGGTGAATCACGTCGGCAAGTAACTCTCGTCGCCTCCCCGCATGCTCTTTTGAAATAAGCATCGGGATTTTTGGATCGCCGAAGTCGGGATCTTCGAGGTGGCGGATGCGATCTTCAAAGGCGAGTTTTTTGGCTCCCACCTGGTAGTGAATGCTGTCAGCGCGGTGGATCTCTCCCGTATGAAGCGGCCAGGCCTCGATGATGTTCAGCATTTCCAGAACCATGAATCCCTGAGATACCGGGGGCTGCTCAAAAATCAGATAATCCCTATACCTCGCGCTAAGTGGTTCGAGCCAGCGCGCCACATTAGGCTGCAAATCATCTTCCGTTAGTAAGCCCCCCTCGGCTTTAAGCGTTCGGCAGATATTCTCTGCGACCTCGCCGGCGTAAAATCCATTGCGTGCCTTGAGGGAAATCTTTTCCAGCACGTCTCCCAGCCCTTTTTGAACCACAAGTTTTCCCGGCTTTGGCTCGCCGATCGGGCGCCGAAAACAGCGATCAACCCAGGGAAACTCGGAGCTTAACTCCTCGATCGCCTCCGCCAGTTCCAAATGGAGCGGGAACCCGCCACAGGCAAGGTCTATCGCATCAGACGTGAGCCGCCTGAGATCCTTGGTGCCATACTTGCTGTGAAGTTCGAGCCATCCGTCAACCGCCCCGGGCACTGCCACGCTCAACGGACCCGACGTCGGAATACCCTTGAGTCCCCGTTCTCGAAAATAGTCGATGCTCGCACTGGCAGGCGCCGGACCGCTGGAATTAATCGCCTCGACCTTGCCGTTTCTTTTCATAAAAACCAGCGCGAACAGATCTCCGCCAGGACCGCAAGATTCGGGCTTCACTACCGCCATCACAAATGCCGCGGCAAGCGCGGCATCGACAGCGTTGCCGCCCTCCTCGAGGACTTTAACCCCGGCCAACGCGCCGAGGCTGTGACCTGCGGCAACCATGCCGTTTTGTCCCATGATAACCGGGCGCGCCGATTTGCTGAAAATCATAGTCCTCCTAAACCGAGCACCCTCTGGGCATTCCCGCCGAGGATTTTTTCTTTGTCTGATTTGTTGAGCTCCAAACCCTCGATGGCTTTCAGGCTATTCTTGACCAGCACACATCCTTCCTCCGGGCCGTAAGGGTAATTGGTCCCGAGCACGAGCCTGTCCACGCCGAAGAAATCCTTCACACACTTTAGGGTCGACGCCGGGTGATCTGCGGTGTCGACATAGAATCTCTTGAACGAATCGAGCGGGTTTTCCCGCAATCCGTACCTCTGCCGGATTTCCTCCGTGCGGCCGGTATAGATATTGATCGCCCTTTGGGCGAAAAAGGCAAGCACCCCACCGACGTCGGCTACGACAAAATTGATCTCGGGAAATCTCTCTAACACCCTGCCATAGACCAAGCGCGTCATCGCTACCGTACTGTCAAAAGCCCAGCCGAAGATTAACGTCGGCATGATGTCGATTCCTGTTGCCTCAGTCGACAACGGAGCAGTTGGATGGATATAGACAGGTAGCTTGTATCGTGCCAGTCGCTCATAGATCGGAAACAGCTCCTCACGGTCCAGGGGTTTCCCGTTGAGATTCGCGAAGCAGCCAAAGCCTTTGAGTCCCAACTCGTTCACGCTTCGTTCCAGCTCATCGAGCGAAGCCTCAATTGAGGAGGTCGGCAACGTGAAAAATCCAATAAAGCGATCGGGATGTTTGCGACATATTGACGCCACAGCACTATTGGCAATCTTAGCTAAGTTCACCGCGCCCTCGCCTTCAAAACGGTCTGCGCCCGGTGCTGGAATCGTCAGCACATGGATATCGACCCACAACTGGTCCATGTGCTCGATTCTGCGACCAATATTTTGCCCCTGGAAAGTTGCCGTGTTGATACGGCAGCGAAGTTTCTTATCGTAAAAATAGCTCATGCCGCTGTGCGGATCAGGCGGTTCCAAAATCACTGCGCCATCGATGCGCTTCATTTCCTCAAGGTACGGCTCAGGGTAAATATGAGCCTGAAAATCGATGACCATAGTAATGCCGGATAGCTATGAGACAGTGTGCTCAAAGCCCGTACAGGGCCCTGGCATTGTCATCGAGAATCTTGTTGACGATTTCTGGGGGCACCGTTCCATCTTCCTTGAGTTTGCGCAGCGCCAGGATCTCCGAAGAAGTGTCGTTGTGGCCATAATCGGTGCCGATGACGAGCTGATCTTCGCCCGAATATTTTAGCACGTAAGGAAGATCGTCATCTGTTTGGCAAGCGACATAGATTCGGTTTTTGCGAAGCACGTCTTGCTTGTCCACCTTCTTTCCACCCCGCTCGAAGCGCCTGGCAAAATCATGAATCGCGTAAGGCACCCACTGTGAACTTACCTCGATGAAAGCAAACTTGGTCTTGGGAAACTTTTCCGGGATCTCGTGGAAAATCAAGGCGTGGAACGAGCCTACCACCGCGAGCTTGAATTTGGAAAACCCGCATTCGTTAAGGAAAAAATCATGCACCGCGAAGCTTCCTGTAGCCGAGTGTACGCAGACCGGCAGATCCAACCGTCCGGCTTCTTCATAGAGAGGAAAAAAATGAGGATCGCTTAGACGCTTGTCCCCCTCCAAACCCCGCATAAAAATACCGCAGGCGCCGTTCTCTTTGGCGAAGCGCGCCTCTTCCATCGCTTTGTCCATGGTGAGCAGGGGCAACACAGCCACCCAACGCAGCCGCTCCGGCGCACGTTTCCAGATATCGACAAGCCAGCGGTTATAGCTCCGAGTAACCGCCAGTTCCAACTCCGGCCGGCGAGTGAAAGGCCGCAAGAAAATCGTCGGATAGAGTACCTGCACGTCGACGTCCAGCTCGTCCATGTGCCTGAGCCGGGCGTTGATATCATCCATCTCGCGCGCTTCTTTCGGCGTCTCGTGTCCGACATTTCTCGCTTTGCCGATATACACATTGTCGATCAACCACGATTCACCGCCTGAACTCAGGTCATTTGGTGTCGCTACGATACGCGGCTTATACTCCTGCTCCGACTCCAACATGTAGTCCCAGGTTCGTGCCGTTTCTAAAACGTGGGCATCGGAATCAATGACTGCCATTTCAATCAACCTCCCAATCTAGGTTTAGCCATTGCTTGCTTGAGCCCGGCCCGTTCTGTTTTGGAACCGATGGAGTTATTGCAACCCTGGCAGGTATAATCATACAATTCGCCGTCCGGCAGCACCAAAAGCAAACGTTCTCGTACCGGCATCGCTCTGCGGCACTGGTCACAGTAAAGCAACGCCGCGTTGAACTGATCGAAAGACTGCTCCATAAAAAACTTTCAGTTCTCAAGCCTTGTGTTCGCCATCGGCCGCTTGTCTTGCCTTCGCTTCCTTGATCACCTTTTCCGCCAGATGCGGCGGCAATTCCTCATAGTGAGAAAATTCCATCTGGAATTCTCCCCGGCCACTGGTAAGCGCTCGCAAATCGGGTGCATATTTTAAAACTTCCGACATGGGCACTTTGGATTTAATGACTTGATTGTGCCCTTTGGTATCCATACCGACAACTTTTCCCCGACGGCTGTTCAAATCACCAATCACGTCCCCCATGTTTTCGTCAGGGACCGTTATTTCCATGTTCATGATCGGTTCGAGAATCACCGGCTTGGCCTTCTCAACGGCGCTTTTGAAGCCGAGGGACCCGGCGATCTTGAAAGCCATGTCCGATGAGTCCACATCATGATAGGAACCGTCATAGAGCCTGACGCGTACATCGACCATCGGATATCCGGCGATAACGCCCCCGGCCATCGCTTCCTTGATCCCCTTCTCGACCGCAGGGATATAGTTTCGTGGAATGGCGCCGCCAACAATCTCATCAACAAATTCAAAACCCTTACCTTGGGGGAGCGGTTCTATCTTAATCCAGGTATCGCCGTATTGGCCTCGTCCGCCGGTTTGTTTTTTCAGTCTTCCCTGGGCACTGGCGCTGACTCGGATGGTTTCCTTGTACGGCACCTTGGGCGCCTTGAGCACGACTTCTGCGCTGTATTTGCGCTTCAGCTTTTCGACGATAATCTCGACGTGCTGCTGCCCCATGCCCGAAAGGATAAAATCCCGCGTTTGCTCATCGCGGTGAACCTCGATCGTTGGGTCTTCTTCCATGATTCGGTGTAAGCCCTGGGGCACCTTCTCTTCATCGGCTTTGCTTTTCGGTTCGAGAGCAAAAGAAATAACCGGCGAAAAATGCACCGGTCCTTCATACTGAATCGGTGCTTTCTCGTCACACAGTGTGTCGCCGGTAGAGACCTCTTTCAGCTTCGCCGCCGCAACGATATCACCGGCGGAAGCTTCTTTGAGGATGTCCTGTTTCTTACCCTCCAGACGGAACATGTGGCCGATCTTCTCTTTGACTTGCTTGTTGGGAACATAGCAAACACCGTCTGAAGCGAGCTTGCCTGAAACGACCCGCATAACAGAGAGTTTTCCCGCGAAGGGATCGATGATCGTTTTAAACACATAGGCAGAAAACGGCGCCGTGGGTTGCTGTGCCCGTTTCTCAACCTCGTCAGTGATCGGGTTTGTGCCTTCCATTTCACCTTCATCCACGGGGGACGGCAAATAATCAATGATGGCATCCAGCAATTGCTGAATGCCGATCTGCTTGAGCGCCGAGCCGTACAGAACGGGATAGAGCTTTCCTTGACGCGTTTGTTCGCGAATAGCTTTCTTCAGCTCGTCCGTCGATAGCTCTTTTCCGTCCAAGTATTTTTCCAGTAACTCGTCATCGGTCTCCGAAACGCTTTCCATCAGTTTTTGTCGCATCTCCTCCGCCGCGCCCTTGAGATCACCCGGAATCTCTCCTTCGGTAAATTTTCCGCCCTCTCCTTCGTAGAGGTAGGCTTTCATGGAAAGCAGATCCACCACTCCTTTGAAGTTTGCCTCGATGCCGATGGGGATTTGGAGGTGAATCCCTTTGACTTCTAAACCTTCCAACATTGAATCCACACGTTCAACGACATTGTCCTGCTCATGATCCATCTTGCTCGCGAAGAAAAGCCGACCGATTCGGTTGTCATTGGCCTTGTCCCACAATCGTTCGGACTCGACCCTTAGGCCCACCGAGGGGTTAAGCACAAAGACAGCGCCGCCGAAAGCGCGCATGCAATTAATCGAATCCGCCAGGAAAGCGGCATAGCCAGGCGTATCGATCAGTTCGAATGGGTGTTTCTTCCATGTGAGCGAATGAAACGCCGTCGAGATCGACACGTAGTGTTTGATTTCTTCGGCCTCATGATCCAACACCGATGTGCCCTCTTGTACCCTGCCCAATCGTTGAGTCACCCCCGCCGTAAACAGCATCGCTTCCCCTAACGAAGTTTTTCCTGAGCCGCCTTGACCCAGAAGGCCGACGTTACGAAGTTTCTCCAGCTCCGCTGTAGCCATATCTATAGGATTCCTCCCCCATTTATTTGTGCGCTCTCGCCTTCACTTCTTGAAGGGAATTCCTTTCATAAATGATGCGCAGTCCCTCCAAGGTCAGGAATTCATCGACTTCGCTGATCGTGGAACATTCCGACGCTACCAAGGGTGCCAACCCTCCCGTGGCCACGACTTTGGCCTGAACTCCGTTTTCCTTCTGGATACGCTGAACGATACCGTCTACAAGACCCACATAACCAAAAAAGATTCCCGCTTGGATGGAGTTAACCGTATTTTTTCCCACCACCTCTCTAGGCTTCACAATCTCGATTCTCGGCAGTTTCGAGGCTCGTTGAAACAATGCCTCCAAAGAAATCAACAAGCCCGGCGCGATAGCACCGCCGACGTATTCGCCCCTTTTCGATATAAAATCCACCGTCGTCGCGGTCCCAAAGTCCACTACGATACAGGCGTCGCGATATTTCTCATAAGCCGCAATGCCATTAACAATACGATCGGCGCCTACGTCTTTGGGACTATCATACAAAATGGGCATTCCGGTCTTAATCCCGGGACCGACCATGAGAGGTTCGAGCTCGAAGAACTTGATGGCCAGTTCTTGGGTAACGCTGACCATCGGCGGGACGACGCACGAACCGACTATAGAATGAATCTGATTGCACCTGAACCCTTTTGAGGAGATGAGCTGTGAGATGATCACGCCGTATTCGTCGGCCGTTCGTTCCGCTTCGGTACGGAGACGCCAGTGGGTGACCAGCTTTTTGCCTTGGTAGAGACCAAGAACGATATTGGTATTGCCGATATCGATCGCCAGAAGCATATTCTTTATTTCAATCTTCCAACGGAAACACGTCGCCAGCAACAATCCGGTGACGCTCTCCTCGGTCGTCCTCAATAATAAGGGCGCCGTCTCGATCTATTCCTTTGGCTGTTCCGATCATGATGTGGTTCGTCATTTCGACTCGAACCCTTTTGCCGCGCAGCCCAAAAAAACCTTCCCAGCGCAGCGCCAACGAATCAAAACCCACCTCTTCGAGTTCTCCATAGCACCTGTCGAGGTCCTGAATCAATCTCTGCAAAAACGCCTCACGCTCTACGTTGTTTTTGGTTAAAGTTAGAACAGACATCGCACGCTCGCGAATCGATTCCGGCATCAATACGACCGGATAATTCAGGTTGACGCCGATCCCAAGAATCACGAATTCGATCCGCGCGGAATCACAGGAAGATTCGGTCAAGATTCCCGCTAGTTTTTTATCCCCAACCAAAATATCGTTGGGCCATTTGATGGTAGGAGGGGTAACGATAAATGAGGCAATGGTGTCAGCCAGTGCTACCGCCGCCATCAAGGTAAGCTGCGGCGCATGAGCCGGTGGCAACTGCGGTCGCAGGATGACGGAAAAATACAGGTTAACGAAAGGTGGAGATACCCAGCTTCTACCCAAACGGCCGCGACCGTGAGTTTGGGCTTCCGCAATGATGACTTCGCCCTCAGTTGCTCCTTGCTCGGCAAGGCGTCTGGCGTAAGCATTGGTGGAGTCAATTTCCCCAAAGTAATGGAGTTTCTTTCCGAGACGTCGGGTTGCCAAGCCGTCCCGGACTCGCTGGAGTTGGAGCGCCCCCCCCTCTATCCGCGCCGACTCTTGTCTATTGTCCACCTCAACGCGCATTCATCGTAATCTTCATGTTGAAATCAACCACCGGCGCCGAATGGGTCAGCGCGCCCGACGATATGAAGTCGACGCCCGTCTCGGCCACCTGGCGAATGGTTTCTAAGGTGATACCGCCGGAGGCCTCGACCCAAGCACGTTTGTTTACCAACCGAACCGCCTCCGCCATTTGCGCGATCGTCATGTTATCGACCATGATCACATCGGCCCCGGCATCGAGCGCTTCTTGGACCTGTTTGAGATTTCCAGCTTCGACTTCGACTTTGGCCATGAATGGAGCATGGCGCCTAACGGCTTTGACGGCCGCGGCAATCGACCCTGTCGCTTCGATATGATTGTCCTTGACCAGGGCGGCATCGTATAAGCCGATACGGTGGTTCGTTCCTCCTCCCATGCGCACGGCATACTTCTCCAAAGTTCGAAGTCCGGGGGTCGTTTTTCTCGTATCCAAGACCTTGCAGGGAAGATCTTTCACAGCGTCGACATATTTCCGTGTTAAGGTCGCGGTTCCCGACAAACGCTGGAGAAAGTTTAAAGCCGTTCGTTCGGCAAGCAACAGCGCGCGCACGGGACCTTCCGCTTCCGCCACTACTTTACCGTTCTTAACCTGGCTGCCATCCTTCGTCAGGAGACGCACCTCCACTTTCGGATCGATGAAGTAAAAAATTCGATCCAAGAGCACTAATCCCGCCACAACGCCGTCTTTCTTGGCCCGGAACAGCCCCTTGCCCTGACACTCCGCCGAAATCGTCGCCATGGTCGCTAAATCGCCGGCGCCGATGTCTTCATCCAACGAGTCCCGAATCAATCGCTCGATCTGGGGACTGACGAGTATATCCATGGACCTAGTTCCTTCCTTACTCAATTTCCCGCAACCGTTCCAGACTCAGGCTGAGGGCACGAAGCCTTTCTTCATGCTGCACCGACTTTTCTCGCTCTTTCTGAATCACTTCTTCTTTTGCTTTCGATAGGAATTGAGGATTGGAAAGTTTCTTTTGAATCCGCGTAAGCTCTTCCTCCACTTTGCTGGTTTCTTTGCTTAGCCGCGCGCGCTCTTCTAACAAGTTTATCATATCACCAAGAGGCAGGTAGATCTCGACAGAGCCCACAATCGCCGTCGCCGCACCCTTCGGCCGCTCTCCGGAAGTCAGACTCTCAACAGACCCGACGCGGGCTAGGGCTCGGAGGTAAGGCTCCTGCGCACGGAGAAATGATAGATCGTGATTTGGACCATAGAAGATAACCTTAACCTCCTTGCTCGGTGGGCAGTTCACTTCGGTGCGCAGATTTCTAATGGCCCGAATAGTGTTCATTAGAAACTCCATCTTATTCTCGGTTTCTTCATCGATCCAACCTGCCTCGGGGCGCGGATAAGACTCCACCATCACGCTCTTCCGAGGCCCTGCTCGTTGGGGTCCTCGGAGCACCTGCCAGATTTCTTCCGTGACGAACGGCATGATCGGATGAAGCAACAATAAGATTTGCTCTAAGATCTCTACCAAGAGACGCTGACTTTGCCCGGGGTCTGAGCCGATAGTTCCATTCAGGGACAGCTTGCTCATTTCGATGTACCAGTCACAGAACTCATGCCAGGTGAATTGATACAGAACGTTGGCATAATCATTGAAGCGGTAGGCGTCGATCGCTTTTCGCGCTTCACCGATGGTTGACGCGAGACGTGAACGAATCCAACGATCCGCGAACTGCAGATCCTCACTCGCAAGAGAACGTCGATGGGCCTGTTGCCGGTTCGAATGTTCGCCCAGGTTCATCAATACAAATCGCGCCGCATTCCAGAGTTTATTGACGAAGTTCTGGTAGCCGGCGATGCGATCCTCGGCCAGTTTGATATCGCGACCCATGGCGGCCATCGCTGTCAAAGTAAAACGGAAGGCATCGGTCCCATACTCTTGCATGACGTCGAGAGGATCGATCACGTTCCCTTTCGATTTGGACATCTTCTGTCCTTCTTCGTCGCGCACCAATGCGTGAATGTAAACATCACGAAACGGGACATCATTCATGAACTTGAGCCCCATCATAACCATCCGTGCCACCCAGAAGAACAAAATATCGAAACCGGTGACCAAGGCGGAGGTCGGGTAGAAGCTCTTGAGATCGTCCGTCTCATGCGGCCAGCCAAGGGTTGAGAACGGCCAAAGGGCGGAGGAAAACCAGGTGTCCAAAACGTCGGGATCTTGAAGCAATTTGTTGCCGCCGCACAGGGGACAACCGCTTGGTGCCTGGCGAGCTACGATGGGTCGGGCGTCCTTCGTGAAAATATATTCACCTTGGTTTCCATGAATGACGTTTCCTGAATCGCACTCGACGCAGTACCAAGCCGGTATCTGATGCCCCCACCAAATTTGCCGCGAAATACACCAATCCTTGATATTCTCCATCCACGCAAAATATGAATTATTCCAACCTTCCGGGATGAGCCGGATCTTGCCTTCTCTCACCACTTGTATCGCCGGTTCCGCTAGCGGCTTGACGTCCACGAACCATTGCGGCGTCAAATAAGGTTCGACCACGGTCTGGCAGCGGTAACAATGGCCCACGGCATGCCGGTACGGTTCACCTTTCTCCAGAAAACCCTTTTCTTTCAGTTCGCCGACGATTAGCTTTCGTACCTCGAATCGATCCTTCAAGTTGTAGCGGTCGATCCAATCGCCTCTTTCACCGTGGGAAATAAATGCAGAGCCATCGATTTTTCCACCAGCGTCGAAGATGCTGATTCGGTCCAGGCCAAAGCGTTCGCCAATCTCAAAATCATTAAAGTCGTGGCCGGGGGTGATCTTCAGTGCTCCGGTTCCAAATGTCTGATCGACATAGGAATCAAAGAGCAGAGGGACCACACGACCCGTAATGGGCAACCGAATCTTTTTACCAACGAAATGCTGGTAGCGTTTGTCTTCCGGGTGCACAGCTACGGCAGTGTCGCCAAGCATTGTTTCCGGTCGCGTAGTCGCAACGACCAACGCTTGCGACGCGTCGTCGGCAAATGGATATCGGATGTACCAAAGACCGGCGTCTGATTCCTCATGAACGACTTCGATGTCGGCCAGCGCTGTCTTGCAGCGCGGGCACCAGTTAATCAGTCGCTGTGCTCTGTAGAGCAGGCCGTCTTTCCAGAGACGAACGAAGGCTTCTTGCACCGCAAGCGAAAGACCCTCGTCCATGGTAAAACGCTCGTGCTCCCAATCGCAGGAGACGCCGAGCGCCTTGAGTTGATGCAGGATCGTGCTTCCCGCTTCTTTTTTCCATTCCCAGACTCTGGCAACGAACTCATCGCGCCCAACTTGTGCTCGGCTCAGCCCTTGAGCGGCCAAACGGCGCTCGACGACGTTCTGCGTCGCGATACCGGCATGGTCCGTCCCCGGGACCCAGAGCACGCGATAGCCGTCCATTCTTTTGTAACGACAGAGGATATCCTGAAGCGTGTTGTTGAGCGCATGGCCCATATGCAAAGATCCGGTTACATTCGGTGGCGGAATGACCATAGAAAAATGAGGAGCCTTCCCCTGGGCCGGCTTAAATGTTCCCAACTCCATCCAATGGGCATACCATTTAGATTCAACAGCGCTGTGATTGTAGGTTTTCGCTAACTCCATATAGGATTACTTCGTCTTTATTTGTTGTTTCCTGTTCTTCTTGGATTCCGGCGGCTCCGCTACGACATCAACAAGCTCAATGATTTGTAAGCCTGAACTCTGAGATGCCGTGACGGTCCTTACTTCTTTCCCCGCCATTGACTCCTTTGCCGATGTGCCAGTCGTATCATGTAGCTTTGAGGGCGGAGCACTGAGACACTTTGTTACTGCAGATTGTAGGCTTTCCTTCTGTATCGGTCCACTAAGTACCACGAGCTTGTCACGGGCCGGTGCTTGACGAGCTGTGCCATCGTCGATCCATATCGTCGGAACCTCCCACGATTGCACCGCACGGACAAGCTGACTGCTCAAAGAATTCGTCGCGCGCAGCGCCGCCGAGTCGATGATGACCAAGTCGAATTCCTGCGCCACTGCCGCACTATCCTCGGTCAACAGCGGCGCCATCTGGACCTCATGATCCGGGAAAAGCGCCAGACTAATCGCCTGCCGCAACATATTTCGCGGCTCAACAACAAGGATTTTACTCATAGCTTTGCGAACCTCAGTCATTCCTTATCTCGACAACCCCATGACCCCAAGTTACATAGGAATACGAGGATAACGAGCAGTGATCCAGATGTGAAAGTGGCGGAATTGGTAGACGCGCAGGATTCAGAAAACTGCCCCTCAATTCATTCTAGTTCACTTTCGTTCAATCTCACCTAGTAAATCCCCTTTCCAAATACGGGTCAAGTGAATCTAGTTAATGTGTCTATGGCACGGATTGGCACAGCTACGGCACAAGTTGCGAGGCGGTGACGGTCAATCCCTTCATGATATTCGCTGGCCCACGTTGGACGCCAACCGAGAGGAAAGTGCGTTGTCACACATAAGCCGAAATATTGATTTTAATTCATTGGCGAGTGCCTGGCACTCCCAGGCCTTCTCTGGAGGCGTACCGCATATTCGGTCCGTAGTGAGATGGGCTATTTCTTTGTCGGCTCGAATCCTGGCAGCTATCAGAGTGGCGCTGATCGGAGGTTTAATCGCGTCCCACTTCCCGTTCGGAAGAAAATCTGCCGCCACAATATCAGTATCAGTGACTCTCAAGCGACGGGGATACAGAAAATCTATGATGTTGCGGAGGTGCAATCCGAATCCTTCAATAAAGATATTCTTTGTTCGGACCGCGGCATCAGGAGATTGGGCACTGAAGATCGTCGTTGGCCGACTAATGACATCAGCCAACCAAAAGAAATGATCAACCTCATAAAAAACGTGGTCAGCTGAGTATGCCAAAAGATACTGGTCAGGAAAGGGTCTCTGTAGGGTTGTAGGCATGGCGATTCTCAATCTAGCACAATCCGCGATCATCCGAAAAACCAACCGCACCGTTGTCCCGGCAAACATTACAAATCGACGGCGAGTTCTAGGCGCATTACTGATACAGCACAGGATTTTCTATCGCTGCGGCGACAAAAAGCAACAATGAAGTTAAGGACTTCTAAGTCACTGTGCTATCGTGTGCCACAGAATTGAGATAGAAATAGACGAAGCCACGAGTCTTGAACCGGTGAATGGATGTCACCGCGGCGGGCCGATCATTTTTTTAGAGGCGGTTGAGGGAATCACAATGGTTTATTTTTTCGGCTGAGTGGGTGGATAAACCGCATCAGACGGCACACACTTATACCGCTCAAGTTTAAAATCGTCGTGTTCCTTTTCCGCTTTGACCCATCGCGTAGCAATAAAGGTTTCGCACTCCGCCGCAGTATCGAACGCCAATGATTGCTCCCACTCGGTGATTGGCAGCCTTAAGACCTCTGTAGGGTTATGCATCAGGAGCCATCCACACGCGGCTAGAGAAAAAATTTCTAGCATAAAACCCCCTATTCATGAGTCAACGGATTATCACGGGCGTTGACTGAGACACAAGGAAAAGGGGCGAGCGCCAATCCTAACCCCCCTTGCTCTCACCCAGTTTTCTCGCTATTTAACGCCCGCTGTCGCGAAGACATACCTAGTCACCTTTCCCAGCCATAACGGTGATACGCAGTCAGAGTTTATCGTCGTGGCTAAGGATAGGGAAAGAGCCATCAATATCGCTTGGGAACATGGAGGGGCGGACTTTCAATCACGGTTTGATAAGGCCACGGGACAGGCTCAGGAGATGAAAGAATGCGCGTTGCGGGTTCTGTGAGCCTCAACCTTTTGAAGGTGGCTTGGATCAACAGCGACATTTACGTGGCGGTATATCACCACGTTCTCTGAACAATCCTCAGACAAACGCCTTAGGGTGGAAGTGTTAATTTAAAAGCTTCTGTAACCTAAGCCGCAGCCAATGTTGATCCGTGCTCACTCAAACCGATTAAGTTTGACCTAAGGCCTATATCCGATACTGTCTGCCCCAGAAATAGGGTACGGGCCTTTCGCCTTCACCCTTTTCATCCATTATCTTGTGACCCCGTTGGACCCACCGTGTAACCGTTAGCAACACCTGTGTCAACTACAGTTACCGCAGACGCGTTAAATGAGCCGCCTAAGATTTGTGTTCGCGCGCTTACACACTGATTATTTTCATGAACCCATTCACGTCCCTTGATTGGTATATCAGTTGCGTTTGGCATTGTGCGTCAGCCAGGAGATCTCGATGGCACCGAACAAAGATTTCTCTAACAGAAAGGAAATGATCATGAAAGGAGATTGGCCTTAGCAGCTTTAGTTCATTTCTGAGCGGGCTTTGGGAACTCCAGGTTTCTGTAAAACTGTCGACATGAAAAGGGAAAAGGAGGAATGCTATGCAAATGCGAATCGCCGTCACTGCGTTGTGGGTGTTCTCCGCTCTCGCAGCGTTTGTCCCCGCGGCCGAGGCGACCAATCGCTTCGCGCTCACCTGCATTGAGAATAAGACCGACATCCCCCTGACTTACCAGTTCAGATGGGGTGATGACGGGCAGTGGTCTAGCCGAACACTCATGCCCAACGCGCGACGCGCGCACGCTTGGAGATTCGCCAACCCCAATGTGGCCAGAAACTTTTGGCTGCATGTGAGATTCGACAGCGACCTCTCTAACAGAATGATCAACCAAGGTTATCGCCTGGCAAGCTATGCCTCCCCGCAGGAAACCGACTGCACGGCATACGGCAAGGAATACGTTTTCCAGTACGACGGCACCGCCAGGAAGTACATTGATCTGAAGTTAGTCAGATAGCCGTCGAGTGTTTGGTTTCAGGTATCGACGCCGATGAGTCGCACACGCTCATCGGCGTCGACCACAACGCGTCTCCCCGCCTACGAGAAGCCAAACATATTCAATATCGGGTGTACGAATTGCCTATGATAACTCCAGACGATTATTACAGTCTTAGAAGCCTCGCAACTCTCGAATCTGCCGTGCTCGAATGTAAAAAGAGAGACATCAACACACCGGAAGTTAAGACCGCGCTGGATTTATTGGAGCGGTATACTTGGCCGAAGTGGTTGATTCCGCAGTTTCGCCACCATGTAGAGAATGAAGAACAACCTTTGGAAAAACGAGAAGGCCAACAGCAAGTGTTACGCGCTACCTTCCCAGGGATTCGCAACTGTGTTCGAGAACTTCTCGGGGTACGAACGGATGCGCTGGCGCGTAAATTCCACGAGACACACAACATGGCTGTGAAGGATGAAATTGAGCGGTTACTTAAAGAGTATGGGAAACTCGGGGAGCCTTGGAGTTTTAGGGTGATTTGAGTGGAGCTGAAAAGCCGAATAGTCCGAAACGCGACCTTGACGGCACAGAGACCGGGAGCAAACCCGGCCTCATGCCGCCACAATCATACTGTCTTTAACTATGATTATTTACTTACGGCATCACGTCGGCTCTTATTTGGATAGAAGGGTTCTTTCGCAACTCCAGCGCCTCTAGCCGCTCCGCCATTGCAGCAAGCTGTGCCTTCGTGTGTTTTAGCTCCGCCGTACGCTTCTCCAGCGCTTGCACCGCGATCATTAGAATCCCCGCCAGGTCGCCCGAGTTGATTGTCGTCTCCGAGCCGATCTGTCCGACTCCGTCATGGCCGAAAGCGGCAAAGAAGTCCTGTGCCATGGGACCGTAGTGGCGAAACTCTTTAGGGTCGTGGCCAATGAAGTTCCAGCTCGTTAGCTCAAAGCCGCGAATTTTTCCCAGCACTTCTTCTCCATCCACCGGCTGGAAGTTTTCCTTCTTGGTCTTGTCGGAACTGG
>Ga0209799_1000061_pt1 | contig 19517 bp, 14 predicted proteins | sample PanSoiPlo36MoBio_FD_188324 | JGI IMG/M metagenome (GOLD analysis project Ga0209799, IMG submission 188324) | Tropical forest soil microbial communities from Panama analyzed to predict greenhouse gas emissions - Panama Soil Plot 36 MoBio (SPAdes)... | ecosystem: Environmental > Terrestrial > Soil...
TCCAAACCATTGGCTGTGAACACGCCCCAATCCTTGGCGGCCAACAGCGGCAATGCAGTGATCGTAAACCCGGCGTTGGATATGCGGACCTTGGTGCGCCCTTGCTGGGCCTCGGCAGAGCTGGCTTCTCCTGCGAACAATATGACGAGGAGCTGCAAGAGCAAAAAACTTTTGTGAAGCTTGCCAAACATAGGGCGCCGTTACTTGTATTTTCTGCCTAAGGGATCTTGTATCCCAGCTCTCTGGCCACTTCGGTCGCGAGACGATCATCGGCGATGTCGTTGAAGGACACCCTGCGATCCACATGGCGGCCTTGCGATTGAATCGCCTTGACCAGAATTTCCATGCCGCTACGACTTGGAATGCCGGTTGCGCTCAAGGTCGTGAGAAATTCATCGTAGGTTAGAGAGGCCGCTTCTTTGTCCATTTTCAGAATTCGAGTGATAAGCTCCAACGTCTTGGGTTTGGACTTTCTTATTTCATCCTTGGCCAGCTGCAGCGAACGAATCACGCGCTTGGTCTCCGCCGGTCGCTCTTGAATCGTCTTCGCCATCGCGGTCAAGCCGCCGCCCGCCATCTCCACCATCGCCCCGATGTCCAAGAGTTTGTTGAACCCCTTCTTCTGCGCGCCGAAAGTTACCGGCGGTGACAGCATCGCCGCGTCGACATAACCGGAATCCAACGAATAAAGAAGCTGGATCTGCTGTCCCGGTATAGATACCAGGACGTAATCCTTCGGATTGATGCCCAGTTTTTCCAACGCCATCAGATAGGCCACATGGATGGTGCCGCCCAGGCCGGTTATCGCTATTTTCTTGCCTTTCAAGCTTTCGAGCGTTTTGAATTGTGGGCGGGACATGAGCCAATAGGAAATTCTATCCGATGAAAACCAAATGGCGCGCGTGGGAAAACCGCTCAAGGTCGCGTTCACCGAAGCGGGCCCAACCCCGGCCTGGTAATCAATATCCCCCTGCACGAGCGCCGGCGGCACCAGCGCCGAGTTCATGAGAATGATCTCCATATCGAGACCGTTGGCCGGAAAGATTCCCCAATCACGGGCTGCCAAAAGTGGCAGCGCTGTGATCGTAAACGCTGCGTTGGAAATTCTCGTCTTTCCGCGGCGCTCTTGGGCGTTGCCCGCCACGGTCAGTGATAGCACCAGACCGCTCAAAGCCGCCAAATGTACCAACGAAAAAGAGAGCCGCGGAGATCGTTTTGTCATTGTCCTCCTCTGGGTATTGCCAAAAGAACTATCACTTGGACTTGCTTGTACGATAAAAGCACATGCAGTTCAATTCTAACGAACTGCGCTCCTTGACTCGTCACTCAACTCAACGTATCTAAACTCGAAGCACGACACTTGTCAGTTGTGTGAAAAGGTCAAAAACCCAACAGCGGAGGGTGAAGCGATGAACAAAAAGACCGACGTTCCTATCCAACATTGGGATCGCTTGTTTGCGCCGAGCGCCTGCCTCGTTATGATAACTACAGTGGACACGGAAGGCCGGATCAACGCCGCCTCCTATGGCACCTGCGTAAGAGTATGCCATGATCCTGTCTATATCGCTTTCACAACCGGGGCGACCAAGGATACTTACAATAACGTTTTGGCAACGCAGGAATTTGTCGTCAACGTTCCCTCCTTTGAACGTGAGATTCTCGAAAAAGTGAGGGTGGTTGGACTTGAATTTGCTCCGGGAGTCAATGAACTCGAGAAGGCTGGGCTCACCTCTCTAGCCTCGACAGTGGTTAAGCCGCCGCGCATAGCGGAATGCAGAAGTCACTTTGAATGCAAGGTCGAGTGGACCAAACAGTGGCTGCATCGTCTGATGGTCGTGGGTAAAGTCGTCGCCGCATCCGTCGACGAGGGGTACGTAGACGAACAGGGCTATCTACTGTGGGACAAGTTGAAGCCGGCGCATTATTGTGGTCACGAGTACAAAAATAAGTTTGTCGCGGCCTACCAAACTATGGAAATCGATATGGTCTATAATGAAACGGTGGGTCCGCGAAATTAAACATGCGGACGCCAGATCTGTGTAGATTGTCTCCAAGGAGTATCTAGCATGAATCAGCTCGCGGCTCACGAAGCATCGGAATCGGTCTCCGTCGATCCCATAACCCTGGAGGTGATCCGGCATGGTATTATCTCCATCTGCGATCAGATCGACGCCAACATGACGCGTACGGCATTCAGCCCGTACATCTACGAATACAAGGACTACGCGGTCGGCTTTGTTAGCGTTGAGGGAGAGTTGTTGGCCCAGTGCACAGGCGGTATGCCGGTCTTTGTTGCCGATTCCGTCGGCATGGCGGTAAAGGACGGATTGGAAATCTACGGCCGCGACAATCTTCACAAGGGCGACGTTGTTCTATGTAATCATGCTGCCGTTCAAGGACAGCATCTAAACAATACGGTGATGTACACGCCGGTATTCGCCGGTCTCAACGACAACGAGCTAATTGGATTCTTCGCCGTCAATTGCCACTGGATTGATATCGGAGGTTCAGCCATCGGCTCAGTATCCTATTCGTCCACCGATATCTTTATGGAAGGGCTGCAGCTCCGCTCGATCAAACTCTGGTCGAAAGGAGAACCCATCGAAGAGGTTTACCGCATCATCGAGAATAACACGCGCTTTCCCCTGGAATTGCTCGGCGACATCGAAGCGCAACTGGGCGGTTGTCTCCTAGGACGCGATCTAACCCAGGCGATGTCCAACAAGTACGGCACAATCGTTTTCCTCGGCGCCCTCGATACCATTCTTGATCAGTGCGAAGCATCAACGCGGGAGAAGATTCGAGCCATCCCTGACGGCGTTTATCAACACGAAGCATTTCTCGATAACGACGGCGTCCGTGACGAAAAGATTCCGATCAAGGTCAAAGTGATCGTCAAAGGCGATGAGATCACCATCGATTATTCCGACATGTCACCACAGGTACGAGGCTGCATCAATTCGGGTTTTTACGGCGGCGGCCGCACTACCGCGCGAGTGGCGTTCAAGTATCTGATTGCGACGGATGAGCCGGCCAACGAAGGAACTTTTCGGCCGCTCAAGATGATTCTTCCCGAAGGCAAGCTGATCAGCGCAGAACCCACAGCGGCCATGGGCTTATACAGCATTCCGTTTCCGACCATCATCGACTGTATCATCAAAGCATTGGAGCCGGCGCTGCCGCAGCGCGTTACCGGCGCTCACTTCGGAACTTTTTCATCGTTGAGCTTCGCCGGCAAGCGAACGGACACCGGCGCTTTTTTCAAAGCCAATGACAGCGGCCATGGTGGCTGGGGTGCATGCGCGACCCATGACGGAGCCGGCCCCTTTCGGACCATGGCGCATGGCGATACAAGGCTTATTCCCATCGAGCTGCAGGAGTCGATGTATCCTTTCCGCGTCGAAGAGTTTCGTTTGCGCCAAGATTCAGGCGGTCCGGGAAAATGGCGTGGCGGCTTGGGATTCGATAAGCAGTACGTCCTGCTAGCGCCTTGCGAACTGTGGGCGAACTTCGACCGCATCGGCTGCCCACCCTGGGGCGTGCAAGGCGCGAAAGCCGCGAAGTCAGGTCAAGTTCTGGTCTTCAAGAACGGGAAACAGGAACCCGAGCTGCTTTACAAAACCGAAAATTGCCCACTGCAAGCCGGTGATCGCGTGCGCATGTCCACCGGTGGCGGCGGCGGTTATGGCGACCCGAAGGAGCGTCCGCTGGAGCTGGTCCAGCGCGACGTTATCCGCGGCTTGGTCTCGCCCGAGAGCGCCCGCGCAGATTACGGCGTCGTGATCGAGGCCAACGGCCGGGCATGCCGACTGTGACGTTCAAAGCATGTCCTGAACGACGTGAAGGATCTCCCCTCGTCTTGAAAGATCCTTCGAAGCTCAGGATGCGCGAGACGCGCACCTTAAACCTTAACCCTTGAACTGGAGCAATTCATGTCCTACGCAGTAGCCGTCGATATCGGCGGCACCTTCACCGATTTAGTTGCTTACGATCACGCCGCGCAGAAAGTGATCTACGCGAAAAGCCCCACCACATATGAAAACCTGGTCGAGGGAATCCTCGACTGTTTCAAAAAAGCCCGGGTCAAAGCGGATGAAGCCACATTGGTCAACCACGGCACGACCCTGGTCATCAACTCGCTGATACAACGCAAGGGCGCGAAGACAGCCTTGGTCACCAGTCAGGGCTTTCGCGATATCTTGGAAATTGCCCGCGGTAACCGGCCCGATCCTTTTGATCTTCATTATCAAAGGGATGAACCGCTGATTCCGCGTGAGCTGCGCCTCGAAGTCCCCGAACGGATGAACAGCAAGGGTGAAGTGATCACTCCGCTGGCGATCCCAGCGCTGGAAGAGCTTGCCGGCGAGATAAGAAAACTCGACGTCGAGTCTGTCGCCATTTTTTTCATGAACTCCTACATCAACCCTGCCCATGAAGCGGCCGCAGCGGAAGTTTTGCGAGAGCGTCTACCCGACGCCTATGTAACTTTCAGTACCGATCTCACCCACGAGTGGTACGAGTACGAGCGGTGCTCTACGGTAGCCGCGAATGCCTACGTGGGACCACAGGTAAGCACTTACGTGCGGCGTCTGGACAGCGATCTCAAAGCCCAGGGCTTTGCCGGTTCGCTTTTTATGATGGGTTCCAATGGCGGCTTACTGTCGGCAGAGCGCACTTGCCGCCAACCCATCGGTCTGGTTGAATCCGGTCCCATCGGCGGCTGCATCGGCGCCAGCGCTTACGCCGAAGCCTTGGGTTTCAAAAACGTCATTGCCTTCGACATGGGCGGCACCACGGCCAAAAGCGCATTGGTTGAAAATGGCCGCTTCTCGGTGAACTCGGTCTATTACGTCGGCGGTTATGTGCGCGGCTTTCCCATCAAATCGTCCGTTATCGATGTCGTCGAAGTCGGCTCCGGTGGCGGCTCCATCGCGTGGATTGATTCACAGAAGCGGCTCCATGTCGGTCCCCAGAGCGCGGGTTCCACGCCGGGGCCGGTATGTTACGGCCGCGGGGGCAGCGAGCCGACGATCACCGACGCGAATTTAGTTCTCGGACGGCTCAACGCCGATAACTTTCTCGGTGGCGAAATGAAGCTCGACGTGAACGCTGCACAGCGCAGCATCGAGGAACGGGTCGCTCAGCCGCTGGGTTACAGTGGGCGAGACGGCATGATTCGGATGGCGGACGGCATGATCTCCATCGCCACTGTGATTATGGCCGGAGCAATCCGGCGGATCTCGGTGGAGCACGGGCTCGATCCGCGCGACTTCGTGCTCTTCAGCTATGGCGGCGGCGGACCGCTCCACGCTTGCGCGCTGGCCCATGAGTTGTCGATCCCGACCGTAGTGATCCCACCCGAGCCGGGTAACTTCTCGGCCATCGGCATGCTGCTCGCCGATGCCAGGATCGACACGTCAAAAACTTTCGTCAGCCTGCTCGACGACAAATCCATCGGCCCCCTCAGCGAAATCTTCGGCGCAATGGAAAAAGAGTCGCTCGAAGCTCTCCAAGTCGAATTCGGAACCGGTGACGTTTTTTTCGAGCGTCACGCTGAGATGCGCTACCGTGGTCAACGGCACAACATAAAAGTGCCGGTCTCTGGATTGAAAGACGCATCAGCGATTCGCGACGCTTTCGAACACGATTACCGGCGGCGCTATGGTCATGCGGACGCCAAAGCACCGGCGGAATTTCAGGCGCTTCACCTTTCGGCCTTCGCGCGCTTGAAACGGCCGGACATCGCACGTTTGCCGCGCCCTGCCGTCACGGCCAAACAGCCGCACACACGGCAGGTCTATCTCGGTGGCGCTGGTGGCTGGATAGATGCGCAGATCTATAACCGAGACACACTGGAGCCCGGATTCAATGGGCTCGGTCCGGCAGTTATCGAGGAATACGGCTCGACGACAGTGCTTTGGCCCGGCGATCGATTCGAAATCGGTGCGTTGCACGAGATACGGGTTCATTGTTCCAATCAATAGAAAATTTGCCATGGATCCAACAACTCATCTGAACCCCAAACACGGCGCGGTCGATCCCATCACGCTCGAAGTCATCCGCCACGGTCTCGTTTCGATCACTGATCAAATTGATGCCAATATCACGCGTACGGCTTTTAGCCCCTACATCTACGAGTACAAAGACTTTGCCGTCGGCCTGGTGAGCGCCGACGGCGACCTAATCGCGCAATGCACCGGCGGTATGCCAGTCTTCGTCGCCGACTCCGTCGGCATGGCGGTGCGCGACGGTCTGGCAACCTATGGCGCCGCCCGCCTCCACCACGGCGACGTGGTGGTATGCAACCATGCCGCGATTCAGGGACAGCATCTGAACAATACGGTGATGTACACTCCAATCTATGCCGGACCACAGCGTTCCGTTTTGATTGGCTTCTTTGCCATCAATGTTCACTGGATCGATATCGGCGGCATCACCCCGCGTTCCAGCGATATTTTCATGGAAGGGTTGCAGTTACGCTCGATCAAACTCTGGTCGAGGGGAGAGCCGATTCAAGAAGTCTACCGGATCATCGAAAACAACACGCGCTTTCCGGTGGAGTTGCTTGGTGATATTGCCGCGCAACATGCAGGCTGCGTTCTCGGCCGCGACCTCACCCAAGAGCTCGCCGACAAATACGGCATGGATACGTTCTTGGCTGCGCTAAAAACCATTCTCGATCAAAGCGAAGCAGCCGCCCGCGCGGAAATCCGTCTCATTCCTGATGGCGTTTATGCTTACGAGACGTTTTTTGACAACGACGGTGAAACCGGCGAGCCCATTCCGATCCGCGTGAAGGTCATCATCGCAGGAGACGAGATGACCATCGATTACAGCGATATGGCCGATCAAGTTAAAGGCTGCATCAACTCTGGGTACTACGGCGGCGGCCGGACGACTGCCCGGGTTGCATTCAAATATCTGATCGCGAACAACGAACCCGCCAATGAAGGCACCTTTCGGCCTTTGAAACTCATCTTGCCGGAAGGCAAAATCTTGAGCGCTCATCCCACCGCACCCATGGGCAACTACTCACAGCCGTTTCCCACGGTGATCGATGCAATCATCAAAGCGCTCGAGAAGGCTTTGCCCGAGCGTGTGACCGGAGCTCACTTCGGTACTTTCTCCGGCGTCCGCTTTCGCGGCAGGACGGCGACGGGCGCACCCTTCGATTGCCACGACAGCGGCCACGGCGGTTGGGGGGCGTGTGCAACGCACGATGGCGCCGGGCCTTTCCGGACGATGGCTCACGGCGACACACGCATCATTCCCATCGAGCTGCAGGAGTCCATGTATCCCTATCGCATCGTGGAGTTCAGTCTACGCGAAGACTCGGCGGGCGCCGGCAAATTTCGTGGCGGCCTCGGCTTCCGCAAACGCTATCAGATTCTCGGTCCCTGCAATCTGCAGGCGTTGTTCGACCGGGTCAAATTTCCACCGTGGGGTGTGCAAGGCGGCAAGGAAGGCAAGTCCGGGCAGATCACGGTCGTCAAGAAGTCAGGTGCAAAAGAAATTATTCACAAGAGTAAAGGCTATCCGTTAGAACCTGGCGATGAGATCATCGTCGAGACAGGAGGCGGAGGCGGTTACGGCCCGCCGTCGGAAAGACCACGCGAGCTAGTTGAGCGCGACTTGCGTCGCGGCTATATATCTCTCGACGCTATGGAGCGAGATTACGGCATCAAGGTTCGGTCTGCGTTCCTTGATGCCGATAGACAATGACCCTGAGGCTTTAAAATCAGAATCGATAGAGTTATTGCGCAAACCAGCCAAAACTGCGAGCTACTTGCTTTCCGCAATGCGAGCCGTCCGTGGATAAAGTTTAAACCCGCCGAAGCCGTACTCTCCCACCGGCATGTTCGTGCCCGCATCAAAGAGATCGATGAGCATGAACTTTTCCGGATGGCCAGCAAGATAATTTGAATAGGTATCGACGAAACGTTCCTGGCTGCGAAAGTCTGCGCGGAAGAATGCTTCACCGAGATATAACCGATGAGGACGACGCTTATCGTCCAGCCGTACCCAATATCGAGAACCACTCGGCCCTAAGGTATCAAGCCACTTCTTATACTCGGCTATGACGGCCTCCCGTTTTTTGAACTCGTCCGCGCAAGCCGGAATCTTTTGCAAGAAACCGAACGATATGGCTAGGAGAACAACTCCAACAATTTTCTTCATATATCCTCCCTGTCCGAAACGGTGCTGAATCCATGACGCAAGTTCTCTGCCACCCCAGTAAAGAACTTGGTCACGATCGACGGGTCGAATCAGGGAGGTTCACCTTTCACCTTCTTGTCATAAAATGGAAATCCTGCTCCGTTAGCAACAATTCTGGCGGCTTGGAATTTAGGTGGCTCAACCCGGCTCTGTACAATATTGGCCTTTGTGAACCGCAGATATTTGCCGGATTACTAAAATCATTTGTTTCCGATCCGGAATCTTTCGAGTGACGGAGAAGGCAACTGTAAAAAAGAGACGAAATACCAAGACCGGCTATTTAGCTTTTACGAAGGTCGGCCGACCGGTTGAGATCACAAGATTTTACGCCCTGCTGCAAGCAACGTTAATTTGGCGTTTTGAGGTTTTTAAGATTGCGTGGATAAAAAACTACTGAGGGGACCGGTCAAGCTTTACGAGCTCGTTGCCGATCTCCCTTCCGCTCGATGTATCGTTTCCCAAAGCTTCGGCGCCGTATAGGGCATGTCGATATGATCGATACCCAGCGGGGCCAACGCATCCATCATGGCATTGGCCACTGCCGGCGGGGCGCCGTTGGTGCCGGCTTCCCCCACACCCTTGACTCCCAAGGGATTGAAGGGATTTGGCGTTACGGTCTCGCCCAGAGTGAGCTGCGGCATATCGCCCGCGCGCATGACTGCGTAATTCATCAACGTGCCGGTCAGAACTTGGCCCTCATCGCCGAAGAGCATCTGTTCGCGCAGCGCTTCACCTAACCCTTGCGCCACGCCGCCGTGCACCTGGCCCTCGACGATCATCGGGTTGATGATTACGCCGCAGTCGTCGACAAGCACGAGCTTCTCGATAGTCGGCTTGCCGGTTTCACGATCGATGCGCACCATGGCCACGTGCGCGCCGAAGCCCCAGGCCTCGCGTCGGGGATCGAAGAATACCGTCTCCTGAAGACCGGGCTCCATACCGGGAGGAACCCTTCCGCCGTAGGCCGCGGCCGCGATTTGGCGCCACGTGACTTTTTTGTCCGGGACGCCGGCAACGGCGAAGCCTCCGTCCGCCTGCATCATGTCCTCAGGCGCGGCTTCCACTAAATGGGCGGCGATGCGACGCGCTTTTTGAATCACGCGCTCAGCGGCCAACGTCATGGAGCCGCCGCCCATCACCATGCTTCGGCTACCGAAGGTGCCGACGCCCTGCTGAACCGCCATAGTGTCGCCGTGACGAATCGCCACATGATCCATGGAAACATGCATCTTGTCCGCTATAACCTGGGCATAGGAAGTCTCGTGTCCCTGGCCATGGCTGCTGGAACCGGTGAGCACCGTGATCTCGCCGGTGCGCTCCACCCGCACGGTGCCGCTTTCAAAGCCGGCACCGCCGCTGGGTTCCACGAAGGTCGAGACGCCCACCCCCACCAGTTCACCACGCGCTCGCGCTAGGTCGCGCTCTCGGATTAGTTTATCGTAATCGGAGAGACGCATTGCTTCGGTGAGGGATTTCTCGTAGTCGCCGGAGTCGTACTCAACGCCCACGCCGGTCTTGTAGGGAAACTGCTCGGGGCGAATGAAATTCTTGCGACGGATGTCCAAACGGTCCAGTCCCAACTCCTTGGCTGCCTTGTCGATCAGCCGCTCGATGTTGAGCACCGACTCCGGCCTGCCGGCGCCGCGATACGGTCCGGTAGGCGTGGTATTGGTAAACACCGCTACCACTTCGACATGGCAGTTTTGTATCTGATAGGAGCCCGGTGCCATGCCCATCATGCGTTGCGGCGGGCCCGCTGTGCTCGAGTATAGATAGGCGCCCAGGTTCGCCACCACTCGAACTTTCAAGCCCAGAATCGTGCCGTCTTTCTTGAGCGCCAACTCCGAAGTCATGGCCTGATCACGCCCTTGAATCGTAGTAACAAAATCTTCGCTGCGTGTGGCGATCCACTTGATCGGCCGTCCTAGCTTGAGTGCCAGATGACAGGCCAGCACATACTCTCGATACAGCGGCCCTTTGCTGCCAAATCCGCCACCGACGTCAGGCGCGATAACACGAATCTTGTGCTCGGGAAATCCGAGGGCTGTGGCGAGATCACCACGCACTCGATGCGGCGCCTGAGTGGAAAGCCATACAGTGAGGTCGCCCGTCGTTTCCGGCTTGACAACGATACCTCTGGGCTCGATCGCCAGCGCGACCTGGCGCGGGCTGGCGATATGCATGCGGCAGATATGCTCCGCTTGGGCAAAGGCCTTGTCCACGTCGCCGCCTTTTTTTGTCGCGATGTAGCAGATGTTGCTTTTGAGCTCTTCGCGCGCCAGCGGCGCGCCCGGCTCGAGAGCCTTCTCTGCGTCGATTACAGAGGGCAGCGCTTCGTACTCGACTTCGATGGCGCTGGCAGCGTCCTCAGCGAGAGCGCGGCCTTGCGCCACTACGGCGGCGACTGCAACGCCGGCTTCGTGCACTGCACCCCGCGCCAGCAAAGGGTGCGGCGGTATTTTCTGATCCTGCACCATCGGTGCCACCGGAATGTTAAGCTGTTTGACATCCTCGCCGGTGATAACGGCGAGCACACCGGCTATCGCCTTGGCCGCGTTTGTGTTGATGGAAACTATTTTTGCGTGGGGATATGTCGTTCGCAGGAAAGCTAAATACAACATTTCCGGCAGCCGGATATCGTCCACATAGCATCCCTTGCCTGCAACCAGAACCGGATCTTCGACCCGTCGAATAGATGCGCCGATAAGTCCGCTGGGTGTGTGATCAGTCGTCATCGAATAACTTCTCCTTCAAAACAATCGTGGTCGTGTCCGTGACAAACATGAGCACGATATCCCTCACGAGCACGGCCTTAGCCCACCGCCCGCTTCACCGCTGCTTCTATGGCCCGCCGCGCATAGACGGTCGCTACGTGGCGCTTGTATTCCGCGCTCGCGTACGTGTCTCCCTCCGGGTCCGTTTCCTCCGCCGCCTTGGCTGCGGCCGCGGCGATGACTTCCGGGGTCAACGGCTTTCCTTGCAGCTCCGTCTCCGAAGCCACGGCTCTTATCGGACTGCCGCCCAATCCGCCGAGAGCGATGCGTGCCAAAGCGCACAAGCCAGACGGCTGTCGGGTGATCAAAGCGCCGACGCTCACCACTACGTAGCCTGAGGCCGGATGCGGCAGCTTGACATAGGCCGTGCCAGTGCCGGACGACGGCAGCGGCACACGGATCTCTGTCAGCACTTCATTTGGCTTCATGGCGGTCGTGTAGAAATCGATAAAAAAATCATCCGCCCCTACCGTTCGGTTTCCCGACGTCGATTGCAATACAAACGAAGCATTCAGCGCGGTGAGGATCACAGGAAAATCCGCTCCTGGATCGGCGTGGGCGACACTGCCGCCGATGGTGCCGCGATTACGCACCTGCACATCGCCGATCACCGATGCGGCATCCGCCAAACCCGGCAAATGCTTCCGCACCAGCTCAGCCGACGCGACGTCGGTGTGTACTGTGAGGGCACCAATCATCAACGTATTGCCGTCCATCCGCACGCCGCGGAGTCCCGTCACGGTCCTGAGGTCAATCAGAGTACGCGGCGACGACAGCCTGAGCTTCATGGCGGGGATCAAGCTGTGTCCGCCGGCCAGCAACTTGGCGCCTTCACCATGCTCGGTCAACAATTGCAATGCCTCTTCCACCGAGTGGGCCGCGACGTAGCCAAAGCTAGCGGGAAACATTCTTGCCTCCCATCTTTTCGGCGGCCCAGCGGATTGATTCGACGATATTGACGTAGCCTGTGCAGCGGCACAGGTTACCTTCCAATCCGTGACGGATTTCTTCTTCCGTCGGATTCGGGTTCGCCTCTAACAAGCTCACTGCAGTCATGATCATGCCCGGCGTGCAGTAGCCACACTGCAAGCCGTGTTTCTCGTGAAATCCTTCCTGCACGGGATGCAGCACGCCCTCGCGCGCGAGACCTTCCACGGTGGTAATTTCAGTTCCGTTCGCTTGCACCGCCAGAATAGTGCATGACTTGACGGCTCGGCCGTTCAGTTGAATCGTGCAAGCGCCGCATTGGCTGGTATCGCAACCGACGTGGGCACCCGTGAGACCTAAATGCTCACGCAAAAAATAAACCAGCAAGGTTCTTGGCTCCACAACGGCTTCATGCTGCACGCCGTTGACGGTGAGCCTTATAGGAACAGCGGCAAAATCGCTCTCAGCAGCCATGCTCAACTGGCCTCCATTCGTGCTTCACAAGATTCATCGCCGAAATTATTTCTTTCAAACAGCCGACTTTGTTCAAAATGGCGCCAAAACAAATCGGTTTTTCGAATGTCATACACCGACTTCGTCTCGGTCTCAATACCTCTCGGAGAAATCGTCGCGATCTTCGGTAACAAATCCGCGGAGCCGTTTTTTTCAACACGTGACTTCGAGCTTGACAAATACAACACGTTTCCACTATGACCGGCCCATGTCGCGCCGAGGCGGTATTTTTCGAAGGGCCTACAGGGTGTCCGTTCTGACGATGGTATTCGCCGCCATCGGCGCTGCGCCGGCCCAGGCCAACCCTTACCTCGGCAAGCCCGGAGAACCGCCGGCAACGGTCCGCGCCGCCACCTGTGCGTTGAGCGGCGGATTCATTCATCTCTACACCGCTCTCGATAACGGGCTGTTCGAAAAATACGGGGTTAAAGTTGAGTTCGTCTCGATTCGCGGCAGCGTTGTCTCACTGGCGGCTCTGGCTTCCGACGAAATCCAATTTCTCTATTGCGCCGCCGACGCAACCGTGCCCGGTGTCGCCGCAGGCAGCGACGCCAAGCTGATCGGCGCGCCGCTGGTCGGTCTTCCTTGGGTTCTCCTCACCCGCAAGGATATCAAACGGCCGGAGGATCTAAGAGGCAAAAGCATTGCGGTGACCCGTGCGGGCGATCTCGTCTATCGGCTCGCCAGGGCGCTGATCAAAAAATTCAACTTCACGGAAGACGAGGTAAGGATCCGACCTGTTGGTGGCACCGGGCAGGTCGAGCCGTTGAATGCCGTTTTTGCCGGACTGGCTGAAGCATGTCTGGTGACTCCGCCGCTTGATGTGCGGGGCACCAGGAATGGATTGAATCTGGTCTACCGCTTGAACGACTTGGGTGTTCCCGCCGTTTACAGTTCACTCCACACAAATACAAAGTTATTAAAGGATCGCCCCGGCCTGGCCCAAAAATGGGTTGCCGCCCTGGCCGAGTCGATCTACTTCGTGGAAAAAAATCCCGACAAGAGCAAAGCCGCCGTAGCCAAAGCACTCAAGCTCAACGACCATGACGCGTTGCAATCCGGTTATGAGGCGTATGCAAAATTACTCGTCAACCGGCGCATGATCGTTCCGGAAAACACTGTGGCCGGAGTGATCGAGGTCGCCCGCGAGCAGGGTACTGCAGTGCGCAAGAAGGCGGCTGAGATTATCGACAACACTTTCGCCGAGAACCTCGACAAGAGCGGATTTCTCAGAGAGATCTGGGGCAGCGAGCTTCCTCGATAGCCGAGCCGGCTCATTTTGCTCTGTACTCCTTCACGGCATCTTCATTGAGCACCAACCCGAGTCCCGGTTTCTCACTCAACGTCACCCAGCCATTCACGGGTCCGGGTGCATCCTTATACAGCACTTTCCACGTCAACCAGTTATTGACGTGAATTTCAGCCCGCCAGCCGTTGGGCACCGCCGCATGAAGGTGCAGATCGAAATGGTCTCCGTTGCCCACCGGAAGATTGAAAGCTTGAGCCACACCCGCCGCCTTCATCCCCATGGTAAATCCACCTACCGAAAGGACATGGATGTTCAAGAAATCGACGGATCTCTGCTTTACCAGTTCACACAGTGTCGAAAAATTCTCCCACTGTCCTGCCGCGATCGGTATGCTCGTTTGCTTGCGCAACTCGGCCAACAAGCCAGGGTCGTTGTGCACAATGGGTTCTTCGAACCACATCAAATTGTAGGGCTCAAACCGTTTGCACCACCTTAGAGCCGCGTCGTATTTCATGAGGCAGTTGGCGTCCGCCATCAATTCTACCGAATCTCCTACGGCTTCGCGGACTGCCCTCACGCGAGCCTCGTCCTCCGCCGGGTTATCCTCACGGTGCTCGGCGCCTGCGCCGGATGGATCCATCTCACCGCGAATATTAAGCCGGCCGACCTGAATTTTCAGCCGGCTCTCTCCCCTGGCAACCCAGTATTTCGCCGCCTCGGCCAGCTCGTCCCTCGAGTAAGCTCTCAGCCCGAAGGTGATATAGGCTGGCAGAGACTTCTGCGCGGCTCCGAGGAGACGCCAAATCGGGACCTTGAAGAACTTTCCCTTGATGTCCCACAGCGCCACGTCGACAGCGCTTACAGCGAAATTCCACACACCCGCGTGGGCACGCGTGTTGAATTTCCAAAGCATCTGATGCATCAACCGTTCGGTTTCGAGGGGATCCTTCCCTTTCAAGAAAGGCGCGAGGTCGTTTTGAATGAAGGCCGCAGTGGCCGAATGCATAAAACCGCCGATTTGGGAAAGCCCCACGATGCCGTCGTCCGTTTTTACTTTGAGCACTCGCACCGCCGCTCTTAGCGGTTCCTTAAACAACGGCGGTGTGACCGGAATATTGTGAAGCTCCAGGATTTCAATTTCAGCGATCTTCAAAGCCGATCTCCTTCCCAATTAGCGGATCCGCTTTTGCGGTAGAAGATATATGTAAACTCCGGAGAGGCGTCAAGGAAAATCCATGGATTTGCGCTTGACAGAGTTTAGCGCCTGTTTCATTCTCCGATAACAGGTAAAGAAATGATTTAACCGGTACGAGATAGGCTCCTGAATGAGCGTATCCGCGTTTTATACGAGTACGTCCAACTATACAATCGTTCGGACCCGAGGATTTTGATGGCCACGCGCAAATCGAAACGCAGAACTCCTCCAGACGAGCCAAGCGGGGCCACGACAACACCAATGCCACAGAGCGATCCGACCAAGAAGCCCTTTACCCCGGAAGTTCTAGATAGAACTGTGATTGCGGTTCCGCTTCTCGAGAAAATCAAGAAAGACGGAGAGAAGCGAATACAGCCCATCATTATCGATGTGAACCTTGATTACCACGGCGGCCGGGACGAAGCGCGAGGTCAAGTGCGGAAATTGATTACTGGAATAATCGCTGACTTGGGCATCGATCCGAAACAGCAAAATGTCAACGATAGCAAAAGCAAACTGAGCCAGCAGTATGTTTTTGCAGCGCTCGAAGGCGGCGCGATTCGAGAGCTGGTTCGGCGTGACAACCAAGGCGTAGCGCAAACTACGCGTGATAGCCGCGTTCCATTGACGGCCCATCGCGCCATCCACCGTATCTGGCCTGACTTTGCCGTCAAAGGACTCATCACCAAATCGATCAGCACCGTGAAGGCGGATGCAGCCCGTAATTCCTTTTCCGCTTTGGGTGACAACATTATCTGGGCGGTGATGGATTCGGGGATTGACGCGAACCATCCGCACTTTAAGAAACACAAGAATTTAGAGCTCGAGTCGCCGCTGAAACATCGAGACTTTACCGTGCTCCGCGAAGAGGATGAGCAACCCTTAGTCGATGTCTTTGGTCATGGGACACACGTCGCAGGGATTATTGCCGGCGAGATGACGAAGGCGGACGGCATCATTACCGCCAGCACCAAGCATCGCGATGAAAACGGTGAGGTGACCTCGAGCACGTTTGAGCTCGACGCGATATCGGGCATGGCGCCGAAGTCCAAGCTCCTCAGCCTGAAAGTGCTGGGTGACGACGGCGAAGGCCAGGCGAGCAATCTGATCGCTGCCATCGAGCAAATCCAGGAGATCAATGGCAACGGCCGGCGCATTCGGATTCACGGTGTCAACATGAGTGTCGGATACGACTTTGAGCCGGAATGGTTTGCTTGCGGTCAAAGTCCGCTCTGCGTCGAGGTCGATCGGCTCGTCAAATCCGGTGTGGTGGTGGTGGTTGCCGCCGGAAATACCGGCTATGGCTGGGCGCAAAGCGCATTTCGCGGTACGATTTCTGCCGGAATGGATTTGACGATCAACGACCCCGGCAACGCCGAGTTGGCGATTACGGTGGGATCCACACATCGGGAGGCGCCGCACATCTACGGCGTTTCCTATTTTTCATCGAAAGGACCCACCGGCGACGGCCGACCCAAGCCCGACCTGGTTGCGCCCGGGGAAAAAATCATTTCGTGCGCTTCGGGCGGTCGCGCCGACGGGTCACAAAGCAAGAGCGCAGTTGACCCTCACGCAACCGAGACGCCGGAGGCGCCCGCTTCAACGGGTGCATCGGCGCCGGCAGCGCCGGCGAGCGCCGTCCCCAAAACATATGGCAACTATAAAGAGGACAGCGGCACCAGCATGGCGGCACCCCACGTTTCAGGCGTGATCGCGGCGTTTCTCTCCGTGCGGGGCGAATTCATAGGACAGCCGGAAAGCGTTAAAAGAATTTTTTTGTCGACTGCCACCGATTTGAACCGCGCCCCCTATTTCCAGGGGCACGGCCTGGTGGATTTGATGCGGGCGATACAATCTGTTTAATCCTGGGGAGGTTAGCATGGCAGACCTAGCGGGCTTTCCGAATTTCGAAATAGAATTCACCAAGGATGGAGCGGTACACGACCCGAACGCGACAAAGGAAGTGCTCGATTTTCTCGCGCAAGGAACCGTGACAGATCTATTCATCATTTCGCACGGATGGAATAACGATATCGCCGAAGCGCGTGACCTTTACCGTCGCTTTTTTGCCTGCGTCCGCGCAATCGTGGACGGAAACTTCGTGGCCGGAATCAGCGCGCGCAAATTCGCCGTGCTCGGCATCCTGTGGCCTTCAAAAAAGTTCGCCGAGGCAGAGCTCATTCCTAGCGGAGCGGCGGCTGCCGGTTCTCCGGTAACCGACTCATTTCTCTTGAAACAATTGAACGACTTGAAGGGGGTTTTCGACAAACCGGATGCAGACGCGGTTCTCGAACAAGCGAAGCTACTGGTTCCCCAGCTGGAAAACAGCCCGAAGGCACAGCGAACGTTCGCCGATCTCATACGCTCGCTTCCCGACAAGCAGCGAGGAGATCCCGAGGATGCATCCGATCGCTTCTTCAAACCAACAGGGGACGAAATCATGAACAAGCTGAGTAAACCCGTGTTTGTCGCCCCGCGTCCCTCGGGCACGACGGGCGGCGCGGCGGGATTAGGATCGCCGGCTGCTGGAGCGGGGGGAGCAGCCGGGATAGGGCGGGTGTTCAGCGGGGTTAGATCAGCCGCCCTCAATCTGCTCAACTTCACAACCTACTATCAGATGAAAGAACGCGCGGGCCTCGTCGGCAGCACCGGGGTCAACGCGGTGATCCGCGAAATCCGCCAAAAATTTCCCACGCTTAAAATTCAGCTGATCGGCCACAGCTTCGGCGGGCGCCTGGTCACCGCGGCTGCGGACGGACCGGCCAATCAACCGCCCGTGAAGCCGAATTCAATGACCTTGCTGCAAGCGGCATTTTCCCACAATGGATTCGCCGACAAGTTCGATCAGACCCATGATGGATTTTTTCGTAAAGTCTTCACGGAGCACAAGGTGGCGGGACCCATTGTCGTTAGTTTCACCAAAAACGATACGGCCGTGGGTTTCTTTTATCCCCTCGCGTCGCTGATCGCCGGCCAGAACGCAAGCAGGCTCGGCGACGCCAACGATCCCTATGGCGGGATTGGACGCAACGGCGCACAGAAGACGCCCGAAGCGATCAACAACCTGCTCGGCTCGGTCGGTAGTTCCTACCAGTTTCAGGCGGGCAAGCTTTACAATCTCAATTCGGACAGTATTATTACCGGCCACTCTGATATCGCCAAAAACGAAGTCGCCTATGCCTTGCTTACCGCGGTGGCGATGACTTGATGCTGGAGCGGCGAGCATCTCAGGCTTTACGCTTGATTTTTGATCTGCGCCACGCGATACGCATTTTCTCGACGAGCTTCATGATCTCTTTTCCTAGTTCGAAGCGGTAAGCTTTCGATGCCTATCAGCGCCAGCGGGCTGCGTTGATTACGAGAATCGGAACTCTTTCGGAGAATTTTAGGAAAGAAATTTAATGACCAAATCATCCGGTATCCCGAATAAGTGAGAAACACCGATCTTTTGAGTAGGCGACTAAATAGTCACCCAATTTCATTCGTTGTTCCATCGATGAGCCTTTTAGCTGCCGTTGAATATTTGATTTCCTCGCGCTGGGGCTGGCGGTCCTGGCGCCATCTTGTCTTGGTTTGACCGAGTACTTGATCAGTCGCGCCTTTAAATCCGTTAGTGAATTCTTACGACAGCATATCGACTCACCTTTTCACCGGCAACCAGTAATTTTTACTGCGACGCTTTTCTGCCCGATTGAGTATGGTGCAGGGAAAATCAGTGAGTTAGACGCTTTCGGATCGGTGGCACTTGCGTTGCTCTGCTCGCGATCCCAATGGAGCGTTCAACCAACACGAAAGGAGAAAACATGAACAACAAGAGACATAACTTCTCAACCTGGATCGTTGCCGTCGGTCTAACCGCGATTGCCGCTGCCGGTTGCGCCGGTGGACCCCTTACAGCACGCGAACAAGGCGCCGGCATCGGTGCCCTCGGCGGTGCCGCGGTCGGGGGCGCCATCGGTAGCGCCAAAGGTCATCCCGGGGCCGGTGCAGCCATCGGCGGTGCCGTTGGCTTAGGAGCAGGCGCGCTGATTGGTAACTACATCCAAAGCCAAGACGATGATTACCGACGGTAGAAATTTACTTAACCAAGGCTTCAAAAATAGGAGGGTCATATGAAAAATTTACGAACGATCATTTTGAGCGCGATGGTTGCCGGAGTGCTAGTTATCCCACCAGTATCCGCCACCGCCGACACCAAGGACGGCAGGGGGTATTCTCACTTCCGAAAAACCGATCAGCACAACCGATGGAACAGCCACGATAGACGGGACGGCTACCATGGACGACGAGGGGACTACCGCGGGCGATATGACCGGCATGACTATCGGCGTGATGTTCGTCATGACAACCGGGGGCATCACAACAAGCAGGAGATTCGACAGGATTTCAAAGATATTCGCAATGCACGCAATGAAGTCAACCAAGGCCGCAAGGAGCTGCGCGGGGATTATCAGGAGTTGAGAAAAGATCGGGCGGAGCTTCGGCGCGATATCCGCAATGGTGCCAGCAAGGGAGAGATCTATAGGGATCGCCAAGAGATCCGCGCTGACCTAAAAGAGATCCGCAACGACCGAACAGAACTGCGGCAAGACCAGACAAGACTGGATTCGGCTCGCCGCGAGCTTAGATCAGACCTGCGCAA
>Ga0209799_1000062_pt1 | contig 19489 bp, 19 predicted proteins | sample PanSoiPlo36MoBio_FD_188324 | JGI IMG/M metagenome (GOLD analysis project Ga0209799, IMG submission 188324) | Tropical forest soil microbial communities from Panama analyzed to predict greenhouse gas emissions - Panama Soil Plot 36 MoBio (SPAdes)... | ecosystem: Environmental > Terrestrial > Soil...
TTCAACCAAGCGAGGTATTGAATTGCTCTCTAAATGTGAAGCAGCCGGCGGGAATTCTTTTCGGTGAAGCTCTTCAAATGTGCTGGATTAGCTTGTTTCTCTGCGGATATGAGGGCCTTTTTCAACGGACCGAGGCCTCCGCAATAGTCAGACCCGAAAACCACATGCTCTTCACCCATGGTGTCGATCAAAAACGACAGGGTGCGCGGATCGGAACTCGCACAGTCGATCAGGAAGTGCTCGAGAAAAATTTCTGAATAGCGCTGCTCACCCCTCGGTCCGTTGTGTTTCCAAAAAAAGCGGTGCAGCAGCAGCGGGAGGCCGCCGCCGGAGCTACGAATGACAATGCGCAAGTCGGGATAGCGATCGAAAACACCGCTGGCGATCATGCGCAAGGCGCACTCCGATATCTCGGCGTCGGAAAGAACAGCGTAGGCAACCCCAGCGCCGCCGTCTTCAAGCCGTTTAAGCGTGGGGTCTTTTGCTAGACCGGCGCCATGCAGGAAGATCGGCCATCGGAGGTCTGAAATCTTGGCGTAAATAGGATCCATCGACGGTAGATCCACAACCATGTCACCGTCCATGGTCGGATAAAGCAACGCCGCGCGAAAACCGCGGGTCGAAGTGCGTTCCAATTCCTCCACCGAGGCATCGATGTTTTTTAGCGAGAGGGCGGTGACTCCCATAAGCCGCTGCCGGTGTGGCGCGATACGTTGAGCGAGCAGTTCGTTGGATTGGCGAACCATGGCCAAGGCCTGGTCGGCGGGCAGTTGGTCGGCGTACAAGCCCGCGCCTTGACAGATCAGTTGGAGGTCGATGCCGACCTCATCCATCTGCCGGACGCGTTCGGCAAAGTCAGTGCAGTCGTAATCGTCGATCTTCGGCCGTTTCCCGGTGAACTCGGCAAATGTCTCCACTGCTTCAGGGGCCGTATGATGAGAGTGCCAGTCGATCCAGGTCGCCATAAGTGAGCCTCCGTTCGGCGGTGTTTTCCACTTCTCGATTACTGCGGAAGAGGGCGGTGAGTCAAGCCGATTCAGCGTCAATGGTCTAACGTGATCAAAAGCGAGTAGCGGATGTGAATTCTGATCTTTTAACTCCGTGGCGCTTTTTGGGGAAACTCTTTACTTCGGACTGGCCTTCTCTTAACGGATCAGTTCTTTGTGGGAGGCGATAGAAGTGCGCCACCGCCTTCTATGGTCGTTAACTATTTCTGTTTCTCGTCCGTCTTTTCGCCCTTTGACGTTAGATCACCTCCGACAATCTTCCCGATCAAGTCCGCAATATCCGGCGGTGATTCGGTTTCCCGGATTCTGCCACCCACTGGGATGATCTTATCAGATGCTCCCGGGGTAATCAGGACGAACTTATCGCCGATCAATCCGCGAGCTCGTACAGACGCGATGGCGTCTTCCTGAAGCTTGACGTGGTCCTGAAGTCGTAGTTGAAGGCGTGCGCGATCATCGACCAGCCCCATGGCCTCCACCCTTCCGATTCTCACGCCGGCAATTTCCACCGGGTCGCCGATCTTAAGTCCAGCCACGGATGAAAAATCTGCATATACGGGGTAGCCACTATTTCCCAATACCTCCAGTTTGCCGAGTTTAATGGCTAGATAACCGAGGCAGGCGATTCCCACCAAAACGAAAAGGCCAACGATTACTTCCATGCGTGTCTGGGTCACTGATCAATCTCCTATAAAACTGTGAGCGGACCTTCCGTATCGCCTTGTAGGAACTGCCGAACTATCTGATTTTTCGACGCCACGAATTCTTGCGTCGAAGCGGCCTCCGCGATCACTCCGTTTGCCAGCATAGCAACCCGATCCGAGATCTCGAAGACTTCAGGAATATGATGACTGACAATCACTCCTGTGAATCCGAATGTGGTATGCATTTTACGGATGAGTCGGTGAATGCTCTTGCCTAACAAAGGGTCTAAGCCGGTGGTCGGCTCATCGAACAACACGATCTCCGGTTCCATGGCCAAGGCGCGGGCCAGTCCGGCGCGTTTTTTCATGCCGCCGCTAACCTCGGCTGGATACTTGTAGCCCATACCCGCAAGCCCGACTTGAGACAATCGCTCCTCGACTCGCTTTCGGATCTCACTCTCCGACATCTTGGTTTTTTCGCGCAACGGAAAAGCGACATTGTCGTAAAGCGTCATCGAGTCGAGCAGGGCGGCGCCTTGAAAGAGGACGCCAAATTTCCGTCTCACTTCGTTGAGCTCACGCTCGCCTAACTTAGTAATGTCTTTTCCATCCACCAGCACGCTGCCGCGGTCCGGGAGCAGGAGGGCGTTCAGATGCTTTAACAACACGGTCTTGCCGGAACCGCTGCCACCGATGATCGTTGTGACCTTGCCGGCTTCGAGCTCCAGATGGATACCTTTGAGGACCGCTTGGCCACCGAAGGTCTTGTGCAGGTCAACTACTTTAATCATCCGCCAGCAGTAGTGAAAGCCTCTGTTTGCAGGCTGCTCAAAAAGATCTCAGAGGCGAGGCGCGCGGAAAATCGACGAGCGGAGGCGTACTTAGCCAGTACGTTGGAGCGAGGCGATTGAGCGCAACGAAGCATATGAGTCTTTTTCATCAGTCTGCTAGAGCATGACCGAAGTCATGAAATAGTCCCAGATTAGGATCAAGACGAAACACAAGACGACCGATTCGGTGGTTGCCTGGCCGACACCGGTAGCCATCGGCGGCGCGTTGAATCCCTTGTAGCAGCAAACCCACGTGATAATCAGACCGAAACTCACCGATTTGAGAAGGCCGCTCCAGACATCATGGAAGACCACGCTACTTTCCATCCCGGCAAAATAGCTGCCGGAGCTGACGCCCAGCAGTCCGACGCCGACAAGGTAGGCACCGTAGATTCCGACCACGTCAAAGATAGCGGTGAGCAGCGGCATTGAAATGAGGCCGGCGATGATGCGCGGAGAGACCAGATACTGGATCGGATTGATCGCCATGGAGTAAAGCGCATCGATCTGTTCAGTGACCTTCATACTCCCGATCTCCGCCGCCATCGCCGAGCCGGTTCTACCGGTGACCATGAAAGCTGAGAGTACGGGACCAAGCTCGCGCAACAAACCCAGCGCAACAGCCGAGCCAAGGAAGCTTTCGGCGTTGAATTTTCTAAGGCTATAATAGCCCTGAAGTCCCATGACCATACCGGTAAATACGCCGGAAAGAAGCACCACGGATAACGAGTCAACGCCAATGCTTCTAACGTGATACACGATCAAACGCAGGCGGGCGGGGGGGCGAAAGGTCCAGGCGAAAGCGGAAAAGAGAAACAGGAACATTCGACCCATCCCAGCGAGTTGCTCCAAGCTGAAGCGTCCAATCCGAGCGAGTGGAGAAAGCATTTTTTGTTGTGGTGATTCGCGATACTTGAATCAGGCTATTATAGAAAACCACACAGGTTTTCAAGCAATGAAGCTAAATTAACTAGGTACAAAGGATCAGTGAAGACTCGAACGGAAAAACCAAAAGCAATGTCGATGATTCCGGAAAAGAGTGCTCCAATTTGTGATCAAACCACCAGCCTAAAACGGCACGACGAAACATTAGACGTCCTATACGACGGAAAGGTCAAGCTCTTTCAAGACCGCAGGGGGTATCGCTTTTCTCTCGACCCGTTGTTGCTGGCCCATTTCATGACTTGTCGGCGCGGGGAGAACATCGCCGATCTCGGTACGGGTAACGGGGTGATTGCCTTGACTCTAGCCTACCTCGATTCGTCGCTGTCGATTACGGGCGTAGAAATTCAGCCAAGTATGGTTGATCGCGCCAAGAGAAACGTCCGGATGAACGGATTTCAAAAGAGAATAACGATCGCTCGAGCCGATGTCCGTAATATCCAAGAAACTCTCAGGCCGGAAAGTTTTGCGGCTGTGGTTTGTAACCCGCCCTACCGACGAACGACCAGCGGCCGTACAAGCCCCAACGTCGAAAGGAAAATAGCCCGGCACGAAATCGCCGCCGGTCTCGCTGATTTTCTCCGCGCCGCTGCTTATTTGTTGCCGATCAAGGGAAGAATCGCGATGGTTTATCCTGCTCTTCGTATCGTCGACCTGCTTCAATCTATGCGCAACATGAATCTTGAGCCGAAGCGTCTACGAATGGTCCATTCGTTCGCCAATACCAAGGCGTCTCTGGTTCTCGTGGAAGCGGTGAAGGGCGGAAGAAGTGGTAGCGAGACGCTCTCGCCGCTCGTTGTTTATAGGGAAAGTAAGCAATACACGACCGAAGTTGAGGCGATGTTGGCAGGAAAGCCAAGGTTAGATTAGTTTTTTCGGTGCCGCCGTGAGTAACCCTTGAGCAGTCGCTTGAAGGCTTGGCGAATCTCCGGGTCGCGTATTGATTCGAGAAAGTCCTCATCAGGCTGGGAATGCTGTCCGGCATCGGGAGACGGTTCTGGGGGCCTTGACTCAACATCGAGGTTCTCAAGACGGATTCGTCCAACGACGAAAAAAATATTCTTGACGATATCTGCCTTGAGCCGTTGATTGAGTCTCTCGGCAATCATTTCCTTCATGTACTGAAGTTGCTGCATCCAAACCGGGCTCGATACTTTGACAAATAGAGTGCCATTGCGGATTTTTTCTGGTTGGGCGTTTCGGGCTATGGTCGTACCGACGATGTCGTTCCAGATCGGCCAGACACCATATTCATCCAACCGAGGGGAAATCTCCATACGCTTCAGAGACTTATCAAGCACCTGTCCGAGCCGTTCAATCTGTGAGTCGTGACGCGCCATTTTCCTCAACCAGAAAAAAATGTAGCAGCTCGCGAGACCTACGGAATAACATCTCGCGCCCCGGTTTAGTCGGAACCAGCTTAATGTTAAAAATAAATCGTGATGGAAGCAAATTTTTCTTGACAAATTTTTTGAAAAGCTTTACCAATACAAAATCTAGTACGTTTCCAGCGTAATTCACACCATATATTGACAATCCGAGGGTGAAGGGAGCAAGCGAGATGACAACGACGATGTCACAAGTGACTGAATTTAATGTTCCTGGAGGCGAGCCCAGGAGCCAAAAAGGGCTCAAAATAGCGCGCTATTTTAGCCGCGCCGGGGCAGATCCATACGATGAAATCGAATGGGAGCAGCGTTCCGCCTCGATTACCAACGAAAAGGGCAAAGTCGTCTTCGAACAAAATAACGTCGAGATTCCAAAAGCTTGGTCTCTAATGGCGACCAATGTGGTGGTTTCGAAATATTTCCGTGGACCGCTGGGAAGTCCGCAGAGAGAGCACAGCGTTCGCCAGATGATCGGACGGGTGGTTGACACGATTACGGGTTGGGGTCGGAAGGATGGATACTTTGCAAGCGAGGAAGATGCTCAGGCCTTTCACGACGAACTCAGCCATATCTTGGTCCACCAGAAGGCCTGTTTCAACAGTCCGGTGTGGTTCAACTGCGGCATCGAAGCCAAACCCCAGTGCTCCGCTTGTTTCATCCTCGCGGTGGATGACACTATGGAGTCCATCCTGGATTGGTATCGCAAAGAAGGTATTATTTTTAAGGGCGGTTCCGGTTCTGGCGTCAATCTGTCGAAGATTCGTTCAGCTAAAGAGCAATTGGCCGGAGGGGGCACGGCCTCGGGTCCCGTGTCCTTCATGAAGGCAGCGGACGCTTCAGCTGGCGTGATCAAGTCCGGAGGCAAAACCCGGCGCGCCGCCAAAATGGTGGTGCTCAACATCGATCACCCGGACATCGAAGAATTTATCAAATGCAAAGTCGAAGAGGAAAAAAAGGCTTGGGCACTCATCGAAGCCGGATATGACTCCAGCTTGGACGGGCCGGCTTACGGCAGTGTCTTTTTTCAGAATGCTAATAACTCCGTGCGCGTCTCGGATGGTTTTATGCAGGCGGTCCAGGAAGACCAGGAGTGGAAGACTCGTTATGTGAAGAACGGTGAGGTATGCGAAACCTACAAGGCGCGAGACCTGCTGCGGATGATTGCAGACAGCACCTACATCTGCGGCGATCCTGGAATGCAATACGATACCACGATCAACGATTGGCATACTTGCGCCAACACCGCTCGTATCAATGCTTCAAACCCGTGCTCCGAATATATGCATCTGGACAATTCGGCCTGTAACTTGGCATCGCTAAATCTCCTCAAGTACCTCCGAGACGATGGCGTGTTTGACACGGAATCTTTCCGTCGCGCCGTGGATATTATCAGCCTGGCGCAGGACATGCTGGTTGATAATTCTTCTTACCCGACAGCGGAAATTACTGCCAATGCGCACGCGTTCCGCGAATTGGGGCTTGGCTATGCTAACCTAGGCGCTCTACTCATGTCTCTGGGGCTTCCCTATGACTCGGATCCCGGCCGCGCGTATGCTGCAGCAGTCACGGCTTTAATGTCCGGGGAAGGCTATCTGCAGTCGGCCCGCAATGCGGCAGCCACCGGAGCCTTCGCCGGGTTCGAGGCTAATCGCCAGCCCATGTTGCGGGTGCTCAACAAACACCGCTCCCACGCTTATAAGATCTCGCCAGCTCATGTGCCGCTGGATCTTTTGACAGCGTCCCGAGAGGCATGGGATGAGGCTTGCGATGAGGCGGAAAAATACGGCGTGAAAAATTCACAGATCTCAGTGCTGGCCCCGACGGGGACGATCGCTTTCATGATGGACTGCGATACCACTGGGGTCGAGCCGGATATCGCTCTTATCAAATATAAGAAACTCGTCGGTGGCGGCCTCTTGAAAATCGTCAACAATACCGTGCCGCGGGCGCTCAAAAGGCTCGGATATGACGTCAAGCAGATTCAAGAGATCGTCGAATACATCGATGAGCATGAAACCATCGAAGGCGCGCCGCATATCAAGGACGATGACCTAGCTGTCTTCGACTGTGCCTTCAAGCCGGCCAATGGCAGCCGGTCGATCCACTACATGGGCCATGTCAAGATGATGAGCGCGGTGCAGCCATTTATTTCCGGTGCGATCTCCAAAACCATCAATATGCCGACTGATGTCACAGTGGATGAGATCATGCATGCATATATGGAGTCCTGGAAGCTAGGTCTCAAGGCGGTTGCCATCTACCGTGACGGTTCAAAACGAACCCAGCCCCTAAACACCGCGAAAGATAAAGAGGAGAAGAAAGCGGCCGCGGCGGAAGGAAAAGAAAGTCGGTTGCTACGCCGTAAGTTACCTGACGAAAGAAAGTCGATTACCCATAAATTCGATATTGCCGGTCATGAAGGCTACATTACTGCCGGCATGTACGAAGATGGGCAACCCGGCGAGATTTTCATCACCATGTCCAAGGAGGGTTCCACGATTTCTGGCCTCATGGATTCCTTCGCGACGGCGATCTCAATGGCGCTTCAATACGGGGTGCCGCTACGAGTTCTCGTCGATAAGTTCAGCCATATGCGTTTCGAACCGTCCGGTTTCACGAAGAATCCCGATATCCCGATGGCGAAGTCGATCATGGACTATATTTTCCGGTGGTTGGCGACCAAGTTCCTTGACGGTGATGCGCAGCAAGAGGTCGGTGTCGTGAGGCCGGAGTCTGAGGAACCCGGCAATAGGAAGGTGATCCCGATCGCATCGCAAGCGCCGCGCGGCGGCGCGCCGGTAGCGAGTATTAGCAGTGTGACGAGCCTCTACCAGCAGGATGCGCCGCCCTGCCCCGACTGCGGCGCCATCATGATTCGGAGCGGTGCGTGTTACAAGTGTATGAACTGCGGCGCGGTGAGCGGCTGCTCGTAAACTTACTTCTTCTCTAAGTGGAGCACGCCTTTCTGGGTATCGATGTCCATGCGAAAATTGCTCAGGAAGTTGAGGCCAAGCAAGCCGGAAATCCGTGGATCTGAAACGGCATCATGGACGGCCGCGGTCAGATTGCGGATTTCCATCCCGCCGACCGCAATCGAGTCCAAGCTCACAAGAGGGGCTTGAATTATTCCGTTGGCCGTTTGGAACGGCGCGGTCCGGCTGTTTTGTTCGGTGTCGATGTCGAGTTCTTTGGCTACGGCACTTGAGATCATCGTGTAGCTCGCACCGGTATCGACGACAAACTTTGCTGCAGTTTTCTTGTTCAACGTGGCTTCGACGACGACGACCTGCCCTTGCTTTTCGAAAGGGATTGAGGCTTTGCTTGGCGGAACCGGAACGGGAGGCGGCGGGACCCTAGGTGGCTCAATCGACTGTATGCGACCCGCGTTACCTCGCTGTGTTTCCGGGATATTATGTAAATTGTCGGTAAAATGAACGACACCGTTTTGATCTGTCCAGCGGTAATATTCGGCTGCCATCAATGCGGCTGAGTTAATGACGAGCGCAGATAAAAGGGTAGCCCCGAAAACTGTGCGTTTCATGACGGAAAGATCTTATCATAAGCCGCCCCCAACGAAAACGAAAACTAATTTTCCAACGGTGGCTTGCATGAGATGAGGAAGCGCCCTAGTGTAATGTACGCCTATGTTTGGTCACTGCGAGCATCATTTGCTTTTAAGGCACCTTTACAAGGCCGCGTCGGTATGGTAAAAATCTCTGCAACGAAAAGAAAGAAAGAGAGATAGAGAGCGGAGAACACATGGGAATTGCTCAACCGAACAGGCAAGCAGTCATCGAGCAGTTCAGGGTTCATCAGACGGATACTGGCTCTCCGGAAGTGCAAGTCGCCTTGTTGAGTCAGCGTATCGACCACCTCACCGGGCACTTCAAGATTCATGTCAAGGATCACCATTCCCGTCGGGGCCTCCTGAAGCTGGTAGGGCAGAGGAGGAGGCTTCTCGATTATCTGAAGAAGAGCGATTTCGAAAGGTATCAGAGCCTGATCCAACGACTGGGAATAAGGAAATAGCCATTCCTGACCAGTTGCCCTTCTGTATCCCCTCCGTTAAGCGCGTCTCCTCTCAGAGGAACCTAATATGATTAAGAAAGTGGAATTAGATTTTCACGGCCGTCCTTTGTCGGTCGAAGTCGGCAAACTCGCCAAGCAGGCTGACGGCGCCGCATTGGTTCGCTACGGTGAAACCGTCGTCTTGGTGACAGCCGTCGCTGCCAAAGATCTCAAGATAGACACGGACTTCTTCCCGTTAACAGTTGATTATCAAGAGAGAACCTTTGCCGCAGGAAAGATTCCCGGCGGGTTCTTTAAACGGGAAGGTCGCCCTTCTGAAAAGGAAATCCTTACCTGTCGACTCATTGATCGCTCCATCCGGCCACTCTTTTCGGACGGTCTTCGTTGTGAAACCCAAGTAATCGCGACAGTTTTATCGGCTGACCGAGAAAACGATCCTGATGTGGTCGCGATGTTGGGAGCGTCAGTGGCCCTCCATGTTTCGGATATTCCGTTTAATGGACCACTCGCAGGAGTTCGGATAGGCCGAATCGACGGCCACTGGGCCATCAATCCGACCCAGAGCCAGCTCCTGGAAAGTGACATGGACATTTTTCTGTCGGGGAGTCGCGACGCCATCGTCATGGTCGAGGGCGGCGCCCGGATGATTCCGGAAGACGAAATTCTGGAAGCGTTATTCACCGGACATCAAGCTCTCCAACCGCTTCTGCAGATTCAGGAAGAAATCAAGAGAGAGATCGGCAAGCCTAAGCGTCAAGTGCCGTTGGCTGAATTGGATCCGGCGATTGTTCGGCAAATCGAGCAGTTGGCATTGTCGAAGCTGCAACAGGCCATCGAGATTCCAGAGAAATTGGAACGCTACAAACAAATCGGTGAAATCAAAGGCGATGTTGTTGGACAGATGCTGGCGGAGTTTCCACAAAAGGAAAAGGATATCAAGGGTGCGTTCGACGAACTCAAGCGGAAATGTTTCCGTGGCCTGATCATTCAACGAGAGCGCCGCATCGATGGCCGCGGACTCAAAGATATCCGGCCGATCACCTGCGAGGTCGAAGTTTTACCACGGACTCACGGTTCGGCTTTGTTTACCCGCGGGGAAACCCAGGCGCTCGTAGTAACGACACTCGGGACCGCGTCGGACGAACAAAAGATCGATGCTTTGATCGGTGAACATTACAAAAAGTTCATGCTCCATTATAACTTTCCTCCGTTCAGTGTCGGCGAGGTCAAGTTTCTTCGGGGCCCGAGCCGGCGCGAGATCGGCCATGGCAATCTCGCCGAGCGCGCGTTGCTGCCGGTGTTGCCACCCGAGGAGAGTTTCCCTTACACGGTTCGCATTGTATCGGAAGTTTTGGAGTCCAACGGTTCTACGTCCATGGCCACCGTTTGCGGCGGATCTCTTTCGCTAATGGATGCGGGTGTGCCGGTATCCGCGCCGGTGGCGGGTATCGCCATGGGTCTGATCAAGGAAGGGGAGCATGTGCGTGTTCTATCCGATATTCTGGGCGATGAGGATCACCTGGGCGACATGGACTTCAAAGTTGCCGGTACTCCGAATGGCGTCACATCGCTGCAGATGGACATTAAGATCACCGGTGTGAACCGCGACATTATGCGGCAGGCGTTATATCAGGCGCGGGAGGGCCGGTTGCATATTCTCGGCATCATGACGGAAACGATGGGATCGCACCGGGCAACGGTCTCAGGCCATGCGCCGCGAATCATTACCCTTAAGGTCAGGCCCGATAAAATCCGTGAAATCATCGGACCTGGCGGTAAGGTTATTCGTGGCATCATCGAAGCCACGGGCGTAAAGATGGATGTGGAAGATGACGGAACAGTGACCATTGCCTCCAGCGATGAGGCGGCGTCGAGAAAAGCGATCGAGATGGTACAGAGAATCGCCGCCGAGGCCGAGGTCGGAAAGATCTACAAAGGGACGGTGAGGAAGATTGTCGATTTCGGCGCTTTCGTTGAAATCTTGCCGGGTACCGACGGCCTCGTCCATATCTCACAGCTTGCACCCGAGCGGGTTCGCCGGGTGAGTGACGTCCTGAAAGAGGGGGACGAGGTCTTGGTGAAAGTCCTGGAGATCGACAAACAAGGAAAAATTCGTCTCAGTCGCAAGGAAGCGCTCCAAGAAACCGGCAACGGTTCGTCCGGAAGCGATCCGGACGACGGGCCTCAAAAATAAACCCTAATGAGCCTATCCTTTCTTCATGTTCGCTAAAGCCGTCCTCGATAATGGGATCCGAGTTGTTTCCCAGGAGATGCCGGATCATCGATCGGTAAGTTTGGGGATATGGGTTGAGAACGGATCGCGTCACGAATCTCCAAGCGAGAATGGTATCTCCCACTTCATTGAGCATCTGCTCTTTAAGGGCACCGAACGCCGCAGCGCTGCCCAGATCGCCGAGGAGATGGACGCCATCGGTGGGGTTCTCAATGCCTTCACGGCCAAAGAGCATACCTGCTATTACGCAAAGATTCTTGACGAAAATCTTCCGCTGGCGATCGATCTCTTGACAGATATTTTTCTTCATTCGGTTTTCGATCGCGACGAGATCGAACGTGAAAGATCCGTTATCCTCCAGGAAATCTCACAGGCCGAAGATACGCCGGACGATTACATCCATGATCTTTTCAGTATTGACTTTTTCAAGGATCATCCCTTGGCGCGTCCTATTTGCGGCACTTTGGAGACGGTCAACTCATTTAGACGGCAGGATTTTTTAACCTTCTTCAAGTCGCGATATCGGCCGCGCCGTGTGGTGGTTGCGGGAGCGGGCCATTTGCGTCACGACGAGCTGGTTGAGGCGTTCAAAGCGAGGCTGGGTTCTGTGAGCGATCCCCTCAACGATGACCGCTTAACCTCCGAAGATGGTGTCGGAACGCCGGAGATGCGGAGTGGGATTTTTCAACATGCGAAGTCTCTTGAGCAGGCCCATCTCTGTCTCGGTGTACCCGGGGTGCACCAAACCCATCCGCAGCGATATGCGGCGTACGTTCTGAATACTTTGCTCGGCGGGGGCATGAGTTCCCGACTATTTCAGGAGATCCGCGAAAAGCGCGGCAAAGCCTATTCGGTCTATTCGTTCTCATCGGCATATAAGGATGTAGGTTACCTGGGTGTCTATGCTGGCACCAGCCTTGAGTGGGTGGAAGAAGTTGTCGACCTGATTGTCAAGGAACTGAAGCGGCTCGCGGCTGGTGATATCAAAGACGAGGAAATTCGCCGGACCCAGGGGCAACTTGTGGGCAGCATGATGCTTGGTCTGGAGTCCACAGACTCCTGGATGAGCCATATCGCGCGCAACGAGATCTATTTCGGGGAGCCGGTCACCACGGATGAAATATGCCGCGGGGTCCGCGCCGTGTCTCGTGATGCGGTAGTTGATCTCGCCTCCACCCTTTTTGGCTCGCAGGGAATAGCCCTGTCTTTGCTGGGTGACTTTAAAGACAACATCAAGATAACAATCTAGAGCTGGGTAACTAGATTCTCCGGTCCTAGAGCGTGCCTTATAGGTAGCCGGTGGAAGAGATACGAATTCAGATTAAACGGGTGCGTCCGAGTTCAGCAGAAATCCCGCTCCCGGTCTACATGACGGAGGGATCTGCCGGCATGGACCTCTGTGCGGATATTGACGGCGAGCTCAGATTGGCGCCGATGGAACGCGCCCTGATCCCGACCGGCGTTGCCATTGCGCTGCCGCCGGGCCTAGAAGCTCAGATTCGTCCGCGCAGCGGGTTAGCTCTAAAACAGGGATTGACGATGGTTAACAGTCCCGGAACCATCGATTCCGACTACCGGGGTGAGATTCAGCTGGTCGCAATCAACCTCGGCTGCGAGCCGGTGGTGATTCAGCGCGGTCAGCGCATCGCTCAAATGGTGGTTCAACGTATTGTTCGAGCGCATTGGCGAGAGGTTCAAGAGTTGCCGCTCTCGGATCGGCAGGACGGCGGATTTGGCCACACGGACGAAAGTAGAATGGTTCAACGCGCAAAGTTCAAACGATTCCATGGAAAAACAAAACGCGCTTCCAAGTCTTGAACCCTAAAGTCTTGCACCCCTAAAAAATCCCGAGTTTTAATTGCAGGTATGATCGCGCGGTACACACGACCGGAGATGGGCCGTATCTGGTCCGAGGAAAACGGATTTCAGAAGTGGCTCGATGTAGAAATTCTCGCGGCCGAGGGAATGGCTCAGCTCGGACAAGTGCCTAAAGCGGCGGTGGCGCGGATAAGAAAAAAGGCTCGCTTCAACGTGGCGCGCATTCGCAAGATCGAGAGCGAAGTTAAGCACGAGATGATCGCGTTTCTGAGTTGTGTGGCACAATCCATCGGCGACGACGCCCGTTTTCTCCATGTCGGTATGACTTCATCCGACATCATGGACACAGCCTTGGCCATTCAGTTCAAGGAGGCGTCGGCAATTTTGCTCCAGGATGTCAAAGACCTGGTGAAGGTATTACGGCGCCAGGCTTTCAAGTACAAGTGGACCGTGATGATTGGCCGCACCCATGGTGTGCATGCCGAGCCGATTACCTTTGGCTTAAAGTTAGCGCTCTGGTATCAAGAGATGACGCGCAACCTGGCTCGACTGGAAAAGGCTGTAGATGAGATCTGTGTGGGTCAGATTTCGGGTGCGGTCGGCACGTTCGCGCAGATCTCACCAAAAGTGGAGGCCTACGTTTGCCGAAAGGCCGGGCTTAAGCCAGCATTGATTTCCAATCAGATTATCCAGCGCGACCGTCATGCTTATTACTTTGCGACTTTGGCCGTGATCGCCGGCTCGCTCGAGAAATTTGCCGTCGAGGTGCGTCACCTGCAACGCACCGAAGTGCAGGAAGCGGAGGAGCCCTTTACAGAGGGGCAGAAGGGCTCATCGGCGATGCCGCACAAGCGAAACCCGATCCTCTCCGAAAATGTCTCAGGCTTGGCGCGACTCATGCGGGGTTACAGTATGGCCGCGCTGGAGAACATTCCGTTGTGGCATGAGCGGGACATCAGTCATTCTTCGGTGGAACGGGTGATTGCGCCGGATGCGACGATCGTGCTCGACTTCATGCTCCGTCGCATGATCTACGTATTGGGCAATCTATGTGTCTATCCGGAAAACATGAAGCGCAATCTGGAGAAAAGCGGCGGGACGGTCTTCTCGGAAAAAGTGCTGCTGGCCTTGGTTGATAAAGGGATTTCGCGGGACACCGCCTATCGTATGGTACAACGCCACGCCTTGAAAGTGGGACGCGAGGGTGGTGATCTAAAAGAGGAATTGTTGCACGATGCGGAAATTCGCCGCTACCTGCCGACACAAGAAATCGAGAAAGTCTGGGGCGTCAAGCATCACCTTACGAACATTGATTTTATTTTCCGCCGGGTTTTTCATTGAAGCATAAGCCGGCAGCTGAAAGCATCTGAAAATGCGCGTTAAGATTTTCGTATCCTTAAAAAGCGGAGTGTTGGACCCCCAAGGGAAAGCCATCGAAAGGTCGTTGCATACCTTGGGTTATTCTGAGGTGCAGGATGTCCGAACGGGAAAATATCTCGAACTCAATATTGAAGCGAGTTCCTATGAAGCGGCCGAGTCCCGCATCCGCCAGATGTGCGACAAGCTGCTGGCGAATCCGGTCATTGAAGATTATCGGTTTGAGATCGAGGGCTAGACCGTGCGTTGGGGCGTAATTATTTTTCCGGGTTCCTGCGATGACCAGGACGTCTTTGATGCTTTGAAACGGGACCTGGGTCAGAAGGTTAAGTTCCTCTGGCATAAGGACGATCTTGCGGGCCATTTCGATTGCCTGGTGCTGCCTGGTGGGTTTTCTTATGGCGACTATCTGCGCTGCGGCGCCGTGGCGCGCTTTTCACCGATTATGCGTGGCGTCCTCGAGTTCGCTCGGCGAGGCGGCTTGGTATTGGGAATCTGCAATGGCTTTCAGATTCTCTGTGAATCGGGTCTGCTGCCAGGCGCGTTGGTGCGAAATGCCGGACTTCAATTTGTTTGTCAGCAGGTGATGCTCCGCGTCGAAGAGACAGATACGCCGTTTACCTGCGAGGCTAAAAGGGGGCAGCTGCTCAAAATTCCGGTTAAACACGGCGAGGGTTGTTACTATGCAGATCCGGTAACCTTGGAGCGGCTGCGCAAGAACCATCAGATCCTGCTTCGTTATGTCGACTCAAAAGGAAGGCCTTCGCCGTCGGCTAATCCCAATGGCTCGCTGGATAACATCGCCGGCATATGCAACGAAGGCCGAAACGTTTTCGGTTTAATGCCTCATCCGGAAGATGCCTGCAACAAGCTCCTCGGAAGTGAAGATGGCCGCAAAATCTTTTCATCCATTGCCGCGGCGTGTGCTCAAGGAGAGCAACGGCATGCGTGATGAAGTGGGATCGCTGACTCAACCGCCAGTGACTCCGCAGGTTGTCGCCAGTCACGGCCTGATCCCCGAGGAGTATCGGAAGATCGTCAAGCTCCTCGGACGGGATCCAAACCATACGGAACTTGGAGTGTTCTCCGTGATGTGGTCGGAGCACTGTAGTTACAAGAGCTCGCGACATTATCTAAGACGGCTTCCCACTGAAGGTCCGCATGTTTTGCAGGGGCCGGGGGAGAATGCGGGTGTTGTCGATATTGGCGATGGGCTGGCCGTAGCTTTTAAAATGGAAAGCCACAATCATCCTTCGTTCATCGAGCCCTACCAGGGCGCCGCCACCGGCGTCGGCGGAATTCTCCGCGACGTCTTCACCATGGGCGCTCGGCCGATCGCGTCGCTGAACTCGCTTCGTTTCGGTAGCATCGATCATCCGCGTACCCGTTATCTGCTATCGGGAGTGGTCGCGGGTATCGGCGGCTATGGAAACTGTATCGGTGTTCCGACCGTGGGCGGCGAAGTTTATTTCGACGAATGCTACGACGCCAATATCTTGGTGAATGCTTTTACTTTGGGTATCGCCAAAAGAAAGCGCATCTTCACCGGCGTGGCGCGGGGTGTCGGCAACCCGGTGATTTACGTTGGTTCCAAGACCGGACGCGATGGAATCCACGGCGCGACCATGGCATCGGAATCCTTTTCAGAAGAGAAGGAACAGCGTCGCCCCACGGTTCAGGTCGGAGACCCGTTTACTGAAAAGTTGCTTTTGGAAGCCTGTCTGGAGCTGATGGAAACGGATTGCATCGTCGGGATTCAAGACATGGGAGCCGCCGGATTGACCAGTTCCGCTTCGGAAATGGCGGGACGCGGCGGCGCCGGCATAGAGCTGGATCTTTCGCGCGTGCCGCTACGCGAGCAGGGCATGACCCCTTATGAGATTTTGCTCTCCGAGTCGCAGGAGCGGATGCTCCTGGTGGCAAAGGAAGGCACGGAGGATGACGTCAAGCGGGTTTTTGAGAAATGGGATCTCGATGCAGTAGCAATTGGCAGGGTTACCGACGATCGTCAGTTTCGCGCGTTTTTTGAGGGAGTCGAAGTGGCTCGTATTCCAATAAGCGCTTTGACCAGGGAGGCGCCAGTCTATCAACGGCCTGTTGAACGGCCGAAGCTTCAGGATCAATTAGAGCAACTCGATTTCGCCGACATCGAGGAACCGACCGATTTGGGCTCGACGGTGAAGGTTCTCATCGGATCATCGAACATCGCTTCGAAGGAATGGGTTTACCGACAATACGATCATTTCGTGCGCAACAATACTGTGATAGCTCCTGGCGCCGATGCTGCGGTGATCCGAATCAAGGGAACCGAGAAGGGGCTTGCGCTTACAGTGGACGGCAACAGTCGCTACTGCTATCTCGATCCCTACGTTGGAGGGGCTTTGGCGGTTGCGGAAGCTGCGCGCAATCTTGCATGCGTTGGCGCGCGACCGCTTGGTCTCACCGACTGCCTCAATTTCGGCAGTCCAGAAAACCCGGAGGTGATGTGGCAATTCTCCCAGGTCATCGAGGGTATGCGAGACGCCTGCATCGCGTTAAAGGTCCCCGTTGTGAGTGGTAATGTTAGTTTCTATAATGAAACTGACGGAGTTCCTATTTATCCGACGCCTACGGTGGGGATGGTCGGTCTCATCGACAAGGTCGCTTCGGCTATTACGCCGTGGTTCAAGGCTGCTGGCGATGTGGTTGTTTTGCTCGGGCGTACGCGAGAGGAACTGGGCGGCAGCGAATACCTAAAAGTTGTCCATGGGCGGGTGAAAGGAACGCCGCCGTGGATTGATCTTCGGTTGGAGCAGGCGGTGCAGAGCTGCTGCATCGCGGCCATTGAGAAGAGTATTCTGCGGTCGGCTCACGATATATCGGATGGGGGGATTGCTATTGCTTTGGCAGAGTGCTGCATCAGTGGTCCTGAAAAGCCGTTAGGAGTGCGGATTGAGATGCGCGAAATGATTCGGGGCGATGCGTTACTTTTTAGCGAGTCGCAATCGCGGATCGTCGTCTCACTCGCCGAGGAGAATCTGGAGCAACTGCGGCAAGTAGCGGCTGAGCACCACGTACCGATGCAGGTGATAGGATCGGTGGGAGGAACAAGTTTCGTCGTTCAGCCTTTGCTGCGGCTGCCGGTAGACGAGCTGCGCGCGATTTGGTCAGCGGGGTTGACGAGTCGAATCAAATAGGACGAACCGAAGTGTTCGACAAATTTCACGAAGAATGCGCGGTGATGGGAGTGTATGGCCATCCGGAGGCGGCCAACATCGTCTATCTAGGACTTTATGCGCTCCAGCACCGGGGCCAGGAATCGTGCGGCATTGTGTCCTCCGACGGCAGAGGCCTTATTTCCCATCGGCAGATGGGTCTGGTTGCGGATGTCTTCCACGAGGACGTTATCAAGCGATTGGAGGGCTCGAAGGCAATCGGTCACAATCGTTACTCAACGACCGGCCAGAGTCATCTGAAAAATGTTCAGCCGTTTGTCGTCGAATACTCTCAAGGGCCTATCGCAATCTCTCATAACGGCAATCTGGTCAACGCTGAAGTACTGCGCAAAGAGTTGGAAGACTCGGGGTCCATCTTTCAATCCACCTCCGATACCGAAGTCATCATTCATTTGATTGCGACATCGAAAGAGTCGACTCTCATGGGTCGTATCGTCGAGGCGCTGAGCCGGGCACGCGGCGCCTATTCGCTGTTGTTTTTGACTCCAGATCGGATGATTGCGGCACGGGATTCCATGGGTTTCCGTCCACTGGTGTTCGGACGGTTTAACTCGGGACCTAACGAAGGCGCCTACGTTGTCGCCTCGGAAACTTGCGCGCTGGACCTGATCGAGGCCACCTATGAGCGCGAGGTGGAGCCCGGCGAGATCATCACGTTTGGCCCCAATGGAATCGAGTCTCTCAAGCCCTTTCCCCCCGTACCGCAGGCTAAATGTATCTTCGAGTATATTTACTTTTCTCGTCCCGACAGCAATCTCTACGGTCACAGCGTTTATCAAGTTCGTAAAGCTCTCGGTCGGCAGTTGGCGCGCGAAAGCGCTGTGGACGCGGATCTTGTGACCCCTGTGCCAGACTCAGGGGTGCCTGCGGCCATGGGCTTTGCCGAGGAGTCAGGAATACCGCTGGAGTTCGGATTGATCCGCAATCACTACGTGGGACGGACGTTCATCGAGCCGCAACAATCCATCCGGCATTTTGGAGTTAAGATCAAACTTAATGCCCAACGAGAAGTTTTACGTGGGAAGCGCGTGGTCGTCGTGGATGATTCCATTGTTCGCGGAACCACAAGCCGGAAGATTATCCGCATGCTGCGCGATGCCGGCGCAAAGGAAGTGCACATGCGCATCAGCTCGCCGGCGACGATCAGCCCGTGTTACTACGGCATCGATACGCCGACACGCTCCGAGCTCATCGCGTCGTCGAGCTCCGTCGAAGAGATCCGCCGTTTCATCGAGGCCGACACTCTCGCCTATCTCACTCGAGAAGGGATGTACACCTACTTCAACGGCGAGCCCCGAGGTTTTTGCGATGCTTGCTTCAGTGGTAATTATCCCGTGCACTTTGAAGACGAAGGACACACCCGCCAGCTCCACCTTTTCGAAGCCGTAAGTCGATAGTTCTCAGCCGCAGAATTATCTACTTTCTGGGAAGGTGCTTCGAAGAAAAAGCAGAATCCAATTTGACTTCACCACTGCTGCACGATTGAACTCGGATTCCATAGTTGCGCTCGACAGAAAGCGCGAGGCGCAACCCTTCCGCAGCAAAGTTGATGGAGTTCTGCCACGGCACACAAAAACGCCCGCTCCATCAGACTTTATGGTTTGAAACCCGAGGAGAATTAGTGGAACTCCAAGGCTATCGGTAGTCGATAGCCTTGGCTGTCTTGTTTACTAAAGGAAAAAGAAAAGGCTTCTTACTTAACGTGTCTACTGACCAACTTGGTCATCTCAAACATGGTGACCGTTTTCTTCCCGCCGAAAACCACTTTAAGTTTGTCGTCGGCGTTGATATTGGTCTTCTTCTTCTTGTCCTGCAGGCTGTTCTTTTTGATGTAAGCCCACAGTTTCTTGGTCACCTCGGTCCGCGGGATTGCTTTGGTGCCGACGACAGCGCTCAGAGCGGCATCCGGTTGTACCGGTTTCATGAAAGCTGCATTCGGTTTGCGTTTTTTCTTCGTTGCCATTGTTCCTCCTTCAGGAAGTAAATTCGTTAGCGGTGTTATAGCA
>Ga0209799_1000063_pt1 | contig 19400 bp, 26 predicted proteins | sample PanSoiPlo36MoBio_FD_188324 | JGI IMG/M metagenome (GOLD analysis project Ga0209799, IMG submission 188324) | Tropical forest soil microbial communities from Panama analyzed to predict greenhouse gas emissions - Panama Soil Plot 36 MoBio (SPAdes)... | ecosystem: Environmental > Terrestrial > Soil...
TTTCTTCCGGAGTCAGAGTTGCTCGGGAAAGAAGATCGGGACGCCGGTCCATGGTTAGCCGGACACTCGCTTCCCGTCGCCACTGCTTTATGCGTTCATGATCACCGGAAAGAAGCACCTCTGGAACTTTCATGCCGCGAAAATCTTCAGGGCGAGTGTACTGTGGATATTCCAACAGCCCATTGTTAAAAGATTCATCCTCGGCAGACTTTTCATTTCCGAGGACACCCGGGATCAGCCTGGCTACAGCGTCGATCACAACCATGGCAGCGGGTTCACCTCCGCTCAAAGTAAAGTCGCCCACGGAGAGTTCTTCGTCGACAAATGATTTAACCCGTTCATCGACCCCTTCATAGCGGCCGCAAACCAAAACCAAATCTTCTCTTAGTGCTAATTCAGCGGCCCTTTGTTGTGTGAAAACCACCCCTTGGGGTGAAAGCAATATGACTCTTGCGTTGGGACTGTGCGCGCGAGTATCTTCGATGGCCGATACTAGAGGCTCCGGCTTCATCACCATCCCCTGGCCGCCACCATAGGGGTAATCATCGGTGACGTGATGTCGGTCGGCGGCAAAGGCGCGCGGGTCCACCAGACGAATGGAGACCAGACCCTTCTCCTGCGCCTTTTTGAGGATACTGTGGCCCAGCGGGGAATCAAACATGTGCGGGAATAGTGTGACAACCGTAAAGTTAAGCATCGGTTTAGGTGCGAGTGCACCGAATTCGAAGACTAAAGATCCAGTAGTCCTTCGGGCGGATTGATGACAATCTTGCCGGTAGCGAAATCGACTTTCTCGATGATTTCTTTTACCGCAGGAATGAGATGCTCTTTGAAAACACCATTTACGACATAGAGTTCTCCACCTGGCGTGGACCACGTTCGAGCGACCACCCCGATTCGCTCTCCTTTGGTGTCGAAAACCTCCAGGCCTATCACCTGATAATGGTAGTACGTACCCGATGGCAGAGAATCAAGATATCGTTCCGGTAGATAAAGGATGGCACCGACCCACGGTTCAGCATCATCAATCCGATCCATGCCGGATAGTTTTACCAAAAATTGATTCTTGTAAGGCCGACTCTTCTCAATTTCGCGCCTCGACCGTGTTTCGTCTTTTTCCAGCCAAATCTCTCGGCTTGGATTGAGAACGGTTGTTTGAGGGTTGTAGGGTTTGAGTTTCAGCCACCCACCGATGCCATGGGTGGTGACTATCTCTCCAAGAGGGACGAGCCGCTCGGACACGGGTCTGACGCGGGAATGCTATTTCTCTTCGACGATTTCAAGGACCACCTTGCGGTTGGTTCTCGAAGCTGCGGCGTTGAGAATCGTGCGGATGGATTTTGCCGTCCTACCTTGCTTGCCGATGATCCGTCCCAGATCTTCTTTGGCTACTCTTAACTCTAAAACCGAGGCGGTTTCTCCTTCGGTTTCTTTGACTTCGACAGCATCGGGATTGTTCACCAGCGACTTTGCCAGGTATTGAACGAGCTCCTTCATGAAGGAGGCGACCTCCTAGCTGGGGATCAGCTTGCTTTCCTCTGACGCTCCATAAGCTCCGAAACGGTCTGTGTGGGTTTGGCGCCACGCTTGATCCAGATATCGACCTTCTCCTGGTTCAGCTTGACGGCTTCGGCGCTGGCATTAGGATCGTAGGTTCCAACCTGCTCGATGTACCGACCGTCACGCGGAAAGCGCTGGTCGCAGACGACGATACGATAAAAGGGTTTTTTCTTTGCTCCGTGCCTGCTGAGACGAATTCTTACGCTCATATTTATCGTTCTTCTCCTCTATTGAAAAGGGTTGGGCATTCGGCTGAACAGTGATCGCACACCCATCTTGCTCACCCGCTGCATCATCTTTTTCATCTCCATGAACTGTTTCATCAACCGATTGACCTCCGTAACCGTGGTGCCACTCCCATGGGCGATCCGCAGGCGCCGCCGGCCGTTCAGAATTGCCGGATTGCGTCGCTCTTCAAGGGTCATTGAATTGATGATGGCTTCGACGCGTTTCATTTCTTGCTCGGCTTTTTCGGTATCCACCTGAGAAGCGATCTTCTTGGCACCTGGAATGAGTTCCAGGAGGCTACCGACCGAGCCCATTTTTTTGATCTGTTGGAGCTGAAGCTGGAACTCTTCCAAGGTGAATTGCTGTTTTTGAAAGGCCTGTTGTAGACGGACTGCCTCCTTCTGCTCGACGTTCTGTTGAACCTTGTCGATCAGCGAGAGGACATCCCCCATGCCGAGGATTCTGGATGCCAGACGATCGGGATAGAAAGGCTCGAGAGCATCAAGCTTCTCCCCGACGCCAGAGAAAAGAATGGGCTTGCCAACCATTTGTCGAATCGAAAGCGCCGCACCACCGCGGGCATCGCCGTCTAATTTAGTGAGAATAATTCCGGTGAGACCCAGTTTGCCGTCGAAGCCGATCGCCTGGTTCACGGCATCTTGACCGGTCATCGCGTCGGCGACGAAAAGGATTTGATGGGGGCGCACAGCGTGCTTTATCGACAACAACTCTTCCATCAGTTCTTCGTCGATGTGCAAACGGCCCGCGGTATCGATCAAAAGGACATCACAAAAAAGCTGCTTTGCCGCCTCCAAAGCCTGTTGGCAGAGCGCCACAGGGGAAATCGCCGGGTCGGAATCATGAACCGGAAGCTCCAGTTCCTCGCCCAAGATCTTGAGTTGATCAATGGCGGCGGGTCGATAGACGTCTGCCGGAACCAAATAAGGCTTTCTCTTTTTGTCTTTCCTTAGATACCGGGCGAGCTTTGCTAAGGTGGTCGTTTTGCCTGAGCCTTGCAAGCCAACGAGCATGATGACCGCCGGAGGAGCGACTTTAAGGTCAAGCTCGCGATATTCGCCGCCCAGAAGGTCGATGAGCTCATCGCGAACGATTTTTATGAATTGCTGCTCCGGGGTAAGGCTTTGCAAAACTTCCTGCCCTAGAGACTTCGTCTTGACTGATTCGAGGAAACTCTTGACCACCCCGATATGAACGTCAGCTTCAAGAAGTGCGAGGCGCACTTCCCGGAGGGCGTCATCGATGTTTTTTTCCGTGATCTTTCCCTGACCCCTAAGTTTTTTGAAGGTCAGTTCGAGTTTATCGGTTAAGGATTCAAACATACCCCTAAGTGGCTAAGCTATTATATTTTCAAGGGAAAACAAACACTTTGCAGACTAATATGAAAACTCTCTAGTGTCAAGCAGAGGGCAAAAAGAAAGGCCCGTTATGCCGCCAAAATATACGGCACAACGGGCCTCACGTAGTTTCAAGGCTGGCCTTACATCATACCGCCCATGCCACCCATACCGCCCATGCCACCCATACCGCCTCCTGGCGGCATCGGAGGCATGGCAGACTTCTCTTCCGGCTTTTCGGCGACCATGGCTTCCGTGGTCAGCAACATGCCAGCTACGGAAGCGGCGTTTTGCAAAGCGGTACGGACCACCTTGGCGGGATCGAGAATACCAGCTTTCAGAAGATCTTCGTATTCCTCCGACGCGGCGTTAAAGCCGAAAGCTCCCTTGCCCTCTTTAACCTTCTGCAGGGCGATCGAGCCTTCCACGCCCGCATTAATGGCGATCCGTCGAAGGGGTTCTTCTATCGCTCTCTTGATGATGGCGACTCCAGACTTCTCCTCTTCAGACACTCTAAGCTTCTCTAATGCTGCCGATGCCCTTAGCAAAGCGACTCCTCCACCTGGAACGATACCTTCTTCCACGGCGGCTCTGGTCGCGTGGAGCGCGTCTTCGACACGGGCCTTCTTTTCTTTCATCTCGATTTCAGTGGCGGCCCCTACGTTGATCACCGCGACACCACCGATCAGTTTGGCGAGACGCTCTTGCAACTTTTCGCGATCGTAGTCAGACGTCGTTTCCTCGATCTGAGCGCGGATCTGTTTGATGCGCCCTTCGAGATCGGACTTTTTGCCGGCACCATCGACAATGGTGGTGTTGTCCTTGTCGACTACGAGTCTCTTGGCACGACCCAGATCCTGCAGAGTAATATTTTCGAGTTTGATTCCCAATTCTTCGGCGATGAGCTTCCCGCCGGTGAGAATGGCGATGTCCTCGAGCATCGCTTTGCGGCGATCGCCGAAGCCCGGGGCTTTGACGGCAACGCAGTGAAGCGTACCACGGATCTTGTTGACCACGAGCGTCGCTAGGGCTTCGCCTTCGATATCTTCGGCAATAATGATAAAAGGCTTGCCCGATTTCGCGATCTGTTCCAGGATCGGCAACAACTCTTTCATGTTGCTGATCTTCTTCTCGTGTATCAGGAGATAAGCATCCTGGAGCACACATTCCATTCTTTCCGGATCCGTCACGAAATAGGGTGATAGATAACCACGATCAAACTGCATACCTTCTACGACATCCAACGTGGTTTCGAGCCCCTTCGCTTCTTCGACGGTAATCACCCCTTCTTTGCCGACTTTGTTCATCGCCTCGGCAATAACATCACCGATGGTCGAGTCATTGTTCGCGGCGATAGTACCAACCTGAGCGATTTCTTTGGGGTCTTTGGTGGTCTTGGACAGAGTTTTCAGCTCGCCAGTAATGGCTTCGACGGCCTTGTCGATGCCACGTTTCAGTGACATAGGGTCATGACCCGCAACGACCAATTTGACCCCTTCAGCGTAAATCTGCCGCGCCAGTACAGTGGCCGTGGTTGTGCCGTCTCCAGCGACGTCAGAGGTCTTGCTTGCAACTTCCTTCACCATCTGAGCGCCCATATTCTCGAACTTGTCTTCGAGCTCTACTTCTTTGGCCACAGTCACGCCATCCTTGGTTACATTGGGTGCGCCAAAGGACTTATCCAACACCACGTTCCGGCCTTTAGGTCCTAAGGTGACGGTTACTGCGTCCGCGAGTATATTGACTCCTCTAAGAATCGCGTCTCGCGCATCGCGATTAAACTTTACTATCTTGGCTGCCATTGATTTCCTCCTAAGTTCACTTAAAAATTTTTACTTTTCGATAACGCCTAGGATATCTTCCTCGCGCATAATGAGATGCTCTTCGCCATCAATGTTAATTTCTGTTCCGGAGTATTTACCAAAAAGCACGCGGTCGTTGACTTTGACGTCCATCGGGGTGACTTTCCCGTCCTCGGTAAGCTTGCCTTTCCCAACGGCGATAATCTTGCCTTCTTGTGGTTTTTCTTTTGCGGTATCCGGGATAATAAGCCCTCCCTTAGTCTTCTCCTCTTCCTCGATTCTTTGAACTATGACCCGATCTTGCAAAGGTCTAATCTTCACCTCTGTTCTCCTTTCAGATTGTTTCAGTTAACTGATCGATTTTAAACAGATTTATCTGGAGTCGATACGTCGCCGTGTGCTACGGGACTTCCCAAGAGCGCGATAAATCTAAGCATTAATACCAAAGTGTCAAGCCTTTGTAGGCAAAATTTTCAGTTCGTTGAAGCAAATTAGCGATCCAGGGATCTTTGCGACTCAACCTACCTTCTTTGTTTCCTGATCTCTTCTTCAAAATATTTGCGGTAGAGAACATCCCATTCTCGGCTGCCAGGCGGTACGTGACGCGAAAGAGAAAGGATCTTTTGGCGGACTATTTCGTCAAGGTGATCTTCGTGCTGAAAAAAGTCATGCAAGACTCTCTTGGTCTCACTAAGCGCTCGCCCCTCGTGGGAGAAATCCGCGAGATTTCCTTTCTCTAGACCATCAACGATTAGATGCGCGAGATGTGAAATCCGGCTTTCCGACAGTCGGCTCACAATATAAACCCCTTCTTTGCAGCCAGTTTTTGCTTTGCCAGAAGAAACATCTTGTAGGGATCCACATCCTTTGTAGCTCGAGCATAAGAGGCAAGCATCGCTCGTGCTTCCTCTTCGATCGCCTCTTCTTCAGCAAAATTATGACTGATAATCGCTATGATTTTGGCTCTCAGTTCAGGGTCCGTAACCTTCGAAGTAATCAGCTCCTTCGCCTGATAATTCCCCAATAACGCACTGGCAAGTCGGTCAAGTTGTTCCTGCTTTATCTTCATCGGCTGTGGAAAATGTTGTGGATAAGTCGTCCAGAACCAGTGAGCAAATGAACTGAAGCTGTTGACTTATTGTAATTTTTATCCGCGTTGATCGATGAAGTCAACGATGGGAATTCCCACAAGGACCATCATAGAAAAAGAACTGACATAGGAAAGTGCTTGTCAGAAAAGAGCTTTTTTGACAAAATAGCAATTCAAGCTGCTTTTACGGCGGGATCTCTAAGCGCCAATCAATGAGTTGTCCACAGGCTTTGGTCGTATCATTCCTTGCCCACATGAGGAGGGCTGTGGAGAAGTGGGGTGGCTGTTTATAAACCTGCGCCGTTAAAACGGGGTGCAAAAATCGGTGTCGTGGCACCCGCTGGCTGCGTCGATGATGAGCTATTGTTTGCCGGGGTTGATGCTGTGCGGCAAGAGGGGTTTCAAGTCGAGCTTGCTCCCGCAGTACACGATAGAAAAGGCTATTTGGCCGGCGACGCGGAGAAACGGGCTCGAGATCTTGAAGATTTCTTTTGCCGGTCTGACCTCGCCGCCATCTTCTGTGCTCGCGGGGGCTTTGGCTCGATCCAGCTACTTCCTCATTTGACTGAGCGCATCCGATTGCATCCGAAAGTTTTTGCAGGCTACAGCGATATTACGATCCTCCTAAACTGGCTTCTGCAAAGATGTGGGATGGTGACCTTTCACGCGCCGATGGTGGCGATGGACTTCGCCCGCGGATTAACCCAACGCAGCAGAGATCAATTTTGGGGGACTCTGACTGGGGAAAAATGGATGTGGCAAGTTGCTGTCGGAGAGATTATTAGGCCCGGCAAGGTGCAGGGTGAAATGATGGGGGGATGTCTTTCCGTGCTGGTTACAACACTGGGAACACCGTACGAAATCGATACCGTCGACAAGCTGCTCTTTTTGGAGGATGTGGGGGAAAAACCGTACCGGGTGGAACGAATGTTGACGCATCTAAAAATGGCCGGCAAACTTGAAAAGTTAGCCGGTTTGGTTTTCGGTGATTTCACTCAATGTAACGGGGAAGGGCCCAGGGACATTCGGGCGATCGTCGGAGAACTTTTTCACAAAGCGCCCTATCCGGTGGTTATGGGCATGCCCGCGGGGCACGGACAAGAAAATCTCACGCTACCCTTCGGCGTCGCAATGGCGCTGGATACATACGAAGGGACCTTATCTCTGATCGAGTCGCCGGTCGCGTAATGTACAAATTGCCTTGCGGGAACTAATTACTCCATTTCAGGCGAAGCTGGAAGTCAATTGTGGATTTTAAGCCGGTCGAAGATGTCTGTAAACAAGCGGTGGTTCAAGGGGTGTTCCCTGGAGCGGTGTTGCTCGTGGGTAGGGGAGAGGAAATTGTCTATGAGCAGGCGTTCGGCTCGCGGTCGCTCGTTCCTAAGAGGAGTCCCATGGATACGAGCACGATCTTTGATCTGGCTTCTTTAACGAAACCTCTGGCGACCACCGTCGCCATTATGCTGCTGGTGAACGAAAAAAGGCTTAGCCTCGATGATCGGGTAACTCGCTTTTTCCCAACGTTTGGAATCTTCGATAAACACGCGGTGACGTTACGACATCTACTCAACCACTCCTCGGGACTGCCGGACTGGAAGCCATATTACAAGGACGTCCTCAAGAACGAGAAAGGGGGAAAGCTCAACCTCGTCGCTAGCAGAGCCGCCAAACAATATGTGTTCGCGGAGATCCATCGTGAGAAACCGGTCAGTCCGACCGGGGCACGGTGTCTCTACAGCGATCTCGGTTTCATGGTTCTTGACGAAGTTGTCGAGGCCATTAGCGGAGGCTCGCTAGATCGCTTCTGTCAAGACAGGATATTCACACCCCTTGGTCTCCGGAGCATGTTCTTTATTGATCTAACGCAGTTGGACACTCAACGGCTCCAGCCGGTGGAGGAGATAATAGCCCCCACCGAAGACTGCCCGTGGCGCGAGAAAATTATCTGCGGCGAGGTGCACGACGATAATGCTTACGCGATGGGTGGGGTGGCGGGTCACGCCGGGCTTTTCTCTTCAGCACGGGACATTCATCAACTCTTAGCGTGCCTCAACGGCTGTCGCCGCGGTGCAAATACATTTTTGCCTCAAGCCTTGATCCAGGAGTTTCTTTCAAGGGACGAATCCGTGAAAAATTCTACCTATGCGCTGGGCTGGGATACGCCGTCAGAGAATAAGTCTTCCAGCGGAAAGTGTTTTTCTGTCCGTTCTGTCGGTCATCTTGGTTTCACCGGCACCTCGATCTGGTGGGATCTTGAAAAAAACTGTCACGTTGTCCTCCTATCAAACCGCGTCCACCCTTCACGCAAGAATGAAAAGATCAAAGAGTTTCGGCCATACATTCACGATTTGATCATGAAGACGTTAAATCCATGAATAACCTTCCGCCGGCCGGCAGTCACATTCACTTGATCGCTATTAGTGGGGTAGGCATGGCCTCTCTCGCTGGCCTGTTGCGGTCCAGAGGATATCGCGTCACCGGCTCCGATCAAAACGTTTACCCACCGATGAGCACTTACCTACAAGGAATCGGGATTCCGATTCTCTCGGGATACAGCGCAGCGCACATTCAGCCGCGGCCTGATCTTGTCGTCATCGGCAATGCGATATCACGGAACAATCCTGAAGCCGACGCCGTGCTGAGTCTGGCGATTCCTTATATTTCGTTTCCACAGGCTTTGGGCCTGTTTCTCATTCAGTCGCGGACTTCCTTGGTGGTCGCCGGGACCCATGGTAAAACCACGACTTCTGCGCTTGCTGCATGGGTGCTTGCACGAGCAGGCTTGGATCCCGGTTTCTTTATCGGGGGCGTATCGCTCAACTTCAATAGCGGATGGAATCCTGGAAGCGGAAAGTATGTTGTTCTAGAAGGAGACGAGTATGACAGCGCCTTCTTCGATAAGGGACCCAAGTTTCTGCACTACCGGCCACACAACGTCATTCTTACCAGCGTGGAGTTTGACCACGCCGATATCTATCGTGACCTCGATCATCTAAAAGCTGCGTTTCGCCGGTTGGTGGAGCTCATTCCGCCGAGCGGCTGTCTGATTGCATGCAATGACTACGGAGCAGTACGAGAGGTTGTTGGTGCGGCGCGCTGCCGGCTCCTCTACTACAGCGACAAAACTTCAGCGGAGTGGACGGCGAGTAACATTCATATCCGCAATGGGAAAAGTCTTTTCGAGCCTCTTTACCGAGGCGCATCCGATGGCGTTGTCGAGCTGGGTATGATCGGTCGCCACAACGTGCAAAACGCTCTCGCAGTTTACGCGATGGGTAGAGAGTTGGGAATCGACCGGGACAAGTTGCGCGACGGTTTGGCAACATTTGCCGGGGTCAAGCGACGGCAGGAGATCAAGGGCACCGTAGGTGGCGTGCTGGTCGTGGATGACTTCGCCCATCATCCGACGGCGGTCCAAGAAACCCTGAGCGCGGTTAAAGAGGCGTATCCGGGGCGCAGACTTTGGGCGGTCTTTGAGCCGCGAAGCAACACGAGCAAAAGGAATATCTTCGAACAGGAATTTGCGCAGACCTTGGCGCTGGCGGATCGAATCGTGGTTGCCGGATTGCACCAACCAGAAAAAGTTCCGGAGCCTGAACGGCTGTCGGTAGAAAAGGTCGTTCAGGCAATCAATCGTGTCGGAGAGCTACGTGCCGTTGCGATTGAAAAAGCCGACGCTATCGCCTCCTATGTGGCGGAGAATGCCGCTCCCGATGATATTGTTGTTGTGATGTCTAACGGCGGATTTGACGGCGTCCAAGATAAGATTCTGCAAGCGCTCGCCCGAATTACTCATGGTCCGAAGAAAGATTACGACAGAGTGTAGACTACGGAGTGAACCTCGAGGGCGCGGCACAGGAGCGTAAGGCTTGACGTAGAGGTCCATTGTCCGCAGCCGGGGAGCCTCGAGTAGTTCTGTCAATAGACCGGGCTAGCTAGCGGGACAGAAAAAGTTTTGCGCATTCCCGACTGCAGAAATAGTTGCCGTCCTGGGGGATAGCTTCATTCTTCGGCACGTAGGTCTGACATTGCGGATCGAGAACCATGTCGTCAACTTTTCGCAGGTTCAAACGGGAGTTGCGGCTCTTTTGGGTCAACCAATAGGCCTTGAGCGCGCGGTAAAAGAGGTATGCGAGGAAGACGAAAAGAAGGACGCGAATTAGCAATGGCGTAGTCCTGAGGTCCAGACGATCTTTTACTTAGGAGTGGTACAGATGGACCTTTTTCTCATCCTTAACATTTACGAGAAGCTCAGAAATGGTCACGCCAAGCTCCGGGTGGATGACTTGGGGAGCAATTTCGCTCAGCGGGACAAGAACGAACTTCCGATTCGGCATCTCGGGGTGAGGGATACGCAGTGTTTTTTTCTTTACGACAAGCGCGTCATACAGCAGTATGTCCAAGTCGATAATGCGTGCACCCCAACGCTTTTTCACTTTTTTGCGACCCATGGCACGCTCGATGTTTTTAAATTTTTTGAGAAGCATGTCCGGTTTGAACTTGGTCTCAATTTCGATAGCGCCGTTGACATACCATTCCTTAGAATCTCCCAGGGGTTCGCTCTCGTAAAGCGATGACTCCTTGATGATCTTGGTATCCGGGAGTTTGGCTAATCGATTGAGGGCCTCGAAGAAATTTTCCCTCTTGTTGCCCACGTTGGAGCCGATGCCCATGTAGACCTGATGGGCCATAGCGTTTGCCATTGTGCCCCTCGGGAAAGAAACCTAGAGTTTGACCTGCCGGATTCTTTCCGCAACCTCCTTTAGCTTTGATTTATCGACGCAGAGCGTAAAGCGCACGTAACCTTCTCCAGCCTCCCCAAAGCCATTCCCCGGAGTCGTAACCACACCTGCCTGTTCGAGTAATTTAGTCGTGAATTCAGCAGAGGAAAGTCCCTTTGGAGTAGAAACCCAAACGTAAAAAGTCGCACGAGGTTTTTCGCACACAAGGCCGACGGCCCGAAGACCGTCGACCAAGATATCGCGCCGTTCCTGGTATATTTTTCGGGAGGATTCTATGATCCTGTCGCCAAGCTTAAGAGCGGCGATGCCAGCCTCTTGAATAGCCTGGAAAATGCCTGAGTCTAGATTGGATTTGGCTTGCGCGAGGCCTTCCACGAGGTCCGGATTCCCCATGGCCATGCCGATACGCCAGCCGGTCATGTTAAAAGTTTTGGACAGTGAGTGAAACTCGATGCCGACTTCCTTCGCTCCGTCGACCTCGAGAAAACTCATCGGCCGATAGCCATCGTATCCCATCTCCGTGTATGCGGCGTCGTGGCAGACGATCACGTTGTAGCGATTGGCAAAATCGATCACTCGTCTAAAGAACTCCCCATCTGCTACGGCGGCGGTTGGATTGTTTGGATAGTTGATCCACAGAAGCTTGGCTTGTTTTGCGACCTCAGCTGGAATCGAATCGAGGTCCGGGAGAAAATGATTCTCTTTCCGAAGCGGTAGGAAGTAGTTTTTGCCACCGTTGAATCCCGTGCCGATGTGGTAAACCGGATAACAGGGGCTGGCGACTAGAACAACGTCTCCGGGATCCACGAAGGCGACGGCCATATTGCCGATACCCTCTTTGGATCCAATCAAGGAGACGACTTCCTTACCGGCGTCTAATTTGACGTTGAACCGTTGCTGATACCAGTCTGCCACCGCCTGCCGAAACTCAAGTAGTCCCGAACTGTTGGGGTAACGATGGTTGTTCGGTTTGCTAGCGCTTTCGACGAGCGTTTCTACAATCTGAGACGGAGTTGGAATGTCAGGGTCGCCGATTCCGAGGTCAATCAAATCGACCCCGCGGGCCAAAGCTGCGCGTTTTCTGCGATCGATCTCCGCGAAGAGATAAGGTGGTAACTCATTGATTCTTTTGGCTTTTTGTATGATGATGCCCAACTCCGCATCCTCCCATTAAAATCGCTCAGTATTTATCTGTTTTTTTCGATTTTGACAACTACTCTCGAACGCTTCTATTTCGGACGCTTGGCGGCTAATCTAACAGAGAACGATGGAGATCATAATCGACGGCTATAACGTCATTGGTAGTGATACGGGATTAACCGGCAATCTTGAGCACAGGCGAAACCTGCTAGTGCAGCATCTCGCCAGTTATCGCAAGAATAAAGGCCATGACATCACGGTTGTCTTTGATGGCTGGCGATCTGGGTCGATCGACGAAGTTCAACAAAAACGCGATGGAATTTGCATCGTTTACTCCCGTTTGGGAGAGAAGGCGGATAGCGTGATTGTCAGGCTCGCACGAAAACAAGGCGCCGGCTGTGTAGTCGTGACTTCGGATCGAGAGATAAGGAGCGCGATTGAGCGTTTCGGCGCTGTCGCATTGTACGCGGGCGAATTCGGCGAGATGCTGCGCACTCCCGGTGAGCCATTCGATGACCAAGAACCTGATTATTCCCAGCAGAGGACGCCCAAGAAAGGGAATCCAAGACGATTGTCGAAGAAAGAAAGAAGGCGGCGAGAGAAGCTCAACAAACTCAAATCTTGACTAACGGCGCATGTATCGACGGTCGTCCTAATCATTTTTCTTTGGTTGGTTGGGGTTCAGTACCTGGTTGTGGTTCCGTATTAGGCTTGGGTTCAACGCGGACCAGAAGTCCATTGTGGAAAACAACGGTTGAGCCGTCCGCATAGAGCCAATTTTCTCCGGCGACGTTGAACTGAGCTTTAAACTTGCTGACACGAACGGGCTTACCCAGAATTTGCCTAACCTCCCCCGTGCTCATGCCCCCCATGACCTGCCGCTTTATAGCCGCTTCCTTGACATTCCGTGGCCAAGGCTGAGCTTGAATCCACGCAACTCTCTTCTTTTCTTCTTCAGCTGCTTCTGCGGCTTTTTTTCTATCAATCGCCTGCGGGTCGACGGAGGTGATACTCAAGTTTAGTTCTTCAAGAAAAACTTCCGGACGGATGAAACCTTCCTTTCCAGAAGTAAACTTGACTTTGTAGTAAGGGTTTTTCTCTTGACGACCCACCAGATCGATGATTTCGAAGGATTCATTAGGTTGAGGTTGGAAAGAGGCTGCATTGGTCGTTGGTTTAGCAAGAAACGCTGGCGTTTGATTTTTGCTTGGCAGAATCCAATAAATCTTGCCTACTCGAGTGGCCAGGGCGTCGAGCTGATGATCCGTGTAATGGTCGGAAGCACATACAGGGGACACCGCAAGAAAGACTAAAAGGACCGCGCTAAGCGAGTGCAGAAGTAGAGGCGATTTGTCTCTACGATGAAAGCCAACTGAGCCGTTAGATATCATTGATTAAATTCTATTAAAAAGGGAGCTTTAAGCAAGTGCTCTAGACTATCCGAATGCCCTTATCGGTGAATACAAATTGTGTTTCTTCGGACCGGGGAAATGCGATGGGCGGGACAGCGAACCGGCAGAAAACTGGAAAGGGGCCGACAAGACCCCTTTCTCATGGTTGCGGGGCCGGGATTTGAACCCAAACAAGCATCTTCCAGCAAGTTTCAACATCGTCTAACTCTGCGGAATTTATACAAGTCAAAGGAGCGTAAAGTTGGGTAACTTCCAGCTTTGTGCAACAACGATCGTGAAGTTTTCGAGAAGTGGGCTTGTATGAAGCCCATGCCGGAGATACCAAACGCCACCAAGCACGGACTCTATACGCTGAAAAAAGCGGTAGCCCGTCTGGGGAACAAGGTCATCAACAAACGCTACTCTACCGGCAGGGCATTGGCTAAGTGGCGCTCAGAGATCGTCACGGACCTTGGTGGACAGGACAACATCAGCACGCAGCAAGCGGCCATCATAGACCTGGCTGTCAAGTCTAAGTTTCTGCTGGACTCGGTTGACGTTTGGTTGTTCAGTCAAAAGTCTCTCGTCAACAAGAGAAAGAAAGCGCTCTTCCCCGTCGTCCGAGAACGGCAAATATTAGCCGATGGACTAGCAAGGTATCTCCAATTGCTTGGCTTAAACCGTGTCCAGAAACTTGTCGACTGGCGCACAGCCATCCAGGAAGACGATTCCATCGCTAACGCTGAGACAACACAGGCAACAGCAACAGTGAAGGACGACAATGCAGCCGACTAGAGATAATGCGCTAAAACCAGCATTAACGCAGTTAAACAGCCACTCTCGAACGACATCCTACAAGGACTCTGACTCATGACTAGAGCCGACCGAGAATATGAGCGCCGTGGCTGTGCTATCGGATCAGAGGTCACGGTAACGGGTACACCCATACCGCTACTGATTGAAACCGAGCCTGACGCCTTGTTTCTGCACTGGAAACGAATGGCAGCGGTCACCCTTCAAACCGAGCCATTGGACCTTGGCAAATTAGAGTTCTGTGTTAGACGCATGCGCTTCTGGCAGGAGCACATGGAGACTACTAGATGAAGCAGGCATCACCGCTACAGTTCTTTAAACCCCTCAAGTGGCTCGATGGTCAGCCGCTACTGAACGTGATTGAACCATACCGGCAAAAGACATTCATGGATGCTCTGTACTCCTTCGACGCTATTGGCCGACTGGTCTACAACCTGGTCCTGTGTAGCCGTGCGAAGAAGAACTGGAAGACTGCGGATCTGGTCCTAGCAGCCATTTACAAGCTACTCTGCTGGGAATCCACCGGTGGGAATCAGTGTTACATCCTGGCCAACGATCTCGATCAGGCTGACGACGATCTATCACTTGCCAAGAAACTGATCGAGTCCAAGGACCCAAAGAAGCTCTGGTTAGAGCCTTTAAATCCACTCTTGAACGAAGAGCTTGTCATCAAACAGAAGGTTATCGAACGACGTGACGGCAAGGGTTTTCTGGAAGTACTGCCAGCCGGTGACGTGATAGGTAGCCACGGCAAGACGTATCTGTTCGCTGGCTTCGACGAGATCCACGGCTACAAGACCTGGGACCTGCTGGAAGCTATGGCACACGACCCGACACGACATGACTCTGTGCAATGGATCACTAGCTATGCCAGCATCTACCACCGTCCCGGCGTGCCGTTGTTCGACCTGTTTGCTCGCGGCAAGAGTGGCAAGGACAGACGAATGTATTTCTCGTGGTACGCTTGCCGACTACTGCACCGATCCGGCCTTTGCCGATCTATCACCAGAAGAGAGAGCGAACCCCAGCCGCAAGTCCTGGGACGATGATGGCTATCTCGAAACAGAGCAGGGCCGGTTACCTTCGCACAAGTTCCGACGACTACATTTAAACCTACCCGGTTCCCCCGAAGGTTCAGCCTACAGTGCTGAGAAGGTCATGGACTCGATAGACCGTAACGTTTCAGTTAGGCCACCACAGACAGGCATCAGCTATCTCGGCTTCGTGGACATGTCCGGCGGATCTTCTGACGATTCCGTTCTTGCAATCGCGCATAAGGATCTCGACGGCAAGGCGGTGCTCGACAGAGTCATGAACCAGGGTCAGCGTCCACCGTTCGATCCGGCGACGGCGGTCAAAAGATTCGTGGCCGTGCTGAGGGAGTACCGTTGCACGAGCGTCACCGGCGATGCGTATGCGGGCGAGACCTTCATCTCAGCGTTCACTACTCTTGGTATCAGTTACGTAGTTAGTCCGCTTTCCAAGAGTGAGATTTACGAATCGATAGAGCCGCACTTGAACGCGGGCAAGATTACTCTATTGGACTTGCCGGAGCTGGAGTCTCAGCTTCTAGGGCTTATCTGGCGTGCCAATAAGATCGATCACGCCAACGGCGAACATGACGATTGGGCGAATGCGTGTGCCGGTGCCATCCATAAGGTCATGGCTGGCGCGGGGCTGGATTTAAGCCTGCTCTACGGTGGCGGTCGTCGCGTAGCTTCGATGGCAGACTGGCGGGATCAGGGTGGGAGTTATGTAAGATCTGATCGCGAGCCGGCGCCCGGGACGGTGACGGTTCACGTCGGTGGCGGGCGCCGTTTTAATTGGTGACAGATCGGCGGTGATGAAGACATGAGACAACGAAAACACAATGACGCCTTCAAGAACCTTGACTTCTCCGCGCTGGGTCAGGCCATCGTCGACGAGGCCAAGCGCATTTGCCACCAACGCCATTTGGACGGCGAGTTCGATCCCGATTGGCAAAGTTGCTTGCAACAGGCGCAGAAAATTGCGTTACCGAAGTTTATGAGCGTCAAAGAAAAAGGAGGCTATAACGAAATGAAACGCAAAAAACAATAGGCCGAAATGGGACGAGCGCCTCGCCGAGAAGCAGAAGCAAAACTCGCGCGCGAGCGAGAATGGCCGGAGGTCAACGACCTCGAACTTGAGATAAACGGAGATTACGATTCACTATATGCGCTTGAGCAGAAGTCATAAATATCGGCAATTCAGAAAAAGACGGAGGTAAAAATACATGAACACGGTAGAGAAGAACGCGGCTATTGAGATTGACAGGCTGGCGCAGCACATGGCGGAGGTTAACAGCATCTCTTACCAGGAAGCGCTGAAAAAAGTGAAGGCACAGCATCCCAAACTCTTTGCTAGGTACAATGGCTTTGCAGAGCCGGTCGCGAAACCTTACGGACAGCTCACGAGGCAAGAAAAAGCCATGCCGAATTGGTAAACGATTCGACGACGACCAAGCGTTTCGCGGCACACACTGTCGATGTCTACGCCAAGTGTTTGGCCGGCATTGACGATAGCGGCCCGCTCCCGCAGGGGTGCTCGGCGTCGTATCAGGCGGCTGTTCAAAAGATGTTGCGGGCGAGTCCAAGTTTGGCGACTGCATACCACACCGGCCGTATCGATTCGGCGGATTGGAGTTTATTGGAATTGTTGCTTTCGTCGGTCACTTAGGCAGAACTCGGCGGCACTATCACCTCGCCCCAACACCTCAGTTCCAATGTATAGAAATGCATATCGGAAGATGTAGATTGGATTTACATAGGTCTTAAGGGCTGGACAGAAAGGTTTGCTGGGAATGGCATTGGAGAAACTGTTAATCACTGGTGCGAGCGGCGTAATCGGCAAGGTCTTAGTTCCAAAGCTCGCTGAATCATACGACGTTTATAGCGTCGATCAGAACCTTACAGCGGTACCAGGCAGACTGTTCAAAGCCGACCTGTCCGATTACGAACAAATCGCAAATGTGATAAACGCGATCTCAGACCTGCGAATCATTATACATCTTGCGGCCAATTCTACTGCCGATGCCAGCTGGCAGTCGGTGCTTAAAAATAGCATTCTTGCCACCAGGAACGTATTCGAGGCGGCTAAAGAAAAACGTGTTAAAAGAATTGTATTCGCGAGTTCGAACCATGTGACCGGCGGATATGAGGGCATTCCTCCTACGTTGCATCTATCCGCCAATCCAAGAATGGTGACGACTGTGGATCCGATTAGACCGGATAGCGATTACGGCACGAGCAAGGCTTTCGGGGAGGCAGTGGCGAGACAATATCATGAGCTTTACGGAATAGAGTCAGTGTGTCTTAGGATCGGCACGGTATTAGCCGATAACGATCCTAGAAAGAATAAGCGTTTTCTAAAAACTTGGCTCAGTCATGACGACCTTGTGCAACTGGTTAAGAAGAGTATTTGCTCAGAAAACGTCAAGTTTGGGATCTACTACGGGGTATCGAACAACAGAGGAAGGTTTTGGGATATAACCAACGCAGAACAGGAGCTTGATTTTCATCCTCAGGACGACGCCTCATCCCTGCCAATGCTTTCGCGCCAGTGAGATTCGAAAGTCGTCCGCTACCGCTACGGGATTTAGCCCACACTAACACTTCACTTCCGATGAGGAAGTATGTTTCACTGAATTAAAGTCGAATGACGGCCTCTGCCGAGTAAACTCTCACCGCAAAGGAGAAGGAGCGATGATCAAAGCGGAGCTGACGCTACCGGAAATCGGTCTCATCGCCGTAACACGTGGACTTCTTGGGGCGGGCATTGCGCTCTTGCTTGCCGACAAGCTTAGTGCCGAGCAGCGCAAGGCGACTGGGTGGACGCTGGTTGGCGTTGGTGCGCTGACTACAATTCCGCTCGTCATCGAGGTATTCAGCAAGCGGCAGTGAGTCTCGGGTTGCGAGCATCGTGACCGCAGCGTGTCTATTTGTGTGATATGGCACGCACGATTAGCACGTGAGCCATTTCACGCTGCGCTGGAGAATGCCGCAAGGATGATGCTGATTACGGAACGCGCGGACGACACAATCTGCGTATTACGTTAAGCAAATCGCGCGGCGAGATAGGTTTAAGTAGATACTCCGCTGCTCCCGCTTTCAGTGCTTTTGTTTTCAATTGACGAGCAGTCTCGGCGGTAATAACAACAATGGGGATGCCAGATGTAAAAGGAATCTTTTTAAGTATCGTAATCGCCTCTATGGCGGTCATGTCTGGAAGATTTAAGTCCGTCAGTATGAGATCCGGGCGCTCGGTTAAGGCTTTCCTTATGCCCTGCCGGGAACTTTTAGCCAATGATGTCTCATAGCCAGCTTCATTCAGTAAGGTCGCCAAAATTTCGGCAAAAAGGGAGTTGTCCTCGACTATCAGTATTTTCCCGGCCATCACCGTGTACGGGAGGCTCGGGGAGCCGTGGAAGTTCGTAACGCGCTGAGGTTGACGCCAAGATAGAAGGGGCCGAGCATGAACCCGGCTTATAAAAGACGACTGATGTCCAGGCTGCCAATATGAGCGATTGTCTTGTTGAGGTTGGCCTCCATGATTCTTACTATCTGCCAGCAGAAGGCATGGTCACTGCACAAAAGGCAGCCTACGTATGATGAGCCTTCGTAATCAATATGGAGAAAGCATCTATCTGCAGGTAGCACTTTTGATTTTTCGACCCTTCTGAGGATGCCGACTTCACCTCGCGGGTCCTTGTTACTACCACCGTTCATCGATGTCCAAACCGGTGGCCAACTATGCATACCGCGATAGCTAAAAAGTGGATGGCCTCGAAGTAACATTGGGAACCTCCTTTTGTTCGGGCTCCCGGCCACCGCTGACCCGGCGTTTTAAGCTCGGACTATTTTTGAAGTTACCGCAACCTATAACATCGGATCACACGATGTCCATCAAAATAAAGCAGCAATTCAAAATATCTAAAATTGTCAGAAAAGTGACAGTGGAAGCAAAGCGAATTAGTCCAAAACGCGACTTTGCCGGGCGCAGGCCGAGGAGGTGGCGCTGTGGGGTCGTTTGTCGGGGGTGATGTCATCGCGGAAATAAGAAATATAGTCTTTAATAACGAAGTGTGATACCTCTAGAAACTTCCACGGGGGTGTAAGAGCAGCGGCATACATCAACTCAAAAATAAGATTACAACGGGAGTGAGTTATGCTGGTATCGAGACAACTCACGAGTAGGATTCTGGTTGATGCTCAAAGGCTTAGGAATGAGTCGCTGGAACTTCGTCATGACTGTCGCAACAC
>Ga0209799_1000064_pt1 | contig 19241 bp, 19 predicted proteins | sample PanSoiPlo36MoBio_FD_188324 | JGI IMG/M metagenome (GOLD analysis project Ga0209799, IMG submission 188324) | Tropical forest soil microbial communities from Panama analyzed to predict greenhouse gas emissions - Panama Soil Plot 36 MoBio (SPAdes)... | ecosystem: Environmental > Terrestrial > Soil...
CAGGTCGGCCGCCTCGTGGGCGACATCATGAAAACGCACAAGGGCCAGGTGGAGGCCGCAGACGTCAAGCGCATTGCCGAGGAATTGCTGAAAGGGTGAAGCCCTGCTCCTCCCGCGAGACGGCGCCCGCGGGAGGAACAGGACAGTCGGGCGAGGCTATTTCTGTCGTTGCGCGGTCACCGTCGCGGGGAGCACGCCGTCCACTTGTCCGCTCATCTGATCGCCGGTAACGGTGAGCCTGCCCGAGATCCGGCCGCGCAGGATGACCTCGTTGCCCGCCACTGTCGCCTGGATCGTCGTGGGACGGTTGATCGAGGGTCCAGTGACGGTCAGGGTGCCGTTGACCTCCGCGCCGACCTGGTTCAGGTCCATGACGACCTGCCCGCCTCCCATGGAGACCGGATCGAACATCCAGTTCCCCAGCCACCGGCCCGTCACGTTGACGGACGGCGGCGGCCCCATGGTGGGGCCTCCGCTCGCACATCCTGCGATCAGCAGCACTGCCGTCACTACGAGGAGCCATCGCACGCGCTTCATCGCCTGGATCCTCCCTCGGTACGTCAGATGAACTTCAGTGCCCACCCACCCCGGGGATCGAGATGAGGAGATGGAGCGAGCCGCCCAGCTCGTTGAGCCGGCGGGCGTCCCACCTCACGAAGGCATCCCGCCCCTCGTCGGTGAGCTCGGCGCCCATGAGCGCCGTCTGCGCATCCTCGCGGAAGCGGCTACGAAAGGCCGCGGCCTTCTTCAGACGATAGAGAAGCACATCGACATCGTAGCGACTCACGTTGCGTCCCACTCCACCGCGGCGAGGTCGACCCGGCCCATCTCGCCGAAGAAGCGGACTCGCGCCCGCGTCGGGCTGCTCACGCCCATGAGGACCATTCAGTTGAGGAACTCGTGGGAGCCTCGTGAGGTGCATCTCCTCGGCCGTGAGCGCACACAGCGCGTCGTCATCGCCCGACTCCATGAGCGCCACGAGGTGTCGGGGAGGACGCGCTCACGCGGGCTCGGGAGAGCTCGGGGAAGTGCGAGAGTCCGCCGGTGGCGATAGCGACCACGTGCCACGGGCCCTCCCCGATCACCCGCGCGATGTGCCGGCCGGCCGCGTAACAGCGGCGCGCCGTCGGCTGCGGCGCTACGAAGCAGTTGACCCAGAACGGGACGCGCGGAGGCGACGGTGTATCGCCGCAGAGCGTGCTCACCGGGCTCAGGAAGGCGTGATCGAGGGGCGCCGACCACGAGGCCGCGAAACCGGCGGCCAATAGAGGAGTTGCAGTGGCCGCTCGGGTTACCTACCATGGCAGCGCGATCCATGCCCAAAGCCAGCGAGCCGATGAAGCGCAAAGAGTACGAAAAGGCCCTGCGCGAGCTGCAGGTCGAATTGTGCGCGCTCCAAGAGTGGGTCAAGGCCAAGGGCCTCCGAGTGATCGTGGTCTTCGAAGGCCGCGACGCGGCCGGCAAGGGCGGTGTAATCAAGGCCCTCACCGAGCGCGTGAGCCCGCGCGTCTTCCGCGTGGTCGCGCTGCCCGCGCCGTCCGACCGCGAGAAATCCCAGCTCTACATGCAGCGCTACCTGCCATATGCGCCGGCGGCCGGAGAGATCGTGATCTTCGACCGGAGCTGGTACAACCGGGCCGGCGTCGAAATCGTGATGGACTTCTGCACCAAGGCCCAGCACCGGCGTTTCCTCAAGGTCTGTCCCGAGTTCGAGAAATACGTCGTCGACGACGGCATCATGCTCGTGAAGTTCTGGCTGGAGGTCAGCGACGAGGAGCAGAAGCGCCGCTTCGAGGCCCGCATCAACGATCCGCTGCGCCAGTGGAAGCTGAGCCCGACGGATCTGTGCTCGCGCAGCCGGTGGTACGAGTACTCGCGGGCCCGCGACGTCATGCTCGAAGCCACGGACACGGAGTTCGCGCCCTGGTACATCGTGCCGTCCGATGACAAGCGACGCGCCCGCCTCAACTGCATCCGCCATCTGCTGAGCCTGATTCCTTACAAGAAGCGGCGCCGCGACAAGGTGAAGCTCCCCGATCGATCGATGAAGGGGAGCTACGACGACCGGGCGTCGCTCGAAGGCCGCCGCTTCGTGAAGGCGGCCTACTAGACAGGGCGTCCAGCTCGCCGACGCGGTGTGAATTGACTCGGTGAGGCGCCATCCGGAGCGTCGGCAACATTAGCACGCTGCGGCGGCGAGCACCCTCGTGCGTGGGCGTCCGTCCCCGTGACGTAATCTGCCGGACTCAGACATCGGCGCCTCTACGAGCCTCTAGGAGCGATGCCACAGCGCACATGAGCGGCCTCCCCGCGGGTCGAGCGATCCGGCCTGTAAGCGATATGCGAGGGTGGACAGATCGGCGCTCCCGATGAAGCCGCCGATCACGGAGCCCACGATGCCGACCGCCGTGGTGGCGAGCAAACCGATGGCATCGGCTCCCGGCATCACTGCTCGGGCGATGAGCCCGACGATGAACCCCACGATCACGGACCAGATGAGATGGAGCATGCGGTCCTCCCTTCTGTCTCGCGGACGTTGGAGAGCCCGGCCAGCTCCGCTGCCCGGTTGGGCCCGGGCCCGAAGCTAGTCCTCCTCGGCTCCCAGTACAAGGGGGGAGCTCACGCCCGGTGCCGGCCCCCAAGATCGCGATTGAGGAGAACCCTGCCGATGGTGTAGATGGGGACATTCGCCCCCCGCTCCGTCCAGCTCGCACACGAGGAGGATGCACATGACGACACGGATCCTGACGGCCGCCCTGGTGCTCGCATTGATTCGGGCGTCTGGCGCCGACGCCGAAGAGCCTGGGCGCGGGATGTCGATATCCGCGCCCCCCCTCGGCGCTGTAACGCCGGCTGTGACGATTCAGGTCACGCAGACACCGGCGCCTTCAGCGCCTGCGTCGCCGGGAGTGCTTTCGGAGCCCGGAAGCGAGCCTCTGCTCACGCTGGACGAAGCGGTTGCCATTGCGCTCAAAGACAACCGCGGCGTGCGCATGGCGACGCTCGAGGTGGGCCGGGCCGGCGACCGGATCGGCGCGGCGAAAACGCGCCGCTTCCCGTCCATCAACGTCGGCGCCGGCGGCGACTACCCGCTCACCCCGCTCAACCTCACGTTCTTTCAGGGTGACTTCGGCACGTTCCCTGGCATCGGACCGGTGCCCAGCACGCAGACAACGCTGTCGACGCAGAACTTTATGGCCACCGCTTCGGCGGCCATCGTGCAGCCGCTGGCCCGGCAGTATCGGCTGGGGCTCACCGTGGATCAGCTCGGGGTCGCCCAGGACATCACGCGCGAAGACCTGCGGGCCCAGCAGCAGGTGGTCGTCAACGATGTCAAGCGCGCATACTACCTCGTCCTGCAGGCGCAGAGCGCGCGCGAAGCTGTCCTGGAGGCTGTCCGGTCGCTGCGAGAGCTCGACCGCGTGGTGAACGCGCAGCTCGTCGAGCGGAAGGCGCTCAAGGCGGACAGCCTGGATGTCAAGACGCGCCTCGCCCAGGCGGAGACCGACGCGTTCGCCGCGTCGAACGACCTCGCCACGCGGAAGGAGCAGCTCAATCACATCATGGGCCGGGAGCCCAGCGTCCCGTTCCGCGTGAGCCCGGTGCCCGAGGCCACTCGGTTCGAGACCGACCTCGAGGCAGCACAGGCGCAGGCCATCCGGCAACGGCCGGAGCTGACTCGTTCCGAGCTGCAGGTGCGCTTCGCCGACTACGATCTCCGCATCAAGAAGGCGGAGTTCATCCCCGATGTCGACCTCGTGTTCCGCTACCTCCACCCGATCACGAGCGACCGGCTCCCTCAGAACATCACCATCGCCGGGGTCGAGCTGACCTGGGAGCTGTTCGACTGGGGCCGGAAGCGGCAGGAGGCGGCCGAGCGGGAGAAAGCGATGCAGCAGGCGCAGACCACCGCCGCCGAGATGCGGTCCCGCATCACGATCGAGGTGAACGCGCGTTATCGCAAGCTCGAGGAGACGAAGTCACGCCTCCAGGTGTCGGAGCTCGGGCTCGAGGCGGCGCGCGAGCGGCTCCAGGTCACGACCAAGCGCTATGCCGAGCGCACGGCCATGCTGACGGACGTCCTCCAGTCACAGGCGGCCGTGGCCTCCGCCAACGACCAGTATCAGGTTGCGCTCCTCGGGTTCTGGACGGCGCGCGCGGACTTCGAGCGGGCGCTGGGAGGCGAATCGAAGTAACCGGGTGGGACCGAAGGGATCGGACCCAGGCTAGCCGAGCCCCCAGGGAAGTCCGACGAGGTGCCACGCGGCCAAAAGGATCGTCCTCCCCACGAAGATGATCGCCACGTAGGGCAGCAGGAGCGCCACCACGGTGCCCACCCCGGCGTCCTTCTGGTACTTCTGCGCGAACGTCACGATCAGCGCGAAATACGCGTTGAGCGGCGTGATGGCATTCATCGGGAGTCACCGACGCGGTAGGCAGCCAGCACCGCTTCTGGCGTCACGTTGAGCTTCATCAGGAGCGGCACGAAGATGGGGGCGAAGATCGCCCACTTGGGGATGGCGTCCGTGATGATGATGTCGAGGACGGCCACCACGAAGACGAAGTCAATCAGGAGCCACAGTGCGTCGAGGTTCGCGTTCTGGAGCGCATCGGCCATCTTCACGGCAATGACGGTGGCCATGTTCGTGAAGTAGAAGTACGCGAGGAACTGGCTGATGACGAACAGGAGGAAGATGAGCCCGGAAAGCCCCCCGATGGTCTTGACCATGGCGTTGATGACGTCGTTGGCGTTCTTCATGGGGCGGGCGAGCTCGTGGGTGTCTGGGTTCAGCACCTGATAGGCGACGTTCGCGCCCCATGAAATACAGGAGGTGCGACAACACGATCACGAATCCGATGAGGATTACGAAGATCACGACGGGGTGCGGCACCTTGTTGCCCACCCGCTCGACCCCGTCCAGTAGCCGCTACGTGAACGACTTGGGTGCGCCCGTTGCCTCGCTCATGGAGCCCCCCTTCGTGTCGCGGGGAAAGTACACGATCGACCGCTGGTCTTCAACGCGAAACTCGGATCCGCCGGTCTTGACGGCGCCATGGAATTCTGTGACTGTGTACTCGCTCGCTGTCTCGAACGCGGCACGATACGTGTAGAGTCGAAGTTCCGTCTCGCCTTTGCCCGGGAGGTCGCGCGTGCTGCAGAGGATCGGGGCGCCACGCCTCGTCGCCGTCGTGATCGGCCTGGTCGTGCTCGCCGGCCTCGTCTTCTGGTGGCTTCGTCCGTCGCCCGCGCCCCCGAACGTCACCGTCTCCGTGACGAGGCCGGCTCGGGTCATCACGCTGGGCCAGGCGGAGGGCGGGCGCATGCGCAGCTTTCCGGGGCGCGTGCAGTCCGCCCGCGGCCGCCGCGTGGACGTCGCATTCCGCGTGTCCGGCACCGTGATCGAGGTGCCGGTGAAGGCCAACCAGTCGGTGACGCAAGGTCAGCTGCTCGCGCGCCTCGACCCCCGTGACTTCGAGACGAGGCTCGCGCAGGCCTCGAGCGCGGTGGCCGAAGCGCGGGCCCGCCTCGCCGCCATGCAGGCGGGGGACAGGCCGGAGGACGTCAAGATCCTCGAGAGCCAGCTCGCCGTGGAGCAGGCACGGTTGAAGGAAGCGGAGCTCGACTTTACGCGCACGCGCAACCTCCTCGATCTGGGCGCCACGACAAAGGACGTCTACGATCGCGCAACGCGCGCGCTGGAGGTGGCGCAGGCCAGCACGGCGGCCGCCGCGACCTCGCTGAAGCGCGCGCAGACCGGTGCGCGCGTCGAGGACATTGAGGGACAGCGGGCGCTCGTGCGGCGTCTGGAAGCTCAGCAGCGCGAGGCGCGGGATGCGCTCGACGACACCCGGCTCACCGCGCCGTTCGCGGGGATCGTGGCCCGGACCATCGCCGAGACGTTCCAGGAGGTCCAGGCGAGGCAGCCCATCATGGCGCTGCGCGACGCGACCGCCCTCGAGATCGCGGCGGACGTGCCGGAGAACATCATGTCCCAGCTCGGTACCCGGACCGTGAAGAGCCTGAACGTCGTGTTCGACTTCCTTCCCGGCCGAACCTTTCCCGTCACCCTGGCGGAGGCGGAGGGAGAGGCCGACCCGCGGACGCGGACCTTCGCCGTGGTCCTCACCATGCCGACCGTGCCCCAGGACGTCCGGATCCTCCCGGGCATGACGGCGACGATTCGCGTGGAGGCCGCTGACCTCCAGGGCGTGCGGCTCAATGAGTGGCCAGTCCCCGCCGGTGCCGTCTTCGCCGAAGCGGGCAAGCGCTATGTCTGGAGGGTCGACCCCCAGACGCAGACGGTGCGCCGCGTGGCGGTGACGGTCGGCGACGTCCGGGGAGACCAGATCGTCGTGAGTGGGCTCGCCGGGGGCGATACGATCGTCACCGCCGGAGTCAATCACCTCCAGGAAGGGGAGAAGGTCCGCGTCCTCGCGCCCGCCGAGGCGCAGAGCCGGTGAACCCCGCCGCGGTCTCGCTCCGCAACAAGACCACGACCCTCGTCTTCGTCGTCCTCATCGTCGTCGGCGGTATCGTCTCCTACAAGGGGCTCTCGCGCCTGGAGGACCCGGAGTTCACCATCAAGGACGCCAAGGTGATCACCCCGTACCCCGGGGCCACCGCGCGGGAGGTCGAGGAGGAAGTGACCGACGTCGTGGAGACGGCGGTCAATGAGCTCGGTCAGCTCAAGCACGTGCGGTCGACATCGACCCCGGGACGGTCGATCGTGACCGTCACCATCAAGGACCAGTACAACAAGCGCACACTGCCTCAAGTCTGGGACGAGCTGCGCAGGGTAGTGGGCGATGCGCAGATACGGTTGCCGCCCGGCGCGGGGCCGTCGATCGTCCTCGACGATTTCGGGGACGTCTTCGGCATCTTCCTCGCGCTGAGCGGCGACGGCTTCTCGTATGCGGAGCTCCGCGAGACGGCCAGGCTCCTGCAGCGGGAGCTTCGCCTGGTGCCGGACGTCGCCAAGGTGACGCTCTCCGGCCTGCAGCGTGAGACGATCTACATCGAGATCTCGCGGGCCAAGCTCACCGCGCTCAGCGTGCCCGAGGCCAAGGTCTACGCTGCGCTCGCGGGCAAGAACCTCATGGCGCCGTCCGGCCAGGTGGAGGTCGGCCGCGAGCGCATCCGCATTCTCCCGAAGCCTGGCCTCGAGACCGTGGAATCGATCGGCAACATCCTGATCGAAGGGAGCGGCTCGGGCCGGCAGTTCTTCGTCCGCGACGTGGCCACCATCACCCGCGGGTTCGAGGATCCCCCCGCGAGCATGCTCCGGCTCAACGGCGAGCCGGCCATCGGCCTCGGCATCTCCGTCGTCTCCGGCGGCAACGTCGTGATCATGGGCGAAGCGATGAAGCGCCGCATCGCCGAGCTCAAGTCCCGGCTGCCCGTCGGCCTCGAGCTGGGCACCATCTACTTCCAGCCCGACCTCGTGGTCCGCGCCATCAACGGGTTCGTGAGAACACTGGCGGAGGCGGTGGTCATCGTCATCGGCTGCCTCGTGATCGCCATGGGTGTGCGGAGCGGGCTCCTTATCGGTGCTGGCCTCGTGCTCACGATCCTGATCACGTTCTTCGCGATGAACCTCTACGGGGTCGCCCTCGAGCGGATCTCGCTGGGGGCGATGGTGATCGCCCTCAGCATCATGGTGGACAACGCCGTCGTGGTGTCGGAGGGCATGCTCATCGGGATTCAGCAGGGCGGGGAGCCCGACCAGGTGGCGAGCGCGACGGTGGCCAAGACCATGTGGCCGCTGCTCGGCGGGACGGCCATCGGGATCCTCGCCTTCGCCGCCATCGGGCTCTCGCAGGACAACACCGGCGAGTACTGCTTCTCCCTCTTCCTCGTGATCCTCTTCTCGATCGGGCTGAGCTGGGTCCTCGCGGTGACGGTGACCCCGGTGCTCGGGGTCATGATCCTCAAGCCGCGTCCGGTGGGGAGCGAAGCCAAGGATCCGTACGGCAACGTGTTCTACCGGGGCTACCGGAGCCTGCTCGCGGGGTGCGTGCGCTTCCGCTGGCTCACCGTCACCGTGATGGTCGCGCTCCTGTTCCTCTCAATCTACGGTTTCCGCTTCGTGCCCCGGAGCTTCTTCCCCGACTCGACCACCCCGCAGTTCACTGTCGACTTCTGGCTCCGGCAGGGCACGGACATCACCCGGACGGCAGCCGACCTCGTGCTCATCGAGAAGCAGGTCCGGAAGCTCGAGGGCGTGACGATGGTGGCGACCAGCGTGGGCCAGGGGTTCACGCGCTTCCTCCTGACCTACAGCCCCGAGGAGCCCAACACTGCCTTCGGCCAGATGATCGTCAGCGTGAATCGCTTCGAACGCATGGCAGACCTCATGCCGAAGATCGAGAAGATGATCGCGGACGATTTCCCCGGATCGCTGATCATGGCCAACGCGTACGTCCTGGGCCCAGGCGGCGGCTCGCACATCGAGGCCCGGCTACGCGGCCCCGACCATCGGGTGCTGCGGGAGCTCTCTGAGAAGGTGCAGGCCATCATGCGCGAGGATCCGAGCGCACGCGATGTGCGCGACGACTGGCGGGAGCCGGTGATGGTGGTGCGGCCCCGCATCGCCGAGCAGGCCGCCGCCAACGCCGGGATTAGCCGGCGGGACATCAGCCGCACGCTGCAGCGGAACTTCAGCGGGCTGACCATCGGCATCTTTCGCGACGGCGAGGAGCTGATCCCCATGGTCGCGCGGGCGCCCGCCGACGAGCGGCTCGACGTCGACAAGATCCGGGACGTGCAGATCTGGAGCCCGGTGGCCGGGACCACCATCCCACTGCGGCAGGTCGTGTCCGGCTTCACCACGGAGTGGGAGGACGGCATCGTCGCCCGGCGGGACCGCCAGCCGACGATCACCGCCCAAGCCAATGCCATCGGCAATGCCACCGACCTCTTCCGGCGCCTCCGCCCCCGCATCGAAGCGCTCGTGATCCCCCCGGGGTACTCCCTCGAATGGGGCGGTGAGTACGAGAACTCGTCCAACGCTCAGGCCGCGCTGGCGAGCAAGCTGCCGCCGACGCTGATCATCATGGTGCTGATCGTGATCGTCCTGTTCAATGCCCTCCGCCAGCCCGCCATCATCTGGATGACGGCGCCGCTCGGCATGATCGGCATCACCGCCGCCCTGCTCATCACCCGCCAGCCCTTCGGCTTCATGGCCATCCTCGGCGCGCTCAGCCTGATCGGCATGCTCGTCAGTAACTCGATCGTCCTGATCGACGAGATCGACAGCCTGATCCTGGAGGGGAGGGATCGGTTCCAGGCCATCCTGGATGGCTCGGTGAGCCGCTTGCGCCCGGTGGGGATCATGGCGCTCACCACGGTGCTCGGCATGATCCCGCTGCTCCCGGACGTGTTCTTCTCGGCAATGGCCGTGACGATCATGGGCGGCCTCGCCTTCGCCACCGTGCTCACCCTGCTCGTGGTGCCGGTGCTCTACGCCCTGATGTTTCGCATCCCATCGACGGCGCCCGCCCCGCGACGCATTTCCATGTCGCTCGCTGACGAGCAGGGCTAGCCCGTCCATCCCCTCCCCCAAGCGGGGGAGAGGGTTCGCCGTTCGAGCCGAGCCGCTCGCCTCGAGCGGAGAGGCGAGGGCTGGGTCGGTCAGGGAGAGGGAGTCGGTCCAAACCCCTCTCCCCCATAGGAGGAGAGGGTTAGCGTGAGGAGGCAGTCCGCGACGGCCAGACCAGCCGGATGACCAGCTTCTCCGCCTCCACGAGCAGGAAGAATCCCAGTCCGCCCAGAAGGAGCACCGGCCACACGGAGAGGGGCACGGGGGCCGTCTCGAAGAGCTGCTGAAGGGGCGGCGCATACGTGAAGAGGAACTGCAGCACGACCACGGCGCCGATTCCCACGGGCAGGTAGCGATTGCCCAGGTGCGCGCGGATCGACACCGAGGAGTCCACGAGGTAGCGGCTGTTCAGCAGGTAGAACACCTGGCCGATCGTGATCGCGTTCACCGCGACCGTTCGCGCCAATTCGTCCGGGGCACCCTGGGAGAGCATCCAGAAAAACGCGGACAGCGTGTAGGCGAGAAGGGCCAGGCCGACGAAGATCACACGCCACACGCCGAAGCCGGTCAGGATAGGCCGGCCGACCACGCGAGGCGCCCGCTTCATCACGTCGAGCTCGTGCGGCTCGAAGCAGATGACCAGGCCGAGCGCGACCGACGTGACCATGTTGACCCAGAGGATCTGGGGCGCCGTTATCGGCAGCGTGAAACCGGCGAAGATCGCCACCATGATGACCAGCGCCTGGGCCACGTTGGTGGGCAGCATGAAGAGGATGGCCTTCTCGATGTTGTTGTAGACGGTGCGCCCCTCGCGCACGGCAGCCGTGATGGAGGCGAAGTTGTCGTCGGCGAGCACCATCTCGGCCGCCTCCTTCGTGACCTCGGTGCCCTTGATGCCCATGGCCACGCCGATGTCGGCCTTTTTGAGGGCCGGCGCGTCGTTCACGCCGTCGCCCGTCATGGCCACGATCTGCCGGTTCGCCTGGATCGCCTTGACGAGACGGAGCTTGTGCTCGGGACTCGCCCGCGCGAACACGTCGATATCGCGAACCCGCTCCTGGAGCGTCGCGGTGTCCATCTTCTCGATCTCGGCGCCCGTTACGGCCTTCACCCCGTCGCCGATGCCGAGCATCTTGGCGATGGCCGCCGCCGTGATCTTGTGATCGCCCGTGATCATGGTGACGCGGATGCCGCCGCCGTGGCACTCTGTCACGGCCTCGATGGCTTCCTTGCGCGGCGGATCCAGCAGGCCGATGAGGCCGAGCAGCACGAGATTTTTCGGCAGATCGGCCGGGCCGAGACGCCCGGCCTCCACGCCCGGACGCTCGAGCCACGCCAACCCAAGCACGCGCTCGCCCTGTCCTGCCAATTTGTCCGAGGCCGCCAGGAAGCGACTACGATCGATGGGAACGGGCGCTCCGCCGGCCATCTGCTGCCGGTCGCAGTGCTCGAGGATGACCTCCGGCGCGCCTTTCACGAGCAGCACCTCCACGCCGTCGGCGGTCCGGTGCAGCGTCGACATGAACTTGTGCTCCGACTCGAACGGGATCGCGTCGATCCGCGGATACGCGGCCTGCTCCGTTTGTCGATCGAGACCCAGCTTCGTGGCGAACGGGTAGAGCGCGCCCTCCGTCGGGTCGCCCTCCACTTTCCAGGCGCCGTCCTGCTGGAAGAGCTCCGCGTCGTTGCAGAGTGCGGACACGCGGCCGAAGAGCTTCAGCACGGGATCAGGGCCCACCGGCTGGCCCTGCCTGGTGATCTGTCCCTCGGGCGCATAGCCGTCGCCGGAGACCTGATACTCCGCCTCCGCCGTCAGGGCCGAGACCACCATCATCTCCATGAGGGTCAGGGTGCCGGTCTTGTCGGAGCAGATGCGGGACACCGAGCCCAGAGTCTCTACAGCGGGCAGGCGGCGGATGATCGCGTTGCGCTGGGCCATGCGCTGCACGCCGATGGCCAGCGTGATCGTGATGATCGCGGGTAGGCCTTCGGGAATCACGGACACGGCGATCCCGATCACGGCCTGGAAGATCTCCACGAAGGACATGTCCGTGAGCCAGTGGCCGTAGGAGAAGACCAGCACGCTGACGACGCCGATCACGGCCGTGATGGCGTACCCGAACTTTTTGATCTGGCGCAGGAGCGGCGTTTCGAGCGCGCTGACGCCCGCCAGAAGCTGGTTGATGCGGCCGAGCTCCGTGTCGCTGCCCGTGGCGACCACAATGCCGGCGGCGCGCCCCGACACGGCCATGGTACCGGAGAACGCCATGCTCTCGCGGTCGCCCACGGTCGCCTGGGCGGAGACCGGATCGGTGGTCTTGTCCGCCGGGACCGACTCGCCAGTGAGCGCGGCCTCCTCGGTTCTCAAGTTCTTCACGTCGGCGAGACGAAGATCGGCCGGCACCTTGTCGCCGGACTCGAGCAGCACGACGTCGCCGGGCACGAGCGTGTCCGCCGAGATCATCCTCGCATCACCGTTGCGTACGGTGCGGGCCTCCGCCGACAGCATGTTGCGGATCGAGTCGAGCGCCTTCTCCGCCTTGCCTTCCTGAAGGAAGCCCAGGAGCGCGTTGAGGACGACGACCGCCAGGATGATGGCGGCATCGACCCAGAGGCTCAGCATCAGCTTGGTGAAGCCGGCGGCGAGCAGCACGTAGACGAGGATGTTGTTGAACTGAGAGAGGAAGCGCATAAACGGTCCACGCTTCTTGCCCTCCGGCAAGCGGTTGGGCCCGTACTGCTGAAGACGGCGGGCCGCCTCGGCGGCATCCAGTCCCCGCGTGGTGTCGGTGGTCAGCCGCCGCACCACCTCGTCCACGGACAGGGCGTGCCACGCCGCGGCGTCGCGGTCAGGAGGGGCACTCGCGGGCGTGCTCATGGAGAGACTCCGTTGCGCACGGATGCGCGTCGGTCAGCGTTCAGCGTACGGCCAGCAGGACTCCTCCCAGAATGATCGTCAGCGCGAGCAGCGCCACGCCGGCCACCGGCCATTGCCTGAGGAGTCGCTCCACCCGCTCCAGCATGTCGGCTTCCGCGCGGGCCGCGCGCGCGACCACTGGGCCCACGACTACCACATCTCCTTCGGGTATGCGCGGGAGGAATGGACCGACCAGCCGAAGGCCGAGGGCCATCACCGCACCGAGCGTGACCGGCCAGAGTGCCGCCCAGAGCTCGGCCGGCGCGAGCGAGGCGGTCGGGCGCCCGTTCGTGGCCGTCGCGAACAGCATCCAGGGCATGGCGATGGACGCAGCCGCAGTCACAAGCCACGGCGCGGTGAGCCCGGTGGACGCCGTAGCCTCAGGATCCGGCGCGGCCGTCATCGCGACGCGATAGAGGAAATGAATCATGAGGAGCGTGGTTCCGACTGCGGAGAGCGCGGCGAGCGTGCCCACGATGCCATCGCCCAGCGGCGCCTTGACCGCGAGCTTCGCGAGAGCGCCGCCAGTCAGCGGTAGACCGCCCAGACCCAGGGCCAGCACGGCGGTGGGAAGCAGCACCGGCCACAACCGACGCGTCCCGGTTGCCGCGACCACGCCCACGGCCAGGAAGAGCGCACCCTTCGCCAGGACGTGATGGAGCGCGAAGAAGCTCGTCGCCATCCCGGTGCCGCCGTCGCCCTGCGCGAGCCCCATGCCGAACGCGGCCGCGACGACACCCATCTGGCTCACGCTCGAGTACGCGAGCACCGTTTTCGGATTGGCCTGGGTGATCCCGACCACGACCGCATAGAAAGCGGTGAGCAGTCCCAGCGCGGCCAGCGCGCCACCCCAGCCCGCCAGCGTGATGTCGATGGGCAGGAAGCGGATCAGCCCGATGACGCCGGCCTTGATGATGGCGCCGCTCAGCACGGCCGAGGCGGGCATCGGCGCGGCCGGATGCGCCAGCGGCAGCCAGACGTGCATCGGCACGAGACCGGCCTTCAATCCGAAGCCCGCGATCAGGAGCATCACGGTCAGGTTCTTCCACGGGGAGGTCGCGAGCGTTGCCACCACGTCGCGAATCGCAAGACTCTCGCCCGGCGTGGCCACGGCCATGAGCGCGAAGGCGAACAGGAGGAAGACCTCGGCCAGCACGGCCAGCGCGAGGTAGATGGCGGCGGCACGGCGGGCGCGTCGCGTCTGATCGTACACGACGAGGCCGTAGGCCGGGAGGCTCGCGAGAGCGAAGGCCACGTAGAACGTGGCCAGGTCGGCGCAGACGAACACGCCGAGGCTGCCGCTCAACGTCAGGAGCCAGTACACGGCGAAGGCGGCCGCCCTCGGCTCGCCGCGCTGATACGCCCACGCATAGACGCCGGCCGTGAGCCAGAGGAGCGCCGCGGCGCCGAGCAGCATCGCGCCCGGGCCGTCGAGGCCCAGCATGATGCGGAGCCGCGCCGGGCTCACGACGAGCGGCGGGCCGTTCACCGCCAAGATGGAAGCGGCCAGCGCCGGCAGTGGTGCGAGCCACAAGTAGGCCGGCATCCTTCCCCGAAGCCGTCGCCCGAGGCAGGCCGCCGCCATGGCGAGCGGCACGACCATCGTGAGCACGAGCAAAGGCGCGGAGGCATTCATCGGAGGAGCCCCGGCGGCAGATCGAGGCGGCCGATCTGGAGCACGCCGAAGGACCCGAACGGCACCAAGCCGAGGAAGACCGAGAGAAGGGCCAGGGCCAGCACCACGGCCTCGCGGTGCCAGGCCACCGCCGCCCTCAGCGCCAGCGGCTCGCCCGGGCGGGCCACGGTCCGCACGAGCACGCGGAACAAATACGCACCGGTGAACATGCCGCCCGCGACCACGACGGCAGCCCACCACCACTGGCCGCGATCGATCGATGCCGTCAGCAGGAGCCACTTCGCAGCAAAGCCGCCGCTCGGCGGCACGCCCATGAGCGTGAGCCCGCTGAGCCCGAACGCGAACACTGTCATAGGCAGAGCTCGGCCGACGCCGGCAAGGTCGGCGATGCGGTCGTGACCCACGGCGAGGGCGATCAGGCCAGCGGCCATGAACATGGCGGCCTTAGCGCACGCATGGGAGATGGCCTGTAGCATGCCACCCGTCCACGCGGCCATGCCCGCGCCAGGCGCGGAGGCGGCGCCAGCCACAAGCGGGAACATCAGGAAGAGATAGCCGATCTGGGCCACCGTGGAATAGGCGATCAGGAGCTTGAGCCGCGCCTGCCGGATCGCGAGCACGCTGCCGAAGAGGATGGCCGCCGAGCCGAGAGCCGCGAGCACCTGTGCCGCCGGCTGGATCAGGAGGGCAGGCATCACGCTGAACCAGAGCCGGACGATCAGGAAGAACGATGCCTTGACGACGAGGGCCGAGAGGACGGCGCTCGCGGCGGTGGGAGCGCCGGCATGAGCTGGCGGGAGCCAAAGATGCAGGGGAAAGAGTGCGGTCTTGGCGAGAAGGCCCACGGTCATGAGCGCGGCCGCAACCTCGGTGGCCGTGTCGGCGCGGATCTGGCCCGACAGGAGCACGACATCGAGCGTGCCGTAGCCACCGTAGAGGAGCGCGCTCCCGAGCAGATAGACCACGGAGCCGAGCAGCGCGAAGAGCAGATAGCGGAGCGCAGCGGCGAGCGTCTCCGCGCGGCCGTCCAGGCTCACCAGCGGCACTGCTCCGAAGGTGAGGAGCTCCAGCGCGACGTAGAGATTGAAGAGATCGTTGCCGACGAAGACCATGTTCAGTGCCCCCCACACGCCCAGCAGGAGCGTCCAGAAGGCCAGCGGCGCGCGCGCCTCGCGCGGCCCCGCCACGGGCGTGCGGAAATCTGCGCGTGCGAAGTGCGCGACGGCGCACATTACCACCGCCGTCGTGAGGAGCATGGACGCCGAGATGCCGTCCGCGCGAAGGCTCACGCCCAGTGGTGCGGCCCAGGCTCCCACCACGTAGAGGAGAGGACGACGGGTTGTCCAGACGCAGGCGAGGATCGCGACCGCCACGGCAAGCCCGGCCGGCATGAGCACCAGGGCGACGCGCTCGGCGCGGCGCCCGCCGAGAGCCAGCGACAGCATCACGCCGATCACGGGCAGGACGGTCGTGAGCACGAGCAGGTATCCCGCCGGCTGCTGAATCACGGCTCTACTCGATGCGATCGCTCGGTCGGGGTGTCGTCGGAAGGGAGGCTGGCTCTTCCCGTTTCCTCGGCCAGCCGCACGACCAGGGCAACGGCCAACGCCGTTGCGGAAAACGCGACGACGATGCCGGTGATCACGAGCGCCTGCGGGACCGGATCGCCGCCGAGCCCGGAGGAGGCTCCCCGTCGCGCGATGACGCCGAACAGCAAAAAGACGCCACCGCCCAGGAGGTTGAACGCAAGGATCTTGCGGAGCGCGTGCGCGTGCACCACGAGCCCGTACAGGCCCAGGCCCACGAGCCCGGCGCCCATGAGGCCATAGAGCGTGGCGGAGGTCATGTTTCGGGCGCTCGCGCGGGTGGTCCCGCGGCCAGGAGGCCGAGCGTCGCCGCAATGGAGAGCGTGAGCGGAATCTCGATAGCGACGATCAGCGGCTTCGCATAGCCCGCGGGATACGCGAGAAAGGCGTCGGCCACGACGAAGCCCGCGAGGCCGACCACGAGGAAGAGCGCGGCGCCGGCTACGAGGACGATCCGGACCGCCTGGCCACCCACGGCCGGCGCATCCGCAAGCCCTGCCTGCATGACGAGGATCCACATGGCGGCCAGGATGGTCCCGCCGGGAAACGCTCCACCCGGAGCGGTGGCTCCGTTCCAGACCAGGTAGACGCCGACGACGATGCCGACGGGAGGCAGGAACTGCGCGAGCAGGGTGAGGGGGCTGTCCTGTCGCACGGGATAGCGTGGCCCGGGCCGGCCGCCCCACAGGAGATCCGGCGCGAGCGACCAGACACCGAGCAGCGCCAGCAGGAGCACCACCTTCTCGAGCAGCGTGTCCCATGCACGGTACGCGAGGAGCACGGCAGCGACCGGATTGCCGAGCCCGGTGGCCGGCAGATTCGCGATGGCCAGCGGCGCCAGCGTGGGCGCAGGCGTGACAGGCACGAGCACGACGGCAGCAAGGCCCGCCGCCACCACCGCCGAGAGGATGGCGACCGTTACGCGGAGCGCCGGAGCGAGATGCTCCGCCCGAGCGGGAGCTCTTTCCGCCTGGCGGAGTCGCGCGGAAGCCGCGAGAAGGAGCACGCCGGTCACGCCGCCGCCAATCGCAGCCTCCGTCAGCGCGACGTCCACCGCCGACAGGCGAACCCACGCCAGCGCCAGCAGGAGGCCGTACGTGACGAAGCCGATCACGGAGCCGAAGGTCCGGCGCGCGGCGATGGTCCAGGCGGCCACCGCCAGGACCAGCAGGGCGAGTCCGGCGTCGAGCGCCAGCGGCGGCGTCATGCGCGCGGCGGCGCAGATCGCGCGGCACGTGCGACGAGCTGCGCGGCCACCGCGCCGGCGGTGAGGGCGAACAGCCAGACGCCCACCAGCTTCAGCGCGCCGAGCCATCCTTCGGCGTGCGGGAGGAGACCCAGCACCACGAGGCCCAGGCCGAGATTGTCGGCCTTGGTCAGGGCGTGCAGGCGGGAGAGCGGATCGGGAAAGCGCAACAGGCCGACCGTGCCGGCGAGAAAGAAGAATGCACCTGCCGAGATCGCCACCACGGTGAAGACGTCGCGCAGGAGGCTCATCTGTCGTCGGCAGCGTCAGCGTCGGGCGGCGTGGCGCCGGGTGCGCTCACCACGAAGGCGACCGACGCTAATGCGGCGAGGAGTGCCAGCGCGAGGGCCACGTCCACCACCGCCGCCACCCGCGTCGCCGCGGCGCCGAGCAGGAGCGCGGCAATCCCGCCCGTGCCGAGGAGCTGGGCGGCCATCAGCCGGTCGGCGTCGCCCGGACCGCGCAGGATGCGAAAGAGACCCAGCGCCACCATGAGCAGCACGAATCCGGCCGCGCCGAGCAGGAAACTAGCCATCGTCGCGCATCTCTCCCACCGCGCGGCGCAGGAGCGACTCTTCCACGGCGAGCTGCTCCGCGACCGGGTCCGCGGTGTCGAGACAATGCACAAGGAGCGTGTTTGTTCCCTCCGATCCGCAGGGCAGCGTGCCCGGGACCAGACTCGCGAGCGTGGAGAATGCGCTTCGTGCCGGACCCGGCTGGATGCGGAGGCGGTAGCGCACGATGCCTGGGCGCAGCGGCAGCCGCGGATCGAGCGCGCGCCGCGCGATATCGACGCCGGCCACGATGGACTGCAAGAGGAAGCGCCCGGAGAGCCGCGCCGCGGCCGCGAGCTGCGGCCGCCGTCCGCGCGGGGGCAGGAGGCGCAGGCTCGCCCAAGTGGCGAGGACGGCCGCCACCGCGCCGGCGACAAGATCCGCGGGCGCCGCGCCGGTGAGCAGCAGCCAGAACCCGAAGAGTCCCGCGGCACGACAGACGAAGGTCCCTGCCCGCGGGCCGGACGCGCTCCGCCCGCCACGGCTCACCGCGCGCGCCCCGCGTCAGGATCGGGCCGGCAACTCCACGCCGCGGTCGTGAGGACGGATGGTGGCACGGGGGACGATGATACACTTTGCGCAATGCCGCAGCCATGGCGAGGGGATGCGGTGCGCTCGTCGCCCGCGGACCAGCGTTGTTATCCTCCCGCACGAGTCGCGGAGCGTCCGTGACCGCAGATCTCGCGGTCGTTCTCGCTCTCCTCGCCCCCGGGCGCGGGCGATGGCAAGTGTTCCGGCCGCGCGCGCTCGACGAGAAAGACGTTGCAGACGTGAATGCGAACGGGGTAAGAAGCCGGTCATGGGACGGATCATCGCCATCGCGTCACTCGTCGCCATCGCGCTAAGTATCCCCGTCGCCGGCCAGCAGTTCCCGGAGGTCCCCCTGTACGATTTGTTGCCCGACGACTTTCCGTATCCGATCATCCGCGTCTGCTCGACAGCCGAGGGCATCTGCCGCATCCCGTTCACCGTCCCGCCTGGCCGGCCGTGCTCGTGCCGGCGGGCGGATGGGACGTGGGTGGACGGCATCTGCATTCGCTGACCGGTCAGCGCGCGGGCGCCTGCGAGGCCCGTCCCAGCGCGGCCCCCATGCCCTCCTCGATTCGCTCGAGCATGTACGGAAGGAATGGGTTGGAGGACATGCGGGTCCTGATTCACGATCAGCGTGCCCCGCTCTCCCCGCACGGCGAGCGCCCCCAGGTTCACGCCGAAGTCCTCGGCCGGATCCGGATCCATTCCGTACAGGGCGTCGCTCGTCGGAAACGGCAGGGCGATGTGGAAGAGCGAGAACACCTCCCGCGGGTACGAGAGCCCCAGCGCGCACCTCGGTCGTCGTCGCTCCGGCCTCGGTGACGCGCTCGACGAACTCACGCGTATCGGGGCCGCCATTGGCGATGACGGTGGCCCGGAACCGCCGTGGTGTATCGGGCAGGAGCCGCGCGAGCGCGGTGTCGGCGTCGGGCCGCAAGAGCAGGCCGAACTTGACGCTTCGATTCAGGTCGAACAGGACGAGCTCGCTGCCATTGTTGGGGAGCTGGGCGTACAGCGCGAACATGATCGCGCGCATGCGCCACCCGCACCCGCAAGGTCAAGACGGACCGGCGGGACGCTCGGGCTCTGGCGGACGCCTGCCTGCTGGGCCGGGGAGCTCGGCGTATGTGGCGCGAGCACTGTCGGGCGAGTTCCGGTTCGTCGCCCGCGACGGACGGTTCCTGCCAACGCCCACCGCCGAAACCGTCCTCGAGAACACCTTCGACTACCTG
>Ga0209799_1000065_pt1 | contig 19204 bp, 15 predicted proteins | sample PanSoiPlo36MoBio_FD_188324 | JGI IMG/M metagenome (GOLD analysis project Ga0209799, IMG submission 188324) | Tropical forest soil microbial communities from Panama analyzed to predict greenhouse gas emissions - Panama Soil Plot 36 MoBio (SPAdes)... | ecosystem: Environmental > Terrestrial > Soil...
GTTTGATTCCGTGAATGTGGCGCATCATCCACTTGCCAGGTTCGGTTTGTTTCAGATCCACCAGAGCAGTGGACCAGCGCTCGCCACCGGAATCTTCTTGCAGGCGCCAACGGCCGAGGTGGTGCGAGCAGGCGATGACGCCGGGTTTGATCCCTTCCGTGACCCACACTTTGTCCACGAAGTAACCGATCTCCGTGTGAACTTTTAAGAGATCGCCGGTCTTTGCCTCGAAATTCTCAGCGTCTTTTGGATTGATCCAGAGTGGGTTTCGGTGCGAGATCTCGTACAGCCATTTGGCGTTACCGGACCGGGTATGAATCAATGTCGGCAAACGAAACGTGGGAAGCAGCAGCATCTCACCGGCATTCACATCGATGTTATCCGAATGAACGTGGCTCTTGATATAGCCCGGGACTGCGTATTCCGGCCATTTCCAATCCTTCAGGGTCTTTGAATAAAACTCGAGCTTTCGGGATGGCGTGGGAAAACCGGCGCACGCAGCGCCGTCGACTTCAACTCCCAAAACAACGCCATTTTTGGCAATGAGATTGGTCGATGGATCCGTGATGGCATCGACTAGATCACCCGACTTGAGCCGAGTTTCATGGATGCTATAGACGTTATCTTCGACTAAGAACGCTCCGTATTTGCGCATGTACTCTAACGGCGTCAATCCTTCCTTTGCCGCCGCTACCGGAAGACCCGGAACGCTATTCTCAAAGATCCACCGATAGTAATCGTTAACGGTCATTTTCTGGCCGCGCTCATAAGGCGATTCGAAATATTTCCGAATGCCCAGTGATCCGTCGGGATCGATACGCCATGACAATTCGATCCAGAATTCGTCTTCTTCCCAGACTTCGCCGATGCCGGCGGCTTCATGCGCTTCGTAAGTTGTGTTGAACTTTTTTCCCTGCTTTTCCAAGGCCAGGCGAAGTATTGGCTGGCGAAAACCGATCCAACGCGCCGCCTGGGTTTCCTGGCTCATCAGATCATGCCGCTCGGAAGCGTGGCCCATCGGTAAGACATAGTCGGCGAACCAGGCGGTCTCGCTCCAGGTAGGGGTCAGACAAGCGTGGAGCTCAACTTTGCTTTCATCCGTGAGCATTTCGATCCAACTCATGCCATCAGGATTGGTCCAGACCGGGTTGTAAACCCGGGTAAAATACATCGCGAGCTTGCCCCGGCCCTCTTTTACGAGGTGCGGCAAGAGAAAACTCATCTCGAAAAACGCCAATGGATATTCCTTCGGCAAGAGTATCTCGTTCCAGACTTTGGCAGGAGGCGGCATTAACGGCGGCGCAGGAATATATTTGTTCGCGGCATTGGGCGCCGTGCCGCCGGGGGTTCCCACCGCCCCAACGAGCACGGTCAGGAACTGAAGCGCCCGCGCGACCTGCCAACCGCCGAGATTTCCTGCCGCCGCGTTGCGCCATACGTGAGTCGAAAAAGCCGACCCCGCGCGGGCTATTTCATGCGCGACCTCGACCAGAACTTGAGCATCCACGCCAGCTTCCTTGGCGGCGAACTCCGGCGTGTACTGAGAGTAACTTTGCTTCAGGAGCGCGATGAATGATGGAAAGGTTTGCGGCTCATCGGGGTGCTCTTCCCGCAGATATTCTTCCCAATTGACCCATTTCCTCACGAACTCCCGGTCGAAGAGATTTTCCTGCAGCAGGATGTTGCACATCGCCAGTAGAATCGCGGCCTCGCTCCCTGGCCACGAGGATAACCAGTAGTCTGCTTTGGAGGCCGTATTGGAAAGTCGTGTGTCGATGACGCAGATCTTGGCTCCCTGTTCCTTGCCCTCGATGATGCGCTGGGCATGAGGATTGAAATAATGGCCGGTCTCAAGATGGGAGCTTAACAATAATATGAAACGGGCGTTGGCGTGATCGGGTGACGGCCGGTCGATACCCGACCAGAACGCGTAACCTGCGCGGGCGCCGGCGGAGCAAACGTTGGTGTGGCTGTTATGTCCGTCGATGCCCCAAGCGTGCAGGATCCGCTGGTGATAAAGCAGCTCGTGGCCCGGACGGCCGACATGATACATGATCTCATTGCGTCGATCCTCTTCCAGCGCTTTGCGTACTCGTGCCGCAATATCGTCGAGAACTTCGTCCCAGCTCACCCGCTCCCATTTTCCCTCGCCCCGCTTTCCGACTCGCTTCAAAGGATAACGAATGCGCTCCGGATCGGTTATCTGGTTCAAGGTCGCCGGCCCCTTCGCGCAGTTGCGTCCACGGCTGCCGGGATGTTCGGGATTGCCTTCGAAGCGCCGGACGCGCAGCGTTTCCTTGTCGACAAAACCGACAAGACCGCACGCCGCCTCGCAGTTAAAACAGATGGTCGGAATGACCTGATAATGCTTCTCGACTTTTCTGGGCCACTGCGCGGTATCGTATTCGACCCAATCATCCCACTTTTCCACGGGTGGATAGCTCACCAACCCGCTGGAAGCTTCGAGTCGCAAAGCCGATGGATGAAGAGGCTGCCGTGTTTCAGCCATTTTTGAATTCCTTCAGTTGAAGATCCTTCGCTTCGCTCAGGATAAAGAGAGTCGCGCTCACCGCGAGACTCTCGTTAGCTCAAGGGGACGGCTTGGCCAGCCTTGATCCAGAGATTTTCATATACCCAGAGCCCACCCAACACCAAGATAGAGGCGATGATGTTCGGCAGCAGCGATGGAGTCGGCCAGAGAATCAGTACGACCGGTACTATAGCTCCCAGGAGAACAACGAAGAGCCAGAATTGGTTCCGCAGCGCCCCCTTAAAGAGCAGATCTGCCGCGCGGGCAACCTCTTCGCTGCGACGGTTCATAAAGTGCTCGGCGAACATCATTCCCAATCCAGCAAAAAGAGAAATAACTAAAAAGTTGCCCAGCCAGTAGAACATCGGCAGACTCAGGCCGATAACAGTTCCAACCAACGTGAGTACCGCGGCCCCGGCGATCATGGCCTGAATCAAAAGATGCCAAAACAGGATTGGGCTTTGCCAGAAATCGCGGCCCCTAGCCTGAGCAAACAGAAACGCGGAGTAGCCGGCCGACGCGACGGCGAAAAGGGCGGTGGACCAAACAATCCAAATCGAAATGGCTCCCTGGGTTAGACCTTGAAAAAGCCAAACGCTGGCCAGCATGCCGAAGACCATCAACACGTAGCCGCCCAAAACCAACCAAGAGCGCAAGTTGGGCTTGGTCAAAAGATAATAGAAACGTCCGGGCCGCTTGAGATCAAAAATCAGCAATGACATTGTCACCGCCAAAAAGATCAGCGACAGCGCCGGACTGAAAAAATTCAGTACCAGGGTGTCCTGCTCGAATCCCATATTCAGCAGCAGCGCCGCCAACAAGAGCACACCCGCGGCGATGGATTTCGTCCAGAGGTAAAATGCGATTCTTTTCCCCCACGGCGTTATGTGCGGAACATCGTAAACTTCACGGGCACCACCAGGAACCGCCCTTCCTGGAATTTCGGTCTTCAGCGCGTAGAGGTCTTCGCCTGGAGTCTTCTCTGCCCAAAAGTGCGATGACTGCGGCTCCATCATCGTCGGATTCAACAAATCACCGTCGACACCAACGTAGAAAAGTTTTGGCTTCGTACCCTTCTCGGGTTTTCGCACGCTTACTTTGTCCATCGCGATTCTCCGGCTAATCTGGCTGTTTGGATCATCCAGATCCCCGGAAAGAATCGCTTGAGTCGGGCAGACGACTTCGCAAGCCGGCCTGTAGCCCATCTCAACGCGCGAGGCGTCGAAATTACACTTGGCAGCGGTGTTGCGGTCCGGGTCAATGTAAAGCGCGTCGTACGGACAAGCCTGCATGCAGGACTTACAGCCGATGCAGCGCTCGTGATCGAAGTCGACGATACCGTCGGCTCTGCGAAAAAGAGCGACGGTGGGACAAATCTCAATGCAGGGAGCGTCGTCGCAGTGGTTGCAGCGGAGCACCGCGAAGTGCCTCCGCGTATCCGGGTAGCGGCCCTTTTCAATATACTTCACCCATGTGCGGTTTACTCCCACCGCGATGTTGTGCTCTTCCTTGCAGGCCACCGTGCAGGCGTGACAGCCGATGCAACGGTTTTGATCGATAACAAATCCGTAGCGCATTTCATACCTTTCGAATCAGAATACTCGATTAGCATCAAGGAAAATTTTCACCTTGATAGCAAAGAAAAACGAGAAGGGCCAACTGATTTTTACAGTACGCTGAGAAGAATGTGGAAAAGTCGCGTTGTCCTGTGGAACGAATGTGAGAGAGCTCGCAAAGATTTCTCGCTACCGCTCGAAATGACAAGAAAACGCTTACGTATTTTCACCAGGAGCGACACTGCGCCCCAGGGAGAAAGTCGGAGCCGGAGTTTTGAATCCTGCACCCTCACCTTCCATCAACCGAAGGAAAGTGAATGATCGATGGAGCCGCGAGACTATTCTAACTACCTTTCCGCGTCGGGAATGCCGGCGGATTGATCTGTTCGACGCTTCTTCCCGCCCGGTCACGGCCGGCCCAATTGTCCCAAGCGCGAGTGGCGCCCATCTGAGCCTGAGCGAAAAGCTCATCGTCGTTGATCCGCGTCGAGCGGCCCTTGTCGACGACGATTTCTCCATCGACGATGACGGTCTCAACATCCACCGCGCTGCCATACTCCACTAGAGCGTTGATCGGGTCTCGCACCGGCCCATAGCGTGTCGTTCTCAGGTCGATGGCGACAACGTCCGCCTTGGCACCCGGCGCCAATCGTCCCAAATCGGTGCGACCGAGTGCAGTTGCTCCACCAATCGTGGCCGCGTTAAAGAGATCGGCGGCGCGCGCACCGGAGGCGTTCTTATCGACAAGGCGGGAAATCAGCGACCCATAGCGCATTTCTGAAACGATATCTAAAGGATAGGTATCGGTTCCTAAACCGATTCGTACGCCTGCGGCCAAGTATCGGTCGAAAGACTCCATCGCGAAAGCCATCTTGGCACATTTGTGCGGACAGTGGCCGACCGTGGCTCCCGACTGTGCGAGGAGCTTCAACTCATCACCGATCGGGTAATCGACCCGCGAGTGGCCGCCGGTCATAGCCATGTGGCCCAAGGTAGTGCGCGGTCCGAGGATGCCGGTGTCAGCGAGATACCCCACCACCGGTTTACGATAGGTGTTCAAGATCTCGAGAAACTCACGAAAATTACCGCCGGCGTGGATGTGAATCGGGACATCCAATTCCTTGGCGGCGGCGGCGCTTTCTCTCAACAAAGAAGGCTCGCAGGTTTCCGCCTGAGCCGGATTGAGAATTCCTTGCAGCCGGCCGTTGTGCGCACCGGGGTATTGCTTGATAAATTCGACAGCTCGCTTCAGGCCCGGGCGACCCTTGTCTTCGCGTTCCTCGTAGTAGTGGCGACCTTGCGCATCGGTGAAAATATCGTGGCTTCGGTACGGCGGGCTAAAAAACACTCGCCCGCCTACCTGGCCAACGTTGGCCACGTAATCATCCATGGCACCGGGACCGCCGCCGGGATCAAGCACGGTGGTCGCGCCATTTCTGAGCGCGCTGTAAAGCGCATACTTTCTCCCCATGGCCACTGCCGGTGGCGGTGGCGTCTCCACTTTTTCTTCCACTGATGCGCCAAAGACAAACCAGTTGGCGGCCAGATAATCCTTCTTAGTCACATCGGTTAAAGATAGTCGCCAATATTCAACTGCGAGTGAACGTGCAGATTGACGAAGCCGGGAGAAACGATCTTACCCGAGGCGTCGATAACTTTGTCCGCAAGGCTGTGACTTGTCCGTCCCAACCGAAGCGACCCTATCGCCGTCGATCAGCACGGAACCATTGTGAACAAGCTCGTGACTGGTCCCGGACCAGCCCACCACGACACCGCCGTCGATCCGAATCTTCACTTTTGTTTCTTTCCCGTTACAGATTTCAGAGGTAAATCACCTGGAACGATTTGAACGGCTCGAACTTTGAAACCAATTATTTCTTCAGCCGCATGTTAGGCTTGCAGAGTCGGTGTGTCGTCGTCTCTACCGTGGAGCGAATACCAATAGATGCTGTTCATATAACGCCATCGCCGAAGCGTAGCCTCTTCCACCGTGTTGAGAGCGAGAGTCTGCAACCGCGGAGTGTCGGCATACTTCTCGACGATGGCGAAACCTTTTGATCCGTGAACTTCGTCGGCGTGAATATGCTCTTCGAAAAATCGAATCTCTTTCGCGCCGGGTTTATAGCCGTAAAATTTGTGCAATGCCGGGACGATCTTCTTGCAAATATCCAGAAACTGCGACTCTAAACCGATGAACATGCCCGCCAGTGCCGCTGGCCAAGGGGTTTGGTAAACCAAACGCCAGCCCCAGTTTTGCAACTGATCGGTGCCGCTGAGGACGACTGAGTCTTCGACACTCTCTGGGTTTAAGCCGCAGGCAGCCACATAATCTTTGAGCATGTCGAGATGGCGATCGTCGGGATTCTCCTCATCGCCGAGATTTTCAAACAGGTAAGCCTTCACGTCCCGTTGAGGGATCTGGGAAGCTTCATAGGCCATCCAATTCAAATATTCGACGACGTAATGAAAATGCTGGGCGCAGTAGAAAGCTGTCTGTTCCTTGGTCAGCTTCCCCTGCGCCCACAGCTCGAAGAAGGGATGATCTTTACTATGCTTTTTATTGCGAGTTGTGACTAGCTGGTCGTGGAAAGTACCTGGCATAATAATTCCTGTTCAACGGTTCAAAAGTTCAAACGTTCAAAGCTCCGATCTCTAACCTTGAACTCTTGAACCTTTGAACGGCCCTATTAGCCCTCACCCCGCTGGACGATTTCTTCAACCGGCTTCAGGCGCACATCGATGAGCGCAGACTGTCCCCCGGCTACCGCTCTCAGTCCTCTCTCCACGGCCTTTCGAACCTCTCCTGGTTCTTCCACTTTCTCGCCGTAGCCATCGAAGGCTTTGACGATCGTCGAATACTCGGGGCAAGGAACGATGTGGAGTCCGGAAAAGTTATTGGACTTGACTGCCCAGCCATCGGGATAGTATCTCGGAATCCCCGATTTTTGCGATAGATAGCCCTGGTTGTTAAACATAATAGTTAGGAACGGCAAGTTGTGTTCCTGGGCCGCTCCATAGGCTGCCGGCGCCGGATCATAATTGAAAGAGCCGTCGCCGATCAGGCAGACTACTGGACGTTTGGGGTTGGCGGCTTTGACCCCCAAGGCAGTGGCCAGACCCGTTCCCAACCCGCCGATGCAGCCGGCGAAGAATGATCCCGGCTTGAGATTGTCGAGGTAACGATGAATGGCCAGGCGATGGGTAATCGTTTCTTCCACCACCATGGCGTCCGCGGGCAACACCTGGCTGATTTCGTGGGCCACCCAACGTGTGTCCATCGGCTTCTGATTGGCGAGTGCCTGCGCTTCCTCGCGCCATTTTTTCCGGCGCGAATCGTTCTTGGCCTTCAGTTCCTCGGCGCGCCGGCTCCGCGCTGCATCACCCTTTGAGACTCTCTTTTTAAGAGCGGCCACCAGGTGTTCCAACGATGACTCGACCTCGCCCGCCAGACACAGATCGGCCTGATAACCATAATAAGGAAGTTCGACTCGTAGCGGGTTTTCGTCCAACACTGCAACCTTGGCCCCTGCCGACGGGGTGATCGATGCCGGGTGCCAAGGCGCGATGACCGCCAACAGAAAAATCACATCGCTCCCCTGAACCACTTCTCTTGGATCGAAGCCACTGTGCAGCGGATGGGTCCGCGGAAGGTTGATAGCACCGGTGCTGCGAGTTTCGGCCACGGGACAACCGAGCAATTCGGCGATTTCCACCAGACACTCCACAGCCTTCGCCGTCCGTCCCGAGTCCTCCGTAATAATCACCGGATTCTTTGCGCCGGCCAACATATCAGCTAACTCTTCAATGCCTTTCGGGTCGGCGGTCGCGAGCGGCGCAGCGCCAAGGTCCGACGGCACATCCTTGGTCATCTTCTCGAACAGATACTCCATGGGCAGCGACAAAAAAACTGGCCCGCGCGGACCCGCCATAGCAAGACGGCAAGCTCTCTGAATCGTTGCCGGAAGGATCGACTTGGTATTGATCCCGAAACTCCACTTTACCGTATGATCCACGAGCTTGGCGGGGCCACCCATATCGCCAAGATGACTCCCCCACTGTCCTCCTGGATCCGGCCCCTCGTCTTCGCCAAAACCGATGGACTCCCCGGCAAACACAACCATCGGCACCTCCTCATGCAGCGCGCCGCGCATCGCCATGGTCGCGTGCAGCGCACCGACAGTCGTGTGAATGACCACGGCCGGCAATTTGCCGGTTGACTTTGCGTAGCCACTCGCCATACCCACCGCGATTTCCTCGTGGCGAGTGCTCATATAAATCGGCATTCCTTCCACGCCCGGCTCCGCCAGCGCTTCCCACAACGGCGACCATTCCGATCCGGGAGACGCAAAAATCCGCTCCACACCCATCTTGCCCAGAACACGCAGCATGGTCTGGGCGCCCGTTAATCCTTTGGTTTGAATCATTTAAAACTCCTTAATGAATTTTTGTAAACTGGGTACTGCAAGACGAAGTGACCGATCCCTTATGTGTTATTCTGAGGAGCTAAAGGCGACGAAGAATCCAATCTGCCCGTGTCATGTCGAATAGATCCTTCGCTCTGCTCAGGATGACGACGAGGAATCATTTTTGGTGTTGCATGGACCGCGTCGCATACGGAATCCTCGTCGTCAACTCAAGTTGTAGAACCGCTTGGCGTTATTGAGCAGCAGATCCTTTTTCACGTCCAGTGAAAGATCCTCGCGATTCCAGAGGATTGACGCCGACTCCGGCCAGCTCATATCCCAGTGCGGATAGTCCGAGGCATACATCAGTGTCTTTGAGCCGATTTCTCCGACCACGTAGCTGATCATCTTCTCCTCCGGCTCGCAACCGTAGTAGATGTTTTCACTGCTCAAGTATTCACTCGGCTTCTTTTTACAAAGCGGCGCTTCGACCTTGCCGCGCTTTTCCCACTCTTCATCCATGCGCTCCGCCCAGTACGGAAGCCAGCCGCAGCCGACCTCGAGATAACCGATTTTTAGCTTGGGAAACAGCTCCGGGATGCCGCCAAAAATCATTGCCGTCAATTGACGCAACACCGGGAACGGATGGCCTGTCGTATGCAAACAAATAAACGTATCAAAAACCTCGCTTCCCGGCTCGTCACCGCCAAAGGCATGCACAGTAACCGGCGTGTTAAGGCGCTGCGCCTCTTCGTAGAGGGGATAAAACTCCGGGCTCCCGAGATTCTTTCGATGCGCCTGGGCCACCAACATGCTGCCGCACAGCCCCAGTTTCGTCACGGCCCGATTGAGCTCTTTGGGGCATTCCGCCGGATTATTCACCGGCAAATTTGCCACTGCTTTTAGCCGCGGCGATGCCTTGCAATAGTCGGAGATAAAGTCGTTATACGCCCGGCACAGCGCAGTCTGGAATTGCGGATCCCGAACTCTACCGATGCCGAGGCCGCTCGTGGGAAACATCACTGCGGTATGGATTTGCTGCACATCCATCGCGGCTAAACGCTCTTCCACCTTGGCACCGGACTGGCCGAGGGTACCACCGAGATTACGGTCATAATGCTCACTGGGTATAAACGATGCGCGCTGATTTCGATAGGGCTCTGGCAAATAATGTCTTATATCGTTGTCGAAATCCCGCGCGTGAGCATCGGAATCCAAAACTTTGATTGCATCGCGTAATTCCATGATCCTCTCCTATGTATTCCTAAAATTGAGCTCCCCATTAAGCATGGGCTGCCACCGCTTCGCCGTTGGTCGGCACTTTGGCCGCCGATGCCGAAACTCTTAAGTTGTAAAGCTTCGTCACATTGGTATTCAGCAACTTTGCGCGGTCGGCGGCTGCAAGGTGACCCATGTCGCGCGCAATGACATCGCGGGAGTTCGGCCACGTCGAGTTCTGGTGCGGGTAGTCATTGGACCACATGCAGTTGTCGCTGCCCCACCACGTGAACAGTCGCCCGCCCACATGGTCATTAAAGAAAGTTGCATAGACTTGCCGCTGGAAATATTCGCTGGGCGGTTTGTCGATGGGAAGTTTCTCAGCGTGGCGATGGCGCCTGAAGGCTTTGTCGCACTGCCCCAGCCAAAATGGCATCCAGCCCACTTCGTTCTCGACAGAAACAATTTTCAGTTTGGGATAACGCTCGAGAACTCCCGAAAAGATCATGTCGAACAGAGCGTCCTGGATCTCTCGGGTCTGATTTACACTATTGCGATACCGGGTGAGCCCTTTCGCCGTCCCGCGATTCATGCTGGGGCCGAAACCGGTTAAGATATGCAGATGAACCGGCATGTCGAGATCCTGCGACGCCGCCCAGAAACGCTCATAGTGTTCCGACGTGAAAGGTAGCTTCGGATCCGGCACTTGCCAGATCATAGTTCCGACCATCCCGGCTTTTTTGCAGCGCTCGGTTTCGGCGATGGCGCGATCGATGTCGTACATCGAGATCAGCGCGATGCCGAAGAGCCGGTCAGGCACTTTCTGGCAGTAATCGATCAGCCAATCGTTGTAGGTTCGAAACAGGGCTTCCTGGAGGGTCGTATCTTGAACGCAGTAGAGGCCCAGGCCCAAACTCGGATACAAGACCTCGGCGGAGACGCCATCCGTTTCCATGTCTTTCATGCGCACGATCGGGTCCCAACCGCCCGGACGCGCCACCGAGAATCCCGCCCGGCGAAAATTTTCCAGGTTGTCCGGTCGCTGCCCGGCCATGAACAAGCCGCCGACGGCTTGCGGGATCACTTCATCAGAACCGAACAGCCAGGCGTCTTTCTTTTCGTCGAAATAGACTTTTGGTGCCCGCGCCTGAAGCGCCTGAGGCATGCCCTTCTCCCAAAGATCGGGAACTTCGATAACGTGAGAATCTGCCGAGATTATTAATTCTTCCATGGCTCCTCCTTCTCTCTATTTCTTCGCCCAGACTTGATCAAAAAAACCGCTCTTATCCATTTCGTCCAAATAACGACTGTCGATCAGTTCCTGTGGTTTGACTTTCTTTGCACGGGGATCCGTTTGCGCAACTTCGTCAAGAATTGCTTGCAAAGCTTCGTTCTTGATAACCAACCGCGGCTCGAGCACCTTAATCTCCGCGTTGTAGGCAGAATCCAAAACATTGCGATCCGTAATCCGCAGGTATTTTCCCAGTACCTTATAGACGAACTCTTTGTCCGTGTGCATGATTCTGGCCGTTTCCGCCATCGCACGCATATACTGCCCAACAACCTGCCCGCGCTTGGCGAGAAGCGAACGCTTGGTAACGAAGGCGGTCGCTGCATAGGGAATTTTAAGGTCCGGGCCGTAGACTACATAATGATAGCCTTTAGCGATCGCTTGAGAATCCGTCGGTGGCGTCAAATTCGCGACTTCAATCCCGCCGGTGAGGAGCGCAGCCAGGGTCTCCGGATCGCCGCCGGTCTGAAGAAAACTAAAATCACGATTCGGCTCCATGTTGTAGCGGCGCAGTGCTTGAATGGTAAAGTAATGTGAGTTGCCGCCGATTCGGCTTACGCCGATCCGTTTGCCCTTGAGATCTTCGGGCTTCTTGATATTACCACCCGCCACGAGCGTCTGGGTCATAGTGTTTTTTACCCCGCCGATGAACGCCACGTCAGTGGATCCTCGAACGTAGGCGATCACATTACCGATCCCGCCCGTTACCGTCATGTCCGCGTCGCCCCCCAACAGCGCGGCGGTCACGATGCCGGAAGACGCAATAAACACTAACTCGTGGTCGATGTTGTACTTTTTGAACAGCCCCGCTTCCAGCGCCATCCAGGGCATTGATTGAGACATGACACGGGAAGAATGAATGGTCACGAACTTATCCGCTGCCGGGGCTACAAGCGGACAAAAAAACAGCAAGAGTCCCAGAACTAGAATCGAACCTTTAGGCATCAAGTGCTCCTTATCACGCCAACTATCTTCGACCGTAAAGCTCTTGGACGAACCCACTCTCTTCTAACTCTTTCACGAACCGGTTGTCAAAGAACTCCTTCGGGTCCGCGCCAGCCGCCTTGGGATTGTCAGAAACTGCAAGGACCGACTTGATATACTCCTCGGTGACATAGGGCACTCTCGGAAAGATCCCGCGAAAGGTTTGATAGGCTTCATCTAAGATAGCGCTATCATTCGTAACCAGGTAGCGCGCCAGCGCGCGCTTGCTGCTTTCGGCGTCCTCGTTGGCAATCTTGATCGCGGCGATGTACGCCCGCAGGTAGGCCTTGACCCGCTCCGGTTGCTGGCGCGCAAAGGTCCGCCGGGTCGCGACACCGCTGTGCATGTAAGGAAGATTCAACGTCGCGATATTCACCAATTCTTTTTGTCCCAGCCGCCGAGCCATCAAAGTCGTGGGTGACGAAAGCACTCCGGCGGAGACGATGCCGCGGTCAAGAGCGGCGACCACTTCGCGCACGCCGCCGAGATAGATAAACTTGACATCCTTGCCGGGCTGCAGGTTGTAACGCTGTAGCAAAGCGATGACCGCATGTTCGGAGGAAGCGCCCTTGCTCATCACGCCCACGACTTTGCCTTGCAGGCTGGCGATATCCTTGACTTCAGGGCGCCCGTAGAGAGAAAACCCGTAGGTGGGAACTCCCACCGCGATGGCGACCAAATCGCCACCGGCCAAAACTGTGTTGACTACCGCGCCGCCGATGCTCGCAAGATCGATGTCCCCGGCGATTATCGACTGATTCATTCTCGCTGCCCCGGAAATAAAAATATTTTGCACCGGCACACCGTATTTTTGATCGAGCTTGGCTTCGCTGACAAGCCAGAGCGGCAGCATCGCACCGCTCGGCTGTGGGTAGCCGACGCGCGTTGGCGCATCGGCCGCGAAAGAACCCGGGCTGTCAGCATCGGTGAGCGAAAATATTGCCAGCAGGCCCGCGAAGGCCAAGTAAAGCAATCTGTCGCGAACTAGTAGTGTCATTTCCGACTTGCCTGGAATCTATCTGTGGGTGGCCGGGATTATCCTGCGGGGAAAAAGCGTCACACATTGCGAACCGAGCAGCGGATACGCTTGGTTCAAAACGTTCAAGCCGTTTAAGCCGTTCAAAATGTCTGAAAAACAGAGCGGAGCGGTTGAACGGAGCGCAGCGATTGAACGCCTTGAACGGTTTGAACCAGCTCCACTGTTAGACCCAATTGGCCCGCGACCGGAGAGGCTTCCTCCTCAGTGAGTGCCCATCATAAATAATTCGGGTTATGAGTAAAACCTTTCCTTCCACCGCGGAATAGCCAAGGGATTGACCACGGTGTCCGGTATCTTGCCATCGAGGATCGCGAGAATGCTTTCCGCCGCCATTTTTTGACCGGCCTCCCCCGAACCGGGATTAGCACCGATATTATGGGGCGTGAGGATCAGCCGCGACGGGTCGACCTGCCGTAACGGGTTATCTGACGGCATCGGCTCCTCTTCAAATACGTCCAGGGCGGCGCCGGCGATGATTTTCTCGTTGAGCGCCTGGACCAAATCGGCTTCTTTGATGGCCGGTCCGCGCGACGTATTCACGATAAACGCCGTCGGTTTCATGAGCTTGAGCTCGCGCATGCCGATCATGCCGCGCGTTTCCCTGGTCAGCACGACGTGCACGGTCACGACGTCGGACTCTTTGAGCAATTGATCAAGCGCAACCATGGTCATGCCTAAGTGATCCACGGCCTCCTGTTTCACGTAAGGATCGTAGCCGAGAATCTTCATCCCCCAACCGCCGAGCCGTTTGGCGACGTTTTGGCCGATGCGGCCGACGCCGATAATACCGACCGTCCTGCCGATCATCAGGGTCCCGCGGTTTTCGAGTTCCTTCCAGCCGCCGTTTCGAAAAAATGCTTCGTTGAACTTGAGGCGCTTGAACAACGCAACCATGAAACCCATGGTGGCTTCGGCCACGCCCAGATAGTTCTCGGGTGTTGGACTATTGCAGCATAGGATCCCCAAATCCGTGGCCGCCTCGACATCTACAGTCTCGATGCCGATGCTCGACTTCACGACCGCCTGGAGTTCCGGGCAGGAGTCCAAAATCTCCCCGCCGATCACATCCCGCCCCGAAGGATAGACGATGGGACAGTCGTCGATGAGTTGGATCAGTTCCTTGCGCTCGTAGCGAAAAGTACGAAAGTCATCCTGCGGTTTTCCCAACACCAGCTCGCAACCCGCGCCGCGCAGGATATTTTCGGCGATTTTAACCCGCATCGGGCCGGTAACACAGACTTTGCGTTTTGCGCCCATCGTCCCCTCACTGCAGGTTGTAGAGTTTCTTGGCGCTTTCCGCCAAAAGCCATTTCTTAGCCTCTTCGTCCAAATCTTCCCGCCGGCTTAGATGTTCGATATTTTCCGGAAATTCCGTGTCCCAATGGGGATAATCCGAAGCGTAGTAGATGACCTTGTGCGACAAAAGATTGGCCGTCGCCCCGACCAACGGTTCATAGTCCTCCGCGTGAAAATAAATCCGTCCGTCTTTAAAATAGTCGCTGGGTTTCTTGGTGCAGTTGGGCGCCTCGACTTTGCCGCGCTTTTCCCATTCCTCGTTCATTCGACCGAACCAATAGGGCGCCCAGCTGCAACCTGCTTCCATAAAGGCGACTCTCAGTTTGGGAAAGCGGTCGAACACGCCGCGAAACATCATGCTCGTGCATTGCAACATTTGGGCAAACGAATGGGACAGGGTATGCACTTCGATAAACTGATCAAAGAGGTCTCCGGCGAAGTAATGCGGTCCGCGGACGGTGGCGTGGACACCGACCATGCAGTCTAGTTTTTCTGCCTCTTCATAGATCGGCCAGAAACTCTCATGGCCCAACGGGAGGCGCAATCCCACGGCCGGCAACATCAGGCCGACGAGCTTGAGCTCTTTGATCGCGCGGCGCAGTTCCTTGACCGCTTCCGGCACATCCTGAAACGGCACCAGCGCCACGCACTTGAGCCGGGGGCTGACTTTCTGGAATTCCTCTGAGCAGAAGTCATTCCATGCTCGTGAATACTGTACCGCCACGTCCGGCTCACGAATCCAACCTACGCTCAGGCCGTTCGTTGGATAGAGCACCGCAGTCGACACACCGCCCTTGTCCATGGCGTCGAGCCAGCTTTTGGCGTCCTTGGCGCGAGTGCCCAGTGTCCCGCTCAGGGAACGATCCCAACTATCCCTGGGCGTAAGCGTCGCCGCTCGTTTTACGTAGCGCGAGTCCATATATTGCTTCAATTGATTGTCTTCCTCAGTGATATGACCGTCTGCATCGATCACTTCGAAATGGTTTGCCATGGCCGACTCCTTTTTGATTTTTTTCCTTGTCATTCGTCTACGCCTCAAAGGAGTAGCGTGTCAAGAGAGAATTGTGTTACGGAATAAAGCACGGACCGTCTCTCTGGCTGGCAGGGGAGCAAGGTTTTTTTGGGCCGGAAAGCGCAAGCGATGAGGGGTGCGCGATGAAAAAATCGTATAGTTTGGCACTACTGTTGGCCTGGGTGCTGTGGGCTCGAACCCAGGGGCCGACGGTGGACAGCTGGACGGGTACCAGCGGATTTCAAAATCAAGAGAAGTGTATGGCCAACATGAACGAAAAGCTGGATATATGGCGGCAGTTCAAAGACGCAAAATTTGCCGGCAATTCGGTGACGTTTACCGAAAACAAGACGACCATCACCTACTATTGCTTGCCTGATTCAGAGGATCCGCGCCGCACGCCTCCTGCTAAAAAACCCGGTGGGCGAGAGCAGCAGGAGCCGCCGTCGAGGTGATGAGACCGTCCTGACAAGGAAAGCGGTTGAAGGGCCTGGACATATTGAACGGAATGTTTTACGACTTCGTGCGCAAAGTTCTCATCATCACCGAATACCGAAGCGCCTTCACCGGCGGAATAGAGTGTTGCCAGCTCTCTCGCGAAGGGCCGCTCATCAAATAAATCGAGCGCGGCTGTAGTTCGATCGATAGTATCTCATCACGCTTTGAGGTTTTCGATCGGGCGCGGCTATGTTTTCGAAACCGCATCCGGCATGGTGCACCAAGAGAAATGCCGACCACAACGCCAAAATGCGGGATATCTCGATGCCAGCCAATCGGCGAGCCGATAGAATACTCAATGATGGACGCTTGAACTAAACTGTACGGATCGATGCCAAAGAAGTTTCCGGCGCGTGCCCGGATCGGTAAAACAAATGCCGGCACATCCGGAGCTGTTGTGATTTCACTGGATCCGAACTCGTACTGCCAGCCAAAGCTCACCGTGCGCCGCTTGCCGGTAAATTGATAGTATTTGAATGGCGCGAGCTGAAGGGTCTGAATTTCCCGGATGAGTTCGCGTTCTTCACTCTCTGAAATAAAGTTTTCCTGATAAATGAATCCATCTGGAACTTTTGCCGAGACTTCAAAAAGACTTGGGTCGCTATATACTTTGGCCATACCATCATAATGCCATGTCCCACGAAAAATTTAACTGGCACGGTAAACTTCTCCCGCTCAGACAACATTCACAGCGATAGCGCTTAAACTACCAGCTAACGTTGAACGAGCCGAGTTATCTAGGGCTGGAACGTCGGGAACCGCTTTTCCGAATACAGCTTGAACGGAGCGGAGCGGTTGAACGGTTTGAACGGAGCGCAGCGGTGGAACGTTTGAACAGCAGAAACGGGATTCGTTATTGTCGCCGCCCAATCCGTTTAGCCAACTCGGCGGGAGAGGCCATGGCGAGGGACAGCGGCACCATGAGGGCGCTGATGATAATGAGTCCCCAGATGGCGATGGAGTAGTTCCCTTTCATGTCGAAGATGACACCCATGACCAAAGGACCGATGACTCCCGCCGCAACGGGAGCCCCTTGCAGAAGGCCAAGGACTTTGCCGATGGCCCGGGTGCCGAACATGGTGCTGCCCACGGCGCCACGCATCGGAACGAGGCAGCCGAAGCTGACGCCGAACATCAACGCGAAGGGCAATGTGCCCGAGACAGTACGGACATCAACCATCTGGAGATAAAACAGGGAAAAGCCCATCATCGCGGCGACGACTGCCAGGACGAGGCGGTAGTCCGTCTTGTCCAGCAGGTAGCCGCCGCCGATGCGTCCGATGCCGCTGATGATGAAGACCATGGACACGACCACGGCCGCCCAGGCTGCGGTAAGCCCGATGTCTTGCTGGAAGTAAGGAATCATGTGGACTTGAAAAGCGGAGTTTACGGTAAAAGTACCTGCCAAATAGCTTGTGAACAGCCAGAACTCCTTGGTGCGAAGCACCGCGCGGAGCGTGAGCCCGGTATCCGGCCGACTTGGCGATGAGCCGGTAGAGCGTTCCGTGGAGTCCTCCGGCGGGTCGCCGTCAGGGCGCAAACCGTAGGGCTCCGGCCGGTCGCGGACCAGCATGCTGAGCAACGTGACACCGCCCAAGATGAGGATGCCGTAGCCGATAAGGAGGACGCGCCAGCCGTACGTCTCCACAATCTGCGCGTTCAGTATGACGATGGGCGAGCCGAAGATGGGGCCCGTTACTGCAAGGCCCGTGGCCAAACCGCAGTTGCGACGGAACCATCGCGAGATGATCACGGGCCAAGTGACCCCGTGGCTGACGCCGGATGCCCCCAGGGAAATGACCACAAAGAAGAGGAAAAACCCGACGATGCCGGTGATGGAGCCGAGGCCGATGAAGCCGACGGCTGAGATGACGGCGCTCCAGAAAATCAACTTGCGTGCACTGAAGCGATCCAGCAGGAAGCCGACGGCGGGACTGACAATGCCGGACTCGAGCTGGCGGAGCGACATGGCGGCTGAAAGGACCCAACGGTCCCAGCCGAAGGTACGTTCGATGGGGATGATGAGAACGCCGAAGCCCTGGAAATAGGCGGCAGAGAAGATCGTGTTGGCCGCTACACTGGCCGCTACCAGATACCAGCCGTAAAAAATCCGCCGCCGCTTTTTCCCGGATTTCTCAATCGTGTGGGTATCGGTCAAGCCGGGTTCCATGTGCGGGTATGGCGGGTATCCTACTCGTAGTCACCGCGGCTCCGTTGATACAGGGACGGGGCTTGGCACGGGTGGGGTCAAACCTGCTCTCTGTCACTAATACGATATTTTCATCCAAGAAGATATTGGTATTTTCAGATCTTAGTAATTACGCGCGTAAACTTCACTTCGATGTCGAAATGGATGGGTTCCGGCAACTCCTTCACTTTGCGCTTGAACTCTTGAACCTTTGAACCGCCGTAAGGCTTTGAACGGAGCGAAGCGATTGAACGGTTTGAACGACTTCAACTAGCTTTATAAAGCAAGGGCAGCGGTGGAACTATTGAACCAACTGGAACCTGTGTATACTTAAATGGGAGGGATCGTGAAGACCGCCACCGCTAAGGATCTTCGGCAAAAGACCGCTGCTCTGCTCGATGAAGTACGTCGGGGACAGGCCGTTGAGATCACCTATCGGGGCAAGTCTATCGCCGTGCTAGCTCCCATAGAAAAGGCACGGCGGAAAAACCTGCACCTGGCAGGGTTCGGGATATGGCGCGATAGAAAAGATATGCGGAGCGTTGAGAAATCGCTGAGCAAGGTTCGCCAGCCTCGCTACAAAAGGTAATCTTTGATACCGATGTTTTGATTGGGTACCTGCGCGGTCACGAGAAGTCTCGCCGGTTCATTGAAGCCGTGACGCATGAACGGCGTGCGCTTTCGTCGCTGACCTTTATGGAGTTGCTTCAAGGTTGCCGCAACCAGGAAGAGGCTCGCGAGGTAAAAGCTTTTGTCGCCGAAAATATTTCTTTTGTGATTCATCCTGATGAGCCTATCTCCCGCAGAGCCATCAGTTTGTTAGAGCAGCACACGTTTTCCCATAGGCTTCGCGTAGTGGACGCAATTATTGCAGCAAGCGCTCTTGAAACCGCCTCTTCTCTGGCCACTGCAAACGTAAAACACTACCGCGTCATCACTCCACTAAATCTGATTCAGTTCAAACCCTAGTTAAAGTGCAACGGAAATGAGAGTTACAATCGAACGCATTATTGACGCAATCGCGAAAAAATGTTCGTCTTGTGCCTTCAAGATTTTCGCCCGGGCTCAGTCATTCATCTATGATTATTACTGATTCTGCTGAAGAACCCCAATTTTTATATTTGTAATCGATGCGAATAGTACCCGGTTTCAAATACAAAGTAACCGCTAGACAAATTGTCGGCGAGTT
>Ga0209799_1000066_pt1 | contig 19147 bp, 23 predicted proteins | sample PanSoiPlo36MoBio_FD_188324 | JGI IMG/M metagenome (GOLD analysis project Ga0209799, IMG submission 188324) | Tropical forest soil microbial communities from Panama analyzed to predict greenhouse gas emissions - Panama Soil Plot 36 MoBio (SPAdes)... | ecosystem: Environmental > Terrestrial > Soil...
TTTGGTTAGGCATAGCATTAAGTATGCGACCACTAGCCACTCATTAGCTTACACGGCGCAGGAGATTGCGGCTTCTGCCCACATTGCCGGACAAGAGCTGGCAAAAACAGTGATGGTAAAAATCGATGACAAGATGGCGATGGCGGTTTTGCCCGCTTCTTACAAGGTGAGCTTTGATCTTCTGAAAAAAGCGGCCGGAGCCAGCAAAATTGAACTTGCTCATGAGCAGGAATTTAGAGACATGTTTCCTGAGCTGGAGGTCGGAGCTATGCCGCCTTTTGGAAATCTCTATGGGATGGAAGTTTTCGTGGACGAAAGTTTATCCGAAGACGACGAGATTGCATTTAACGACGGTTCGCATACGGAGTTGATGAAATTATCGTACAGAGATTTTGAACGATTAGTAAAACCAAAGGCGGCAAGGTTTGCAGCCAGATAGGAGCGGCGCGCATAGGAGGGTTAGATTAGATTCCAGCGCTGTCATTGAAATCTTAAAATCATATGGGTTCATGACGGAGGAACGATTCATGGCTATCAAGGTCCTTATTTATAGAAAGATCAAACCGGGAAAAGAAAAAGAACTCAGTGAGGCTGTAAGGGCGCTGCGTTTCAAGGCTATGGTTGCGCAAGGCTACATTTCCGGAGAGACCTTGCGCTCGGTGGAAGACCCGTCTATCCAGCTAGTGATTAGTACCTGGAAAAGCATTGAAGACTGGAATAACTGGTTTAATGCCCGAGAACGACAAGCATTCCAGGAAAAGATAGACGTTATCCTGGAAGAACCAACTAAAATTGCGGCCTTTGAGTACGCATCTTTCCCGGTTCATGCGGATGAGACCCTTAGCAGTCTTGAGTTTGCTGTAGAGGGAGAGTAAGGGGGCCGATGCTAAAGCGCATTTAAGGAGGCACCATGAAAACAGTGAAGGCAGTGAAACCCCTCTATGGGACTTTCGCCGGCTGTTGCCGCTTCGAGGCGTTCTCTTTCGGTTCGATCCGCATCGACGGCGTTACTTATGAGCACGACGTGGTCATCGACCGCGGGGCGGTCCGCAAGCGCAAGAAGAAGCCCTCCAAGAAATTCCGAGAGGCTTTCGGCCACACGCCGCTTTCGGCGGAGGAAAAGATCCCGTGGAAATGCAGACGGCTGGTCGTCGGCACCGGAACGGGCGGCCTGCCGGTCATGGATGAAGTGAAAAAGGAAGCCAGGCGCCGCCATGTCCAGTTGCTCATGCTGCCGACAGCCAAGGCGATTGACGAGTTGCGCGAGCACCCGGAGGAAACAAACGCCATCCTGCACGTGACATGCTGAGGATGGAATCGAGCGCCAGGCTTGAGTTGTCCACTTATGAAACATGTGGTACCCGGAATTCTTACCTTTGTTCTTTTTTCCGCCGGAGCACTGCAGAGTCAGCCAAACAGGACGCTGGCAGGGACAGAGAATGTTCTCGTGTATCCTTCAATCGCTGTCGCGGTCAACAAGGCAGTCATCATTCGTTTGCCCAAAAAAGCGACCAGGGTCGCTGTATCACAGCCTAAAATCGCTGAAGTCGAGGTGGTGTCACCGGATACACTCTTGATTCATGGGAGGGCTGTCGGAGCGACTTCTCTTGTGGTTTGGTTCGAAGAACCCTAATCAGCAAAGAGGAAGGATAGAATGGTTCGATTCAAGTCGTCGATGTTGTTTGTTGTTCTCATGGTGCTCATCGGTTGCAGCTCACAAGTAGTGGAGTCGCCGCAGGAGCAGGAGGCCAAAGGCGCTGAGCAGAAAGAAGACCAAAGACCACCTGCAGTACCCACATTCACATATCGCCCAGGCGCAGGCCTAACGATAGAGGGACGATAGTGAATTCAGGCCACTGTTTTTAGTGAATGGCGATGGGAGAGACTGGTTTTAACCGCGACAAGGCCAGTCTTGATATCCGCCGACTCCGAGAACAAAGTTCCGACGCACTTGATAACTGTCCCGATCCCGATGTTCTCGCCCAAGCATCGTCGAAGACTTCGAAGCCGCACTAGAACAATTCCACGAAATCGTGGCAGATCTGGTAGGATACCGAACCGTAAGGACATCACAAATGGCTAGTCCATCTACTGTAAGATAACAAAACGAGGTGAGTCAAATGGACGACAAAGAAGAGAGCTGTTGCACGATCGACTACCAACATCACAAGAAGATTTTTGAGCAGCGACGGCAGGCCTTTCTGAAAGATCCCGAAAAGGCGGTGACGACGCACCAAGCGAAGCTCCGCTTGATCAAAGATCACTACAAAGAAGCGCAGGTCCCGGGTGGTTACACAATCGCCTGCGATGAGCCGGTGGAGAGAGGAGGTCTGGGCAAAGGCCCTGCGCCGTTGCAGTATCTGGTCGCTTCCGTCGGGCTTTGACTGTTGAGTCAACTGACGCAGTGTGCGTCATATCTTGGCGTTCAAATCGACAAAGCGGAGCTATCGGTTGTAGGAGAATTTGATCAGAGAGGAAAATTCGGCCTTGCCGATGTTCCTTCAGCCTGCCGTCGGTTCACCTATCAGCTCGACCTGCAGAGTCCAGAGAAAGAAGAAAGGGTCGTCGAGCTTCTGGCGTTCATGGAACGCTCTTGTTACGCGACCAATACCCTCCGCCGGCCGGTAGAGGTGGTGCCGCGCCTGCTTTTGAACGGGCGTGAAGTAGCGGTGAACTTGGACTCGGCTTAGAAGCTAGCCGTTTCAAAACGTTCCAGCTGTTCCAACCGTTCAAGTCGTTGAAAGATTTCGCCCAGAAAACCGTCGAAGACCCAGAAGCTGAGCCCTTGCTATGAAGATCTATGCATTTGATGTCGATGATACACTGGAAGTTTCCGGTGGCCCGGTTAGCATTGTAAGTGTTGGCAGTCTTAAAGCCGAGGGACACATCGTTGGATTGAACGGTAACTGGGCCGTGGTAGTTCAGTCTGTGCCGCTGTGGCACCACATTTTCAGTTTCATTGGTCCCATGGAAATGTCGAAGAACATTTTTCTGAACCAGCTAAAAACGTATATTCCAGCAGACGACTACATCATGGTCGGAAACATCAAAGGAGTAAGCGGCGCATCCGATGACGAGGGAACAGCTAATCTGGCCGGGTGGCGGTTCATCAAAGAGAGTAACTTCGCGGCCGGAGCGCGTTAGAGAGAAAAAAGGGAAAGTCCAACGAGACCGGTACGACAACTTATTGAATCGACTCTTTTGTTGGCATACGCTCTGCCCTGTGCGGTGCCCAGTTTTTAGGAGGTGAGTGTCATGGCTCATGAGCACAAATACACCATCGCTGATGATCAGGCCGTGCATGTTCTTCTGGATAAGATGTTGGGCGGAGGAACGCGGCAAAGACGCCGTGAAAAGCTCTTGAAGGCGCTAGAGGAAGCCTCGCGTCGCTATCAGAATTCCGGCCAGAAGGAGCGCCAAGCCTTCTTTCACGGCCTCCTTACCGGCTACGCGGTTGCCCTAAAGCTCTGGTAGCTCTGTAAGTGAGGCGGACGTTTGCTTTTTGCGAATTAAGGAGGTCTTTACCCGCCTCGACATGTTCTGGCGCAGAGACGAAAGCCTTGAAGACTCCGACAGTCTTCCTGATCCGGACGTTCTCGCCCCGGAAATCGTGGAAGGTCTCGAAGTCGCCTCGAGCAATTCCGCGAAATCGCCGCCGACTTCACTTTGGAGAGGGATGCATCATAGGACAATGCGTTCGTTCGCTGTTACTCAGACTCGCCTGGTTGGATATCCAGCACCTTAAGGCCAAAATTCAAAGTTTTTCCGGCCAGAGGGTGATTGAAATCCAGAACCACGGTTTGTTCTTTGATCTCATGGACGCGAAGATCAAGGTCTTCTCCACGTCGCCCGCGGATCTGAACGGTAGTCCCGACTTTTAAGTCTTCAGCGGGAATATTGTCCTTGGGCACTTCCTGGAATCCGTTGTCATCAACAGGCCCAAACGCTTCTTCGGGCGGAAGACGAACATTCTTTTCCTCGTTTATCTCCATTCCTGAAAGATTCTTTTCCAAGCCGGGGATAATCTCTTGTTGCCCGTGGGTGTAAGTCACTGGTTCCCTTCCTCGGTTCGATTCGATGAACATGCCATTCTCATCGGAGATCGTGTATTCAAAACTCACGACAGAACCATTTTTGATCATTTTATCCTCCTTGAGCTTTTGCTGCCGAGTTTAAGTAATCGCTTTGAGTTCTTCATCGCTAATTATTTGTCTTTTGCGAGGGTGATTCGGGGTTTAATAACAGAGCGATCAGGCCAGCGGCGAAAAGTAATCATCATGTTTCGTCTTAGTGATTCTTGCGGTACGTGATTCTTTTTGTACGTAAAACAGCAATTTTAGTACCAACTTATCGTTAAGGTCTTGCCTGGTATCGATGTCTGCAATGCAATATCTTGGCTATAATCTCATACATTCTGTTCCCGATTCCCTACAGGAGAATTTCAACCATCAGGCGAGGACAGCCCAGTGTTTTGAGCTGCATCTCGTCCTACGACAAAGTGTCGACGCTGAAACTAATACACGCACCTGGTCGCTGACGCCTGTATTGAGCGGACCCAGCGGCAGAGCTAAATTGAATGAATGGCTCTTTACCTTGCCCGGTCCTGTCCTAGGTGCTGGAATTATTTTGCCGTTGTTATTGAGGAACCAAAAAGCAAAAACAGCGCTCAACCGATCCGGGGTAATTGTGCCAAATGCGGATACGAAATCCGCTGGGCTCTCTTTTCGGGTCATGCCTCAATCGGCTATCGATAAAATCCCGCAGGGTCCAAAGCTGGACGCGCTGACAGCCGAGAGGATTTTTGGCTGGAAAGACGTTCAAAGGCGAGAAGGTGCGCTTGTCGGCAAGAAGCAGGACAAGGCGGGCCGCTGGCGACTAGCCAAGGTACCCTACTACTCGACTAACCCTGTCCACGCATATCTGATAGAGGAGCGAATGAAACAGCTTGGACGGTTGGATCGATACCAGAAAGAACTCTCCAAAATCACTCGTGCTAAAAATATTCCATCCGATTGGGCTACACCGGATCAACGCTGCCGCGCTGCGATCAAAGCTGTTGGACGTTACGGCCAAGTCGTTCCTCTACGCAAATCGGGAGGAGAATCATGAATATCGAAACGGTGCGCCGCGCGCTTCTGTGGTGTGCAATAATCAATTATGGAATTTTGCTAGTCTGGTTTCTGTTCTTTATGCTGGGACACGATTGGATGTATCGCCTTCACAGCAGTTGGTTTCACCTTTCTGTGGAGCAGTTTGACATGCTTCACTACGCGGGAATGTCGGTTTACAAGATAGGCATTATCCTGTTGAATTTGGTCCCGTACATTGCTCTGCACATAACCAAGCTCCGACGTTAAAATTCGGAGTCATCTCGCTATGACCACGCCCTCGGGTTCCTAAGCAAACCCGTGACGTAAATCGTATAAATGTATGGATGCCGAGATTAACACTGAGCCAATCACCCGTGGCCAGGTACCTCACACTCTGCTGTCTCAAGGTAACGGATAATCGTGGTCCCCGAATGTAGGCCAAGATCCCCTTGCATCTTATGCCAATAAACTTGACGTCGTTTATCTCCCCTACTATATAGAACTCGTCTTAGAGTTTTTGGCTGGAAGAATTCTCGATCACAAATTCGTGCGGCACGTTGGCCGGAGATTGTACCGGTGACGTTTACTGGGAAGGACCGGGGAGCGGCCAGAGCGGAGACTTTCATGGATAATTCGATTATCACTGAACTGGATGGCGAAGGATTTATTGACGCGGCCGACAAGCGGCATCAGCGGTGAAATCCGGAGGGTAAGATGGAGGAGCAAATTCGAAAACTGAATGCGGAGTACGGCTTCAATCTGAGCGAGGACGAGATCAAGGTGATCATACAGCAGGCGGAAGAAACAGAGCGTTTGCTTCGGCCGTTAAATGAAATGGATCTCATCGATGTCATGCCGATCCTGAAAGTCGAAAAGAAGAAGGTGAAGAAATGAGGCCCATCGATATCGAGGCGACGACGATCGGTGAGATCTCCCGGCATATTCGCGCCAAGAAGCTATCGCCCGTCGAGCTTACGAATCTATTCTTGCAACGAATCAAAAAGCTGAACCCTGTTCTCAACGCCTATGTGACGGTCACGGAAGAATCGGCGCGCGCGGACGCCAAAGTAGCGGAACGGGAGATCTCGCGCGGCAGATATCGTGGCCCGCTGCACGGCATCCCGTTTTCGATCAAAGACAATTTGGTCACCGAAGGCGTACGCACCACGGCCGGATCGAAAGTCTTAGCAGAGTGGGTACCGGACCATGATGCGACCGTAGTAGAAAGACTGAAAAAAGCGGGGGCCATCATACTCGGCAAAACCAACATGCATGAATGGGCCAGCGGCGGAACGACTATCAATCCTTTTTACGGCACCACCCATAATCCCTGGGATCTGCAGCGAGTGCCCGGTGGTTCCAGCGGCGGCTCCGCTGCTGCCGTGGCCGCCAGCCTTTGCCTTGGCTCCATCGGAACCGACAACGCCGGTTCGGTAAGGAATCCCGCGTCTTTTTGCGGAACCGTCGGGCTCAAGGCCACGTACGGACGGGTGAGCCGTTTTGGCGATGTTCCCGGAACCGGAGGGTTTTCTTCCGATCACTTCGGTATCTTCAGCAAATCCATAAGCGATTGCGCTACGATATTGAAAGACATCGCCGGATACGACGCGAGAGATCCGCTGAGTTCGGAACATCCCGTGGCGAATTTTTCCCGCGACATCGGCAAGAGCGTCAAGGGCCTCAAGTTCGGCATCCTCAGGGGTTATTTCGAAGAGAAAGTCGCAGCTGAGGTTAAGACGGCAATCGAAGAGGCGGCGCGCTTACTGCACTCACTCGGAATGAAAAAAGTCGAATTCTCGATTCCTCATATGGATCTCATCCCCGCCGTGCAGACCGTCACCAGCCGCGTGGAGAATGTCGTTCATCTGATGCCCTATATGAAATCACGGCCCAATGACTTCAGCCGCCCGTTGCTCCACCGGCTGATCGGGTCGCTGATGATCCCAGCCTCGAGCTACGTCACCGCTCAACGGGCCAGACGAATTATCTGCGAGGAGTTTGAAAAGGCTTTTGACAAGTTAGATGTGATAGTGACACCGACCACGCCGATCACCGCGCCGACCATCGAAGAGTGCAAACGGGGATTCGTCGAAATTGACGGCAGAAAAATTGCGCTTCAACCGGCAGGCGTAAGCTTGGGTACCACTTTCACGGTGCCGTTTAATGTGACGGGGCTGCCTGCTGTCAGCCTCTGTTGTGGGTTTTCTTCCTTGGGACTGCCGATCGGACTGCAAATCGTCGGCGGCAATTTTGAAGAGAGCAAGGTTTTTCAAGTGGCGCATGCTTACGAGCAGGCTGCCAGGTGGTTCGTAAAACGGCCCGACATCGGGAGAAATGAAGCCGGTTCGGCTTGAATAAATAGATGAGTAATTTGACGGGTTGCGGAGCTTTGATCTCATCCTGGTTTGTCTTCATAGCTACGACAATCATGCTAGCAACGGTTTTTGTAACAGCGTCCTTTCCGTCCTCAATGCTCAGCGAAAACAGCTGATGGATCTGACTGGCTCGCCGCGCAAAACGCCAGATCAGAGATTGCGGAAGTGGTGCAAAGTCCCGCAAACCATAACCTGACCATGCACTAATTTGCCTCGTTGGTATTTCTCTCCTGTCAAACCGAAGGCATCCAGCACGAGGGTGACATAGGTGCAGGATTTTTCTGTCTAGTGGTGGATCGCATCGATGCTGGCGAGTATGCTTTCAAACTGATAGAAAAAAATTCTATGCGTATCCCTACGGCCACTTACCGGGTTCAGTTCAACCGTGCTTTTAAGTTCTCTGATGCCAAGGCCATCGTCACCTATCTGGATGACCTTGCGATCAGCGACTGTTATGCATCGCCCATACTCAAGACTCCCGCTGATAGCGACAATGGCTACGATGTTTGCGATCACAGTCAGTTGAACCCGGCATTGGGCAGCGAAGATGAATTCGAGGCTTTCACCTCTGCCCTGAGCAAACGCGGCCTGGGGCTTATTCTGGACATAGTACCCAATCACATGGGTATCGGCGAAGCCTGCAATACTTGGTGGATGGATGTTCTGGAGAACGGACCCAGCTCCAGCTATGCCTCCTACTTTGACATCGACTGGCACCCTGTAAATCCGCAACTGGAAAACAAGGTGCTGCTCCCTATTCTTGAGGACCAGTACGGCAACGTATTGGAAGAGGGCAAACTGGGGCTTGCCTATGAGGACGGAGCCTTTTTCATCCACTATTACGACGCCAAGCTTCCCGTAGGACCTCGCACCTACAGCAGTATCTTGGGACATCGGCTCGACCAGTTGGCGGAAACTTTAGGAAAAGACAATGAATCGCTACAGGAGCTGCAGAGTATTATTACCGCTATAAGCTACCTTCCGTCGGGCACCGAATTGGATCCGGAAAAGCTGGAAGAACGTAAACGGGAGAAAGAAATTATCAAACGCCGCATTGCCACGCTTCTCCAGGCCGACCTTCAAGTGAGAAGCGCCATCGATACTGCCCTGCGAGAATTTAACGGCAAGGTGGGCGAGCCCCAGAGCTTTGATCTGCTGGACAGATTGATAGACGCGCAGCCCTATCGCCTCGCTTTCTGGCGAGTGGCGGGCGAAGAGATCAACTACCGGCGGTTTTTCGATATCGATAAACTGGCAGCGATCCGCGTGGAATTACCCGAAGTTTTCCAGGCTACCCACCAACTGATTTTTCGGTTTCTTGCGGAGGGAAAAGCGACTGGATTGCGGGTAGATCATCCAGATGGCCTCTGGGACCCGGCGGCTTATTTCCGCCAGCTCCAGCAAAGCTATGCCAGGCAGAGAATGCAACCGCTGTGTGATATCTCCCTTGACTCCAATCCAACGCCGGCGCCCCAGTGGCCATTATATGTGGTGGCCGAGAAAATTCTCGCAAAGGGAGAATCTCTGCCCGAAGATTGGGCGGTTCATGGCACCACCGGCTATGACTTCTTGAACCAAGTCAACGGCATCTTCGTCGAGCGTGCCAACCGCGAAGCCATTGATAAAATCTATCGAGACTTCGTCGGGAAAGAAACAAACTTTCCCAATCTGATCAACTCGACCAAAAAAATGACCATGCTAATTTCCCTAGCCAGCGAGATCAACTCCCTAGGCCATCAACTCGATCGCATTTCTGAGAGGAACCGTCACTATCGAGACTTTACGCTCAACAGCCTGACCTTTGCGATTCGCGAGGTCATCGCCTGCCTTTCCGTCTATCGCACCTACAACGATGCGTCGACGGGCAGGGTGGCAGAAAGGGATCAGAAATATATTGCGGCTGCCGTGGAAGAGGCGAAGAAGCGAAACCCTCGCACCGCGCGGGCCCTCTTCGACTTTATCCAGGAAACGCTCCTGCTCAGCAACCTGCAGCATTTCCACATCGTAGACCGCCGCCAAGTGATCGATTTTGTGATGGAGCTTCAGCAGCTTACCGGACCGGTGATGGCCAAGGCTGTGGAGGACACGGCGTTTTACGTCTATAACCGTTTGACCTCGTTGAACGAAGTGGGAGGCGACCCCGAACAGTTCGGGCTGCCACTGGAGTCTTTTCACCGGCAGAACGTTACTCGTCAACGGCATTGGCCGCACTCGATGCTCACGACCTCAACGCACGACACCAAACGCAGCGAGGATGTTCGGGCCCGTATTAATGTGCTGTCTGAGATCCCAACGGAATGGAACAGAGCCTTGACACGTTGGAGCAGGCTCAATGCCGACAAAAAATCAGCAGTGGATGGCGAGCCTGCGCCTGACTGCAACGACGAATACCTACTTTACCAGACGCTGGTTGGCGCTTGGCCCGCTGAATTATGTACCGCCGAAGAGTTTGCCGATTTTCGGGAGCGTATCGGGGCCTACATGCAGAAGGCCATCAAGGAAGCCAAAGTCCATACAAGCTGGGTTAACCCAAACGAGGCTTACGATCACGCAGTGAGCAAGTTCGTGAAGGAAGTCCTGGTCGCCAACCCGGAGAACAATTTTTCCAGCGACTTTGTGCAATTCCATCGAAGGGTCGCTTATCCGGGGATGTTGAACTCTCTTGCGCAGACGATTCTAAAGATCGCCTCGCCGGGAGTCCCGGATTTCTATCAGGGGACAGAACTCTGGGATTTTAGCCTGGTGGATCCCGACAATCGGCGACCGGTGGACTTCAGCGAACGAATCAAGCTTCTCGAAGACCTCAAGCAGCGAGAGAAGGCAAATCGTTCTTCGCTTATTCTAGACCTGCTTACTCGTTGGGTTGACGGCAAGATCAAGCTCTATGTGACTTACAAGGGTCTAAGCTTTCGCCGGTCCCACAGATCTTTGTTTGAAGAAGGAAACTATATCCCGATCCATGCTTTCGGCGAGACCAGAGAGCACATCTGTTCCTTTGCGCGGCAGAAGGATCAGGCCTGGGCTTTGGTGGCAGTACCGCGGCTGGTCACGAAACTCCTAAGAGGAGAGCGGCCGCCTTTAGGCGAGGAGACCTGGGGTGCCAGTGCCCTTGAGGTGCCGGAGGATGCCCCCGAGTCTTGGCTGAATATCCTTACGGGTGAAAGGCTCAAAGTCATTCGTTCGGATCAGAGAAAACTCCTGCCTCTCGCGAGCGCTTTGCAGAGTTTTCCGCTGGCCTTGCTCGCGCCTTCCGAATGAGAGACTTCGGACCGCTAGAACACAAGGTTCACCGTCGGCTTTTTCTCTTGCCCTACGGTCTGGGTTGATTTGTGGGTGCACTGGTTCTTACCCCAGCCGGTGTTTTGTTCACAACTCACTGACCGACGCGGGCGTACATCGGCTCAACAAAGTGTCTTAACTTTTCTCTCAGAGATGTAGGAGAATCCTTCAGCGCAAGTGCCTCTCATCGGTCCACATTTAACCGTAAGCTCACAAAACTTCCAAAAGGTTGCTAACTGCCTAATGGCACCGGCGTTGCCTCAGCGTACGCCTTGAAAACTTCTATCTATGAGCCGAGGTGGGTAGGCATGATCGTGCTTACCCTCAGTTTGGTTGAAAGGAGAAACCAGAATGAAAAACCCTAAAAAAGATTTTCTGGAAAAACTCAGCTATTGGCAGCTTGTCTTTTCGCAGAGCAAGGTGAACGGAGCGACCTATCACGGAGAACAACTGGAGCGCCAGCAGTGGATTTGGCCCAAGGATACTTATCTCCAGCAACGACTAGGTCATGCGAAGTGGTACAGAGTTCCGGGCGGAACTAAGTTGAACTAGCGCACGGATTGAGCTTCCAAAATTGGGACTCTTAGTCTGTCGAGGACGATACTCTGGACAAAGCCTTTGGCGACTTGCCTGGGAGCAACGAGCCGGGACCTTGACAGATTCATTCGCTTAAACATTTCAAATCCAACAAGTATGCCGAACATCAGACCTGAACAAGCTCGAAAGGAGAAAATCATGTCGCCTACTGCATGGGATTTTCAAAACCACCTCATGGCTATTTTAAACGGCGCGCGGGAAAGCGGTCGGTCTTACATAGATGTAGAATCAGGAAACCTCCACCAACAAGTGGGAGGATATGCAAAGTCGAATCACAAGATGCTGGTTTGCTGTGAGGTGATGAAAAAGATGATGCGGTTTGGTGATTCGGTCGTAAGCGAAACCGCGAACGGGTCAGACTCAACACTAACAATTCGATACACCGTGCAAGCGACCAGTACCCGTTAGCTCGAATTCCGCTCCGCCGCGCTCTTTCGATCCTAGTTGTTATCTCCCGATCAACAACAGAATTCCTGCCAATAGCGCGATTCCGATCACTCCCTAGGAGGTCGCCGACCTCAAAGCCCCCTGGAACAATTATACAAAAGCACCGCGAAATAACTCTAAGGAAAGACCCATTGGAAAGCTGCACCAAAATGGGCAAAATAAGTTGCAGAAGGGGGGATGCATCGAAGAGGTTGGATAGTTCGGGGCACAGTTCCAGAACCTGTTCGCCTGGTTTTAAAAAAGCATTGTCGAAAAAGGAGAGCCGGAGACGTCGGGCAGTAACACATAATTATTTATGACTAGTCCTCTTATTTCGTTCTTTACAAATCTCGCTTCGCGACGAGTGGTGGAAACCGTCACGCCGGAGCGTACCTTGGCGGATGTTGTGCTGCCGCCCCAAACTCGGCGCACGTTGGATCAGGCTCTGGCTCAAGTTCGCAACCACACCCTAATTTTCTACCGCTGGGGCCTAGGTGAGCGGCACACGTCGGGACGTGGGTTAGCGTTTAACTTTGCCGGACCACCCGGGACTGGAAAGACGATCTGCGCCGAGGCGATCGCTCATGCTCTCGGCAAGAAGCTTCTGGTTGTCGACTATGCCGAGGCAGAATCGATGTGGTTCGGCGAAACCCCGAAAAACATAGTCGCTACATTTCGCGCAGCGGCCGAACAGAATGCAGTCCTCTTTTTTGACGAGGCCGATGCCATTGCGACGCGCCGCTCGGCCGGCGCCCCTATGCCACATGACCGCGAGACCAACTTGACCATCAACGTCCTACTGCGCGAGTTGGAGGCGTTCAATGGAATCGTGATCTTTGCCACCAATCTGGCAGCGAACTTTGACCCGGCATTTGAGCGCCGCATCCGAACTCATGTGCTGTTTGAGATGCCGGGAGCAGAAGAGCGCGAGCGAATCTGGGAGCTGCAGGTTCATCCGAAAAAGACGCCGCTTGCGCCGGACGTCGATTTCCGGAAGCTCGCCGAGCGGTACGTCGTGAGCGGTGGCGATATCAAGAACGCGGTCATCAAGGCCGCAGCCGCTGCTGCGGCCGAACCAGGCCCCGACCTGGGCAAGCGTATAAGCCAGCGGCATTTCGAGTGTGCCACCGAAGAGGTACTCTCGGCCAAGTCCATAATGCATCAGTCGCTCTTCGCCGAGAACGGCGTCGCTGCGCCCGATCCGGTTAATGTGTTGCGCACGTTGGAAGCGCGGTGGCGAACCGGGATGCTCGTGGCGTTAGGGCTAGCCGGTGCTGCGCTCATTACTGCCCTTGTAGCAGTCGGGTTGGTGCTCCTGCGTTAAAGGTTTTGGGGCGACGTCGAACATGATGCAAGTCGGTCGCTCGTCGGCAGAATTTAGAAACCTTCCACCGGGTTGCTTCATTACATGAACTATAGCGGGTGCCCCTTCCTTGGCCAAAGGTTCGGAAATTCCTCTGCGGGTTACAAGTGACCACAGCTTGGCGGAGGAATGGGAGCTTGCTCTCGTTGCCCAGGGCCTTTCCCCAAACTTGAGTCGGACCGGGGATGGCTTTGTGCTCAGTGTCCCGGAGGAAGAGGTGGAGAGGGCACTCGCCGGACTCTCGGTCTACGAACGAGAGAACCCACCCAAACTACGTGAAAGAGATGAGCCAGCGCAGCCGCCAGATCTCGCGACCGGCGCGGCGATCGCCGGGATCCTCATCCTATTTTTTTTCATCACGGCAAGCGGGTATCCCACAGTGCAATGGTACGAACGCGGGAGTGCGGACGCGGACCGGATTGTTGTCGGCGAGCTGTGGCGCACGGTGACCGCTCTCACCCTGCATGCCAACCTTCCGCATGCCCTAAGTAACGCCATCGGCATCGCTCTTTTTCTCGCTGCGCTATCTAGCAGCCTCGGTCCTGGACTAAGTTTGGCTCTGGTTCTGTTGGCCGGCGCCGGCGGCAATCTTGCCAACGCCTTCGTCCATGGATCGGCTCATGTCTCGGTCGGCGCCTCTACTTCGGTTTTTGGCGCGGTCGGGATGCTCGGCGGTTTGGGTCTGGCTAGACGCGGCCGGAAGAAAGTATCCAGGCGCCGCGCTTGGGTACCGGTTGCTGCAGCGTTAGCGCTTCTGGCGATGCTCGGGGCAGGCGGAGAGCAAGTGGATGTATTGGCTCACCTCTTTGGTTTCCTGTGCGGCGGCGTCTTAGGAGTCCTCTTCGCTTTCTTCACACCGAACGCACCGCGATTCCGTACCCAATGGGCCTGCGGCAGTGCAGCGATTGTTGTGCTTATTTACTGTTGGTTTCTCGCCTTACGTTGAGTCGATCTACTGCGTTCTGTCCTCAGCTTGTCACCGTTTAGACAAAATACCGTTTTGAGCGTGGGTGCCTATTAGTTGGTCGAGACCCCATCGCCCTTCTCATCGTAGTCTGTTGGCATACCTACCCACCGCGTGCCTCTTGTGAGGGTCCCGCAATGAATTAGCCCAGATTAGTCCACAGGGGTGGCAACCAAAGAAGGGGCTGATTCGTTATTAGCCCTGATTACTGGGGAAGCGTTTGGCACCTTGAACGTGATACAGAACCTGCATGACGCATCGGATAAAACCAGTGTCATACGAGGCCTTATACGCCGCCCATCATGGAGAGGTCCTGCGATTGTGTCGCCTTCTATTGGCCAATCACCACGACGCCGAAGAGATCGCCCAGGAGGTTTTCCTGAAGGTATATCAACAATTTCAGAACATGAACCAGAACGAACTCATGATGTGGCGCCCCTGGCTCATACGGGTTAGCGTCAACGCATGTCGTGATCGGCGACGCTCCGGATGGTGGAAGCTCTGGCGTGGGGCTAATGAAGAATACCAGGAAGCGAAATTTCCAAACCCTAGCAGCACTCCTGAAGAATTGGTTCTTAGCCGAGAAACAGAGAGACGCATTTGGCGCGCCTTCGAGAAGCTGTCTGCACGCCAGCGGGAGGTTTTCGTTCTTCACCATGTGGACGGGTGGTCCATTGACGAAGTAGCGGAGATGCTGGGGATAGCCACCGGCAGTGTCAAGCGCTACCTGTTTCGAGCCGCTCGTCACCTGCGCCGCATATTAGGAGATCGCCAGTGAGCAGATGTTTAAGAGATCGAACGCTCCTTTTACTCTATTACGGGGGAGGGACTAAAGCGAAACAAACTCACCTGACTGAGTGTGAGACCTGTGCAATACGCTATCGCCAGTTGGGACGAGACCTCGAGTCAATCAGCCAGGTACTCCGAGAAAAGCCGGCACCGCAGACTGTTAGTCATCGCTCTCGTCCGGCCTTTGCTCGCTGGTTGCCCGCGAGCGCCGCGCTGGCTTTGGCGCTCTTGTTGGTGTGGGTAAGCGTACGGATGTGGAATCCATCTGCCCGGCCACCTGTTAGGGGAACCAACAATGGGGAAGCTTGGAGCCTTATGGATGAATTCCCGTCAAGTCTCTTTCTGCTGAACGAGGCCATTATCGGCGATCTAGGGACTGGAAGCGCACGCTCTTATAATCTAGCTGCTGCGGTACTAGAGGCAGACCGGCCTTGCGAATGGTACGACCTGCCGGCGATGGGAATGACGGAATCCTCGATAGAGGATTCAGGAATTTCGGAGACTACACCCTTTGCTACCTGTATAGAAGTTAACCCGGTGGCAATAACATTGAAGCCAAAAGCATGATCGCCATTATTATAAAGACAGGAGGCAAATTTATGAGAACACGTATTACGGTTAGCGCTGGAACCCTGGCAGTGGGATTGCTCGTATTGAGCTCGATATCGTCCCCGGTCTATGGACAGGCGGCCAATGCGGATACCCAAGCGATGGCGGGATTCACGTTTGGACTGTTATCGCCGCGGCTACTTAATGCATTGAACCTGACGCCCGACCAGGTAAGTAAAATAGAAGTCCAGAAGCAAGCTCTTAGGGACGCCAATAAAGCCTTCGTCAAAGAGGTGAGCGTATTGCGTAAGGAAGTGGCTGATAAGCTCTTTGGACCCAACCCCGCAACGGAGGCGGATGTGGCCACCCAGATTACAAAGATCGCCGACTCGCGGGAAAAGATTCTTCGAGAAGGGTTCAGGATTGCGCTTGAGGTGCGGAATGTGTTGAGGCCGGACCAGTTAGCAAAAGCCGCGGCGATCAGACAACAACTTCTTGGCATCCAAGACGAAGTGCGTGGCCTTTTCAACGAGAATCAGTAGATGGCTTCGCGAAAGAATGCTGGAGCCCGCTGCACCTGATTTTTCAATGTGCCTCGGCAGCTATAACGTTAAGCACGGAGGAAACCATGTCGCAGGTTACGAAGCTGCACTCTACGGTGAAGCACGGCGACTTGGCGGGCATTGAGGCGTTGCTTGAAGAGAACCGGAAATTAGCGAACTCGCGGAGCGAAACGGATGCAAGGGGTACATATCCGCTTCATGTTGCGGCTGAGTTCGGCCAAGGGGACGCGGCCCGGGTGCTTCTGGAGTACGGTGCCGATGTGACACTCTTGGATTTTGAGAACGACGCTATAGCGCTTGGCTGGGCAGCGTTCTTCGGCCGTCCTGAAGTCGTGGCCATCTTGCTCGAAGCTGGGTCCGAGCCGAGCCAACGCAACAAGCACGGTCTCACCCCACTCGGATGCGCGGTAGGCGGAACACAAGGCAAGTGGAAGCAGTTCTCCGATGCGACACTAGAAGACTGGCAAAAGGCGGCGGACATCATTCGCGCGTATGGCGGTGTGGAGTGAGGACAGCACGTCTTTTTCGTTCGTCCGCGGACAAGTTCGGTGGGATTTGCAAAACAGAGGAGGATCTATGACGACTCCCGCGGCGGCGTCACTTTGCGGCGCCGCGACCGTATTTGTTGTGCAGGACGTGCTGCGAGCAGTAGAGCATTACCGTGATGTCCTCGGTTTTCACACCGAGTTCACGTACGGCGAGCCGACGTTCTACGCCGGCGTCGAACGAGACGGTGTGGTCATTCACTTGCAAGCGGCCAGCGAGACCCACCGTCAGCCCGGCCATGGTGCAGTCTACGTGTTCGTCACTGACGTGGACGCTCTGTACCAAGAGTTGAAATCACGCGGCGCCCGGGTCCTGAACGAACCGAAGGACTACCCGTACGGCATGCGAGACTTCAACATCAATGATCTTGACGGCAACCAGCTGTGCTTCGGGATGGAGTCGAAGTGATCTAATCTGGTTTCAACCAGAGCCCGGTAGACAGCAGGAATGAAGCGGAGGCCAAGGGCCTGCGCCCGGCTATGCCATGTCACTTAGGGAAGATCGTCGCAACGCGCTTCGCGATCGAATTCGCTCCCAACTTCCTATTGGTCCGGACGGAACGCTACAGTTGATCGCCCGCGCATGGGCCGTAAGAGGGCGTACCCCTCATTAGACCGACGGGATCACGTCGATCTGACTTTCAATCCTGTCAGTCTCTGTTTCATCAAAACTGCCCAGAGCCTCCAGCTCAGTCTGAGCGCCATCGGGTTCGGTCCTCTGCTTCCTGGCGCCGAGCCAGGTCGCTTTCCTGCTCCATCCGTATTCCCAGCCACTCGGTGTCGACGGTTAGTTTTTGCCAGTCGAGATCTTTGCTGGAGATCATCGCCAGATCACTTTGAATCGCCGAGCGGATTTCTCTGTTGGGGTCCCAGTACTGTCCGATGGAATATCGCTGGGTTTGACTGATGTAATCCAAAAAACTGTTAATGCCTCGCATCCCGGTTTCGATTTCTTTTAACCCGCGCTGCCGATCTCCTTCGCGGGCCAACGTCAAACCTAAATATAGTCTGGTGATATCTTCAGGCTGATTGGAGGCAAGCGCCCGTTCCAAGTCTCTGCGGGCTTCTGGAAATTTGCCGGTAAGATACTCTGCGCGTCCGACATAACTCCAAACACTTTGCGCCGGTGAGCTCCCAGTCCTGTATAAGAAATTGGGATCCCTCTGAGCGGCACTCTGAAAATAGCCGAGAGCGGCTTCGTTCCTGCCTTCGATCAAAGCCTGTCGGCCATACTGTAGTTCACCGCCACTCTGGATGGTTGCGCACCCCGCCAGGAAAACAAACCATAATAACAATCCCACTGCACTCCACCTTTTCATAGCTTTCTCCTCATGTTGCAAATATTTAGGCCTAGTATCGTGGAACTAAAGTTCGCAAAAGAAGTTAGGTATTCGGACCGTCATGCTCGCGAAAGCATCCAGAGTCTTTGAAATTTCTGGATTCCGGGTCGCGCTTCCTCCAGGGGCGGATCAGCCTGAGGCTGAAGCTATCGCCAGCTTGCCGGAATGACACCCAAATTATTCAACGGATTCGGGAAACACCACACTAGCTACGGCAACCCGCAAAAACAATAGTGAGACGGGGCGTAACAAGCAGTCTCGATACCCCACGCTCGGCGAGCCTGCAGAGAAAGATTGATCTTGAGCGCTGGTTGAGCTAGCCTACACGCCGAACTCAAACCACCTAAAGGAGTCAACTGTATGGAAAGAAAAAAGGCGAGTGATTTCGATCCGCAATTACTTAGTCTTTTCCACAGATACGTGCATGGCGGCATCAACCGTCGGGAGTTTTTGGACGGCGCTGCCAAATTCGCCATCGGCGGCCTGACGGCGACGGCGCTTTGGGACATGCTCCGGCCCAATTACGCTCTGGCGCAGCAAGTAGCGAAGGACGATAAGCGAATCAGAGCCGATTACACGATGTATCCCTCGCCCAAGGGCAACTCGTCGAATGGGACGATGCGGGGACTATTGGCCCGCCCCGCAACCGGCGACAAATTTCCAGTCGTTGTGGTCATTCACGAAAATCGCGGCCTGAATCCCTACATAGAGGATGTCGTGCGGCGTCTGGCCGTCGCCGGCTTCATGGCCCTTGGACCGGACGCGATTTGGCCTCTTGGTGGTTACCCGAGTGTGGACAAATATGGAGCGGAAGCCGACGAAAAAGCCCTCGGGATGCAGAAACAGCTCGACGGTGCAAAAATCACCGAAGACTTCGTCGCCGCTGGGGAGTTCTTGCTCAAGCACTCGAATTCCACCGGCAAGCTCGGTGCAGTGGGCTTCTGTTTTGGCGGCGGAATGGTTAATCGGTTGGCGGTCCGGATGCCGGAGCTTGCCGCCGGGGTTCCCTTCTACGGGGCCGCACCGGCGATTGAAGACGTGCCAAAGATCAAGGCCGCTCTGCTACTCAATTTCGCCGAGACAGATCCCAACATCAACGGACGGTGGCCTGATTATGAAGCCGCTCTCAAAGCGAATGGTATCAAATACGAGGCCTACGTGTACCCCAAGACAAATCACGGTTTTCATAACGACACCACACCACGTTATGACCCGGAAGCGGCGAAACTCGCCTGGCAACGGACCATCGACCACTTCAACAAGACGC
>Ga0209799_1000067_pt1 | contig 19106 bp, 21 predicted proteins | sample PanSoiPlo36MoBio_FD_188324 | JGI IMG/M metagenome (GOLD analysis project Ga0209799, IMG submission 188324) | Tropical forest soil microbial communities from Panama analyzed to predict greenhouse gas emissions - Panama Soil Plot 36 MoBio (SPAdes)... | ecosystem: Environmental > Terrestrial > Soil...
GGGATAAAGTGAGTTGTCACAGTAGTAAATGCCGCCGAACGGGCCATCATCGAGACGACTAACATCCAAAAGATCCGCGTCCGCATCGCTTGACGGGTGGTGATGTCCGGCTCGTGGTGGGGATCAGTCTGTCGCGTGACTTGTCCGTCGAGCTCTTTTGCGTCATGAAACGCCTCGCCGTCTGGCTGCATACCCATGCTTTCTGGAGACCGCCGCACACCGACACATAGAGGCAGGCCGACCACAAGAAATAGCGTGCCGGACATAAAGGCGCCCCAGCGCCACCCCCACCAACTGACGACAAGCGCTAACACCGGCGTGATGATGGCGCCGCCCAGGGGCACGGCCGCGCTGACTACCGTCATTGCCCGCGCGCGCAGCCGGATGAACCAGGTATTCGCCACTATAGTGGGCGCATGCACGAAGCCTGCGGTAAACGAAATGGAGATTACCCCGAGGTAGACGATAAGAAACGTGGTATAGCTGTCGACCCAGGAGAAAACGATGTAACCAACTCCCGCGAGCAGCGAGGCTGTGATCATCATCGGCTTGGGGCCATAGCGATCAACGAGATAGCCGACCAACGGCGATAGAAAAGAGCCTTGGGCGCGGGCGAGAGAAAACGCTAGAGAAGTTGAAGCCCGGCTCAAACCAAGTTCTTGAGTTACCGGCAAAAAGAAGACTGTGAAACCATAATTGTGCAGTCCGCCGCCGATAATTCGCAGCGCGGAGACTAGCCCAATCATTCGCCAACCGTAGTACAGACCTGAAAGGCGGCTCTTTAGGCTTCTCTTCTCCAAGGATGAGCTTTATACCCGGTTGTTCTGGTGTGCTTCGTATATCGAGATCGGGACCGTTCTTATTTTGCATTCTCCCGTCGCCGGGTCAATACCTTGCACGATCCGACGAGTATTGCCGAGATACTCTAGTGTGGTGTTCCCGAAATCCCGTTGAATAATTGAGTGTCATCCGGGCAAGTTAGCGATTCCACCGAAGGACGGATCAGCCTTAGGCTGAAGCTAGCGCGACCCGGAATCCAAAGAACTTGAAAGACTTATTGCAGCGGAGGGTTACCCGACCCGATCGTTAACTAACGCCGCAATTTACGGTAATATAAAAACGACGATAATCGGGCACAAGCTGTAGCTTTAGTTGCTACGATAAGGAGACTCCGATGTGGAGATACATTGTCCTAAATTTATGTTTTGTCGTTCTCGTGATTGCCCTCCTGGCTCTGCAGCATTCTTCCTCAGTATTCGGTCCCACCGCGCACAATAAAGCTCTGACCAACAGTGACACATCCCAGACATTCGAGCTTGCATCGGATGCTCAATCCTCCGGCGCTCTACACGCTGCGGCAGATCTCAATCAGGCATTGGCTTATCTGTATGACATGTGGCGCCGCGGCATGGTTCTTAAAGAATGGACGATTGAAAACAACGCGTTTCGGTGGGAAATCCTCCGCGCATCGAGCCCGGCTGAAAGCGATCTTCTCGACGCCAGATTTCACGTTGCCAACGCTGAGGTATTTACCGAAACGATGAGCAAGAGGACGCGCGCGAGCAGGGAACTCGATCGCGCCGAAACCTCTTTAAAGGCTGCCGAGGCGCTAGTTGAGCCGAGCTTGGCTCGCCAAGTGAAAACTATTGATGATGAGATAGCAGCTGCAGAAACCCGCGAACAAACCGAAGACACTTTCTCCACGATGCCGTTCGAAACGATCAAAGCCCATTTGGATCATGTGATAGCGATGGTGCGCTCGGCAAAAATGTCAGGACAGTCGAGCCGCCCTATTGCCGTTCAAGGTTAAGAGCTCCCCGTTTGCCATCTAATGGCTCAAGAGAGGTTTAAACTAAATCTCGGCGTGTTCTGTGCTTCTGGGTGAATCTTCCTTTCGCCGCAGTTTTATCTTTTTCGGCCTGCGGTTTTCGCCGACCGATCTCGGCAAAAGCATACGCTCCGTTGGCGCGGGGAGGGCATGCCGAGAATTCTTCGCTGAATCAAGGCGAGTTGAGCTTACATTTCGCGTTGGATTGTGTCGACTGAATAGCGCATTCGAGAAAGCGTTATAGAACGCGCCTACGAGATGAAATCTGGATAACCGGCGAAGTTAATAGCAGCGGCTACTTCATCCTGCCAAGTCTCCCGGTTGCATCCTGGCGCGCGATCATAGCCCTGGCCCGGCCTTTGAGTATCGTGATTAACGGCTAATGCGTTGAGCGGCGGCCAACCGTTGTCTTGACACCATTGCGCGACTTCGCGCAAGTATTTGCCCACCCTAGGTTTGAGATGTGACAACCCAGCTCGTTCGCACAAATCTCCATATGCAATGAGACAGGATTTGGCATTGGACGTTTCGACGCTCTGCAATCGGCAGAATTTTCTATGGTGATCAAGTAGCGCCTGCGCAAGTTGTTGTGCTTCGGGAGTCATCGGATATGTTGTTCATCTGTTTGCTAGAAGCTAGAGTTGCTGACGATTAAACAATTCATCTCCCAGCACAATCACTCTAGCGTACACCGGCCCGCTTTTGCCTTTGAGTTCCAGCTCGCGGCGGGACGCATTGGGAAACCGGGCCTCGACATGAGCATAAGTTTCTTCGGTGACTAGTATCTCGCCTAGGCGGCGGCTCCCTGTAAACGCGCCGCGACATTGACTGTGTCTCCCAGCACCGTGTAGTCGGTCACCGTGCCTTCGCCAACATTGCCGACGAAAGCCTCGCCAGTAGCGATTCCCGCCCCCAGGTGCAAATGCTCAATTGCGCCAGACCGCTCATTCCGTTGATGATTTGCAGTGCTGCTTGGACCGCTCTTTCTGGGTGATCCTTTGTATAAAGCGGTGCCCCAAAGAAAGCCATCACCTGATCGGCCACGAGTTTATCCAAAGTGCCATCGTAGTCGAAGATCGTATTTGAGGCCAAGGAGTAAAAGCGGTTGAGACGATTGGCAACCTCCGCCGGGGGAAGTTTCTCCGCCAACGATGTAAAACCGCGCACATCGACAAACAAGACCGATATGACACAAACCTCCCCGCCCGGGGGAGCCAGCTCATATCAGAGGGTGCAGAGATTCGGATTCTTGCGCGAAGGCTGGATCTGCACGAAACGAAACGGAAGCGAAAATAGTCCCAAGAACGGCACCAAACACTCTTTGCAGCGTCGGGTTGATGGAAGTTGGCGATAGAGCCTCCGCGCGATCTTCGCGCTACCCAGCAACTGTCTGAGCCATATTAGAAATCTTCTCATACGCTCCTTTTGTGGTCTCACGGCCAGCGGTCATCATAAATGGACGCAAGGAAAAAAGAAATTCGATGAGCGCTGCCATTAAAGAAGTGAAGTCGTGATGTCCAGACAATCGCCGAGATGCGTTCAGCTGTGTACGATGACTTTTATTCTCGTTTGCCGGATCAAATTCATCGGATGCGCCAAATACGGAGTAAAAAGAGAACTCAGAGGACCGCACTTATCAATCTAAACTCTATAGGAATTGTGGCTCACACCTATCGGCGTTTCACAACCGATTCAAGGATTTGCAGGTCAATCTGTTCGGCAAACAAATCTAATGACGCCGCCTTGTTACCTTGCAGTTCTTTTATATGCGGCAACTCGCCCAGGCAAGAAACGCCAGTCAGCGATGCCAAGGCTTCCCGGTTGGTCTCGGCGGCCAGCGATGACTGGCTTTCGATGTGGTTCAATACATAACCCAATACACACAGCCCTTTGCAGCTTGCGTGCTCAAGTGTCAAAAGTAGATGGTTGATCATACCGAGCTTGTTCGCTGCGATAACGATAAGTGGAAGTTTGAGAACCTTCGCCAGGTCTGCATACGTGTAGCTTGGTAGAAGCGGCACGAGCAGTCCTCCTGCGCCTTCAACTATCGTAATGTCGTGAGACGAGTTGATCTCATCGTAGATCCTCATCAAGCGATCGATATCGATTCGGGTTCCTTGTCTTTCGGCCGCGACAGTAGGCGCCAACGGCTCACGCAATTGATAGGGACAGATTCTTTCTAGTGGAACGGCGCAGCCTGAAGCTTCTTTGAGAGCCAATGCATCTTGAGGTACGAGCTTGCCGTCGTCCTGACGGCAGCCGGTCTCCGCAGGCTTCATAACGCCGACCTCGTAGCCAGATTCTTTCAACAGCCCGGCCAAGCCACAGGCGAAAAAGGTTTTGCCGACGCCGGTGTCCGTGCCGGTAATGAAAATGCCATTACCCATGGTCTTTTACTGGCGATGATGGAAGATCGAGAATTGATAATCGGATCCATCCTCTATAGTCTATCCTCGATTCTCGATCCCTCGGTCTCCGTGACCACTCGAATGCAATCGTAGGTGACGTCGAGAAGGGTCTCGAGCTCGTCATCGGCGATAGTCAGCGGTGGCATGAGGATAATCACATCGCCTAACGGCCTGATCATCACGCCTCTCTTCCGTGCCTCCAGAATCACCTTGTGCCCCGTTCTATTTTCTGGCGGGTAGCTTCTGCGGTCATTCTTATCTTCGGCTAGTTCGATACCCACCATGAAACCCCACTGACGGACATCGGCCACATGAGCGAGCGGGATAAAGTCCTGCTTCAATCTGCGCTTTAAATAGGCGATTCTGGGCTGCATCCGCTCTAAGATATTTTCCTGCGCGAACAGATCGAGGCTTGCCAGCGCGACAGCGCATCCCAAAGGATTACCCGTGTAGGTATGGCCGTGAAAGAAAGTTTTGAATTCCTTGTACTCCCCGAGAAAAGCCGAAAAGATCTCTTCCGTGGTCACAGTCGCGGCCAGCGGTAGATAGCCGCCGGTGATTCCTTTTCCCAAGCAGAGTATGTCGGGAACAATATCTTCATGCTCGCAAGCAAACATTTTTCCTGTCCGGCCAAAGCCGGTGGCTACTTCGTCAGCGATAAAGAGAATCTCATTCCTGCGGCAGATCTCCCGCAATGCCCAGACATAGCCCGGCGGCTGCGCCCACATCCCCGCCGCCCCCTGCATCAGAGACTCCATGACCAGGGCCGCGAGCGAATTCCTTTCGGGAGTGAGCTTTTCTTCGGCTTCGCGGATCGCGCTCTGCAGCGCTTCTTCCTCGCTCAAACGCTTAAAGTAGCGAAACACGTGGGGCGGAGTCAGGCGCAGGACCGGGAAAAGGAGACTCTTGTGAAAGCGGTGAAAGGTCTCCGAATAGCCCACGCTCATAGAGCCCACTGTATCGCCGTGATAGGACTGTGCAAGCGACGCAACCCGCGTACGTTGTGTTTGGCCTTTCAGTTGCCAGTATTGAACCGCCATCTTAAGTGCGATTTCGACCGCTGTGGCGCCGCTGTCTGAATAGAAAACCCGTTGCAGGCCCTTAGGTGCGACTTCGATCAGTTTCTGCGCCAGCTGGATGCCGGAGTCGTGACTCAGCCCAAGAAACGTGGAGTGCGCAATGCGATCGAGCTGTGCGCTGATCGCGTCGTCCAGTTCCTTTTTTCGGTGGCCGTGGACATTGCACCAGAGCGACGAAACGCCGTCCAGATACTTGCTGCCATGCACGTCGATCAGATAATGCCCCTCGCCTTGGCTGATAATGCAAGGCTCTTCTCCCATCCATTCCCGCATCTGGGTGAACGGATGCCAAACGTAAGTATGGTCTAAGTGTTTGAGAGTCTCGTAGTCGATAACCATGTCTAGATAATCGATGACGGAAGATCGACGATGGATCTTTTATTTTCCATCGACAAACCTAAGCTCCTGTGCAACTTCTTTGAACACTTGGAGCGCTTTATCGATGTGCTCGCATGAGTGCGTTGCCATCAGCGTGATGCGCAAGCGAGAGGTGCCGGCCGGAACTGTCGGCGGTCGAATCCCCTGTGCAAATACGCCGCGTTCCAATAAATCCTGCGACAGTTTCATGCACTGAGCGGCATCACCGATCATCAGCGGCAATATCTGGCTGTGGCTGTTGCCGAGTGAATAGCCAAGCTCTGACAATCCCTTTCTTAGCCGTTCGCAGTTGTTCCACAACGCCTGGCGTCGTTCCGGTTGCCGCCTTACCAGATCGATAGCCGCTATACCCATCGCCATCACCGTGGGAGGCAGGGAAGTTGTAAAGATGAAACTCCGGCAGCGATTGATCAGCAGCTCGCATAAAACTTTGCTGCCGGCGATATAAGCGCCGAAGCCGCCCAGCGCCTTTCCCAAGGTTCCCATTTGAACTAATACACGCTCACCCAGTCCCAACTTCGCGACGATGCCCGCTCCGTCGGGCTCGTACACGCCGGTCGCGTGCGCCTCATCGACCATCACCATGGCATCGTACTGCTCGGCCAAACGGACAATATCCGCGAGCGGCGCTTCATCGCCGTCCATACTGAACAGGGATTCCGTAACGATGAGCTTTCGGCCTTTGGGCAAAGCGTTTTTCAATCTCTGTTCAAGCTCATCAAGATCGCAATGCCGATAGACTGCAACCTTTGCGCGCGACAGACGACACCCGTCGATGATGCTGGCGTGATTGAGAGCATCGCTCAGAATCAGGTCGCCTTCGCCGACCAAAACGGGAATGGCTCCCGTGTTTGCCTGAAAGCCTGAGTTGAACACCAGCGCGGCCTCCGTTCTTTTCAACTCCGCAATCTTATTCTCCAACTCTTCGTGCAACGTCATGTTTCCGGAAATCAGGCGAGAGGCGCCGGAGCCGCAGCCGTAGCGATCGATCGCTTGCTTGGCCGCTTCCCGGAGCGCCGGATGATTGGCAAGGCCAAGATAATTGTTGGAACAAAAATTCAAAACCGGGCGGCCATCAACTGTCAGCACCGCATCCTGCTCACCTGCAACTGCCCGGAGACGCCGATAAAGTGAGGCATTGTGCAGAGCTTGTAACTCCTCCTGAATGAACGCCGTATTCATTTCTGAGAGTTAACTTAATAGTATAGGAGAGTCATCACCGCAATACGGCCTTATTAGGGGCTCACGACGGTCTTTATGCTGTTGAGCTTGCGGCGGACTTGCTTCATTTCGGAAACAAAACGTCGATACTCTTTCTCCTGTTCATCCTTCTCGCGTTGGCGATAGATTGCCGAGGGATGGATGGTAATAAAAGCAATCGGACCGGAGTGCAACTCGATGAACTTACCGCGTTCCTTCGTAACCCGCACCGATTTGCCCAGAACCGATTGCGCTGCCGTTGCGCCCATGCAAACCACGATCTTCGTCCTCACGACCTCGATCTCAGCTTCCAGCCACGGCCTACACGCCACCACTTGTCTGATCGCGGGCTTCTGATGAAGCCGCCGCTTGCCGCGCCATATCCATTTGAAATGCTTGACCGCGTTAGTGACGTAAACATGCGCTCGCGGGATTCGCGCCTCAGTTAGCGCCTTATCAACCAGCCGTCCCGCAGGTCCGACGAAGGGACGGCCTTGTCGATCCTCCTGATCCCCGGGTTGCTCCCCGACAAACATTATATTTGCTCTTGCCGGCCCTTCGCCGAAGACTGTCTGAGTAGCGTTCTTGTATAGCTCACAGCCTTTGCAGGACTTTGCCGCCCGACGCAGAGTCTCGACCGCGGGCTTCGTGGGAAAGAAATCGGCCGCGGACTTTCGTGGTTTAGTTGCCACCCTTTCACACTATCACTTCACTAACGGCAGAGTTAGCGGGCTATCAGGTTCAATCGGCATCGCTTGTCAACTGGCTTCCGCGTCCATACAATCAATACGAGTGGAGGACGGCTGGACGATTCGGTGAGCTGAGGAAACATGAAAGCTCTAGAGGTATTGATTATCACTCCATCCGATCCTCACTGGCCTCGGCAGCTAAGCGAGCGATTGACCACCGCCGCTCCTGCGCACCTATGGATTATTGGAAACCCGCAAATTCTTGGCAAACACAAAATCGGGTTTTTCTGCTCAGCTCGTTGTCCTGAAGACGCGATTGTTAACGCTCAGATGGCTGCGCGTAAATTTTGTCAGGAGGAAGCAACGATGGTGAGTGGCTTTCACTCGCCTACGGAAAAGCAATGCTTGCGCATCCTCCTGGAAGGTAAACAGCCGATTATTATCTGTTTGGCGAGGTCTCTAGCAAGAATCCGAATACCTGGCGAATGGCGGGCCGCGATAGACTCGGGTCGCTTATTGTTGCTGTCGCGATTTGAAAGATCGCGGCGAGCTGATAAAGAAACCGCGCGCCGCAGAAACGAGCTGGTCGCCGCTTTGGCCGACGAAGTCTTAATCGTCCATGCCGAACCTGGCGGCGCCATCGAGAGAATCTCTCGGTTGATTGATCGTTGGAATCTTCCTCGTCGGGAGGTCGTCTGAGGTGAAGCCTGCTAACCGGAAATCTCGTTATGAAAAAAATGACCAATGGCTAAAGTAAAGATAATCTATTCCTGCCAAAGCTGCGGCTATCAATCACCAAAATGGCTGGGCCGCTGCCCGGATTGCAACCAATGGAACAGTCTGGTCGAGGAGAGACAGGAGCGCGTCTCGCATCCGCGCGGAGAGCTCAGTCTGGGCACCAAGGAAGACCCTGCGCCAATCCACGAAATTGCAACGGCCAAAGAAACCCGCGTCCTTTCAGGGATCGGAGAATTCGACCGCGTTCTCGGCGGCGGGCTGGTTCCCGGCTCTGTCATCTTGATCGGCGGCGATCCCGGCATTGGAAAATCAACGTTGCTCCTGCAAGCCTTTGCGGCCATCAGCCAGCACGGGTTCACCTGCCTCTACGTCTCCGGCGAGGAGTCTCAAGCGCAAATCAAATTGCGCGCCGAGCGCCTCGGCATCGCCGCGCCCAACCTGTTGGTGCTCAGTGAAACCTCATTGGAGCGTATCATCGAACAGGTAAAGAAGATCAAGCCGAAGGTTCTCGTTATCGATTCGATTCAAACGATATTCACTTCTTCGTTCCCATCGGCACCGGGCAGCGTCGCTCAAGTAAGAGAAAGCTCCGGTTCCATCATTGTGTTGGCTAAGAAAACGGGCCTGACCACGTTTTTGATTGGCCACGTGACCAAAGACGGCGCCATCGCCGGGCCGCGAGTCCTCGAACACATGGTCGATACGGTTCTTTACTTCGAAGGTGAGCGCGGCCACAGCTTTCGCATCTTGAGAGCTGTCAAGAACCGATTCGGTTCGACCAACGAGATCGGCGTTTTTGAGATGAAAGAAGCCGGCCTCAAAGAAGTGACGAATCCTTCAGAGATCTTTTTGATGGAAAGACCGCTGGCGGTACCAGGGTCCGCCGTGGTGTGTAGCATGGAAGGAACTCGGCCGATTCTCGTCGAGCTCCAAGCTTTGGTCAGTCGGTCTTTTTTAGCGGTGCCGCGACGCACGACTATCGGCGTGGACCACAACCGGGTGGCATTGCTCGTCGCGGTTTTAGAGAAAAAAATGGGCGCTCAGCTCTTCAATCAGGATATCTTCGTCAACGTCGCCGGTGGCGTCCACGTCGATGAACCAGCGGTGGACCTCGGGATCATCGCTGCGGTCGCTTCGAGTCACAAGGAAAGGGTCATAGATCCGAGGACGGTGTTTTTCGGCGAAGTAGGCCTCGCCGGAGAAATCCGCGGCATCTCCCAGGCTGAAGCCCGCGTCAAAGAAGCAGGGAAGCTAGGCTTCGAACGCTGCATTCTTCCCGCCAGCAATAGCTCGCAACTCACGCATATCCAACATCCTAAGCTAGCCGGCGTGAGTTCATTACAGGAGTGCTGGAAACTGCTCTTCTAAACGGTCCATTATCTCCGCGCTGATACACGCGCTCTTGTATCCGGGTCGGCGCTTCGTTATTAATACTATCCTCCGTGCCGGAGTGGTGGAATGGCAGACGCGCCGGACTCAAAATCCGGTGGGGTTCACCCCCGTGAGGGTTCAAGTCCCTCCTCCGGCACCATAATTGGCGGCCAAGTAACTACGACGGTGTCCTAGTGTGACTGATATACTTGGCTAAAGCTTAACCTCGATTATTTCAAAAATATTTGCTTTATTCTTCTTTCGGGTCGATAATTTCTCTCGACATGCTGGCAAGGCCGAATAAGCGATCAAATAAGACGCTGACGTATCACTGACGCTACTCCTTGTGAAATCAAAGGACTTCAGTACTCTTCCTTCGGCTGAGGTTCGCTTTGTCGAGCCGATGTACGCGCTGGCGGTTCAGGAACTCCTCCAAGGTCAGGAATGGCTCTACGAGGTCAAATTGGACGGCTGCCGCTGTCTCGTCGGCACAGATTCAACCGGCGTGACCCTTTGGTCAAGGCGAGAAAACCTCCTCACGAAGCAGTTCCCACATATTGCCCGAGCCTGCGAACAACTTCCGCCTAACACTCTCATAGATGGGGAGATCGTCGCTTTAGATGAAAACGGGCGGGTCTCTTTTGACCTTCTGCAACATCACCGCTCAAAAGCACAGGCGTTAGTCTTCTACGCATTCGATGTTCTCATTTATCGTGGTCGAAGTGTGCTAAAGGTGCCTCTCTATTTTAGGCGGGAAGTGCTTCGTAGAATCTTTGAGGATATTAACGCTACTCCAATTGGTTTGTCTGAAAACATTGAAGCGCCACCAACAGACATGATTCGTGTCGCCAAGGAATTTGGGTTCGAGAGCATCGTCGCCAAACGCAAGGATTCGCTCTACGAATCCGGGAAACGAACCGGGGCATGGGCAAAGTACAAGGTCAACCGGGGGCCAGGAATTTGTGGTTCGGCGGCTTCGTTCCAGGCAGTGAGTTTGATGCGATGATAGTCGGCTATTACGACGGCGAACGGTCTCTATGCAACCAAGGTGAGAAACAGCTTTGTGCCGCAGGTTTGACGCGAGGTGGCGAGCAGTTCAAAGGATTAGCGGTTGACGCCTGTCCGTTCGTCAATCTGCCTGAAAAGAAACGAACTCAATGGCCTTTGACCAAGGAAGAGATGAAAGACTTGTATGCGGCTCCGACCTCAGCTGGTCGCCCAGATCGAGTTCGCCGGACGGTCACCTTAGACATTCAAACTTTGTTGTGCTGAGAGAAGATAAGAGTGCTCGGGACGTTGTTCGGGAGGTCGAGAGTTAGATCTGACTCCGAAGCATTATCGGGGCTCGGAATCGGTCAGAAACGAATGGCAAGATAGATTATTATGATGGCAAGCAACAAGAACTCATTCATAAGAGTATTTTCTTTTCTGGACCGACTAGCATAATTGCTTGTTCAACTGACTAAGCCAACAAATATGTGCGTAGGACATCACGCAACAACGGTAAGTGAAATGGCTTATACAAAATCTCTTCGGCCCCAGCCTCAAGGGCACGGTCGACGCGGTCTCCAATGTTGCAGGCGGTGGTCCAAGCGGTGCTTATGACCACCGGGATGTTTCGGGTGGACAGATTTCTCTTCAAGCGCACTGTTGCTTCATCTCCATTCATTCCCGGCAAGCGTAGATCCATCATAATGAGATCGGGATGCATGCTGTAAGCCTTGTCTAGGGCCTCCGGACCTGTGGTGGCTTCGAAGACTTCGTAGCCTAAACCTTTGATAGACACTCCGAGCGACTCTCGACAAGCGTCATCTTCGTCAACGATCAATATTTTCTTAACTGGGTTACGCATATGAGCGGATAGAAGCACAAGGGATGCCAGCCAACGGAAAAGCTGCCGTCTTGGTATTTCTTGCAGTAAGCAACCATCCCGGGACATATCGCCGTCAAATACGCGTGGAGCTTGACTCCACGGCGAGAAGTAAAAGTTTCCGGTTTTCGGTTATTTTTACGGACGTAAGTTTGACACGAAAGTTTGTTGGATTGAACGATTTTCGGCAGGTTGGCGGGAGAAATAGAATGACTCGCCACTCTTCAGTTGTGAAGGCTTTTCCTGGGTAGTCACCGAGAAGGAAAGTCACCTCTCCGTTAATGAGGAACGCGGTTCAATGAGTGTACGTACTACCTCTGTCAATTCGGGGGGAGAGACGGGCTTGATTAAATATTTCGCTGCACCCGCTCTAAGCGCTTTACTTTTCCATTCGCCGAATGTCATGGCAGTCAGTACAACAATGGGAATGTCAGACGTGGCAGGATTTTGTTTGAGTATTAGGGTCGCGTCCACCGCGTTCATGTCCGGAAGGTGTAAATCTGTTATTATGAGATTTGGACGCTCGGTTAAAGCTTTATTTATTCCCTCTGCTAAATTTCCAGCCCGTGAAATTTCATACCCAGCATCACTTAGGAAAAAAGCCAGAAGCTGCGACAAGTCGAAATTGTCCTCCACTATCAGTATTTTCTGTGCCATTGACCGATCGTCTCATCGAGCAATCTCCTGGCCAGGACTCTTTGGCAGAAAATTTAGGCCTTCCGCGATAATAGATCCCGTTTCGAAGTTTCCGTAGATCGGCACCCAGACATGACGTGACACAGCCCGTGGACGTAGTGACAACCGGTCGCTTGGGCTGACTCGCCCGTTGCTATATCCCGCCGGTAAAGCTAAGGCATCGCGGTTCTTGGCATCTAGCGACTCTCTTACCCAGTTCTACCCAATGCCGCATTTCTGAGAACTTCTTCGTCACGGTCTCCGCCTTGCTCTAAACCTCCCAATGGCGAGGATTAATCACTTGGCTGAACTCTATCTGTTAATTGGGTCGTGTCTCATCATCGGGTCTTTGCTTCTCCGTCATTATTCCTAGGGTCGCAGACGCTGAAACAGCCGCTGGAACTCTTCCCAGACCGGGGACAAATATACGGACTTTCTCCGCACCTTGAAAAAACGTAGACCGAGGCAGCATGTGCGAGCGAGGATCAGCGCCGTCTCGCTTACGGGGAATGGACCAAAGAAAAAGGGTAGCCGCCGGATCCGGCGAAGGATCAAAGACTACTTTGCGCCACAGCGGAGCGCGTAAAAGATGGACTGAAAACGGATTGAGTCAATGCCAAAAAAAGTTCCCCATCAGCACGCTCTGGTAGCCGCGGTTGGGTTGCAGTGGGACCTTGCCAACACAAATGGTATTGACAAATTTTTCAGGAGGGACGTCCGCGAGGGCAAAGAAAAACTCATGCCGGCTGGCCTAGAAAATGCTTTTTGGAAGCTATGACATTGGGATGAAATGCAGATTACAGAGATTACAATCCATCCAACCAAAGAGGGCCTTGTCAGAGCCTATGTGAACATTGTTTTCGATAACTGTTTTATGGTCGAGGAAATCAGAGTCATTGAAGGCCCCAGGGGACTCTTCGTCTCATTTCCTGCCAAGAGGCAAAGTGACGCTAGCTATATGGAGCTGGCTTATCCGGCCGATGCTGAAACGCGCCAGATGATCCAGGGAGTCATACTCGCAGAGTACAGGAAAGTCGTTGCCGAAAGCGACGAGAAAACCGACTTAAAATAGCAAACCGCTTCTTCTCTAGTTAACGATAAACCGCTTTAGAAGTTCGCCAAGCGACCCTACATAAATAGCCCTTCCGAACTGGTCCGACAAGAGTCGATGAGATCTCCCGTCGGACGAGACGCAATTTTGCAATGCAGGTCAGCGAATCACACCGCGAGCGTTACCGCTTGCCGTGATCGTCCGGACCGCACACTCCGAGGGCGTTCCTCTTGTCCCGATCCGGCTTTTCCCACCGGTCGTCGTCAGGGTCGTAGACCTGCGGTTTGAGGTACTCGTTTGGATCGACGACCCAACGAGCTTCTGGCCGCTGGTCTTGCGGTACATTCATGGCATCGAGCTGCTGGAAATACGATGTCTTGAAGCGCAGCGACGACGTTGGCATCGCCGCATTGGTCTGGTGTACCGGGATGTACACCTGCGGCTGAATCGCTAACTGATACAGGATCGGGTCACGCATGCCGTTCGTGCCGAATCCCAGGCTGACCATTGAACCGAGCTCGATGTCGGTCGAGGGCAGAGATTGCATGATCTCCGTCAGGTGTTGACCTACCGCGGGTCCCCAGCACTGATCCAATCCGCAGCCTTCCTTAATAGCGCCCGTGGTGTTGTGCCAGACGAACGTGAACTTGTTATCGTGTCGCAACCGGAACTGATAGAGGATGCTGATCGGCCCACCGCCCCCGACCCCGCTTGTAGGGTAGGAATGGGCAATCCCCGGCGGATATATCATTGGATCGCGCGGATCGGCGTCGTTGATGACCGGGACGATCGGAAAGTCTGTATCCTGTGGCACTGTGGTAGAGTGGAGGTGCCTGAACGCCGTGATACAGGCGAGCGGTTCCAGTTGATTGATGTTCACGATCTCCACACCTGGGGTTGAGCCCGTCGTCGTGACATCACGGCAGTCCACCGTGGGCGACTGGATCACTCCGTTGTTGAAGAGGCTCATCGCATCCTGTTGCATCGCCACGCAGGTTTCCTGCGATGCATAGATCGGAATGCCGAGCGTGCCAGCCACAAAGGCCGCGTTGTCGGCGTGATCGAAGTGTCCATGCCCGAGAAAGATGGCTTCGGGACGAAGGCTTACCAGGTCTTCGACAACGAACGGGGTTCGGCCCGGCACGGTCTCGGCTCGATGGATATAAGAATCTAGCAGGATCACGCGTCCCTCTAGCGACACAGCGTAGGACGAATTCGTGAACCACGAGAAGATGACCTTGTCGTGCCTTACGCGTCCAGAGTGCGGATCGACATTCTCCGCGCCGAAGAAAAGCTGGCGAGCCCTGATGAAGTCCGGGTCGGCTTTTCGATCCTGGGCGCTTCCAACGAGGGGAAACGAGAGCGCGAGCATCAAGGCGCCGAAGACAACCGTATAGGTTCTTTTCATGTGATTCCTCCTTTCGGTTAAGACCACCATATCCTTATGATCCTTATGCAGAGTCAGGATGATGTATATGGTTTGGAGGATGCTCTGTACTCTCAGGTTGTCAAATATTTTTTTCTTATGACTGGTATTAGCTTTTCCTATGGCGATTCGGGTGCGCATTTTCATTAACCCAAAGATTCCAATCACCATCGGATAAATTGCGACAATAACCTCGCAATCATTAGGATACTTCCAATCAACGAGACAAAGGGTTGTATCGAGCGACGCACATTGAATGTCCTATTAGTGAGCAAGGGCTTCATAGAGTTTTTAGTTACGAGATACTTTTCAGCTTGCTCAAGAATATGACCGCTGCGCAGCGAAGTGAACGGTTGCCTCACATTGGCGCCGTGCGTTAAAATCAGCCGGTTCGTGAATCACTTCAAATTCCAATTCACCAGGAGGTGACAGTCTTGAGATCGATGATCAAAGCCGTATGGATTGCATCTATATTTTTCTTTTTAGCATTCGTTCAACCCGCACGAGCACAAAAGCTTCAGCGCGTGCGCGTTGCGCTTTCTACGCCAACGCCCCATATGGCGCCACTCTGGCTGGCGAAGGATAAAAAGTTTTTCTATGACCACGGCCTCGATGTGCAATTGATCCTGGTCAGCGGTGGCTCTCTGGTCGCCCAAATGCTCGCTTCCGGCGAGATCCAAATGACTGCCAACGCGCCAGCCTCGCTCGTCAATTTGATTGCCGGCGGCGAGAAGCTGTCGTTTTTCTTGGGCCTCAGCAACACCTCGCCGTTTACGCTCGTGACGCAACCGAACCTCCGTAAAGGCGAGGATCTTAAAGGCAAGCGGCTGGGCACGGCGCGATTCGGAGGCTCTTCCCATATTTCGGCGCTGATTGCGCTGGAGCACCTGGGACTGGATCTCAAACGCGACAAGATTATCCTGGTTCAAACGGGCGTCGATCCCGAACGGATGGCGGCACTGGAGGCTAAGGCTATCGACGCGGGAATGCTGCAGCGGGTGGCGACGAAGGTAATGACGTCAAAGGGATTTTATCCTCTCCTCAATATGAACCAGGCCAAAATCTCGTACCAGAATACCGGGCTTTCAATGCGTCGGGACTTCGCTGCGGCGAACCCAGCGGCGGTCGACGGAGTTTGCCGGGCGATCATCGAAGCCTATGGATTTATTTTCAACAAAGACAACAAACAAGCCGTCAAAGAAAGTATCGCCAGGAATCTCCGGCTCCCCAAAGTTGATGCTGCTGAAGATTTCTATCAGGAGGCGCTAGAGGAACTCGACCGAAAGCCGTATCCCTCTCTCGAAGGAACCCGAATCGTCATCAAATATGTCGCCGAACAAAATCCCAAAGCCGGGGCGATCAAGGTCGAAGACCTCGTCGACACCAGTTGGCTAAAAAAGTTGGATGGCGAGGGGTTCTTTGAAAAAGTGTATGGAGGGAAGTTTTAAGTCGGGTACGGAATGCCAGGATGAACTCGTGCAAGTAGGAATCGTACCGGTAACCTGTGCCATCTGTCGCGCTCAGTTTCACGAATTGGGTGGCACTGCATGTCAACAGTGTAGAAGAATTCTCTGCCGGAGACATTTCATCAGGGGATTCCTCAAGGGACGAGGAGCACTTTGTTCGGAATGTCTCAAGAAAAACTCTTCGGCGAATAATAAGTCTAAAGAGCCCCCCAATTGAAATTTTTTTCCCCAACTGCCCGCAAAAATGCTATTCTACTGCCTATATTTTCTATCCAACTTAATGATCTGCGCTTGCATCAGATAACTTTGGTTTGACGGCGAATAGAGTATTTGTTCGACGTGATGGCGTTGTGTCGCATCACCAATCAGCTGCAAAAAAACCATGTGGCTGGCTCGTGTTCATGCTCTGGGCAGGTGCTGATTATCACTTAGGCAATGTATGCACGCAAAGCACACTTCGAGTAGGAATATTCCGCACTCAGGTGAGTGAAAAGAAGAAAAATCTAGGGGTTTGTATAATGGTACGACGTTTGCTTGAAAGAGAGGCGAGCGCACGACTCAAAACGCTTGGCCGTTTCCAACGTCTAATAACTAGGGATAGGGCTTGGGAAACAATGAAGATGCCGATAGCAAACTTAAACAGGCGACGTCGAAGAAACAACAGCCAAACCAGCTGTGACTGATACGTCGGAGGTACCAATGAGGCCAGGTGATCCGTTAAAAACCATCAAGCCGATTCGATCACAAAAAACTGGGAGCCTTTTGCCACGGGAAGGTACTTTCGTGAGTGCCGTCGAAAATCTCGGGCGAAAGCTGATTCTGGTTAATTTTGGCAACGCCGGATGCGAGTATCTCTTTCCCGAAGAGGTCCTGGCGGAATCCAGCAACGGATAGCTCCAAGGAGCTCGTTACTCAGTTAAACTTTCCGCCCTTGACGGTCTAGGGCGTCTAAGTCGTCTGCGAGTCGATCGTTCAATCTCCTCCCGTTCCTCAAATCATAAGTAATCACTTTGCTGAAGGTATGTTGCGTGCTTCGGCTTTCAAGCACGGAGATTTTCAGCAGCCGTGAACGGTTTGACTTTACAACTGTGTGCTTCGGGAATACCCTCGGCGTTTGGCTTCCTCATTCAAGGTTTGATAAAAAGAAAGCGATAGACTGCCGAAGAGGTGCCTTATGAGCCAGCGGCAAATCAAGAGCTACCACGCCCATATCTATTACGATCCAGACACGAAAGACGCGGCAGCGCGCGTGCGCGAAGGGTTAGGGGCTGGATTTCCAGTGCAGCTTGGAAGCTGGCACGACGAGGCCGTTGGCCCTCATCTCAAGGCGATGTATCAAGCGGTTTTTGCTCCGGAGGACTTTGGCCAGATCGTATCGTGGCTGATGCTCCACCGTGAAGGTTTGTCGGTGCTCGTGCATCCTTCGACCGGCGATGGCTATGGAGATCATTTGGAACGCTCTCTCTGGCTCGGCGAAAAGCTAAAGTTGAACGAGGGCGTTCTCCGGCGTGCTTAGGGTTTCTATGGCTATCAAGTCAGTGGTCGGTCAGTAAAAGGAGTTAGGCAGTAACGATGAAGAAAGTCTACACCACCAAAGATCCTTTGATGATCGGCCATCTGAAGAATGTGCTGACGACCTTTAATATCAAATGCATCACGAAAAACTACGAGCTTTCCAGTGCGGCCGGCGAGTTGCCTCCTATCGAATGCTGGCCGGAGCTCTGGGTTCTGGATGATGAGCGTCATGCTGAAGCTCAAGCGATTCTAAAGAAGACACTGGCGCCTCTAAAGTCGGTAAAGAAATCCTGGCACTGCGACGGCTGCGGCGAGCAAATCGAAGGACAGTTCTCAGAGTGTTGGAAATGCGGTCGCAGCCGCGCTCAAGAAGCCGAGCGTCTTGAGGCATCGCCTCCTTCCACTTCCATCCGAGGTCGATAGATTACTCGCCGCGACTACTGAAGGAGGCCGAGTCGCCTCGTCAAACTTTAACCACACTCCTACTGCGTCCTTAATCTCTGGGTCTCATTTGCTCGTTGTCATAACGGCCACGAAAATCATACAATCCAACCTGCGACGAGTTCACGACCGCACTCAAAAATCCTTCGGAAGACGAGGAGTCTATTATGAACTATCGACAGCTGGGAAATTCCGGTGTTCGCGTCTCGGTCATCGGACTTGGGGCCAACCGCTTCGGTTCAGAGAAGGTGCCGCAGACCGAGGTCGACCGGATTATTGCCGCGGCGCTCGACTTAGGAATTAACTTTATCGATACCTCTAACAACTATACGGCGGGCCATTCAGAAGAAACCCTAGGCCACGCGCTCAAAGGACGCGGCAATAAAGTCGTGCTTGCAACCAAGTTTTCATTCCCGAAACAGGACGGGCCCAATACTTGGGGTGCATCGCGCTACCAAATGATGCAGTCGGTCGAAGGCAGTTTGCGCCGGCTGCAAACCGATCACATCGATCTTTATTATGCCCATCGTTGGGATGACACCACGCCGATTGAGGAGACACTCCGTGCTTTTGACGACCTGATTCGAGCTGGCAAAGTGCGTTATATCGGCGCATCGGCTTATGCTTCGTGGCAGTTGGCGCATGCCAATGTCCTAGCGGAGCTACGCGGCTGGACACCATTCGTCGTGCTCCAGTCCGAATACAATCTGCTAAACCGCAACGTAGAGCGAGAGGTCTTGCCTTACTGTCGCGCCCACCGCATCGGCTTCGTTCCCTATTACCCGCTGGCGGGCGGGTTTTTAACCGGCAAGTATGAGAAGGGCAAGGCTCCACCAGCGGGCTCCCGCGGCGAGAGGGACCGTTACGTGCAGCGATGGATGACGGAACGCAACTACGTCGTCATCAAGAATCTGGTGACTTGGGCCGAAAGTCGAGGCCGAAAGATCAACGAGTTGGCTCAGGCATGGTTG
>Ga0209799_1000068_pt1 | contig 18997 bp, 14 predicted proteins | sample PanSoiPlo36MoBio_FD_188324 | JGI IMG/M metagenome (GOLD analysis project Ga0209799, IMG submission 188324) | Tropical forest soil microbial communities from Panama analyzed to predict greenhouse gas emissions - Panama Soil Plot 36 MoBio (SPAdes)... | ecosystem: Environmental > Terrestrial > Soil...
GCCGTTTATGAAGCGCGCGGCGACTTTGGCCTGGCAGTGACGGATATCACGACGGGCGAATTTCGCTTTACCCAACAGGTCGACGAGCAATTCTTGTTTGACGAGATCAGTCGAATCAAGCCGAGCGAGCTGCTGGTCGCCGAACGTGCCGCCGCGCTTCGAGAACAGCTGCAAAAGACTTTCCCTGCAGTCCATCTGACCGTGCTAGCGGATTCTTTTTTCTCCGATATGGCGGCTGGCAGACTTGTGAAAGAACAAGTTGCGGGAGCTTCTCATTGGCAAGCCGGAATTCGGGCGGCCTCGGCAGTCATCGGTTATCTCGAAAGCAATGCGGCGGACTCGCTGCGCGTGCTGCGTGATTTGGAGCCTTATGCCGCTTCAGGCTATCTGGTCCTTGACGAAACGACCCGAATCAATCTCGAACTCGTCAGCAACTACCAAGGCGATAAAAGGGGTTCACTGCTGGCGGTCATCGATCGAACGTTGACACCGATGGGCGCCCGGCGATTGCGTCAGTGTCTACTTTACCCGCTGCTTGATGAGCAGGCGATACGCGGACGTCATGACGGTGTTCAGGAGCTGGTGGATCAATTCCAGACACGTCAGGAACTGAAACTCTGGCTGCGTAAGATTAGTGACCTTGAACGTTTTAGCGGCAGGGTTGTTGCGGGGAGTGCGCTGCCAAGAGATCTGGTTGCGATCCGGGAAACGCTGACTCACGTCGGGGCCATCCGCAAGGAGCTCAGTCCCTGTAACTCGACGATCTTGAAGTCGCTGCAAACAAAGATTGCGGAATTGCCTGAAGTTGTTTCACTCATCGGAAGCGCGATCGTCGATGCGCCGCCCTTATCGGTCAAGGAGGGCGGTTTTATTCGTGCCGGTTTTGATGCGGAGCTCGATGAGATTCGGAGCATGCGCTCTCATGCCAAAGAATGGATAGCCAATTTCGAGGCCGGGGAGCGGCGCCGCACAGGGATCCAGTCCTTGAAGGTGAGGTATAACCGGGTCTTCGGTTATTACATCGAAGTGACCAAGTCGCATCTGAAAGCCGTGCCGGAGGATTACATTCGCAAGCAGACACTCGCCAACGGCGAGCGTTATATCACGCCGGAGCTGAAAGAATATGAGGCTAAGATCCTCAATTCCCAAGAACTGATCGAGAAGTTAGAGGTCGCCTTGCTGGCCCGCGTGCGCGAACAGGTCGCCATTCATTTTATCGCTTTGAAGGAAATGAGCATCGCTCTCGCGATGCTCGACGTACTGTTGTCGTTTGCGGAAGTCGCCGAGTCGCAACATTATACCCGGCCGCGGGTAAATAACGGCTTCGCGCTGATCATCAGAGAGGGGCGTCACCCGGTGGTGGAAGCAACGTTGGGCCGCGGCAGTTTTGTCCCCAACGACTCCATCCTCGATCCGGCGTCGAATCAGATCCTGCTGCTCACGGGGCCCAACATGGCAGGCAAGTCGACTTACATGCGGCAGGTCGCACTGATCGTGATTCTCGCGCAGATGGGCAGTTTTGTGCCCGCATCCGAGGCTCGGATTGGCATAGCAGACCGGATCTTTACCCGCATCGGTGCCACCGATTCACTGGCGCGCGGAGAGTCGACTTTCATGGTGGAGATGAAGGAGACCGCGAATATCCTGCGTCATGCAACTGAGCGTAGCCTCATCCTGCTCGATGAAGTGGGTCGGGGCACGAGCACGTTTGACGGGATCTCTATCGCCTGGGCCGTGGCGGAGCGCCTTCATGATATGCCGGGGCGACCGCGCACTCTTTTTGCGACGCACTATCACGAGCTCACCGATCTGGCGCGGACCAAGGAAAGGATCAGGAACTTCAACTTTTCGGTTAAGGAATGGCAGGGCGACGTCATTTTTCTGCGCAATCTGGTCGAAGGGGCCGCCAGTCACAGCTATGGAATTCACGTCGGACGGCTGGCCGGCTTGCCGCCAGCGGTCATTGAGCGAGCCAAGGAAATTTTGCAAAACCTCGAGAGCGGCGAGGCAGAGGGAAAACGAGCCGATACAGAAAAAAGCGGGGCTCAGGTGGACGAGCCTGTGCAGATGGCGCTCTTTGGATCTCTTGAAAGGAAATTGACCGAGGAACTAAGAAAACTCGACGTGTCCCGGCTATCGCCAATCGAAGCGTTGAACTTGCTTCATAAATGGTCTGAGGAAGCGAAAAGGTAGCCACGAGTTGTAGAGTGTTTATGTCTAGGAGACTGCTGCTCGGCATAATCGGACTTATGGGCTTGGGGCTATGGGTATCGCAGGGATGCGCAGGGGGGCCGGAAACTCTCCATCGTCTCGCTCAGGTGCAGAAGAAAACTCCGGCGACAAATCCGATCGCCAATTCTGATAATAACGAGGCGCTTGACGTTGATCGCAGGATGCAGCCGTCAAAAGTTTCCGCTTCGCCGGACAGAGTTCGCCTGTTCGCGGTGCGGGTTCTGTCGTCTCAGACATACAGTCGGGTCACAATAGACCTTTCCCACGAGGCGCGCTATGAAATTCATCGCCTCAAGAGCGATCCGTCTAAAGGATTGCCGCCCCGGATTTATGTCGACCTGTTCAGCACCAAGCTAGCGATGGATTCCAAAAGTCCCATTGCTGTCGACGATGGTGTGCTGCGCCAGTTGCGCGTCGGCCAATTCACTGCCGATATCGTACGCATGGTCATCGACCTGACGACTTTAAGCGAGCACAACGCCTTCCTGTTGGCCGATCCCTATCGCCTGGTGATTGACATCCAGGGACAGAAAAATCCCGAAGTTGCCGCTTCTGTCGACAAGAGCAAGAAGAAAACAGCGACTACGCCGGAAAAAGGAAAGCAGATGGCTGTCTCGGGAATGCGCAAGATTGTTTTGGATCCGGGGCACGGCGGCAAGGATCCGGGAGCCATCGGCGCCGGAGGGTTCGCGGAAAAGGACATTGTTTTGGCGGTGGCGAAAAAGCTGGAGCGGAAATTAAAGCAGGAAATGGGCGTGGAGGTGATTCTGACCCGACGGGATGACCGATTCATTCCTCTGGAAGATCGGACGGCCATCGCCAATGCTGAAGCAGCCGATCTTTTTGTCTCTCTGCACATGAATGCGAGCCCAAATAGTGAGGCGAGAGGGTTGGAGACGTATTATCTGGACAACACCAATGACGAGGGTTCGCTGCGGCTTGCGGCCCGAGAAAACGGCACGTCCCGGAGGAATGTTTCCGATTTGCAGTTTATCTTGAGCGATATGACTCAGAATATGAAGCTGGAGGACTCCATTACCCTTGCCCATCACTTGCAGCATTCCCTGGTCAATGGGATGTCAACCAGGCTTGCCGATGTTAAGGACCTCGGGGTCAAGAAGGCGCTTTTCTACGTACTGGTGGGAGCCCGTATGCCCAGCGTGTTGGTGGAAATGTTTTTCATCACCAACCAGACCGAAGGGCGCGCCATGAGCCAAGAGACCTACCAGAACGCCGTGGTTGACGCATTGTACGATGGGATCCTGAAGTACAAGGAAAACAACTTGGCAAACAAAACCCTATAGAGAACATTGGCGTGGACGCAATCGCACTTTCTCGCTCCCTGTTAGATGAAACCCAGGCGGAATCGGATCTTCGACGCGCGGCGCGGAGCTATGTAAGAAAAGGCCGGGAGCTGCTTCTGGAAAAACACCGGGCCGGCGCCGGCGGAGTCGAGGTGGTATCGGTCTACTCGACGATGATGGACCAATTGATCCGCTATCTTTTCGGTAGGGTGAGCGACGACTTCATTCGCAAGTATCCCAGTGAAAATCCTCGCTGCACGGTCATCGCCCAGGGCGGATACGGCAGGGGGGAGCTTAATCCCTATTCCGATATCGATCTACTCTTTCTTTACTCTTGGAAAATCTCGCCTTACGCCGAAGCGGTGACGGAAAGGCTGCTTTACACGCTGTGGGACGCCGGGCTCCAGGTGGGTCACGCCACTCGCACCGTCAAAGAATCCATTGCGTTGTCCATCTCGGACATGAAGGTAAAGACCGCGCTATTGGACGCTCGCTACCTCTGCGGCCACTACGAGCTCTATCAGGAGTTTGACAAGGCCGTGGAGAGCCGCCTGGTTAAAAAGCGAGTCAATCGATTCGTCCAGGAGAAGCTGGTGGAAAATCGGCTGCGGCATGAAAGCTACGGCGGATCGGTCTATCTTTTGGAGCCCGACGTAAAGGACGGCGAAGGCGGTCTGCGCGATATTCATACGGCTCGATGGATCGCCCGGGTAAAAGCCGGCGCCAAAGACCTCGATGGGCTGGCCTTAAAGGCGATCGTCAGTGCCGATGATGTCGGCAAGCTCAAAGCCGCCCAGGACTTTTTGCTGCGCGTGCGAAACGAGCTGCACTTTTCGACCGGCAAACACCAGGACCAGTTGACCTTCGAAGAGCAACAAAAGGTTAGCCAGGCACTGGGCTTCGAAGGCGAGGGGACTTTGAAGGCTGTCGAGGTTTTCATGCGCACTTATTATCTCCATGCCGCGCAGATTAGCCGCCTCACCACCTTGATCATTCACCGTCTCACCGATGCCCCGCGCCCGCTTGTGGGCGGACTCTACAGTTTTGCCAAGACCCTGCGCGAGGGCATTTGCCTTTCCCAGGGACAGCTGTTGATAACGAAGCCGAGTATTCTCAAGTCCGAGCCGGGCAATCTCATTGAAATTTTCGCCGAGATGCAGAAGCAGCGCTGCGAGCTAAGCCACGAAACGCGGGAGCTCTTACGCGATCATGTCGAATTGATCGATGATCGATTCCGTCGTTCGGCAGCGGCCAATATCCCGTTTTTCAAGATACTCAAGTGGAAGGAGCGGGTTTACCAGACACTCTTGGAAATGCACCGCTGCGGGATTCTCGGGGCGTTCATCCCTGAATTCGGCAGGCTGCTATGTATGGTCCTCCATGACGCCTATCATATCTACACCGTGGACCAGCATTCGCTTAAATTGATCCAGGAGATAGAGCGACTCAAAGCCGGAGAATACAAAGAGGAGCTGCCCCTTCTCACCCAACTGGCCCGCGACGCCGACAAGATCGAGTTACTCTATCTCGGGCTGATGTTTCACGACATTGGCAAAGGGTTCGGCGGAGGACATTCAGAGATCGGCGCCCGTTTGGTGCAGCCCATTGCTCGGCGCATGCGTCTCAACGCGGACGATGGAGCCCTGGTGGAATTCTTAGTGCGCCACCACCTGTTGATGACCCACACGGCGTTCCGACGAGATTTGGAAGACGAGAAAACAATTTTTGACTTCGCAAAGACAATGGGTAACGTCAACAATCTCAAAATGCTCTACCTGCTGACATTTGCGGATGTCAAAGCAGTCGGCCCAGATGTTTGGAATCCATGGAAAGCGTCGCTGCTGGGGGAGCTTTACGTCAAGACATTAAACGTCCTCGAGGAAATGGAAAAGGGCGAATTCCAACGTGAAGATGTGCGGGCGGTGCTGAGAAGAATCCAGAGCCGGGTCAGGCGTGAGCTCGCCAAAGATTACCCGGGCGACAGGGTAGACCATTTTCTGGAGGCGATGCCGGAAAGATATTTTCTTTCTACCGCCGAGAGCGATACTCCGGCGCACTTCGAGTTGATGGAAAAATTTACCGGGAACGGGGCGGTCACCGCCGTCGAACACTTTCCCGAAAGGGACTGCAGTTCGGTAGCGATCTGTACCCAAGATCGCCCGGGACTTTTTGCGTCGATTACCGGGACGTTAACGGCACTGAATCTGGACATTCTGAACGCCAGGATTTTTACTTCCCGCGACGGTCGAATCCTGGATGTTTTTCGGATTTCGCACCGAGGGCGTTCCGAGTTGGTCATGGCGGAACAAAAGTGGAATAAATTTCGCTCGACCCTGAATGACGTCTTGGAGGGTCGGCTGGATGTTGCCCGGCTGGTGGAAAATTCCCAGCGCTCCTCATTCTTGCAGAGGCATGCGCCGAAAGTATCCACGGTTGTTCAGCTGGATAACGAAGCGTCCGACCATTTCACTATTGTCGAAGTTTTCACCGAGGATCGCATCGGGGTCCTGTTCAAGATCACTTATGCACTGCATCAACTCGGTTTGTCTATCCACGTCGCCAAGATATCGACCAACGTCGATCAGGTGGCCGATATTTTCTACGTTACCAACGAAAATGGAAAAAAGCTTCCAGAGCCGGATCGACTGGAAGAGATCCGCTTATCCCTTTACCAGATTCTAGCGCCGCAAGATGAAAGAGTCGCTCAGCCCTTACATTGACTCCTTTCTTACGACGATCGCGGTGGAGAAGGGGTTGACCAAAAATACGGTTGAGGCCTACAGCCGCGATCTGGTTCGACTATCAGAGTTTTTGGTTGCCCAAAGCGTCGCCTCCTGGAACCAGACCGAGACCCCGCATCTCCGTTCCTATTTGTCGTCGCTGCGCCGCAGCGGGTTGAGCCCGCGTTCCATAGCCCGGCACATCGTCACCGTACGGCAATTCTATGGTTTCTTGGAAACCGAAGGAGTGATCAACGAGAATCCGGTACCGCCATTTCATTTGGCGGCCGGGGGAAGAAAGTTGCCGCAGCCGCTCTCGGCCGACGATGTGCGCAGGCTGCTGGCTCAGCCAAACCCACAGAAACCGCTGGGGGCCCGTGATCAGGCGATGCTTGAACTTTTGTATGCAACCGGACTGCGGGTTTCGGAACTGATCGCTTTGCAGATGCAGCAGATTAATTTTCAGGGGAATTTTTTGACCGTCAAGGGCAAAGGCTCGAAAGTGCGAGCTGTTCCATTCGGGAAATGGGCCCGGCAAAAATTACTCGACTACATCAAGGTCAGCAGACCGAGACTGTCCAAGAATGGAGCCAGCAGTTTTGTGTTTATCAACCGCTCGGGCCGGCCTTTGACGAGGCAAGGATTCTGGAAGCTCATTCGCGGTTACGCGCGGGCCGCCGGCGTCGAGAAGCGGGTAACGCCGCACACCCTGCGCCATTCGTTTGCCACCCATCTTCTCGAAGGAGGTGCCGATCTGCGCTCTGTGCAATCGATGTTAGGTCATGCGGATATCTCGACGACGCAGATTTACACCCATGTGAATGGCGCAAGGCTCAAGGAAATTCACCGGCGCCATCATCCAAGAGAGCGGAGCGACAGAAAAAAGACGCCGGAATGATGGAGCGCTGGAGTATTGGAGTACTGGAAGGACAAGCACACGCTGCAATAACTCATCACTTCATTACTACACCACTCCAATTCTCTTCCTGCTTGTGTTTTCTCAAGGCTTGCCGTATTCATGTTGCAATAGCGAGTAAGCGAGACGGTTTTGGTAGACACCATTCAACAAATCGCCCTCTGGGCTCTTCCCGTCCTCGTTGCTATAATCTTTCACGAAGTATCCCATGGCTGGGTTGCTTATCAGTTAGGTGATCCTACCGCCGCCAGAATGGGGCGGCTGACGCTTAATCCGATTGCTCATATTGATCCGATAGGGACTATTTTGTTACCGGCACTGCTGATTATTTCCAATGCGCCATTCTTGTTTGGCTATGCGAAACCGGTGCCGGTCAATTTTCAGAATCTTAGAAATCCGAAGCGGGACATGGTCTGGGTCGCACTGGCCGGGCCAGTGATGAATCTCTTATTGGCGTTGAGTTGCATCTTGGTTTTAAAGATTGGCCTGCCACTAATTGCGGCGGGGACCATCTATTCTTCTTCGTCCGCCTTGGTGAACTTTTTCGCGCCGGTGGCACTGATGGCCAAAAACGGTGTGTTGATCAATGTCGTCTTGGCGGTTTTTAACGCATTGCCACTTCCGCCGTTGGACGGGGGCAGAGTGGCGGTAGGATTGCTTCCCGAGCCCTACTCTTCGATGTTAGCACGGGCTGAGCCCTATGGTTTTTTGATTCTGATCATATTGTTGATGACCCACGCATTGGACAAAATTATCGGGCCACCCATAGATTTTTTAATTAACTTTTATTTCAAGTTCCTTTAGACTTGGCAATTATGGATACCATCGTGAGCGGTATGAGGCCTACGGGACGGCTTCATTTGGGTCACCTTCACGGCGCGCTGAAAAACTGGTTGAGACTCCAGGAAAATTATCGCTGCTACTTTTTCGTCGCCGATTGGCACGCCCTGACCACGGACTATGCTTCGCCACAGGGCATCAAATCGAGCATCAACGAGATGGTGACAGACTGGCTAAGCGTTGGCCTGGATCCCCGTCGCTCGACTATCTTTCGGCAGTCGCAGGTGAAAGAGCACGCGGAGCTCCACTTGCTTTTTTCCATGATCACGCCGGTTCCATGGTTGGAGCGCAATCCCACCTATAAAGACCAGCTCAGGGAATTGGAGGAAAAGGATCTGTCGACGTACGGGTTTCTGGGCTATCCGGTTTTGCAAGCCGCAGACATTACTATTTATAAAGCCAACAAAGTCCCCGTGGGAGTCGATCAGGCGCCCCACGTTGAATTGACCCGCGAGATTGTACGGCGCTTCAACCAGATCTACCGCCCCATTTTCCCGGAGCCGGAGGTTCTACTCACCGAGGCGCAGAAGGTGCCGGGATTGGACGGGCGAAAGATGAGCAAGAGCTACAACAACGCCGTGTTTCTATCCGACACACCGCAGGAAATCGACCAGAAATTGAGCCGTATGATGACCGATCCGGCGCGCGTCAGGCGGAGTGATCCCGGTGAACCGGAAAAATGTCCGGCGTTCCAGTTGCACAAAATCTATTGTACTCCCGACGAAATCAACTATGTTTCGCGCGGCTGCCGCACCGCCGGCATCGGCTGCCTGGATTGCAAGAAGGTGATGATCAAGCATGTGATTGAAGATCTGGCGCCGTTCCGCGAGCAGAGAGCACGCTATGAGAAAGACCCTGAGCAGCTCGAAGCGGTGCTGACAACCGGCAACGCGACCGCTCATGAAAAAGCTGCCGAAACCATGGTTGAAGTGCGGGAAGCGGTAGGACTGTGACTACTCGAGTACAACTCGAAATCTTCGAAGGCCCGTTGGATCTGCTGCTTCATCTGATCAAAAAGAATGAGGTCAGCATCACCGACATTCCGATTGCGATGATCACCGAACAATACCTGGCGACCTTGGAAGTGATGCAGACTTTGAATCTCGACGTCGCCGGCGAATTTTTGGTCATGGCGGCTACCCTGATTCACATTAAGTCGCGTATGCTGCTGCCGCTAACCGACGGCGACGAGGACGAAGAAGACGGTGGGGCAGATCCGCGCGAGGAGTTGGTGCGGCGGCTGCTCGAATACCAGCGCTTCAAGGATGCCGCGGCTGAGCTGGAGCGAAGGGAAGTGCTGACGCGGGATGTGTTCGTTCGTTCTGTGGCGCCAGCTGAAGATATCCCGGCGCCAGAATTTCGCGACGTGTCGGTATTCGAACTTTTAACCGCATTGAAACGGGTTCTTGATCGCTTGCCCAAGGACGTTGTCCACGAGGTCATGCTGGAGAAGATCACCGTGCGGGAGAAGATGACTCTGCTGCTTGATCATTTGCGTACCCAGGGAAGCATTCTATTTGAGTCGCTCTTTGCCGGGGTAACGACCCGGATGGAGGTCGTCGTCACTTTTCTGGCGATGCTGGAGCTGGTTAAAGTCCGAGCCATACGAATCTTTCAGGAAGAAGCAACCGGGTCGATTCAGATTGAAGCGGCAGCTGACCTAGAGAACGCGCCGGCGGTTCTTGCCATGCAGGACCCCGAGGAAGATCAGCATGGAACGTGAGGACATAAAGTCGATTATTGAGAGCTTGTTGTTCGTCGCCGATGGACCCCTGACCATTCAAAGGTTGGGCGAAGTACTGGAAGGGGTGGGGAAGGCAGACCTTCGTTCGACTCTCGATGAACTGCAGGCGGAGTTGGAAAACAACCGGCGCGGAGTGCGGCTCGTCGAAGTCGCCGGCGGTTACCAGTTGCGGACACCAAAAATCAATGCCGATTGGATAAAAAAATTCCTCGGCGGCCGGCCGGCGCGGATGGGGCGAGCCACCCTAGAGACCTTGGCGATCATTGCCTATCGGCAGCCCATCACTCGAGCGGAAATCGAGGCCATCCGCGGCGTGGATGTGGATGGCGTTATCAATACGCTTTTAGATCGTAGGTTGATCCGCGCTGTAGCGCGCAAGGATGTTCCCGGGAGGCCCTTTCTCTACGGGACGACGCCGGAGTTTCTGCAGTTGTTCAATCTCAAGGATCTCACTCATTTGCCCACGCTCAAAGAGATGGAAGAGATTACCCTGCCGGCAATTCCCGGCGAGGAACTGCCGGTCGAAGGTGTCGAAGAAAGCTAGATACTAGCTTCTTGCTGAAGAATTTTCTCGCAGTCCTTCGACGGGGCTCAGGACGAGCGGAGGGGGATTTTCCGTTCATGCTGAGGGTCTCGAAGCATTCTGACATTTTTCCAGCGACCGGCTAGTGCAATCTCCGAGTCCGACTACTGCTCATGGAACGTTTACAAAAAATAATCTCCCGCGCGGGCCTGGCTTCGCGTCGTGAGGCGGAACGATGGATCCTGGAGGGACGTGTATCCGTCAACGGCGCGGTCATTTCCAAGCTCGGCTCCCAAGCGGATCCCGCGAAAGATAGTATCAAAGTTGACGGCAAGCGAATCAAACCCGCCGCAGCACCTCTCTATTTTGCGTTCCACAAGCCGCCGGGAGTCATTACCACTCTCAATGACCCGCAGAAGCGTCCGGATCTGACGCGATTCCTAGAAGGTCTGGGGACCAAACAGAGAGTTTTTCCGGTGGGCCGATTGGACTACAACTCCACCGGACTTTTGCTGCTGACCAATGACGGCGAATTGGCCCGACGGCTCACCCATCCGCGCTTCGGCGTGAAGAAAGTTTATCAAGTAAAACTGAGTGCCTGTCCGACGGCCGATGAATTTGCGCTCTTGCGCAAAGGCATTCGCCTGGAGGATGGACTAGCCGGTCCGGCGCGGGCCCGAGTACTGGAAAAACTAAAGAAAAATGCCTGGGTGGAAATTGAAATTCACGAAGGGCGCAATCGCGAAGTTCGTCGCCTCTTCGAAACGCTGGGCTATTTTGTCGAGAAGCTGATCCGCGTGCGGGTCGGACCCATAGCGCTTGGTTTCTTGCGACCGGGTGAGATCCGAGCGCTGTCGCAAAGCGAGATCAAGGATGTGAAGAGCGCCGTTGGTATGCTCTCCTCTCAGTCCTTACCCTTCACCCCTCGCGTTAGGGCAAAGGGTAAGGCGTCAAGCATTAGGAGTCAGTGGCGCAGGCTGCAGAACTCTTCGTAATCGATCAGCTGGTGAATGGTCGGATGATCGCCGCACATCGGGCAGTTAGAGTCGCGGCGCAGATTCAGTGTATTGATCTCCATGGTCAAGGTGTTGAAACAGAGTAGACGGCCGATCAAGCTGTCGCCTTTACCGAGAATCAGTTTAATTGCTTCCAAGGCTTCGATGACCCCGATGAGCCCGGGCAAAACTCCCAACACGCCGGCTTCAGCACAACTCGGCGCCATGTCCGCCGGAGGCGGTTCAGGGTAGAGGCATCGATAGCAAGGTCCCTTGCCGGGGTAGAAGACCGTTGCTTGGCCGTCGAACTGAAAGATACTTCCGTGCACGTTCGGTTTATTCGCCAGAATACAAGCATCATTGACCAGGTAGCGCGTCGGGAAGTTGTCGCAGCCATCGACGATGATGTCGTAGTCTTTGATGATGTCCATGATATTCGCGGACGTAAGCTTGTCCTGGTAGGTGATCACCTTGACGTCCGGGTTTAGCGCCTGGAGCGTCTGCTTGGCGGATTCCACTTTCGGTTTGCCGACCCGGTCGTTGCTATGAAGAATTTGCCTTTGCAGGTTGGAAATATCGACGACGTCGTTGTCGATGATGCCCAGGGTTCCCACCCCCGCCGCAGCTAGATAATATGCCGAAGGGGAGCCTAAACCGCCGGCGCCCACCATGAAAACTTTGGCTTGCAGAAGCTTCGCCTGTCCCTCTTCTCCCACTTCGGGGAGGAGGAAATGACGGCTATAGCGAACCAGTTGCTCCGGGGTGTATTGAAAGTCCTGTACCCATTTGTATCCGGCGTTTTTCCAGGCCCCATAGCCGCCAGCCATCGAAGTGACGTTTTGGTAGCCCATTTCTTTGAGAGCTTTTCCGGCAATCAGAGATCGCACGCCGCCGGCACAGTAAGTGATAATGGGGGTATTCTTGTCAGGAACGGTGCTCTCGACCTTGATCTCGAGAAATCCACGGGGAAGCGAAACCGCCCCTTCCAGGTGCCCCTCGCGCCACTCGTCTTTCTCGCGAACATCAAGAACTACATGAGACTTGCCGTTGTTGATCAGGAGATCGTTGACTTGTTGAGCCGTCAGCTCAGGGACTTCCTTGCGCGCATCGGCCATGATGTCCTGAAAAGTCTTGGCCATGGTTCCCTCCAATAAGTTGTCTACCGTATGCTTGCTTCTTGGACCTTAGAGGTCCAAGTTAAAACTGCCCCACCTGAAAGTCAAGGTTAATGGGTAAAACCCACTGTTCCGCCCGATCGTCTACAGTCGCCACTCGATCATTTTCCTCGTGGATTCAAAAGATCGCTCAGCGCGTTTCCTAACGTGTTGAACGCGAGAATGGTCAGAAAGATTGCTGCCGCCGGAAAGAAAAGAATGTGGGGGTAGGTGCGCATAGCGCGCCAGCCGTCCTGCGCAAGCGAGCCCCAACTGGTTCCCCAAGCGCTGTAAGGGTCGTTGATGCCGAGGCCGATGAAGCTCAGTGTGGATTCGGCGAGGATAGCCGCAGGAATGCTGAATGAGAGGGTCACGATGATCGGGCCAAGGATGTTGGGCAGGATATGGTGGAGAATGATTCTTCGCCGAGAAGCCCCCATGGCTCGCGCGCCTTCGACGAATAAAAATTCCTTAGCTTGTAGCACTTGACCGCGGGCGATGCGGGCAAAGCGCACCCATGAAACTAGACCGAGAGCGATGAGCAGACCGCCGATGTTTCTGCCGAAGAGCAACGACAACAGGATGAAAATCAGCATGTCAGGAAGACCGTAAAAGATGTCGACCAGCCGCATCATGAGGTGATCCAGATTGCCGCCGATGAAACCGGAAATCAGGCCATAGGCACTGCCGATGACAAGCGCAATCAGGGCCGTACCGATTCCCACGGCCATCGAAACCCGAGCACCGAAGAGAACTCGGGTCAGCAGATCTCGTCCGAGGCTGTCTGTGCCCATAAGGTGCGCCAAACTCGGAACTTCCAGTATCTGTTTCTCTTCCAATCCGCCGGCGCCATGCGGCGATATCCAGGGCGCCAGAAAGCCGGCCGCGGCTACGGCTACGACAAAAACAAGGCTGAAAGTAAACAGCAGGTCGCTCACCCGCCCGTTTTTTTGCTGATTTGACCTGGCCATGATCAGTAGACTCGTATTCTGGGGTCGACGTAGGCATAGCACAGATCGACCAGGAAGTTGGCGCCGACCAAAAGCGCTGTATAGACCAAGGTCACCCCCATGATTAGTGGATAGTCGCGATCGGTCACCGCCGTGATGAAAAACCTGCCCATGCCGGGGATCGCAAATACGTACTCGACGACAAAGGAGCCGGTGAGTAACGCTGCCGTCAACGGTCCCATCACGGTGAGCACCGGCAACAATGAATTTCTCAATGCGTGTTTGAACAACACAGCGTCTTCTCGCAGGCCTTTGGCGCGAGCTGTGCGGATAAAATCTTCGCCGAGAGCTTCTATCAGTGTCGATCGAAGCAATGCCGCGATATAGGCGGCCGGCGCCGCGCCCAGGGTAATCGTCGGTAAAATCATGCTGGCAGTATTGTCCCATCGTCCCGCTTGCAACCAACCGAGCTGCACGGCAAATAGCCAGATCAACAAAGCACCGAGAATGAAGTGTGGCACTGAAATTCCGAAGGTCGCCGTTAACAGGGAGAAGCGATCGATCCATGAGTTGCGAAAATAAGCGGCGATTAATCCGGTAGGAAACGATACCATCAGGGCGAAGACCAGAGCGAGCAGGCCAAGGAGCGCCGACGTCGGTAGAGTGTCTAAGATGATCTCTTTCACCCCGCGGTCGAGATACTTGTAGGATGGCCCGAGATCAAGGTGAATAATCCCGGCGAGATAACGCAGATACTGTTTGGAGAGAGGCTCATCGAGGTGATACTTGGCTTCGATATTCGCCAACACTTCAGGTGGAAGCTTGCGCTCGCTGTCGAAAGGACCGCCGGGAGCGAGTCGCAGCAGAATGAATGTCAGTGTTGCTACAAACCAAATAACGGCTAGACCATGGAGCAGCCGTTGCAAGATAAACGTGAGCATTTTTGCCCGGTCAGAACATGATTTCCACCCTCGTTTGGGGGCTGGAGGGTGAAAGGAATTGGGCTTAGAAAGTTTAGTTCCTATCCGCCATGTGACGCAGAGTAGTGCTCGAGCTTTGTCTCCAACCAGCGGGTGTTTACCTTGCCGTTTAGATAATCGCCATCATCGATGACCGTCTGGAGAAACGGGATGCCGGTGTCGATGCCTTGAACCTGAAATGATGACAACGCCTGCTTCGTGCGGGCAACGGCCTCAGCGCGATCCCCGCCATGGACGATCAGCTTTGCCAGAAGGGAATCGTAGAAGGGCGGGACGAAGTAACCGGAATAGCAATGGGTGTCCAACCGAACACCGGTACCCTCCGGCCCCTGCCAGTGACTGATGCGTCCGGGGCAAGGGCGAAATCCGTCCTGCGGCGACTCGGCGTTGATGCGGCATTCGACGGCGTGACCGAAAAAGCGTACGTCGGATTGTTTGAACGGCAGCGGTTCGCCACGGGCAATCCGCAGTTGCTGCGCCACGAGGTCCACTCCCGTAATCATTTCGGTCACGGGATGTTCCACCTGAATGCGCGTGTTCATCTCCAGAAAGAAAAACTCGTTGCTGTCGTTGTCAAAGATGAACTCCACCGTGCCGGCATTTTGATAACCGATGCTTCGCGCCAACGTAGCTGCGGCATGGCAAATTTGATCGCGAACCTGTCTGGATACCGCATAGGCGGGAGCTTCCTCGATTATTTTTTGATGACGCCGTTGCAGAGAACAGTCGCGCTCGCCCAGATGAATAACATTTCCGGAGCGGTCACCCAGAACCTGGACTTCAATATGCCTGGCGTTGCCGATGTACCGTTCCATGTAAAGCGTGTCATTGCCGAAGGCCGCGCGGGCTTCTGCGGCGGCGGTGCTAAAGATAGTCGCCATCTCGCTCGGATTCCGGACCAGCTTGATGCCACGGCCGCCGCCGCCGGCGGAAGCCTTGAGCAGCACCGGATAACCGATCGTTTCCGCTCGCGCAACGGCTTCCTGCCAATTTTTGGCGTGATCGGATCCCGGCACCGTCGCTACACCGCAGGAAACGGCGATTTTACGCGCTTCCAGCTTGTCGCCCATCTTGGTGATATTCTCGGCGCTGGGGCCGACAAAAGTGATTCTGTTATCGGCGCAGGCTTGGGCAAGCTCGGCTCGTTCGGATAGAAAGCCGTATCCCGGATGGAGAGCGTCGCAGGCTGTGCTCTGCGCGGCCGCCAGCAACGTCCCGGTTTTGAGATAACTCTCGGTTGAGCGCGGCGGCCCGATGCAAACCATGCGGTTGGCCATCTTTGCGGCGAGACTCTCTCGGTCCGCTTCGGAGACCGCTGCGACAGTTTCAATTCCCAGACTTTGACAGGCTCGAATAATGCGGACGGCAATCTCGCCCCGGTTGGCGACCAGTACCCGGGTCACGCTCATGGTTTTACGAGAAAAAGCGTCTGCCCGTATTCAACAAACTGGCCGTTTTGGGCGACCATCTGACTGACCGTTCCCCTCACGTTGGCGCGCACGCTGTTGAAGACTTTCATCACTTCGATGAGCCCCACGGTGGTATCTTCGGTTATCGCGGTGCCGACTTGCACGAAGGGTGCCGCGCCCGGTTCAGGCGCGACGTAGAACGTGCCAAGCAGCGGCGCCGTGATGGGCAACAGTCCTTCGGCTGCCGCTTTGTCATCGATGTTTGAGGCGGTGCTCTGCGGCGCAGGCGCGACGGGAGTTGCTTTTAGTGGTTCCACGGCGGTAGTTTTGGCAGGTTGTGCGGACGACGCAGTCGTGGTGGACGACGAAAGCGGAATCGGATCACCTTTGCTTACGGTGATCTTGAGCTCGCCGACTTCCAGCTGAAAGTAGTCGAATTTAGATTCATCGATCAACTTGAGTATGTGCAACACATCATCTTCGGTGAGTTCCATATCCTTGCCTTTCCCGGATGTTTGAGATTGTCAGAGGCGTTGATGCCTTCCTCTGATTGGGACTTAACCTATGTGATTTCCGACTTCATGGCAAATAGCGAGGCACAAAATTCACCGTGAGTCGGTTGGCTCGGCCGGTCGCACATGATGCAAATCCAAGCGGCCCATAGAATTCATTTCCAAACCGGCGAAAAGTGGATTGAGGACGGTACTTTCGGTGCGCCAATAAAGCGGCACCATCGGCAGGTCGGTTTCACAGAGAATCCTCTGTGCATCATCATAGAGTTTCACACGCTTCTTGGCGTCGAACTCCCGGGCGGCAGCGTCCGTCAGCTGGTCATATCGGTTGTTTTTCCAACGCAGGTGGTTGTTACCGCTGTTGGAGGTGAAGAGCTTCATGAAGTTGTCCGGGTCGGGATAATCGGCGCCCCAACCGTCTCGAAATACGGGAAAGGGGTCGTTCTGCAGCTTCTTGAGATAGACCTTCCACTCCTGATTTTCCAAACCGACGACAACCCCGAGATTTCTCTGCCACATTCCCTGGACCGCTTCGGCCACCAACTTTCGGTCTTCGTCGTTGTCGTAACCCAAGACGATGCGGGGAAATCCTTTGCCGTCCGGATAGCCGGCCTCGCGCAGCAGCCGGCGCGCCTCGGGCGGATTGAAGTGAAGACCGAGCTTCGGGTTGTGCGCCAGCATCCCGGGAGGTATCCACGAGGATGCCGGCTCTTCACCGCCGTGAAGAATTTTTGGAAAGACACTCCGGTCGATGGCCATCGCGAAGGCCTTCCTGACGCGTGGATCGTTGAAAGGCTTTCGATCAACGGCGAATCCGTAGTACTCGCCGCGCAGTTGTGGCACGCGTTTAAAGCCGCGTTGTTTAGATAAGCGATTCTTTTCCAATGCCGGGATGCTATGATCGTCGAGAAAGTCCAACTGGCCCTGCTCGTACATAGCGATGGCCGTAGTTTTCTCCTTCACCATCAACATCGTAACTTTGTCGATGCCCGGCTTGGCGCGAAAATAATTAGGGTTGGCTTTCAGTTCGATCTCATTCTCATGCTTCCAGGATGACAGTAGAAACGGTCCGTTGGTCACGATATTTTCGGGGTCGGTCCAGCGGGAATCGAACTTCTCGATGATGTCCTGCCGCTGGGGAAAAGTGGTTTCAAAAGTGGTGATAGCCAAAAAGTAGGACGCGGGATAGCGCAGTCGGACGACCAGGGTAAAATCATCCTGAGCTTGGACACCCACTGCGCCGGCGTCGGTCAGTTTACCTTCGTTAAACTCCTGGGCGTTTTCAATGTCGAACAAGATGTAGGCGTATTGGGACGCGGTTTTGGGGTCGAGGAGTCTCTTCCAGGAGTATTCGAAATCCTGGGCGCGGACTTTCTTACCGTCGCTCCAGGAAACATCGTCGCGCAAATGGAAAACGAGCTTGCGGCCGCCCTCGAGGACATCCCAGGACTTGGCGATTACCGGGGCCGGTTTGAGCTGTTTGTCAAATTCCGTCAGCCCGACCATCAGGTTGGCGATGACGTTGAAAGAGACATGGTCTGTCGCCAAAGACCAGTCGAGGCTGGGCGGCTCGGTGCTGAGATTGACCCGAAAATTTTTTCCCGCTGTGCCGCCTTTCGGGTTGGTTTCGCAGGCGGCGCAAAATAGCAGCAGAATGAACGCAAACAGTCGCCAGTCGCTCGAAATTTTGTTCTTTATAGAAAACAAGGCTGCTTGCGTAGCAGGAGTTTTGTAAATATTAGTAGCTGACGGTTAACCGGAAAGGATTATAGCATGGACGGGAAACAAATGTTGCAAAAGTATGTGGTGGTTGAAGGTCACCGCGACGTCTATGAGCAGTTGTATCGTACATCGATCGGCGAAAAGTCACCCATCCGCGATGGCATCGCGCCGCGATTGATTCGCGACGGCATCAATCTCTGCGTTTACGCCATCAGCGGCGATTCCTATTCGCACTCGCAAAACACCGGACGTTACCTGGAAACCGCCCTCGACCAGATCGACCAGTTTTTGGAAGAGGCGCCGCGCTCCGAAGGGATGATCCAGATGGTCAAGACCCGCAGCGATCTCCCCGACAGAGTTGAGCCAGGTACAGTCAAATTCCTACTGCATTTTGAAGGCTGTATGCCGCTGCACGGCAGCATCCACAATCTAAGAAATTTTTACCGTCTTGGCCTGCGCTCGCTGCAGCCGGTGTGGAATTTTCGCAACGAGCTCGGCGACGGCGTCTGGGAAAACCGCACGGGTGGCGGGCTGACGAATTTTGGGGTGGAGGTGATCAAAGAGGCAAATCGGTTGGGCATGGTTGTTGACCTCTCGCACATGAATCGCGAGGGATTCTTTCAGAGCTTGGAGGTGGCTACCGCTCCGCTTCTGGTCAGCCATGCCAACGCCTGTGGAATGCTGGACAATCCGCGTAACCTGGCGGACGACCAGATTAAAGCCATCGTCGCTCATGGCGGTTTGGTGGGGATTCTCGCCTTGCCCGAGCGCGTCAAAAAGGGCGGAGCCGACATCGAAGACTTGCTGAAGCACATGGACTACATGATCAATCTCGTCGGTATCGAGCATCTTGCTTTGGGCATGGACTTCGTTAAATACGACGGACCGCGAACCCTCAAGGATCGTCACCATCCGCTACACAAGGATCCGCTGATCAAAGGCTTCGAAGAGATCGAAGACCTGCCCAATCTGATCGACGGTCTGCAGAAACACGGC
>Ga0209799_1000069_pt1 | contig 18947 bp, 17 predicted proteins | sample PanSoiPlo36MoBio_FD_188324 | JGI IMG/M metagenome (GOLD analysis project Ga0209799, IMG submission 188324) | Tropical forest soil microbial communities from Panama analyzed to predict greenhouse gas emissions - Panama Soil Plot 36 MoBio (SPAdes)... | ecosystem: Environmental > Terrestrial > Soil...
TTGATGAATTCAATGGCCGATCAAATTGGACCCGCCATCGACAACATTAATCTCTTTGAGGAATTAAGCGACAAAACGGTTGCGCTAGAGCAAACCAATCGCGAACTAATAGAGTCATTAGAGCAACAAACAGAAATTGCCCAAGTGCTGCAGGTCATGGCGAGCTCACCCACGGAGCTCGGGACTGTGCTAGCGACGATCCATAAGAATGCTTTACGGCTCTGTGAAGGCGATAGTGGAGCGACGTTTGTTTTTGATGGGGAACGATTCCTCCTCTCGGTTCCCACGGATAATATTTCACCAGAGGCGCTCGCTTATCTGCGAGATCTGCCGATTCGACCGGGGCCGGAAACGCCACTAAGAAGAGCAGGTTTGGAGTTACGATCGATTCACACAGCTAATATTTTCGCCGATCCGAGGTTTTCTCCGCCTGACATATATCGTCGTGAGGGTGTTTGCGCGATTGTCGCGGCGCCGATGCTCAAGCAGAATAAACTCCTTGGAGCGATTGTCTTGACCCGCCGCGAGCCGCGGCCATTTACGGAAAGTCAAATTAACCTACTGACCACCTTCGCCAATCAAGCCGCGATCGCGCTCGACAATGTTCATTTGTTCCAAGAGCTCAAGGACCGAACGGAGGAGTTGGCCCGCTATAATGAAGAAATCAAGATGGCCAACGAAAAACTCAAGGAACTTGATAAATTGAAGTCCAGTTTTGTCTCGAATGTCTCCCATGAGCTTAGAACGCCACTCACCGCAATTGAAAGTCTGGCGGATAACCTTCTCGATGGCGTGACCGGATCCTTGACGACGAAGCAGGCGAGCTACATGCTCGGTATTAGAGAGAGCACCGAGCGCCTCGAGCGGCTGATTAATGATTTGCTTGATCTGTCGGTTATCGAGGCGGGGAAGGCGGCGTTGAAACCGACGAGCTTCCCGATGATGAGCTTGCTAGGTGAAGTGGCAGGGACCTTAAAACCGATGGCGGAGGAAAAGCAGATCGATCTTGAAATCGGTTCAACTAACGGTCACTCAATAGCGTGGGCAGACCGAGACAAAGTCACCCAGGTATTGACCAATCTCATCGGCAACGCGGTCAAGTTTACGCCCCAACTGGGTAAAGTAAGCGTGGCGGTGAGTTCGACAAAGGACGCATGGCTACAGATTTCCGTAACCGACACGGGTCCTGGCATTCCGCCGGAAGAAGCCGGCAAGATCTTCGACGAGTTTTATCAGATGAGTCAGCCGGGCCGTGATAAATCCAAAGGAGTGGGGCTCGGTCTGGCGATCTCGAAAAAACTCGTGGAAATGCATGGTGGAAAAATCGGGGTGGCGAGCGTCGTTGGCAAAGGCAGCAGTTTCTCCTTCACCATTCCGGCGCATCATCCGTATGACACCGATGCAACCGTCAGCGTAGAAAGAGGCTTATGACTACCCTAGGCGAGATGATCCTCGTGGTTGATGATGATCCCTATATTCAAGAAGCGTTGGGAGACCGTTTGGAGTCGCTTGGCTATCGGGTCGCACGCGCGTCCAATGGGAAACAGGCACTCGAGTTAATCGATCATCAGGACCCACAAATGGTTTTCCTCGATATCGAGATGCCGGGCATGAAGGGCCTCGACGTGCTGCGTGAGATTCGCGCACGGGAGAAAGATTTTCCGGTGGTCATGATTACGGCGTATGGTTCTATAGATCTGGCAGTGGAGGCGATGAAAGAAGGCGCCTATGACTTTGTTCCAAAGCCTTTTAAACCCAGTCATATCGCGCTGGTGGTTGAAAAAGCTATGGAAAGACAACGACTTCGCCGCGAAAAAGAAGTGCTTTCCGAAGAAGTCGATAAACGCTACCGCCTTGTCCCCGGCAGTAGTGCAAAATTTAACGCGGCCATCAGCGGCGCAAAGAAAGCTGCAGGCAGCAAGAGCACGATTTTACTATTGGGGGAGAGCGGGAGTGGCAAAGAGCTTTTTGCCAGGGCGATTCACAACTGGAGCGAAAGAAAAGACCGGCCTTTTATTGCCATCAATTGCGTTGGTCTCTCGAAGGAGCTGTTGGAGAGCGAACTGTTTGGCTACGAAAAAGGGGCTTTTACCGGTGCTAGTCAGCTCAAGAGAGGAAAGATCGAAATCGGCAACGGCGGAACGGTCTTTCTCGACGAAATCGGCGATATTTCCGAAGAGCTTCAAGCTAAGCTGTTGCGATTCTTGCAGGAGCGGGAGTTTGAGCGGGTGGGCGGCACCCAGCTCATTCGGGTCGACGTTAGAATCATCGCGGCCACCAACCGCAACCTCGAAGCCTCGGTCAAAGAGGGGCGTTTCCGTGAAGATTTATTTTATCGTATCAACGTCGTTCCCATCGTACTCCCTCCGTTAAGAGGGCGAAAAGAAGATGTGCCGGCTCTGGCCCAGTTTTTCGTGCAACGATTTTCTGATGAGTCGAAAAAAAACTTCACGGAGGTATCTCAAGAGGCCCTGGAAGCACTCATGGGCTATGACTGGCCGGGAAACGTGCGTGAGCTGGCAAATGTCATCGAAAGGGCCGTGGTTCTCGGCCAGCCTCCAACCATCCAAATCGAAGATCTGTCTCCAGGAATCGTCGCCCCCGAGGCAGAATTTAGCAACCGCTCAGCGCCCCAGTCCTATCACGAGAGTATCGATGAATACCGTCGTGAAGTAATTGTCAACGCATTAGCCCAGGCCAAGGGAAATCGCGCCGCCGCCGCCCGGTCGCTGGGTCTGCAAAGAAGTTATCTATTGAGGTTGATGAAAACCTTCCAAATCTCCTGACTCTTTTTGTACACATCATCGTATCTTTAACGATACTATTATGGGATCCGATTAAGAGCCGGTCGAGTCGATTCTTCCGAAAATTCAATTGATGGACCAAGCGAAAGTTGTTCTTCTCTATTGGCATAGTCCCTGCGTCTTGAATGGGTGCGACCGCATTGGAGGGAGAGATGATGCCAGCACAAATACTGCGCAAGACCGGATCTGTTTTTCGGTTTTTAAAGTTGCCCGTTGCTTCTCCTGTGCTTCTTCTCCACCCAACGAACATATGTGAGACGTAAGCACACCTACCAGGAACCATCCCAACCATGATCCATGATCAATTCCTTTATTGCCGTATTTGCCACGAGGTCCATCGCCTCACTCCTTTCGATCGTGCGCCTATTTACTTGCTGGAAGGAATGACTGTGCGGGAAATTTTCACCGATGATCGGCGTCAATTTCTCGATAGACACCGTGGCCATGAAATTGAGCAGTTGAAACGTGTCGCAGACGACCGTTTTCCCATCGGCCGGCCCAGCGATCCAATGAGAGTGGGCTACGTTGAAGTAACAAATGGACATGCGGTCTTTATCCTGCAGGTTTCGCGGAGGAATATCGCCGATCCCGTGACTTACAAGGTCGTCCCCAGGCAGACCTGCATCGATCAGAGAGGTGAATTCTTTTAGTCACTCTCCTTTATCCGAGAGTATTCATGCGAATGCTGTGTTTAGTTGGCTGCGTAGAAGATCGTACAAGGCATCGAGAGCAAAAACCGTGGGCAAAATTTCCGAAGTGGCCGTTCTGATAGGTTGGTACCTTACGAGCATAGAAGTCGAATAAAAGCGCGAAAGTCAGAGGAATAGAGGCTAAAAGAATTGCCGCGAGACCCGAAATGGAAAAGCTATTAGTAACCATGACCGGGCACGATCCGATAGAAAAGCTGATGCCTTGCCTTGAGCTATTGGCAAGACCCGGAATGACCGTGATCTTTGCTTTCCCCTATCCAGTCGAATCATCGTCTTATTCGCGAGATCATCGAATTACCGTCGAATCCGCAATCCATGCGACGGCAGTGGGTAGAAAAGTGCTGGAGCGATACAATTGGGACGCACAGAAAGAGGTAGCCGGCGGATCATTGCGCCGGCCGTCGGTCCCTTAGAGAACAAAGGACTCCGGGTCGAAATCCATGTGTGTGCAAGCAGTTTGGCTAAGATCATAGATAACTACAGCGTTGATAAGGACATTCAGTGGATCGTGAGTGAATTGCCACGCCCCGGCTTGATTGGTTATTGGTCAGCCAAAAGATTAGTGCCCTCGGGCTGGTCCAGTCATTTGTTGGCCGTGCGAGCCGACCGAAGTTTTTCCCGGAGAAAACGCCAGCGTGATACTTTACCGGTGCGGCACAGATACCTGCTTCATCCTTTTTCATCGAATCAAAGAGTTCCAGTGAGCGTTAGCGAAAAGAAAGGGAAACAATGATAGCTGAAAATCTTCTCCAAGGTCTACCCATCTCGGTCCCAGCTGCAGAAACTCCTCAGCTTTCCGAGATTGCTCATGAACTCAAAAACTGCATGAGTATATTGCTCTATTGGGTTGAAACGTTCGAGACCGATCGCGATTCTCTGGTTCCCAATGAGGACAGCATGGACGATCTAAAGAAACTAGCCGGTAAAATGAATTGCCTGATTGAGCGATTATCCTCTTTGTAAGAAGCTGGTCTTACGAGTTAACCGAGGCTGCAAGTTCTGAGTAGTTTTGTTGGGAGAGCATTCTCTTTTTCGTCTCGAGCTCGTGAATCATGTTCAGGACTTTGCGGCAGAGCGGCGTTGGAATCTTGAGTCGCTCTCCCTCCCGAACCACGTGGGCTAGGGTATAATCCACCTCCGTCTTGATGCCCTTTTGAAGCTGACGAAGCGGCCCTTTTCGGTCATTGACGTTCCATGCCTTGGCCATCTCATTAACAGCCGCAAGGCGTTTCTCAAAGGGGTTGTTGGGGTGAAAATCCAGCGGATTATATTCGGCCAGCGGGATAAAACGAGCCCCCGCGGCTTTGCCGACGGCGACTACTTCGGCGAAGAAGTTCACGAGCACGCGACGGTCCGCGTCACTTTTGCAGGTCACGGCCAATGCCGCATCTGCGAGCGAGCCGTAGTATCCCAGGCAAGTATAGGTAAGCTTGCTCCACAACACGCCGAGGATGTTGTCCGAAGTCTCGCTGGGAATCACCGAGTCGAGCAGCGCGTTTAGTTTTTCCAGCTGGGACGTTTTCTTGCCGTGGAGGTGGCCGCTATACAAGTGGCCGCGGGTAGCTGTCCTTACGCGGCCTGGAGATGGCCTAGAAGAACCCATACGAATCGCCACGCCAATAGTCCGGTCGGGTCCAACCTTTTCTTCGAGCAAGGGAGGGTTGATTCCATTTTGCAGGGATACCAGCAAGCCACCGTCTGCAAGATGGGGCATGACTGTTGCCAGAGCATCCGCCGTGTAGTTCGAGCGCACAGCGATGAAGCCGATATCGAAGTTGCCCTCGATCTCGTCAGGAAAAACGATGGGGATTCTTACGTTGAAGGGGCCATCCGGTACGTCTACCTGCAGTCCCGCCTCGCGAATAGCGGTTACGTGCTCCTTGTCAACGTCAACGAAGGTCATATCGTTGCCAGCGCGGGCAAGTCGGCCTCCAATGATTCCACCGATGGGTCCAGTGCCGATGACGATCATGCGCGTGCTCATGGAAAGCTCCTCGGCGATTCAGCTAGGGCAAATCCAAGATATTGGAAGCGCGCAGTTCCGTCAATCGAAATGGTTCTCAACCTGAACGGGGTTTAGCAGTGGTTATTAACGCGAGAAATTAATCGACAATTCAAATGAGAGCGTTGTCAAACGCGTTTGCCTTTTTTCCCGCTGGCTTGCTTTTTCACCATACGCTTGCGCTGCTTTAAGCACGGAGACTGCTCGGACGCCTCGGGCATCTGGCAGGCCAAGCAGGCCGGGCAAATCCATCCTCCGCATTGACAGCGTCCAGCCGGCTTGTCCGACAAGCCCGGCTTGGTGCGGAAAGCGTATTGACAGTGAAAGCAAACCACCTCCGTCATGGCATCGACGATTTCCAAATCTTCGGCGGGAGCGATGTGACGCATGGTTTCGCCCGTGACTGCCACCCGGTATTGGAAGGTTTCTTTGGCGGGCGGCATTGCTAGGATAGTTCCCCCCCTCGTAAAGCACGTTTTGATCTCGGTTTTCCCTTCGATCTTCCCTTGATAGCCGATGACTTTGTGCCTCACTAAAGTTCCGTCTTGTAGGCTGATTTTGTTGATTATTTGCGCCACTTGGACCTCCTGATAAAACGCCAAAGCCTCTGGCTCGTTTAGAGCTCAGAGGCTCGGTAAGAAGTTGAAAAAAGCTCTAAATCAAACGTAACTCTAACATTCTTCGTTGCAATTAGCCAGGCGCCAGGAAACTCGCACTAAGACAAGAGAAGAGCTCGGGCGTGATCGGAAAACTGCCGTGATCGCGAACCGCCTACGCCGGTATTACGGTGTCCTAACAGTAAAACGGGCTCCGTTTCAGTTGACGATAAACGAACTCCTCGGTTAGTTTAGCGTTGCATTTGCTGTTGAGGCTTTGCGCGGTTGCGGGCGGGAAGCGCGGGTGAATGTGATTGGCGGAATAATCAGCGAGGCAATACCATGCTGCGACTCATAACACTACTGGCGGTTATCATCGGTGTGTTTCCATCCAAGGGGTTTGGTGCGACGACATTTATGCGCGTTTTGTACCCGAGTTTTGCCGGCACGTGGGCCGTTGCTTGGGTCGCCAAGGAAGCCGGCTATTTTGCGTCAGAAGGATTGGATGTCGAGCTGATCCGCGTCGGCGGCAGCACCCGAATGGTGGCTGCCATGCTCGGCGGTAGCGCACCGATTATTCAAGCAGGAGCATCGGCCGCCATTGCGGCCACCGGCGCGGGGAGCGACGTCGTGATCATCGCCGCTACCGGGAGCGTCTCGCCCTTTCGTTTGATGGCTCGGCCCGAGATCAACCAACCTTTGGATTTGAAGGGGAAAAGGGCGGGTATCACCACTTTTGGCTCCACATCCGATCAAGTCGTGCGGATCGCATTGAAGCATTTTGGGTTGGAGCCCAATAAAGATGTAGCGATTCTCACGTTCGGCGCGCAGCCTGAAGCTTTTGCGGCGTTGCAGAATGGGGCGGTCCAAATCGCGGCTCTGAGTTACCCGCTTTATCCGAAGGCGGCAAAGCTGGGGATGCGCGAGCTGGTGAAATTTGCCGATCTTGGCTTCGAGGATGTGAACGGCACCGTGATCACCATGAGATCTTTTATGGCTCAGCAGCGCGATACCGCTATGCGGTTTATGCGCGGATTCATTCGTGGCATGCACCGTTATCGAACCGACAAGGAATACAGCAAGCGTGTTTTGGGGAAATACGGCAAGATTACCGACGATGAACTGTTGGAAGGAACCTGGCAGGACTATGCGCCGACCTTGCAGAAGATTCCGCGTCCGTCCATGAAGGCTGTTCAGTTTATGATCGAGAACCAACTCAAAGACAAAACTCCGTTGCCGAAGCCGGAGAGTTTTGTGGACACCTCCTTGGTAGACCAGCTCGAGCGCAGCGGTTTCATCGATTCCGTCTACAAGTAAGCGGCTCTGACCAAAGCAACCAAAAACCAATTTAGGAGAATTGCTCATGGGAACTCGCGTTGGTCTAAAATGGCTAAATCCAGCGCTCCTCATCTTGCTAATCGTCTGGATGTCACCTGCGCGGAGCGAAGCGCAGAACCCGACAGCGCTGGTCATTCTGGGTGGAACGCTCATCGACGGAACCGGTCGCCCTCCAGTGGAGGATGCGGTCATCGTGATCGAAGGCAATCGAGTCAAGGCGGTCGGCAAACGTGGCGAAGTCGCAGTTCCAACGGGAAGCCGCACTATCGACGTCAAAGGCAAGACGATTCTTCCGGGCCTCATCGACGGTCACTGCCATCTGCTCGACTTTGTCGGCGAGCTCTACTTGCATCTCGGCATAACCACCTGTCCGGACATCACGCAAAACGACGATGAGTGGACTATGGCCCAGAGAGACGGAACCAATCTCGGCAAGATCCGCGGCCCGCGCATCTGGTCGACGGGAACTCGGTTGGTCGGACCGCCGCCGTCTTGGGCGTTGCGCACGGAGAGCGGTTATCTGATCAAAACTCCCGACGAGGCGCGGACTATTGTCCAAAAAAAGAAAGCGGCCGGCATTGAGATCATCAAATTCAACGAGTACGTCTCCTCCGAGGCGGTCAAAGCGGGTGCGGAGGAAGCCAACCGGCTCGGTCTTCCCGTGACCTGCCACTGCCTCGATGTTTTTCTCGCGGCGGAAGCGGGGTTCGCCGGCGTCGAGCATCATTGGGCGCCCGGAATGACTTCCATTGCAGATGTCAAAAAGCGTTGGGAAGTTCACGAACTTCGCATGACCGGCAAGATCAATACAGCGGACGTTGCTTTTTATTACGAGCCGGAGAACTTCGACAAGGTCATCAAAGCGATGGTCGAAAAGAAAGTTTCATGGAGTCCGACCATCGCCACATGGTTTCGCCCGCTCTCCCCCAGCGCCGAGCGTTTCAAAGAAACAGAACTATCGATATTGAACAATCCCAGGGCGGCATACTTGCCGGCGGTGATGCGCGAACAAACCCTTAGACAGTATGATCGCTATGCAAATTTTCCCGCCGATCGGCTTAAGCGTACTCGCGAGGGCTACAACAAGATTGCCGATTTCATCGTCCGGTTCGCAAAAGCCGGCGGTATCATCAGGGCGGGATCGGACCCGAATAACGGCCTGCCGGGACTTGGAGTCCATGAAGAAATGGTCATGTTCGTAGAGGCGGGCCTCACACCCATGCAGGCTGTTCAAGCCGCGACGATCAACGTTGCCAAGGCGTTCCGCAAGGACACAGACTTTGGCACCCTGGAACCAGGAAAGGTCGCCGACTTGATCGCTGTGGAGGGCGATCCTCTGAAAGACATGTGGACGGTGCAGAACGTAAAACTGGTCGTTCTGAATGGCCAGGTCGTCGACAGCGACTTTCATGCGGACTATAGGAACCCGATTCCCAACATTCGTCCCTGGCGGGCAACACCGCGCGATATCGAGATCTCACCCCGCGCTATCGCACAAGGCTCCACTGCAACGATCAAGGTCTCCGCTCGCCGGGGCTTCGATCGCTTTCACAAGGTGACCCTGAACGGTAAAGAGCTGGAAACTCGCTTCGTCAGCGCCAGCGAGATCGAGGCGATCGTTCCCCAACAGGCTATCCAGGAAGCGGGTACGTATACCGTAATGGTCATAGGCCAGGGCGACTTCGCTTCGAGGTCCGCGCCCGCTTATCTGATTGTCTCTTTCAAGAAATGAGGAGACCATTCCGATGTGCAGGAGTAAGCCAAATCGACTCGTGCTTATCCTTACGCTTATCTACTTACTGATCGGCTGCCCGCCGGGCTTCGCACAATCGGACACCGTGAGGGTAATTTATTATCCTCCCTGGAACATCAGCAAGCTCCCCTTATATCTCGCTCGCGACACCGGCATTTTCGAAAGAAACGGCCTGAATATCTCGTGGACCAATCCGGGTTCAAACGAGAAGCTTCTCGCGGCAATGAAAAACGGCAACGGAGATATCTTCGTGGTGAGTTCAAATCACGTCGTTCAGAACAACGCAACCGGTGGACCGCCTCTGACCCTCGTGGCAAACTCGGGCTATAACTACTCGGTGTTTCTCGTCAGCTCCGCGATCACGCGACCGGAAGATCTTATAGGCAAAAAAGTCGGTAGCGGCGAACCCGGCAGTACACCGGATCGATTGACCCGCCTGGCCCTGAAGAAACTTGGACTTGATCCCGACAGAGATGTAACCTTGATCTATTCCAACGATGCTCGGAGCGCCGATCGAGCCAGCGCTCTGACTTCAGGTCAACTCTCCGGCACTTTGGTTACCGCAGAGGCGATGTATGAATTGGAGAAAACCGGACAGATCAAAAATTTTCAAATTCTCGCCGACCACAAACGACTCAATATTTACGCCGGAGGCGGCGCCGACTACGCAATGACCGATGCTCTTCTCAAAACGCGCAGACAAGTGGCGAAAAGTTTCATGAGCGGCATCTGTGAGGGCATTGCACTTGCGAAGCAGAATCAGCCAAAGGCGATGGAAATCATGACGAAGTCGGAACGCGGACGTGATCCGGGGGCTTTGCAGTATCTTTACCGTCTCTATACCACTGAGGTGATACCGGCCCGTCCATACCCTAAGATCGCGGGAGCTGAGCTTGGCGTTGAAATGGTTGCATCCACCCTACATGATGCACGCGTGATAAAGGCGCAAGATCTAGTCGATGCTACTCTGGTGGATGAGCTGGTGAAAGAAGGCAAGTGCAATTAACTGATCTTCGAGCTGGCCGATTCAGGCAATTTTGCGAGCTAGTTCTTGAATTTGGTCCATCCACTGTTTCATCGCCGGCGCATAGGTTCGGGGCACACATTCGCCGCAGATTTCGTTGGCGAGATTGCTGATGGCGTGTAAGCCTGCGTCCAACCTCGCCGACGAGTGCTGCCCGTTTAACTGTGAGCTTTGCAGATCAATGACACCTTGAAGACAAATCGCCAGGTTTGCCAGCAGCGACTCCAGCGACTCCTCATCGGGTAAGACTTGGGTCCGGTACAGCAAATCATGGATCGTCTGCATTTCGCCGCGAAATACCCGGACCGTACTTTCAAGCCGCCGCAGCACCTGCTCCGGCAATACGTCCTGCTCTCCTTGTAGTTGCAGCACGGCGCCCAGATCGGAAAACACCAGATGCAGATTGGTGCGCACGCGGTCCAACCGATCCTCGAACGTCGTCCGATGAATTTCCTCCGTGAGCTCTTCCTGGCGTCTCGAGACGAGTTTTGAAACCAGACAGCCAAAAATCAATAGACCTGCCGCGCCTTCAACAATCGCGAGTATTCTCAAAGGTCCTACCGGAATGACGTCGCCATAGCCGATGGACAAAGCCGTTACGAAGCTGAAATAAATGGACGTCAGAAGACCGTCAAAATCAGTCTTCACAGAGACGTTGCCCGCTTGCAACCCCCAGCCCATTGCTATTCCAGCACCCCAGTAAACCAGGCCGAAAGCGAGAATCATCCCCAGCCAGAAAAACACCAAGCGATCGAGGGGCCAGTTAGCCAGCACGTCGAGCCATCCCGACCAAGACCAGGTTCTCAAAGTTTGCGCTCGCGTGATTTGTCTGGTCGACGTGTTGAACTCTGGCAGCTCCATTTTTTCGACCGGCCCGCCGTTTTCAATCCAATCGGCCATGCCACCGACATAGTGGCGAATATTCTTAAAGCCCATGTCCGAAAGCAGGCTGACCGCCTGCTTCCCCAGAGGTCAGGTTGGACCACCGCAATAGACCAGAAGCTCCCGACTAGGATCGGGAAAAAGATTTCGAGCTCTCGCTTCGATCTCAGACAGAGGCAAGTTGATCGAGCGTGGGATATGACCGTCCTCAAACGTCTCCTTCGGCATGACGTTCAAAAGCAACAACGATGGATCATTTAGTCGGGCAAAAATCCCTTCTCTGGTGATCGTCGAACGCCGATCGGCCGCTTCCCCGGAGCCGGAGCCAAGCGCTATTGTTCGTTCTGACGACATACGATTTTAAAGATTAAGACTTGGGCACACGGATGCAACTTGCGGCATCTCTCAAAATTGGATGCTCTGAAACGGCAATTGGTTTCACTGAGAGAACGCCAAGGAACATAATAATAGTTAAACAAACACCCTAGACTGCACGAACGCAAGCTAGCGGCTGCTATTGCGGCGGTGCCGGCGGCCCGGGCGTCGGCACAACCACTCCAGGGGCGAGCGGAATCTCATCCACTCCGGTCACACGGGTTACGTAGTGGCGCGTTTCGCCGAAGCACGAAGTCGGCAAGCCGACCTTTTCCTCATAGTGAAGAGATACGCGCTTTCCCATGACTTTGTTTATGTCATCGGCAACTCCGTCGTCCCAGACGGTGAAGTAAAATTTCTCCGGCACAGCGCCCGGCATCGAGACCATCGCCATCTCGCCTTCCCAGGTCTTACAGAACCAGCCCTTCTTCGAGAGTTTTTGCACCCAGCCAGCGCGCTCGCCGGTGGAGTAGTTCCAGTTGAGCACCATCCAGAAATAAGCGGCGACAAGAATTACTGCGCCGACAACAATTCCGACGACCCGCATCCAGCCTCCCTTACTACGTCCTCTGCCTTCTCATGCGACTGTTCAGGCCTCTGCTGCGAGGTTGCCGCTCACGTCGGCCCACGGGTCGGCGATCTTTCATGCTCTGCTGCCGCCGTTTGTTTTTTTCTCAGCCGCGGGAATCCGCTATGGAGAGCTTGATAAAGAATCCTTTCGAAGCCGACAGTATCGGATAACGTATCGTGATGTCAATTTAGCTTCGATTTGCAGACAGTTTCGTGAAACGTTCTTATTGTTGATTCGTGCGCTTTGTATTCAATTCGAAGTTAGAGTTAACTGTAGACGGAAAGACTTCAAGAAGGAGCATTACATGCGGACGGAGCTGATCCGTATTCCAACGCCGAGCCATCCTCTAGATAGCGCATACTACACGCCGGAGGGTCCCATCAAGGGCGCCGTCATGTACTGCCACGGCAATCAGATGAACTTTTACGTATGCGCAGCGCGTTTTCTTGCGCCCTACATAACCTCTCTCGGTTACGTTTTCCTCGCGTTCAATCGACGCGGTCATGACTCGGTTAGTACCTTCGACAGTCGCGAACCCGTGGGCGGAGCATACCAAACCGTCGCCGAAGGAGTCGAGGACAATGAGCTAGCCGCGCAATTTTTAGCGGAGCAGGGATTCAAAGCTCCCGTTGTCATCGGTCATAGCAACGGTGGGGTGCTGGCGAGCGAACATGTCGCGCGCCATCCGGAGACGCCAGCTTTGATCCTGCTATCCGCTCACGCGGGGGGAAACCGTCTGACAAATCCCCGATCGGCGCGGAGCTTCACCATCAACGAGAAAACCGAGGAACAAACAAAAGAAGCGGAAGCGTTGGTCGCAGCTGGCAAACCGCGGCAGCTGATGCTCATCCCGACTTGGTGTTGGGTGATTTCGGCGCGAACATTTCTGGATCGGCTCACCAACGCGCCGGATCTCGTGGCTAATGCCAAGCGCATCCGCTGCCCGGTCTTGTTCATTCGCAGCGATCAGGAGCCGGTGGAGAACTATCCGGCGGAGAAATTCAAAGAGAATTGCTCAGGTCCGTGCGAGATTGCGATCATTCCGAACTGCGATCATTTTTACGTCGGCGCGGAAGAAAAGGTAGCAAAAAGTGTAAAGGAGTGGTTGCGACGGACCCTCATCCTTCCCTCTCCCTCGCAGGGAGAGGGTTAAAGAGAGATTCTCAAGTTCAGTTACTTGGATACTGCCCCTGGCAACTGCGGCCACTCTCGCAGCAGTCTTCCATAGCCGCTGATTGGATAGGCAAGCCCTAGCCTCGAAAGTACATACCATAGCATCGCTGGGTTGCTGGCAATCACGGTTAATCCCAGCTCCGTTTCAATTTTTTCCAAGACCTTGATCGGATCGAGAACAGCGCCTTGAAAATAGATGGCGTCCACCGGGTCTGCCGGATTCAGACTTTGCCTCGTCAGCGCAAACACTTCGTCGGGAGTCATCCGTTTGGGCACGCCGAGCTCTGCAAACGGGTGTGGGGCTACTGCGGCAACGCCCTTGCCTTCGAGATGACGGCAGATCAATTGATTCAACTTTTCGTCGAACGGCGTGAGTAAAAGAACACGCTTCGCCGAATAAACGCTTAGCGCCACGACGCATGCATGCAATGCCGTTGTGAAAGGCACAGATAGGGTGGCCTTGAGAGCATCGTACAATCCCGGGTTAAGGACTTCCGTTGGTGCCGCGGTTAGAATGACGCCGTTCCATTGATTGCTCTTCACAAACTCTTGGACCCGGCGAACGATAGTCTCTTTCTTGTCCGCGATCTGGTAAAGCGACTCCCGGTAGAGCTCCAATCCCGCGTGTTCTAAACTTATCCCGCTCGGTATTAACGGCAAAAAACTATTGTAGTGTGGCATGGCGCTACTGCCGCCGCTTACAAAGCCGATTTTGGCTTTAATCGTCTCGGCCACGGCTTAAACTCCGGCTTCGCTTGGGGACTTCATGAGAGTTCCGAAAACTGAAACCCGACACCCGAAACCAACCTGCTCTCAATGCCTACTTCTTCGCCTTGTATTTGTCGATGGCCGCCTTCAGATCCTCATACTCTTCACACTTGCCGAAAAACGGACAGGCTTTTTTGAGCGTCGCCAGTTGCTTCTCGGCGTTGTCGAGTTGGTTCATGTCGAGATACAACTCGCCCAGATATTCATGCGTGCTCCGATGGCCGGAGTCAATCTTTAGCGCCTTTTGATAATGCTCCATCGATTTGTCAAAGGTTCCGAGCTTGCGGTAGCTGTAGCCGAGCATATTTTCGGCATCGGCGTTGTTGGGTTCTTCCTGGACCGCCTTGGTGAGATAGTTCACGGCGGCTTTGTAATCTTTAGCCTCAATCGCTTTTCGGCCAGCCGCGATATTGCCGCTCTCAGGAGTGGATCTGGGTGCAGGCAAGTCTGACAATGCACGGGTCGGAAGCAGGGCGAGACTCAGCAGTAACGCAAGCATCCACAATAACGATTTCATAGAACAACCTCCCACTTGTAAAGTTTGGATCTGACCGGATTCTACTAACCCTCCTGGGTCCTACGCAAGACAGCAAACGGGCAAATTCAGCTCACCCACCGTCTCTCAGTCTCCTTGTCTCCGAGTCTCCCTGTCTGTCTTATCGCTTTCTCACTTCACGCAACAGTGACAAGTCAGTGAGTCGGTCCGCCGGAATTTCGGCGGTGATGCCGGACTCCTGCCGGATCTTATCGATAATAGACTTGAAGACGGGATCCTCGATGTCACCATCAGAATTCACCACTTGTTTGAGGATTTCGTAGGTGTCCACGGCTATTTTTGGCTCCAAGCCGAAATCCTTTTGTAGATAGGGAACGACTGCGGCCTCATTTCTCATGATGATATCCATGCTCCGAAGCGTCGCTCGAATCATGGATTTCACTTGTTCACGGTGATCGTGAAGGTGAGATGTTCTCGTCACCAGGCCTCCCTGCAGATCGCGCACGTCGAAAGTATTTCCTAGATCTGAATAACCAGCCAGAGTCGCCATGGACGTGTATGGCGGCGTAAGGATTGCAGCGTCCGTCGCCTTGCCCAACAGCGCGGTATAACTGTTGGGCGTCGTGTTGGTCGAAATATACGCAACTTTTTCGTTCCCCAGTCTTTTCATCACGGTGATCGCTGCATAATGCGCCAACGACCCGATGCCGCTGACCGCGACGTTCCTTATTTTTGCTGGTACTGTTCCCGGCTGTCCGATAAGGCTGAAGCTTAGCCGGGTTTGAATGAACATGATCGTTCTCAGCGGCAGCCCCTTCATCGCCGCGCGGACCGAGAGGCCGCCAGCGGCGGAATAGTCGACCTCTCCGGCTTGTAGCGCGGTGACACCGATCGGCGGCCGCATGACGATGAGCTCCAGATCGATCCCTTCCTTCTCGTAGAGTCGGTGTGCTTTGCCGAAATAATAAGGGATAAACGTCAACGATTTGGCGGGCACTGTGAGTCTAACTTTTTCCAACGGTTTCTTGATATCTTGAGAATGCGCAGATAAGGCCAAGCCACCAATCGAGATCGCCAGTGCAACCGCTGTCACTCTTAACGATTTCATCCTCATCAATTATTCTCTCCTAGATTTACGTGCTTTTTCATCTCTCTTCGTGTAATTCGCGATCTGGTGAAAATAGGGTGTTGAGGGGCACGGTCTGTTCAAGCCAAACCGTTTAGTGGCGTCGTTCCAGCATGGAGCTGGAACCCAGGCCGACATGGATGTCTCCGGAGCATCCTGCGAACCTGGATGCCGGCAATCCATGCCGGCATGACGGTCATCTGTATTCCATCCTCTGCGGCCATGCGTAAGATCATAAATCACTTCGCGATGGCATCTTTTCGTTTGTAGCCCGCCGTGCCCGTTGTTTGCGGGGTTGTCTTAGTTTCTCTTTCCCGCCAAGCTCGGCCCGAATTTCTTGATTACGTTCTCTTTTAGCGCCGCGCTGGCACCCGAGACCGCGGGAAACTCGCTCATCCATTCATAAGGACGGCATGCGTCGATGATGCCGCGGGATTGAAAACCGCGCTCGCTCGGGGGAATGATCGGATCGATGGGGTTGCTCCAGCAGCGCCGCAGGATCTCGATGTCCTTCACCGGATCGGTTCTCGTGCAGAGCGCCCACAGCAGCTCGTTACTGTCCCAGATATCGATGTCTTCGTCTACCACCACGATATAACGGGTCAAAAGCGCCGCCGCGCGACACTGCGAGGCGATCAACGCTGCTTGTCTCGCGTGGCCGGGATAACGTTGCTTGATCGCCACGACGACGAGCAGGCGTGTCTGATAGTAAGCGACTCCCCTCACGTCTGGGACACCGGCCCTGTCCAAGTAATCCCATATGTAGGCCGCGCGGATGAGATTATTTTCCGCTCCCGGCGCGGGGCGATAGGGCGGCGCGCCAGTGATAATCGGATCGTTCCGATACATAAGACGCTTCACTTTCAGTACTGGCTCGGAACGAAGACCGCCGGCGTAGTAGCCCGTAAACTCGCCGAAAGGTCCTTCGGGAATTTTGGTTCCGGGTAGCACCTCGCCTTCCACTGCCACTTCGGAGTACGCCGGGATCGGTAACTTTGTGTGTTCACCTAGGATGACTTCGTAGGGTTCACCGCGAATCCCGCCTGCATAGTCGTATTCCGACTCTCCGGGCGGGACATCCATCTGGCCAAAGTACCAAAGCAAAGGATCAGGACCGAAGCTGATGGCTACCGGAAAGGGCTGTCGTTGGTCGAAGTATTTCTGCCGGTGAATGTTGCCGTGGTGTCCCGGCGACATGTAGAGCGCCAACGTGTCGCGATCGTGCACCATCACGCGGTAACAACCCAAGTTAACCCAGCCTTCTTCCGGATCGCGGCTGATGGTGACATCAAGAGTGCCGATATATCTCCCGCCATCTCCTTCGTGCCAGAAAGGAACCGGCAGTGATAAGAGATCGATCTCATTCCCTTCGAAAACATTTTCCATCACCGGGCCCGACGGGACGACGCGCGGTGGCAAAAAAAACGGATGGTTCAGCCGTTTTTTCCAGGCGTCGATGAACTGGTCGCGCGTGTATTCAAGCGGCAGGTGATTTGTCAAACACTGTCGCCTGAGGGTCGGATTGTGAATGCCCGTCAAAACGCGTCGGCCGGCAGGGTAGTCCTTGATCTTGTCAAAAAGCACAGCGGGAGACGATTCTGAGCGTGCCGCAACTTCAGCGACAGCACCGATTTCCTGGTTCCAGTCGGCGCCTTCCACCACCCTGAGTTCGCCAAATGATTCGACTCCATCAAGCCAGCCGCGCAAGTCGCGGTAAAGCATTCTTGCCTCCTGCAATAGGTCGGGGCGATCTTAGAACGGAGCGGTCACCTATACAACCGTCGGTTCGCACTTCCTGATGGCTGGGGGTTATTATATAGTCCTCTGATCCAACCAGCGTGATCGAATAGGATCGATAGAAGGAGGACGACTTTATGGCGCTTCGTCATCTTTTTCGGGTGAGTCAGGTAGTGGCGGCAGCATTGCTCTTGTCCTGCACAACATCTACCCCAACCGGTGTTGCCAACCGTCAATACGCGGCGGGTACGGGTCCCTCTGACAAACTTCAATTGCCCGCTCCGTTCGCCACGCCTTCAGCGCGTAACAACTCCAAAGTGATAGGCTGGCCCAAAGGCAAAATGCCGACAGCGGCTCCCGGCTTCGAGGTAAGCCTCTTTGCTGAGAATCTCGACAATCCGCGTCAGGCGTACGTCCTGCCAAACGGTGACATCCTGGTGGTCGAAGCGACTCGTGAATGGCCCGGACGGGCTGACCGGCCGGAAAAATCTGGGAATCAAATCACCTTGTTCAGAGACACCAATAATGACGGGAAGCCGGATGTTCGTGAAGTTTTCTTAACCGGCCTTAATATGCCCCACGGCATGCTGCTCGTAGGTAACTGGTTCTACGTGGGAAACACGGATGGAGTGGTACGATTCCCTTACCGCACCGGCCAAACCAAGATCGAGGGCAAGGGAGAGAAAATTCTCGACCTGCCTCCCGGCGGCCATTACACCCGCAACCTTATCGCCGATCGCGCCGGTCGCAAAATCTACATTGCAGTGGGCTCAGCGTCCAACGTCGATGAGGAGAATGGTTGGGAAAAGGATCAGCGACGCGCCGGGATTCTGGAGATCAATCCCGATGGTAGAGGCATGCGAATTTTCGCCATGGGACTGCGCAATCCGGTTGGAATGGACTGGGAACCGCAAACCAACGTCTTATGGACAGTCGTCAATGAGCGCGATCTCTTGGGCGACGATCTAGTGCCGGATTATCTGACGAGTGTCAAGGAAGGCGCATTCTACGGCTGGCCTTTCTCTTATTTTGGGCAGAATGAAGATCCCCGGAAAAAAGGCCAACGGCCCGATCTCGTAGCCAAAGCGATCAAACCCGACTACGCTGTCGGCTCCCATGTGGCTGCTTTGGGGCTCGCTTTCTATCGCGGCAAAGCTTTTCCGCAGCGTTACCAAGGCGGCGCTTTCATCGGCATGCATGGTTCGTGGAACCGCTCCAAAATGGTGGGTTACAACGTTGCCTTTATCCCCTTCGAAAACGGCAAGCCTGCCGGACCTATGGAGGATATCCTCACCGGGTTTATTGCCGACGAGAATAAATTCGAAGCCTATGGGCGTCCTGTAGGCGTGACGGAATTGCCGGACGGATCTTTGCTTGTAGCAGACGACAGTGGCGGAAAAATGTGGCGAGTGACTTGGAAGGGCGGCAATAGGGAAACTCAAATGCAGGAAACTCAACTGCAACAACGGGAAATGTGATGCAAGCTCTGCTAGTCCTATCTGAAGTCCGGCGTCGAAAACAAACGGTACACAGGTTTTTATTTTGTCATTCCTGTGAAAAACGAGAATCCAGATTGTTGTAGGCCGGGGAGT
>Ga0209799_1000070_pt1 | contig 18722 bp, 16 predicted proteins | sample PanSoiPlo36MoBio_FD_188324 | JGI IMG/M metagenome (GOLD analysis project Ga0209799, IMG submission 188324) | Tropical forest soil microbial communities from Panama analyzed to predict greenhouse gas emissions - Panama Soil Plot 36 MoBio (SPAdes)... | ecosystem: Environmental > Terrestrial > Soil...
TTCCTAACCTCTAAACTCCAATTCTCTCAGCGGCACGACAATGCTATGACCTGCCAACTTTCTAATCATTGTCTCATCCGCAGTGATCAGCGGGTATCCCACTTGCTCGGCGTGCGCCACATAGAGAGCATCGTAAATCGTAGTCTTGTAGGCCCAGGCGATGGCGTTGGCTTTGCGCAATACATCATACTCCGGTGGCTTTACTTCGAGGTGCAAATCTCGAACTGCTTCGAGGGCCATTTCACCGTCTTCCTCTTTTGCTTTCGGAGCGAACCGGACGGCGTTCAGAACTTCCAGTAGAGCGAGCTGAGGTATGTAAATAATTGATCGGCCTGAAATATGAAGTTCCCTCAAAGCTAGAGCCCGGTCGCGGTCTGCTTCTTGTTGATAGAGAAACCATTTCACTAGGACCGATGCATCAATTACATATCCGGCATGGTGCGCAGAGATCACGCGTCGTCCTTGACATTGCTGTCCCGAAATCTCCGGATGATCGCCTGAGCATCCCAAGCTCCCAATTTTTTGGCTAAGGCATCCATCTTCCGGGAGGCTTCCTGCATCTTTTTGCGCTTCTCCTGTTCTTCGCGCTGTCTTTTTTTCCCACGCAGGTATTCTTCCAATGCACTCTGAATGAGGGAGCTGCGATTTGTTTTTTCCGCTTCGGCTTCGCGGTTGATTTCATCAAGCAATTCATCCTTCAAAAAAACATTGACGCGAGCCATGACTCACCTCTAGTGGTACTACCTAAGCATACATTAGATGTGTGATCAAGTATGTGACTCATAGGTGACTAGAACACTCAACAATTCTAGTGACTTAGGGTGTGGGTAACCGCGGTGAAATTTGAGAAGGAACCAAATTCCTATGCTCCCAGCGCTTTGCGGAGCTGAACAAAGGATTGGAATTGGCCCTGGGTGATCGAGACCTGATTGTCCTGCGCCTGATAGAGAGCCCGTTGAGTCTCCAACAGATTTAGATAGTCTACCGCGCCGGCGTCGAAGCGTGCTTTGGCGATATCGTAAGCGTTCTGCGATTCTATTACCGATTGATGTGACAACACCGCCTGGTCGTTGTTGCTTTTGAGCGCGGCGAGCGCATCTTCCACTTCCTGAAATGCGGTTAGCACCGTCTTCTGATACAGCGCCGCTAGTTCCTTCTGTCTCGCCGTGACGTCTTCCAGATTCCCGGTAAGCCTGCCGCCGGTAAAGATCGGCGCCAAGATATTCGCCGCAAGGGAGGTCCCCGCGGCTGCCGGGCCGCCAAATCCCGCCGCGATGCTCGTGTCGGCGCCCAATGTGAGCGAGGGAAAAAAGGCCGCCCGGGCCACCCCGATGTCTGCATTAGCGGCGCGTAGGCTCGCTTCGGCGCTTTCAATGTCGGGCCGGGCCGTCAGCAGAGAGGCAGGCGGCGCCAGGTTGACTTCTGGAATTATCAATGAAGAGAAATCCGTTCGCGGTGATTGGATATTTTGCGGCGCCTGCCCGAGCAAGATAGCGAGGGCGTTCAGATTCGTGCTCCGCTGTTCCGTTAGCAATGTCAACGCCGCCCGGATGTTGTTGACCGCCACTCGCTGCTGTGACACTTCGAGTCCCGAGATGCTGCCCTCGCGGAAGCGCGCCTCGGTTATGCGCAGCACTTCCTCGGCATTTTTTAGATTGTTTTCGGCGATGCGAATGCGCTCGCTCAGGCTGAGAACCTGCGTATAGAAGGTAATAGTATCGGCGACAATAATAAGCTGCAAAGCAGCCCGATCGTACTGGGTCGCGTTAGCGCGGTAGTTCGCCGCGACCAACTGATTTCGGTTTTTACCCCACAAGTCAACTTCATAACTGATACTTCCGAGGCCGCGCGCGGCGGTCGTATTCTTTATATCCTGATAATTACGCGCTGTGCCGACGCTCGCGTCGATGGATGGATAAAGAGGCGATCCGGCGACTTTCGCCTGCGCGCGAGCCTGTTCGATGCGATGCAAGGCGGCTTCAAGATCGAGATTCTGAGCCAGCGCCGTCTCCACGACCCGATTAAGCTCATCACTCCCGAGTTCCCTCCAATACGTTTTTGTCTCTTCCTGCGAGCTGATGCCGGCCGTGCCCATGCTGCTGCTCCAGCCCTGGGGTATTACCATTTGCGGCCGCTGAAATTCCGGCGCCAAACTGCAGCCCGACAATGCCAACGCCATGATGCCGTTTACGAGATACTTACGCATGACCACCTCATTCCGAAGCCAAAGCCACCACTGGATCCAACTGCGCCGCCTTGCGTGCCGGGAGGTAGCCGAAGATCAGTCCGGTCGCAGACGCGCACATAAAAGCCAGCACCGCCGGCGTTACTGAGAAAATGACGGTCATCCCGCTATAGCGAAGCGCCATACCGGCAATCAGTCCGACGAGGATACCAAGCACTCCGCCGGCTGCGCAGACCACCGCCGCCTCGATATTGAACTGCAGCAGGATGTCGCGCATGCGCGCTCCCGTGGCCATCCGGATACCGATCTCGCGCGTGCGCTCCACCACGCTCACTAGCATGATGTTCATGACGCCGATGCCGCCCACCAGGAGTGAAATCGCCGCCACGGTACCCAGGAGCAACGTAAAAGTATCCTGGGTTTCCATGGCGGCCTGAAGAATCGAGGCCATGTTGCGGGCGCTGAAATCCTCGGTCCGATGGCGCGCTTTGAGCAAAGCCTCCACTCTTTCCTGGGTTGCTTCGATGTCCGAAGCATCGATCACCTTGACGGTGATGCTACTCAGATAGCTCTTGCCGAATAGTCGAATGAGTCCAGTGTTGATCGGCACGAAGATCACGTCGTCCTGGTCGCTGCCGTTGGGCGACGCGCCCTTTTCGGTCATGACACCGATCACGAGAAACGGCACGTTGCGGAGGAGAACATATTTGCCCACGGGGCTGCCGCCATCCGGAAAAAGCATTCGCGTAACGGTGCGGCCGAGCACGACCACAGGAGCGTAAGACTTGAGGTCATCGCCGTGGAAAAACTGTCCCTCGGCCACTTTCCAATCGCGAGCCGATGGAAAATCCTCACCGGTTCCCTGCACCGATGTTTGATAGTCGATGTTGCCATAGCGAACGGTCATGCGGCTGCTCCGCTCGGGCAATGCGGTCTCGATATTGGGCAACGCCTTGATCGCCGCGGCATCCTCGGGTATCAACGTGACGATATCGCCCGTATTGCGAATACCGGCGGCTCCCGGTCGTATCAGCATCAGATTGGTCCCGAAGGCACTGATTCGATCCAACACCTTTTGCCTGCTTCCCTCGCCTACCGCCAGCATGGCGACCACGGCGGCAACACCAATAATAATACCTAGCAAGGTAAGCACCGTGCGGAAAAGATTGACGTGCAATGACCGCCAAGCGGTTATCAACGCCTCCCGCAGGCTACCCGCACAGCTGACGCCCCTCACATAGTCCTTGTTCCCATCGACTATCGTTCCGGCTGCAAACTTCTCACCGACACCGCTATCGTCCAAGATCCGGCCATCCTGGATGCGTACGATGCGGCTTGCGTGCCGCGCTACGTTTTCGGCGTGAGTAATAAGGATGATGGTTCGGCCCTCGGCGTGCAGTTCTTTGAGGAGCGTCAGGACCTCTTCGCCGCTTCTGCTGTCGAGAGCGCCAGTGGGTTCGTCGGCGAGAATCACCGGCGGGTTGTTGACCAACGCGCGCGCAATCGCCACCCGCTGTTGCTGGCCGCCGGAAAGTTCGGCGGGCCGATGGTCGGTGCGGTCGCCCAGGCCAAGCCGGTGCAATAGACCGCCAGCCCGCTCCACCCGTTTCTGTTTTGACAATCCGGCATATACCGATGGAATCTCGACATTCTCTCCCGCCGTTGCCGTAGCCAAAAGATTGTAACGCTGAAAGACGAAGCCGAAAGTTTCGCGCCTAAGCGCCGCCAGTTCGTCCGGAGAAAGGTGGGCTGCCTCCTTGTCCAACACCAAGTAGCTGCCGGAAGTCGGACGATCGAGACAACCAATGATATTCATCAAGGTCGACTTGCCGGAGCCGGACTGTCCCATGATGGCGACGAATTCGCCCCGATGAATTGTCAACGACACGCCGTCCAGCGCGCGCACCGTTGTATCGCCGTTGGCGTAGTGCTTATGAACGTCGCTTAGTTCGAGAATCGGGGTCTTCATAACTGCGGCCCTCGGTTGAAGCGTGGAGCATTGGTACGCGCCGTGTTGGCTTGGGCCGCCCCAGACTCTGCCGGACGATTGACCAAGATTCGATCGCCGGCCTTTAGCCCGCCCTTTACTTCGGCCTGGGTGCGCGTCTGCAGGCCAACGTGAATGACCCGCTGCTCGCGGCCGGTTTCGGTCATGACAGCGACGCGATAAGCTTTACCCAATTCGCTATCTTCTTTCGGCACCGGACGAGTGAGAGCCTCGGCCGGAATAATCGTGGCGTTTTCCGCTTTGCCGAAAATGAAAAACACCTGCGTGGTCATTCCAGTCATAAGTTGGCGGCCTTCGTTTTTCACATCGATCAAGACATCGTAGAGCACCACGTCGTTAACGATCTGCGGCGAAGGCAAAATCTGACGCACTTTGCCTTGCCACCGGCGCTCCGTGTTACCTAGGGTTGTGAAATAGACCGCCATACCCTCTTTGAGACGGCTGACGTCGGCTTCGGCCACGTTCGCGCGTACGGTCATGATGTCCAGATTGGCGACTTGAAGGACGGTCGGTGTGGTTTGATTGGCGTTCAGAGTCTGTCCCTCTCGGGCAGGCATCGTCGTAACCGTGCCGGCCATCGGAGCGTAGATTTTGGTAAACCCGAGATTCGTGCGGTTGCCGCGGAGATTAGATTCGGTCTCTTGAATCTGCGCCGCGATGGACTCGACCTGGGCTTTGGCCACGGCTGCCTGTGATTCGCTTTCTTGCAATGCCTGTTGACTGACCGCATTGATGGCGATCAGGTTCTGGTTGCGCTTCAGATTCTGTTCGGCCAAGGTCAGTTCTGCTTTCTGTTGATTGAGCTGCGCTTTGAGGCTGTTGATGCGCGCTTCGTTGGCCTCTACCTGGGCCTGGTAGACACGCGGGTCGATCTCGGCAAGCAATTCACCTTTTGTCACTGTATCGCCGATATCGACGTGGATCTTCTTAACCTGTCCCGATACCTGAGTGCCGACATCGACGTATTGCTTCGCCTCCAGCTTGCCCTGAGCGGTGACGACTTCCTCAATCGTTCCGCGGGTCACAGTGATCGGCCGAAAGGAATCTCCCTGGGGTTTTTGCGCTGCGGCGTACCAAAAACAACCTCCGGCGACCAGACTCGCCACGACCAAGAAAGCGATTAACTTATTCCGTCGTGTTTTTGGCAGACTGACGTGCCATTTCATATGGTTTACCTTTCCCCTTAGCCCTTACGCTTTAATACGAATGGTGGGACGAAAGTCTCCGCACCCTTGAAATCAAACAAAAAAAGCGCCGGTATGACCGGCGCTCAAGACTAAATGGCGACTTTGAGCAGCACCGCATGGCTCACCCGGGAGGTGGCGGTGGGCGACGGAGGATTTTGGCAAACAAGCGGCGTTCTTCCGGAGAGAGTTCTTTGGCGATTTCTTTGACGGTCTGCCCCATCTTTTTGAACATTTGTAACTGCAGGTCATCGATTTGGCTGACATGGCGATCATAGGCGGCTTCGTCGAAAGGATCGGCGCTTAATATTCGGAGCGTCTCCTCCCGTGCCACGCGTATTTGATCCATTTGCGGATCCCCGGCCGCCCGCATCAGCTTAAATTTTTCCCTGAACCGCGTCTGCGTGGGTTCGGGCAGATCCTTGAGCGCCTGCTCTAACCGCTGTTGCCGGCCGAAACCGACCTCACGAGGCAACCGACCGATCACCACTCCAAGTAGCAACACGTTCAAGACCAGGGAAGCAAGAAACACCAATCTTACCGTCTTGCTCATAAAGGAACCTCATCGGCATACAAGAAGCTTTGAACACTGGTGGAATCGTCATCCTTCGAAGCGCTCCTGTCCGGCGTGCTGAGGCCAACAACGATTCCCAAAACCAGCGCGCTTGCAACTACGTAAGCAGGTTTAGGCAGATGGAACTCGGCGAACAACTGCCTCAGCCACTGTCGGAAAGGAAGAATCTGATTTTGCGGCAGGCTTTGCGCTTTTAGGATAATGCGCTGCGCCAGATCTCGATTGGCAGGTTCCACCCTCCGAGTGCGGAGCATCACATCAAGCTTCTCATCTTGTTTTTCGCTCATAAAAAGACCTCACAAATATGCCTTCATGCGTTCTTTTAGTGTGGTCTTTGCGCGCATGATCAGCGACTGTAGCGCCTTGAGATTTACCCCCATCGCCTCCGCCGCCTCCTGATTGCTCAAGCCTTCATCAAAGCAAAGATTCAAAGCCGTGCGTTGCCGCTCAGGCAAAGCGGCAATCTCCTTTTCCAAGATTCTCTGTTCCTGGATTCGGATCATAGCTTCATCCGCCGACTCCCGTTCGTCCGCCAACGGCATGTCTTCGTCTAGCGGTATGGGCCGTTTCTTCTTTTGCCAATCGAGGCATAGATTCACCACGATGCGATAAAACCAGGTGGTAAACTTGCTGTTCCGCTCCGGCTGCCAGGTAGCCGGATTTTCCCACAGTCTAAGAAAAGCATCCTGGACAAGGTCTTCAGCCGTTTCGCGATTTTGCACATAGCGGTAAGCAAGCCGGTAAAAGCGCGTGGTATGTCGCTCAACAAGCTCGGCGAACGCCGGGTGGCTACCGCCCTGAATGAGGGCCAATAGCTCTTGATCGCTTTTCTCAGGCCAGCCGGCCGCCATACTGCTGTATCTTCATCGTGGGTTCTCTTAATCATACAATGATACCGTTTCCGAGCAAAAATTCCGACGTTATTCAGGTACCTTGGCCGACATTGCCTCTATGGCTTACACCCGTTGGTACGAATCAGAAGGGAAAAGTCTTCGGTGGTGCATTTCGCCCGCCCGAGCCTCAAAAGATTGACTCGCGGCGTGCCTTTTGAAGGGACTAGCAAGCCGAGCGGATCGACCTGTCGGCACGATGATTGGATCTAGCTCAGGCCTGCAGCTGCTTCCTGAAAAAGTCCAATGTCATCGCCCAGGCCTCCTTGGCGGCATCGGGGTGATAGCGTTCCAAATTATTGCCGGTATGAAATCCGTGCTGAGCCCCAGGATAGATTTTATAAGTGTAGGACTTGTTGTATTTCTTCATCGCCTCTTCGGTGCTTGTAATGCCCTGGTTGACGGTGGGATCTTTTTCTCCATAATGTGCAAGCACCGGCGCTTGAATGTCCTTCACCAAATCCAGAGGCTGCGGGCTGCGGCCATAGAAAACCACCGCGCCCTTGAGTCCGCGAACTTGTGTCGTTGCTGCGAATGTCATCTCGCCGCCCCAGCAAAAACCGATGAGCCCAATGCGATCAGCCCTTACATCAGGAAAAGTTCGAAGAAAGATAAAGCCCGAGTCGACATCTTCCGCGACGCCGTACCAGGGGGCGAGATCGCGGATATTGCCTAGCGCTTCGCCTTTGGGATTTACTTTTTTCGTGCCGCCGTGTCGTGACAGGCAATCAACAGCGAGACAAACATAGCCCTGTTTGGCAAGACGACGGGTCACGTCCTGCGTATACTCGTTTAGCCCCTGGTTGGCATGGATGACGACGATCGCGGGAAATTTTCCCAATGCGGCAGGACGAGCCAGATAACCGAAAACAGGCGTTGCCCTCCCGGAATATTCAACATCGTGACAGAGAAGAGCGGGATCGTTGGGATCGACCTCCCCGGCGTAAATGCGGAAATCGACCAGAGCGTCGATCAACGCATAGCTTGCAGCCAGGCTGCCCGTGAATGCAACAGCCTTTAAGATGAATTCGCGTCGCGTGATTTTCCCTTCTTGGTACTGGCCAATCAGCACTCTGATTTCTTCAGCCAAATTTGTTCCTCCTAGGCTCCTACGACTCCGGTGACAAATAGGCCACTCGAACAAACGCGTGCGATTTTCTGTTGGCACATATCGAATGCGCCCGACAGATCTCACGCTCCGCGGTGAAGGGATCTTTAAAACAGGCTTGTTGCAGGCAATGCCAGTATCACACCCGGCGCAGCAGCTCCGGATTGGCCAGCATGGACAAGCCTTCAGCAATTTCCTCGTCGCCGTTCGCCGGGACTTGCCCTTGGGGTGTCAGCTGGTTGATGAGTTCCGGCAGCACGTGGGCCATCGTCGACCCTGCCTGCTCTTCCGGCATGCCAAGCTGGGACGCCAGATCTCTAAGTGTCGACGAGCCAAAGATCTGTTGCAGCTCATTAGCAGAGATATTCATGTTCTGGCCGGTGCCAACCCACGAATCGGCTTGTTGCCCCAGGCCGCCTTGACGGAACCGATTGAGGATGCCCTCCAAGCCGCCATTCTGCTGTAGTAGTAAGAGCGCGGCTTGAAGGAGCAGATTTCCGCTTTGGGCTTGACCACCACTGCCAAGGCCAGCCAAGACAGACCCCAGTGGGTCTTGACGTTGATTGCCACCCAATGCAGAGCCGAGCACATTACCAATCAAAGCATCCAACAGTCCCATGATTAATCTCCTTTCGGATTGAGCATCAAGCCTATAGTCGGAACCCGCGTCCGACTCTAGCAGCAACGCCGTATGAGGACAACCCGTTGGGTTTGCTTCTTTCGCCTGATTGGAGATAAGGTTGGAGTCAATCACCCAACAAGCAGAATCCCAGGGCGACCATAGAGTCTTTGGGGTAAAGGAGAACTTCTATGGATCTCGATCGAGAACAGGAAAGTCAGAACATCGAAGACCGCCGTGGTCGTCGGGTCTCGCGCGGGGTCGCAGGCGGCGGTATCGGTACCCTCATAATCATCCTGCTGGCGCTCTTTTTTGGCTTCGATCCGAGAATGCTGTTGCAGGGCAACGTGCAAGAAGGCAACTACCCGCAGGGTCCGCCGCCACAGTCGCAACAGACCGGCACAAATGACGAGATGCGGGAGTTCGTCGCGCGCGTGCTCGGAAGCACGGAGCGCACCTGGGATGAAATCTTCCAGGCCGGCGGGCAAACCTATCAAAAACCAACTTTGGTACTTTTCTCGGACGCCGTCGAGTCGGCCTGCGGCTATGGCCAAGCGGCGGCAGGTCCTTTCTACTGCGGCGCCGATCAAAAGCTTTACATCGACCTTTCCTTCTACCGTGAACTGCGCGAGCGCTTCCGAGCGCCGGGCGACTTCGCCCAGGCCTACGTGATCGCCCACGAAGTCGGCCATCACGTGCAAAATCTTCTCGGCATCATGAGGAAAGTTCAATCGCTGCAGAGCCGTTCCAGCGAGCGGGAAGCCAATGCTTTGTCGGTCCGGCTTGAATTGCAAGCGGATTGTCTGGCAGGCATCTGGGCGAACCATGCAAATCGCGAGCGTGGCATTCTGGAACAGGGTGATATCGAAGAAGGACTAAACGCCGCGGCCCAGATCGGCGACGACCGGATGCAAAAACGCGCGCAAGGATACGTGGTTCCGGAGGGCTTTACTCACGGCAGCGCCGAGCAGCGAGTCCAGTGGTTCCGGCGCGGGATCCAAAGCGGTGACCTTAAGCAATGCGACACGTTCTCCCGAGGACCGCTGTCGTGAGGATTCTTTGCACGATCGCCAAAAACTTGCTTTGTATTTGAAGCAGCGCTAACAGTGAGCCATGAAATCAAGGAATAGGGGGGAGTGACAATGTCTTTCTACAAAAAAAGCTGTTTGATCATTACCGCAATTTTGCTGGGGTTTAGCCTGTCAGCGTGTGAAAAAAAGGCAGGAGAAGGTCCGGCTGAGAGAGCTGGAAAAGAAGTGGACAAGGCTATGGAAAAAGCTGGTCAGGCGATGGATAAGGCCGCAGACGCCGTGAAGGAAGCAACAAAGGACGCTACCAACAAAGTCGAGGAAGTCGCCAAAGACGCGGCCGGGAAAGTGACCGCCGCAACCAAAGACAAATAGCTCGCCAGTTTTTTCGCGGATCGACGAGTCAAGGATCTTGCCAAGAGCATTTTTGCCTTGGGATGTATCCCTGCGTGTATGGTTGTATGAGACGACGATCGTGCTGCGCGATTCTGCACTTGGATGCCGTTTAGGACAGGTTACATGACGGCGAGAAAAACTACTAACTTCTTTTGCATACCTCCGGGATAGGAGATTAGCAGAGGGAGAAACGTAATGGCAAAATCACAATCCATCATTGGCGCGGGAGTGGGCCGAGTGGAAGGCGTCGAGAAGGTTAGCGGCCAAGCGGTGTACGCTGCCGACGTTCGCTTTCCGGATGCTCTATGGGGAAAAATTTTACGCAGCCCCCACGCTCACGCCCGGATCGTCAATATCGATCCGTCGAAGGCCTGGAAGGTTGCAGGCGTCAAGGCGGTTGTCACCGGCAAGGACGAACCCAACCACTACGTGGGCAAAAGCATACGCGACATCCCCGTCCTTTGCTGGGACAAGGTCCGTTACATCGGCGACAAAGTTGCCGCCGTCGCGGCCGAGACTCTCGAGGCGGCGGAGGAAGCCATCGGTCTTATCGAAGTCGAATACGAAGAGCTACCGGCGGTTTTTGATCCGTTGGATGCAATGAAGCCAGGCGCACCCATATTGCATGATGACGCTTCCGCCTATGACGGCGCACCCAAAGATATCATGGTTAAAGATATCCCCAATGTATGCAACCGCGTGATTTGGAAAAAGGGCGATATCGATCAGGGATTCCGCGAGGCCGATCTGGTTTTGGAACACACTTTCCGTGTTCCACTCCGCCATCAAGGCTATATCGAGCCCCAAGCCTTCCTCGTGAAGATCGATGAGGATGGACAGGTTTTAGCTTGGTCATCGAGCAAGAGCCCTTTTGCTACCCGAACGCAGTTAGCCAAAGCGATCGGTCTTCCTCCTGCCAATGTTCGCGTCCACGCAGTAACCGTTGGCGGAGACTTCGGCGGCAAGGGCGGCCCCGGCGATCTGCCCATCGCCTATTTCCTCGCCAAGCAAGCCGGGCGGCCGGTCCGGATTGTGGCGACTAATTCTGAAGAGCTTACGTTTACCAATCCAGATCACTATTCGGCAATCACGGTACGCACGGGAGTGAAGCGCGACGGTCGTCTCGTAGCCCGGCACCTCCGGGCCATTCATGGCAGCGGCGCCTACGCGGGAATGAAACCCGGACAAGCAAGTATCGGCGGCGCGGGTACAGCCGGGCCCTATCGCATCGACCACGCCTATATGGAAGCTCTACAAGTGTACACCAACACGGTCCCCTGTGGATTCTGGCGCGCGCCGGGCGCGCTTCAAGGGATGTTCGCTGTGGAATCGCACATGGATCTGATCGCTAGGGAGCTGGGTATGGATCCGGCGGAGTTTCGCTTGAAGAACCTGATCGGTGAAGGCGAGGAAAATGCGTTAGGCAGAAAAATGAGCGGGGTCAAAGCCCGTGAAACGCTCGAGGGCGCGCTCGAGGCCGCCGGTTGGAAGAAACCTAAGCCCGCGAACTACGGCCGCGGCGTCGCCATGTATGAACGCGCCACCGGAGCCGGCAAAGGGTGGATCCTCGTGACCGCGGAACTCGATGGAACCTTCACGATTTTCACTGTGAGCGGCGACCAGGGAACCGGGCTCCGGACGATCATGTGTCAGACGGTGGCCTCCGAGATGGAGGTGCCTTACGATCAGGTAAGTTGCCGCAACGGTAACACATCCGAGGTCCCCTATAACGTCGACATAGGCTTCGGCGGGAGCCGTTCGACCAATATCGGTGGGCACGCAGTGATCAAAGCATGCGGCGAGCTGCGGATTAAACTGACCGCGCAGGCCGCGCAGATGCTCCAGTGCGCAGAAGAGAAAATTATCTATAAAGCCGGTCGCTTCTCGAATCGCGACAACCCGCGCAAATCTTTGACCTTGCCCGAAGTTGTCGCCACCGGAAGTGGCCCAGTCACGGCGAGCGTAGAACTGGAGGTCCCGCGCAAAGGCTCCTCGACCTCCTACGTTGCCCAGGTCGCCGAGGTGGAGGTCGACCCCGAGACGGGCCACGTGAAGCTTCACCGCTTTGTCTCGGCTCACGACGTCGCCACCATCATAAATCCCATCGCTCACCAAGGTCAGATCGACGGCGCTGCCATGATGGCTATCGGCTCTAGCCTTATGGAAGAGTTGATCGGCGATAACGGCAAGATCACCACGACGAATCTCGGCGAATACAAGATTCCCAACATCGCGGACATCCCAAAATTCAAGACGGTCTTGGTTCAGTCCAAAGATGGTCCAGGGCCCTACGAGGCAAAAGGTATCGGCGAGCATGCCAACGTCAGTCCGCCGGCCGCGATTGCCAACGCCGTGCACGACGCCTGCGGCGTGCGGCTATTTGATATTCCGATCACAGCGGAGAAAGTATTCAATGCGATTCGAAACAAGCATTAGGTGCGGCAATCAGGAAACTTCAAAAGAACAATTGCACTTCCTCAAATCGAATGAAAGGAAAAGTAAAAAATGATTGATGTCTACTACTGGACCACGCCCAACGGACATAAGATCACGATATTTTTGGAAGAGACCGGTCTTCCCTATTCCATCAAGCCGGTCAACATCGGTAAAGGAGATCAGTTTAGGCCGGAGTTTCTGGCGATTTCCCCCAACAACCGCATTCCGGCCATCGTGGACAACGATCCGGCCGGCGGGGGCAAGCCGATTAGCATCTTTGAGTCCGGCGCCATTCTTCAGTATCTCGCCGAGAAGACTGGCAAGTTTCTGGCCGCCGATCTACGCGGCCGCACGGAAGTTATGCAGTGGCTTTTTTGGCAAATGGGCAATCTCGGGCCGATGCTTGGGCAAAATCATCACTTCAGAAACTATGCCGATGAGAAGCTTACCTATGCGATCAATCGCTATGTCAAGGAAACTGAGCGCCTCTACGGAGTTCTCGACGAACGGCTTGCCGATCGAGAGTTCGCAGCGGGCGAATATTCGATCGCCGATATGGCCTGCTATCCGTGGATCGCCCTTCATGAGCGCCAGGGCCAAAACCTCAATGACTTTCCGAACCTCCAGCGCTGGTTCGAAACAATCCAGCGACGCGAAGCGGTGCAACGCGCCTACGCGTTAGCAAAAACTATTAACCCGGCGCCGCCTGGGATGACTCAAGAAGCAAAGGCCATTCTATTTGGGCAGGGGCGACACGCCAAAAGATAAAACGGAAAACAGTCGCAAGCTTTTTGGTGGCTCATGATCGGAGGCACAAGGATGAATGCGGAGGGCCTTTTAAGCGTCTATTATTCGTGCGTCACGAACACGAGCTGCAAACAAGGCTAACAAAATCGCGTCTCTCGCCTGCCCGGTCTTTCAAAAATGTGGGCATGGTAAAGTTGTTTGGCGCAAATCTCTTGGCGTCCGAAAACACAGCGGAGGCGAGAAGAGTTAATGTCTTGGTCCTTCAGGATTCAACTCTCCGGTTGATTTTCCCTCCCTTGAGTGAAAGTGTTTCCCGCCGTTTTTTCGTCTATTTGTGACTCGCTCGCGAGCTTGGATCGTCGCACCAATGGTGAATCCATATGCAAACATATGCAAAAACTCCGACTAATGATGTAGGCAAAATCATCCAGTAATCACGTTATATTTTTATGACAAACTTGGAAGTTTCGGTAAACTCAATGAAAACTGTTTCCATTCTGACCTGGCATCATTGTTGCGCTCACCACCTGGGTTATTCACGTCGTGTATTCTTTCCCATTCAAATATGGGCATTCATTAGTATTCTGGAAAAGGGGTAGATTATCGTGAGTGTCCCAATGCGACTGCCCCCTGAGCCTCGGCTCGCGCCAATTACGAGCGGTGAGAAGGTCAGGGCCTTGGGGAGATTTTTCTGCCTTAACTCGGAGAAATTTTTTTTAAAGGGTGTGACATACGGGCCGTTCGCGCTTTCGCGCAAAGGCCTTCCATTTCCTGAAGTTCCTACGGTCGAGCTTGACTTTGCCTTGATGTCGGAGCTGGGTATCAACAGCTTTCGGACCTTTACTCCGGCACCGAAGTGGCTTCTCGATAAGGCGGCTGCTTATGGTCTCAGAGTGATCACAGGAATTCCTTGGGCGCAGCATATCTCGTTTCTTGATTCCTCCGGTACTCGAGCAGAAATTCGCAACACCATCGTCGACAATGTCCGCGCAAGCAGAGGCCATCCTGCCGCGTTGGCGCATCTGGTGGGCAATGAGATTCCTCCAGAAATTGTGCGCTGGTATGGTGCCAAGCGCATTCGCGATTTCCTTCGTGAGTTGGTTGATGCAGCCAAAACGGCAGACCCTGATGTGCTGGTCAGCTACGCCAATTTTCCTTCGACGGAATATCTCGAGATCGACTTTACTGATTTTCTTGCCTTTAATGTCTATCTTCATCGCGAAGAGGATTTTCGTCGCTATCTGTTCCATCTCCTCAACTTGGCCGGCGACCGGCCGCTGGTTTTAACCGAGATCGGGATGGATTCCATTCGAGAGGGAGTTCAATCTCAGGCCAAATTCCTCTCTCAGCAACTCTCGGCTAGCTTCGAAATGGGCGCCGCGGGGACCGTGATTTTTTCCTGGACCGACGAATGGCACGCCTTCTCCGGCGCGGAAGGATTTCAAGTTGACGACTGGGCCTTCGGTTTGGTGGAACGAAACCGGCAGAAGAAACCTGCTTTCTGGGCAGTGAAAAATTTTTACGATGGTTGTCTGCCTCCTGTTTTACCGAGCTATCCCAAAGTTTCGGTGGTCGTGTGCGCTTACAACGGCGAGCGAACCATGGACCACTGTCTCGCTTCGTTGGAAACTCTCAACTATCCCAACTACGAAGTCATTGTCGTCAATGACGGCTCGACGGACAGGACTCGGGAGATTGCCGAACGGTACGCCTATATTCGGCTGATCAATCAGGAGAATCAGGGGCTAAGCGCAGCGCGCAACGTCGGACTCGAAGCGGCGACCGGCGAGATTATTGCGTACACCGATTGCGACTGCATGGCCGATCCGGAATGGCTAACGCATTTGGTAGCGCGCTTCTTATCATCGGACTTTGGCGCGGTGGGGGGGCCGAATCTCCCTCCGCCCGACAGTTCTCTAGTTGCCAACTGCGTGGCGGTCTCACCGGGCGCGCCGACTCACGTATTGCTGGACGATGAAGTCGCTGAGCACATACCCGGCTGCAACATGGCTTTTCGACGGGAAGCGCTAGAGGCGATCAATGGGTTCGATCCCGTGTTCCGCGCCGCCGGCGACGATGTGGATCTCTGTTGGCGACTGCAAAACAAAGGTTATACGATCGGTTTCAGTGCAGCTGCGGTGGTTTGGCATTTTCGCCGCAACACCGTACGAGATTATATCAAGCAGCAAAAGGGATACGGCAAGGCGGAAGCTCTTTTGTTCTTTAAGCACCCGTCTCGCTTCAACGTCCTCGGTCAATCGCGTTGGTTCGGAAGAATCTACGGTGACCTCTCTTCTTTTCTAGCGAGTCGGCAGCCGCGGATTTACACCGGGGTTTTTGGTCGGGGCCTTTTTCAGACGCTTTATCAGCCCCGTCCTTCAATCATCTCGTGCCTGCCGCTTACTTTGGAGTGGAACTCGGTTTCCATATTGCTTCTGTCTTGCGCGCTGGTGTTCGGCGGTGTTTTCTGGGTCGGGTTACTGCCTTTCTTTCTCACACTCAGCTGCTGTCTGGCAAGCGCACTAAAGGCTCGCGTAGCCTCGCCATTTCGTGGATTGCGGGCGACTCTTCTGGTAAGTTTTTTAATTTACGTGGGACCCCTTTTCCGTACACTCGAGCGCTATCGTTGGCGTATCCGCAGGCATCGAGAGGTGAAACCGGTCGAGTATGACGGGTTCAGGCAAGTGCCGCGGATCTTATGGCGCGAGCGTGCCTTTTATCTCTCCTACTGGAACGAACAAGGGCGGGAGAAGGAGAGTTTGCTTTATTCGGTTATGGATTTTTTGCTGCCGCGCAAATATCTCATTGCTGTGGACCAGGGATGGAGTCGCTGGGACCTGGAAATTTGCCAAGGCCCGTGGGCCAAAGCGCAGATCCGAGCGGCTACGGAAAATCATGGCAGCGGAAAGCGTCTGTTGAGAGTGCGGTGCGCGCTGCGGATGTCAAGGGTTTCTTTTACCTGTCTTTGTTTTTATGCAGTTTCGCTGGCTGTCGCAATTTGCCTATCGATGCCGCAGATCGCGGTAGCGGCGTTAATCACGGGTTTGATTCATGGGGGCGCGATTTTATACCAAAAATTCCGTCTCGGGCGCGTGCTCTATCATGTCCTGGAATCTCTAGCGCATAAACTTGATTTCGTGCCGACACAAGAGCCGTCGGAAGAAGCGCTATGAGAACATCCTGCCGATGAGACGCACGGTTCGTTCCTACCTACGCCCGTACCTTCCGGCATTTGTCTTCGCCCTGGCACAGGTTATTTTCATCAGCGCGCTCGAACTGCTCAAGCCGTGGCCGCTGAAGGTCGTCATCGACCATGTCTTGACCGGAACAACGGTACCCTGGGAGTTCGCTCAGACCTTGTCCTCACAAAACCTTCTCTTGCTCGCTTGCGTGGGTCTCGTCGTTGTCTATCTTCTCCTCGGGGGACTGCGTATCGTCAATGACTATACGACGATTAGAATCGGGCAGAAGATGGTCAACGACCTGCGACGGGATCTTTACGCACATATCCAGCGCCTTTCGCTTTCTTTTCATCACCGCCGCCAGGTGGGCGATTTGCTCTACCGATTGACATCGGACACCTACGCCATCCAGACGATCACCATGAACGGCCTTTTCCCTGTCTTGTGCTCATTAACGCTCTTTGCCGGGATGCTCTTAGTGATGATCCGCCTGGATCCGCTCCTGACCTTTCTTGCTCTCATCGTGTGTCCGATTTTAGCGGTCCTCGTTACTATCTCTCCTCTGCGTGGCTGGCTCATCGCTTCCGCCACCCACATGCACCAGCAGAAGAGCAGTGTTTTTTCCATCGTGCAATGGGCTATTCCAGCTATCCGCGTGATTCAGGCTTTCACGAAGGAAGAAGAGGAACATCGTCGGTTTATGGCCCAAAGTCAAAAAAGCTTGAAGGCTGACCTTAACTTTTACCTGCTGCAGGGCTTCTATTCAGGGGCGGTCAGTGTCGTAATCGCAATCGGGACCGCCGCTGTCATTTGGATAGGAGCGCGCCACGTCCTGGCCGGTAGTCTGACCATCGGTGGACTCATTGTCTTTACCTCTTATCTGACGTCGCTGTATGGAGCCATCGACTCCATTAGCCAGGCATACGGCTCTATTGAGGGAGCCAAAGTAAGTCTGCAAAGAGTATTCGAGATCCTGGAGGAAGAAAGTGATCTCAAGGAGGGTTCCAGAGTCTTTCCCGCCAGCGGAGCCAAAGGAGAAGTCGCCTGGAGCAGCGTCTCTTTCCAATATACCCCTGGGCAGCCTGTCCTGAGACACGTCGACCTTCATGTCCGCCCGGGCCAAAAAGTGGCGATCGTTGGCCGAACCGGAGCCGGCAAATCGACGTTATTGAGCCTGCTGGCGCGTTTTTATGACCCCAAAAGCGGCCAGGTAACCATCGATGGTATCGATATACGCGAGTTTCAGATCAAATCGTTGCGCCGGCAGATTGCCATGGTGCTTCAGCCCCCGCTGGTGTTTCCGCTCACGATCCGCGAGAACTTGACTTATGGCCGGCCCGAAGCTACCGAGGAAGAAATTGTCAATGCCGCCCGCCTGGCCCGCATCCACGATTCAATTGTAAGTTTCCCGAAAGGTTACGATACGGTCGTCGGTGAGCAAGGGGCGACACTGTCGGAAGGCGAAAAACAGCGTCTCACGATAGCCCGTGCGATTCTCTTCAATGCTCCCATTCTGATTTTGGATGAGCCCACTTCTTCCGTTGACGCCGAAACCGAGGCTCTAATCATGGAAGGCCTCCAGGAGCTAACTGCCGGTCGCACCACGTTCATCATTGCTCACCGTCTCTCCACAGTCCGCCAGGCCGATTTGATCGTCGTCGTGCGCGGAGGAAAAATCGTCGAGCAAGGAACATTCGATGAGCTCATGCGGCAGCGAGGCGATTTTGCCAAGCTTTATCGCACCCAGTTCAGCGCTCAGGAAGAAAAAACACGCGCCCTGGTATGATCTTGTCTCTTGCTGCCGACTATGGCAGGAACGAGCAGGCGTACAAAAGGACCGCCCCGCAAAATGAATCGTAAGCTGAGACTCGTTGTTCTGGGAATGATGGGCAGGTGCCCTTTCGGCGGCCAGAGCTGGCTCTATCTGAACTGGCTCCGCGGGCTTTATAAGCTGGGCCATGAGGTCTGGTACGTCGAGGATGACACGGTCTGGCCATACGATCCGGAGCGTAACAGCGTCACAGACGACTGTTCGTATGCTGTCCGCCATATCGCGGGGTGCATGAAGCGGGCCGGCATGCCGGATACTTGGGCGTTTCGTCCGGCGTATCGGACAGGAGAATGCCACGGCATTAGCGGCTCCGAGCTAAACGATCTATACCGGTCGTGCGATGCGCTGCTGAACGTGGTGGGGGCCACGGATTTGCGAGAGGAGCATCTGTCCGCCCGCTTTCGGGTCTATGTGGAGTGCGATCCGGTCATTGCCGAGTTACAGCTCGCCAAGAACGATGCTCACACGGTCGTCGCGCTCGCGAACCATCACGAGATCGTCACCTATGGCGAAAATTTTGGCTCGCCCGACTGC
>Ga0209799_1000071_pt1 | contig 18525 bp, 19 predicted proteins | sample PanSoiPlo36MoBio_FD_188324 | JGI IMG/M metagenome (GOLD analysis project Ga0209799, IMG submission 188324) | Tropical forest soil microbial communities from Panama analyzed to predict greenhouse gas emissions - Panama Soil Plot 36 MoBio (SPAdes)... | ecosystem: Environmental > Terrestrial > Soil...
GAGTTGACTACCCCGGCTTGCCCGCTGCGGGAAAGCATTGAGACGGATTGTAACAAAGCATTGGCAACAGTTCCCGGGGTTAAGGATCTAAAGATCACGTTTGGTGCTCAGGTGCGAGGTAGCAAGACCGGGGGTGGACAAACGGATCTGTTGCCGACTGTTAAGAATGTGGTCCTGGTTGCTGCGGGGAAAGGCGGCGTTGGGAAATCTACTGTCGCGGCCAACCTGGCCGTAGCATTGAAGATGCACGGCGCTGCGGCAGGCTTACTCGATGCCGACATCTACGGGCCGTCAGTTCCAATCATCATGGGTGTAAAGGGAGGTGAACCTAATAAGGTTCAAGTCAATGGCGGATACAAGATAGCTCCAACCGTCGCTCACGGTGTGCCCGTAATGTCAATCGGGTTCTTTCTCGACGCTGACCAAGCGGTGATCTGGCGCGGACCGATGTTGGGCAAGGCACTGCACCAATTGATGGCGGATGTTTATTGGGGCGATCTGGATTATCTCGTCGTCGACATGCCGCCGGGAACCGGCGACGTGCAGATTACTTTTTCTCAACAGCTCAAGGTCAGCGGCGCGTTGTTGGTCGCGACACCGCAAGAAGTCGCACTGGCAGACGTGATTCGTGCCAAGACGATGTTTGATAAAGTGATGATTCCGATTGTCGGGATTGTCGAAAATATGAGCTACTTCATCTGCGACGGCTGTGGAAAGAAGCACGAAATCTTCTCGCGCGGAGGAGCCCGGAGAGCGGCGGAACGGTTTCAGATTCCCTACCTCGGAGAAATTCCGATTACCCCGTCGCTTCGAGAGGGGGGCGACAAGGGTGTGCCGATCTTGATCCAGGACCCGGCATCCGAAGTGAGTAAGAGTTTTCTCGAAATTGCCGGCAAGCTGGCGGGGCAGCTTTCCATCGCCTCGGAGCGGGCGAGGAAAAGTCCGGGCCCGAACATTATCACGACCTAGTGCGTCGAAACGGGGAGTTGTTGCAATGATTACGAAGGAACAAGTCTATGAGGTCCTCCACGAGTGCTACGATCCGGAGATCCCGGTTAATATTGTCGATTTGGGTTTAGTCTACGATGTCCAAGTCGACGATGCAGATAACGTAGCTGTGAAAATGACGCTCACTGCACCAGGATGCGGCATGGGCACGATGATTGCGGCGGATGCAAGGCAAAGGATTCTTGCTCTAGAAGGCGTTGGCGATGCCACTGTCGATCTTGTCTGGGATCCGCCCTGGAATCCTAGCATGATCAGTGAAGAGGCGAAGCAAAAGCTGGGCATTGGCTAGCTGGCGAGAGGCCTCGACAGGTTCGGATCAATTCAATCAACAGGTGGGGATGACGGCACTGTTGTGCCACGATTTGCGGGGTGGCGGGCTTGCTACCCGGCTTTGGAGAGGTCATGCTCAATCGGCCTAAGTTGAGACCCGTCGAAGTATTTCCGGTTCAGCAACAAGAGAAGACACTTGTCTATTTGAAGGACCCGGAAAATTTTGCGCAGCCTCTAGGTATCTCTCCGGCTGGATACTTCATTCTCTCCCATTTTGACGGCAAGCATTCTTTGGTTGATATTCAAGAAGCCTATTGCAAGCAGTTCGGTACACTCCTGCTAAGCAATGAGCTGCAGCGTTTCATCGATATGCTTGATCATCATCACTACCTTCAGACAGCTAGATTCTTGGTCCACCGAAATGGGATTGTCGAAGAGTTCAAAAAGCAACTTACGCGGGCTCCAGCCCATGCGGGAAGCGTCTATCGCCAAGATGCCGATGAGTTAAAAATGCAACTCGATGGTTATTTCGCGCCACCGCACGGGCCGGGACTGCCATCCGTAGATATTCAAACCGTTACGCCCAAAGCGATTGTCGCGCCGCACATCGACTTTCATCGTGGCGGCCCTGCCTACGCTTGGGCTTACAAGGGATTAGCCGAAAGCGAGGGGGCGGATCTTTACGTTCTTCTGGGCACTTCTCACTGCGGCGGTGAGAATCCGTTTATCCTCACGTTCAAAGATTTCGACACTCCGCTAGGTCCGGTGGAAACTGACAAAGAGTTTGTCCGGCGTCTTCAAGAGAGTTGTCAAGAGGATCTTCTGACCGATGAGTTCTTGCATCGCAGCGAACACTCCCTAGAATTTCAAGTGTTGTTTCTGAAATACATCGCGCAGCGAAAAGCAGAGCTGAGGGGCGAAAAGGAAAAACCATTCAAAATCGTTCCGATCCTCGTCTCCTCGTTTCATTCCATGGTATTGAGCCAATCGCCTCCCGAGAGTCGTCCAAATGTGGCGACGTTTATCCACGCACTGCAAGACTTGGTGACGCAGGAAAAACGTCGGATTTGTTTTATTGCCGGCGTTGACTTGGCTCACGTAGGAAAACAATTTGGTGATGTTGAGCCGATTACGCCAGATTTTCTTCGCTGGGTCGAAGCCGAAGACCGTGTGTTGATCGACAAGCTCGCAGGGTTAGACGCTCCTGGCTTTTTCAGTGAGATCGCGAAGGATCAGGACAAGAGAAAGATCTGTGGATTCTCGCCGCTTTATTCTTTGATTCAGCTCCTGGACGGAAGTCGCGGGCGGACGCTTAAATACGATCAGGCCTTCACGCCAGAGACCGGCTCCGCCGTCACCTTCACGAGCATTGTCTTCGAGTAAACTGAAATCACGACACGGAGTTACACCAACAGGTTGCTCAAAAGGCTCAGAGGCGAGGCGCGCGAAAAATTGACGAGCGGAGGCGTACTGAGCTTGTACGTTGCAGCGAGGCAATTGAGCGCAACGAAGCCTATGAGGCTTTTTCAGCAACCTGTTAGTGCATGTTCATGCCGCCATCCACACTGATGGACTGGCCGGTCATGAAGTCGCTGTCGTCGGAGGCAAGAAAAATCACGGTGCCGACGAGGTCCTCGGGATATTGATCGCGCTGAAAGGCGCGGCGCTTCCTTCGATCCGCCAATTGCTCCGGGGTCATGACGCCTTCCTGGTTCGCGCCTGAGATCGTCAAGCCTGGCATGATCGAGTTTACACAAATGTTATCGTCGCCGACTTCGCGCGCGAGGGCGCGGGTGAAGCCGATCACACCGGCCTTGGATGAAACGTAGTGCAGAAAAAACGGCGATCCACTCAGAGCAGTCCCCGATGAGATATTAATGATCTTGCCTTTCCGTTGTTGCTTCATCGCCGGATAGACCGCTTTGACGCAAAGGAAAAGCCCTTTCACGTTCACGGCCATAACGCGATCCCATTCTTCCGGGTCAATTTCCATGAAAGGTTTCTTTTTCAACGCCGAGTATAAGCCGGCGTTGTTGACCAAAACGTCGATGCGACCGTATTGTTTCAGTGCCGTCTCCGCCATGGCCTGAGTTTTCTCCGGCGAAGTGACGTCCACCGACACAGCCATGGCTTCGCCGCCTGCCTGTTTGATATCCGCGGCGACCTTCTTGGCCTCGGCTTCCTGAATGTCGGCAACGATGACCTTCGCGCCTTCTTTAGCCACCCCGATGGAATAGGCTTTGCCGATACCGACTCCTCCGCCGGTTACAATCACAACTTTGTCTTTCAGACGCATGGGTGGCCTCCTATCGAATTACACTAGAGTGTTCCGAAGCCATTCAGCTTCTTGGGTTCGCGGTTTATCCCAATGAAGGATTGATCAACGCCTTAGTTGGAAACATTTCCGGGATCTCGCCGCCGACCGCACGGATACACTTTTCAATATCCTTTAGCGGAAAAACATGGCTGACCATCTCTTGCACCGGAAACTTGGTTTCTTCGATGAGCCGGAGGGCGGCTTCTGTAGCATCGTTGTCGGCGGTGAAACAGCCTTGAAGCTTGATCTCACCCCAGACCAGTTTGTCCATGAACATCGGCGTGACCGTCGTATCCCCCGTCAAACCTGCCAACACCATGGTGGCCTGCCGGTGCAAGCAATCCACCGATTTCAGGATCGCGTTCGGATTGCCCGAGACATCGACGACAACATCACACATCTCACCACGGGTTTCCTTCCGGATGACTTCCACGACGTCCTCTTCTTCGACATTGATCGTACGATGGGCGCCGAACTTCTTGGCCAGTTCCAAGCGCGGCTTGTCGCGTCCGATGCCCGAGACAAAGATCTTGGCGGCGCCGGCGTGGCGCGCAGCGAATGTGCAGGAGAGCCCCTGCTGTCCCGGACCCTGGATCAAAACATAATCGCCCATTTTGACCCCGCCTCTGCGAATAGCCCACTGAAAGCCATTGGCCATCACCGAACCGATAAGGGCTGCCGCTTCGGGGGGAAGCGCGTCACTGATCTTGGTCGCGAGCACATCGGGAGCCATGTAAATGTAATCCGCGAACCCGCCGAACAGATGCGGCGGCTGATCGCATTTTGTTCGCCCGCCATAGTTCGTGCGCTGCTTGCAAAAGCGCTGATTGTTACGCCGGCAATCGGCGCAGCGGCCGCAGCCGATGGCGCCCTTGAGAATGATGCGATCGCCTTCTTTTACATGGTGAATCGCGCCGGCATTTTTGCCGAGCTTTTCGACCCGGCCAAGAATTTCATGTCCGAGAATGATGGGATAATCGACTTTAAGCTTACCGTGAAGGTATTTGACGTCGGTGCCGCAAACGCCGCCCATCTCAACCTTGACCAGGCCGCCATCGGCGGGAATGTCAGGAAGCGGATATTCACGAATTTCCAGTTTGTCTGCACCTAGTAGGGTTGCTCCTCGGACTGTTGCCATGACACCTCCTGAGCTGAGTTAGTTCTTTCGAACGCAGAGATTCTTCGCTCGCGTAGCGATTTCACTTCGTTCAGGTTGAAGTGATCTCAGGTTGTAACCGCAGATCACTTCACCTTATATTCCTGGGTTAGCTTGTCGATAAAACCACTGGCATCGAGTTCCTTTACCAAGGACTGATCGGCGAAACGGTCAGGATCTTCCTTCAGCACTTTAGGATCTTTTTTGCCCACTTCTTGAATCGGCAAGGCGTAGTATTCCTTGGCTGGATAGGGCTTCAATGGAAAGTCATACTCGCGGAAGTTCTCTTCGATCACTTCCGGGTCTTCAACTTTCATATATTTGCCGATTACCTTCATGCTGAACTCTTTGTTGGCTTTGTAGTAGTGCACGCCTTCGATCATCGCCTTGGTAAAATTGACCAAGTCGGCGCGATTCTTTGTAAAGTAGGGGCGGCGTGAAACGAAAAAAAGACTGGAATAGGGGATGCCGAGCTTGGACGCGTCCGCGATCAACGTCATGCCCAGTTTGCGCGCTTGCAAAGTCATAGGCGGGGTGAGCATCGCGGCCTCGGCATTGTTAGTCTCGACGGCGGCAATGCGATTGGCTTGGTTGCCGACTTGAAGCAGAGCCACGTCAGTGTCGGGTCTGAGTCCTTCGCGCTGCAAAAGATATCGGGCGGCAAAATCGGCGTTACTACCGAAGCGACTAATGGCAAGGCGTTTGACTTCCTTAAGGTTCTTTATTCCTTTCCTGGCGTAGATACGATTATCCATGGTATTGCCGAGTCGGCCGAACATGATCAGGTCCAACGCCGGTGTCGAAACCACCACTTGCGGCGAGAACATACCGACTTGTGCATCGCCCGATGATAGCGCGGCGGCGGCCGAGCTGGCCCCTTGAATAAAAATCAACTGGACTTGATTGCCGTATTTTTCAAACAGCTTCGCCTCCTTGGTGATCCAGAGCGGTGCGAACTGACCGACTTCGCTGGTCCACACGACATTGATGTTTGCTGCGCTGGCGAGTCCAAGTTTCAGCAAAATCAACGCGAGGAGTAGACTCAACAGCCCCAGATAGCGCGCAGTTTTCATTCGTGATCCTTTCGCCAAGAAGACTAAGACCTAAGTTGACCTCGGTTCCCGCTTACCCCTATACTGCCGAACCAGTAGTGAATCAAGTTCAAGGAGGACTCGCGATGCGAATACTGATAGCTGTGCTGACGGCGCTGTTTTGTCACGGTACGGTGGTCGCGCAGGGACTGCCTCGGGTCATGTCCGGTTATGCCGCTATTTCCGGACCACATGCAGTACTTTGGGTTGCCCGGGATGCGGGTCTGTTCGAGAAGAACGGACTCCGCACGGACGTGGCGTACATTCGCAGCGGTTCGACGATGGCTCAGACGTTAGTGGCCGGAGAAATTCAATTGGCGCAGATGGGCGGCCCTGCGGCGCTGGCGGCGGGCGTGGCGGGCATGGACTTGAGCTTTGTAGCGGTGGCGCTGAACACAACCCCCATTGTCATTATGGGCACCGTGTCGCGCATCGAGGATCTCAAGGGTAAGGCCATCGGCGTCACTCGTTATGGTTCCAATACCGATATTTCGGCTCGCTTCGCGATCCGAAAAGCCGGCCTGCAACCGGAAAAAGATGTGGCACTGGTTCAACTCGAAGATTATCCGGGCATCATGGGGGGAATGCAGTCCGGTCGGATCGCCGCCGGTGCGCTGGCCGATCCGTTTACGGACTACGCCAAAAAACTTGGCTACAAAGAGATTGCCGACATCGCATCCCTTGGGCTGGAGTTCCCCTTCGTCGGGATCGTCGCCAAGAAAAGCTATCTCAAGGACAATCCGGACATCACCCAGCGTTTTGTCCGCGCTTATACCGAAGCGATCGCGCTGTACAAGAACAATCCTGAACTGGCGATGAAGGTCACGAGCAAGTACACCGGCATCAAAGATCCGGCGATTCTCTCCTCAACGGTAAATTTCTATGCCCCGAAGTTGGCGCGGGTGCCGTATCCAACGCTCGGCGGGATGCGCTTCGTGCTCGAGCAGATCGCGACCCGGGATCCCAAAGCCAAGAACGTTAACCCGGAGTCGTTCATGGACGTGCGCTTCGTCAAGCAGCTCGAAGACAGCGGATTTATTCAGACCCTCTATCCAAAGGGATAGCTTGCGAACGAAACCTAAAAAAGGATTTCGCGATTTGCTGTATTCACCAGCCATAGAATGTTGTGACATTGTCCGCGTGCTCGAATGAGACGGCGGTCTCATACAGTCCTCATTCTCCTCGCGATTACAGCGCTTAGCTTAACGCTAGGTAATTCGGGTTTCTTTGGACTGGCGCAGCGCGGGGAGGCGGTCGTTGGTATGGCCTATGCTCAGAATCCACCTTTTTATCAAGGGAAGACCATTCGCATCGTTGTCGGGAGCGACGGTGGCGGCCTTTATGATCTCTGGGCGCGACTCTTCGCCAAACATATGCCGAAGCACATCCCGGGTAATCCGAACATGATTGTTCAGAATATGCCTGGTGCGGGTGGTCTCGCGGCGACAAATTATCTTTATGGACTCGCTAAGTCAGACGGCCTGACGTTGGGGATGTTTCAGGCGCACCGGTATATGCAGCAGCTTACGGGAGCGGAAGAGGTCAAGTTTGATCTGCGCAAATTCAACTGGATCGGCACGATGGAGAAGACCGAGGTGATGTTTTCTGTGCGCGCTGATGCAGCCTATAAATCTTTCGACGATGTCTTAAAGTCGAGTGAGCCTTTGAGATGTGGCGCCACTGGCTCCACCGACGGTACTTACCTACTGGCAAAGATCTTTGAGGAGACGCTTCGAGCCAGATTTAATCTGGTTGTCGGCTATCAAAGCGGCAATGCCATCGACCTCGCCATGGAAAAGGGCGAGGTTATTTGCCGCGGCATGATCGTCACAGGCCATTTCAGCCGCGAGCCTTTTCTCACTTGGCACACAAAGGGTTTTGACCGTCACCTGGCTCAGAGTGGTCAAAAAAGAGATCCAAGAATGGCTGAGGCTCCCACCTTGGCAGAGCTGATGGACAAACATAAGACGCCCGATGTGAGTCGCCGTGTTGCTCAGGTAATACTGGCAGGCAACGAGTATGGTCGTCCGATGGTGGCGACTCCCGGTGTTCCTCAGGATCGAGTCAGGATACTACGCGAAGCTTATTCGAAAGCTCTAAAGGATGCACAGCTTCGGGAAGAGGCGAAACAATCCAAATTAGAAATTGAACCCGCTTCCGGCGAAGAGCTGCAAGCGCTTACGGAAAGAGTGATGAATCAATCTCCAGAGGTCATCGAAAGGGTCAAAAAGCTCGTAGGTAGTTAGTCTTCCGATGGAAGTCCGCTCACTATCTAGGTCCCGCTCGCCAACAGTTTTCCCCATCCGCTTACCGGGGGAATAATTCCTGGATAAACAAGATTGCGCCAGACCTCGGCGCTTGTTCTCGTAAAGGTGGGTTTGCCAAATTCTTCTTCGATTACGGGGATGACGTGAAGGCTCATCGTGGCTCCCCCCGGAACGAAGATCGCCTCGGCATCCGACCCGACGCGCGCAGCCTCACGGCCCACCTCTAACGCTAACTTTAAGCCGTCTTCGAACGACATGGCAAAGGCTTCCCTTCCCCACTGGTTGCGCTTGGTGATTGCAACTACTTCGATCCCGCCTGCTTCTAGATATCGTATGACCGCCTGATTGAATTCATCCGTCCACCGTCCTCCCACGGCCAACTTTTTCATTCCCAGGTGTTGCATCGCCGCAATTGCGGCCTCGAGAGGGGCATCGCCACATATGCCGGTTTTGTCCTCGGCCTCTTTTAGCAACTTTACCACCCGGGGTCGTCCCAACTGTGCGGACACCGGAGTACCGCCGAGAACAAATACATCGACCTTTTCTTGCGCTAGCGCTTCGACGCAATTCCAGTAGTTGGGGATGGCGGCCTCGACGGCGTCTTTAGTGAAATCTTTTATCCCCAGAACTGCAGTGACCAACATGATATTGGTAGGGACAATCTGATAAAACTCGTAACCAGGCCCGCGTCTAGCTCGAGCTTCGACGGCGGCCGGATCAATGTGACCGAAGCGAAATTTTGGTATGAGTCTATCCATACTGTTCCTTGAGGTTGGAGAACTTATATAGTTTCTGCCAGTAATTTCTTCGCGTAGTAAAGCGGGTAGCCCGTGTCAAGCTGTACTTTGCTGGCTGCAATTTACCTGCGCTCCCTTCGCGTTACTCCTCGACTAGATCTTGATAAGAGCGATCCCCAAGAGCGTTACGATGGGGCCAAGCGCGGCGTTGATCTTCAGAAGCAAGAACCACTTCCGCCAATGAGTGAGCAACGGCTCGGGCCATGAATCGGTAGCGGCGGGAAGGTCAACGGTTAGGGACGCGATCTTCGGTCCGTACTTGAAAACTTGCAAGCAGTGATGAACCACCATGGCGACGAACAGGAAGAGTTTTATGGCGAGGACGATCGTGTAGAAAGGACCCGAAGTTGCGGTTGGTTCCTGGTTTCGCAGAATGAGATTGATGATGCCGCTGATTAACAAGAGTCCGATTCCGGCCCACGAAATAGCCTCGAGAGAAGACCTGCCGTGATTCAAGATTCGGATTCCGAGGCCCGGTTGCAGATCATGAACCGCAGGGCCGAAAACGACGAGAAAAAATGCTATGCCGCCCAACCAAAGGACAAGTCCGACGAGGTGAAAAAACAAACTCAGCGTGTACCAAGAGCTCATAGTTAGAATGTGTGTTTGCCTGATTAACATTGAGATAAAAGCATTGCAAATCAGGGGCGTATACGCTTGAATTGGGGCGGTAGCTGTGTTAGCAAGAAGGAGTTTTTATCTTCAGTTCCAATAAAACATAAGGATGGCTCGCTAGATGCTGCAGTGGTTACCTGAAGATGTATCTACATTCGGTCCACAGATCGACTCGTTATTCTACTTGATTTATTATATCACGGCCGCGACCTTCATTATTGTTACCGCCCTGATGGTTCTGTTTCTGATCATGTACCGCGCCAGGGAAGGGCAGCGCGCCACTTATACTCACGGCAATACCACATTGGAAATTGTCTGGACGATTGTCCCTGCGGCAATCCTGATTGTGCTTTCGTTCATGAGTGTGTCCACATGGGCCACGGTGAAACGCAGTGCGCCTGAAAGCGACTTTGAGCTTCAGGTGACGGCCAAGCAGTTTAACTGGGAAGTCGTCTATCCTGGGCCGGATCGCCAGTTTGGCACTCAGGATGATCTGAAGTTCGACAACGATTTGCACGTCCCGGTGAACAAGGTCGTGCGGATTCATCTGCTAGCTGCTGATGTCATACATAGTTTTTTCCTGCCGAATTTGCGGCTGAAGCAGGATGCGGTGCCGGGCCGTAACATTCTGGTCTGGTTTGAAGCGACCAAACCCGGTAAATATGAGCTACCCTGCGCTGAACTTTGCGGTTTCGGCCACTCCGGAATGAGAGGCTGGCTCTACGTTCACACCCCCGAAGAGTACAAGACCTGGGCAGATGAGAACTTAACCCCCAAGCCGCAGTAAGTCGCAGTATTCCACGCCCAAACATGGGAGACGATAGGGAGGATCCCGAAAGATGAGCGATGCAGTACCCGCTGGCGCGGCGCATGTAGCACACGCGCACCACGAAGAATTAGGTTTTTGGCGCACCTATGTTTTTTCCACCGACCATAAAATGATCGGCCGGCAGTTCCTTTTCCTTGGCCTTTTCATGCTGATGATCGGCGGATCGTTGGCGATGATGGTTCGCTGGGAGTTGGCGTGGCCGGAAACCGCGGTTCCTGGAATGAGCTGGATTCCAGAGCCTTATATGTATGGCGGGATCATTCCGCCCCAAACCTACAACGCTATTTTTACGATGCATGCGACCATCATGATCTTCTTCGTCGTGATGCCCATCATGGTCGGCTGTTTCGGCAATTTTTTGATCCCGCTGATGATCGGGACGCGCGACATGGCCTTTCCCAAGTTGAACATGCTTTCTTTTTGGGTGGGAGCGATTTCCGGTGTGGTGATGCTCGCGAGCTTCTTCGTTCCTGGTGGACCAGCTGCCTCGGGGTGGACGGCCTATGCGACGCTTTCCGCCAAACCGGCCTACACCGGCGTGGACTGGGGTCAGAACCTTTGGATTATCAGTTTGGCTATCCTCGGTGTCTCGTCTCTCATGGGGTCGATTAACTACATCACGACCATCGTTAACATGAGAGCCCCCGGCATGACTTATTTTCGCATGCCGCTCACCGTCTGGTCGCTCTTCATCACCGCTATTTTGTTGCTGCTCGCCCTGCCGGTGTTGACGGCAGCCTTGGCGATGTTGCTCTTTGACCGCACACTCGGAACCAGTTTCTTTTTGCCGGAAGGCGGCGGCGCGCCGCTGCTCTGGCAGCATATGTTCTGGTTCTTTGGCCACCCGGAAGTCTACGTCCTGGTGCTTCCAGCGATGGGAGTGACTTCGGAGTTGCTGTCGACTTTTTCCCGTAAACCGATCTTCGGCTATCACGCCATGGCTTTTTCCATGATCGCCATCGCCTTTCTCTCATGGATCGTTTGGGGCCACCATATGTTCATCAGCGGCATGAATCCCCTCTTGGGCACGGCCTTCATGATGACGACCATGGTCATCGCGGTTCCATCCGCGATCAAGACCTTCAACTGGTTGGGAACGCTCTGGGGCGGTTCCATCCGTCTCACCGTACCGATGCTGTTTGCCCTGGGATTTGTCTCGAACTTCATCATTGGCGGGTTGAGCGGAATCTTCATGGCGTCCACGCCCGTGGACATCTTCATCCATGATACCTATTTTATCGTCGCCCACTTCCACTACGTCGTCGCCGGAATCATCTTCGCGCTGTTCGCTGCGGTCTATTATTGGTTCCCCAAGATGTTCGGCCGGACGATGAATGAACGCTTGGGTAAGATCCATTTCGTCCTGACCTACATTTTCTTTAACGGAGCCTTTTTCCCCATGCACTTTCTGGGCGTTGCCGGCCATATGCGGCGGATTTACAATCCGACTCAATATGAGTTCCTGCAACCGATGCAGCACTGGAATGTTTTCATTACCGTAAGCGCGCTAATCCTCGGGGCGTCACAGATTTTTTTCCTCTATAACTTCTTCTGGAGCCTGTTTGCTGGCAAGAAGGCCGAAAGGAATCCCTGGCAAGCGAATACTCTGGAATGGGTTGCGGCTTCACCACCGCCCCACGGGAACTTCGAGGTCCAACCTGTGGTGTACCGCGGGCCCTATGAGTACAGTTCGCCGGAAGTGAAGGAAGATTGGCTGCCGCAGGATAAGCAACTTGGCGCCGGAGCCGCGGCCCGCGCCCATTAGAGCAAGTCCATGTCCGTTCGTGCTGGTCCCGCGCAATCTCGGGGGGACGCGAGTGTTTGGCCTCATCGACTCGCCGTAGTTCTCGCTTGCGCAACGTTTCCTTTACTTTTTGTCGGCGGTCTCGTCACCAGTAAAGGCGCGGGCCTCGCTGTGCCGGACTGGCCGACGACCTTCGGCTACAACATGTTTCTTTACCCCTGGTCCAAAATGGTCGGCAATGTTTTTTACGAACACAGTCATCGTTTGGTGGCGTCGGCCGTCGGGTTGCTGACGATCGCGTTGACCGTGGCGTTTTGGCTCCGGGAGCGCCGTCATTGGCTCCGTTGGCTTGGAATCGCAGCACTGCTATTGGTGATTCTCCAGGGCGTCATTGGCGGGCTGCGGGTCGTTTTGCTTGAGAACACACTGGCGATCTTTCACGCTGCGTTTGCGCAGGCTTTTTTTGCTTTGACGGTTAGTTTGGCTATCTTTACTTCAGCGAAATGGAGTGTCGAACCGCAAGACAAATCGATCGCCGACGGCGGGCGATTAGGCCGGCTTTGTGTCGTCACAACCGGCTTGATCTATGTGCAAGCCATTTTTGGCGCCGTGCTCAGACACACGGGAGAAAGAGTCGACGCTCATTTATTTTTTGCTGCGCTGGTGGCGCTGCATGTCGTTTTAGTTCTAGTTCGAATTATGAAGTTTCATGGGGATCTTCCAAAGTTGACTCGCCCGGCGTGTTTTCTTGGAGCTCTGTTGCTTCTACAACTGATGCTCGGCATCGGCTCGTATTTCGGAAAATTCATATCGATGCTCGGAGTTCCCATGGGAACACTTGTGCTACTAACGACGACGCATTTGATAATGGGTGCGCTAATGTTGGCGACGAGCCTTATGTTAACCTTGCGAGCGTACCGCCTTTCTACGACTTCCAAGGCTGCCATCGGTCACAAGGTCTTAACGGAGCAGTTTTCCGGATGAGTTCAAACACCGATACCGTGGATCTCACCGGGGTGAGCGCCCTGCGCCGGGTCGTGGATTTTTGCGAGCTGACCAAACCCCGCATCGTTCTTATGGTACTGGTAACGGCATTCGTGGGCTTTTACGTCGGCTCCGAAAAAATTCCCGACTATCTTCGTCTGCTGCAAATGCTGCTTGGAACAGCACTGGCAGCGGGCGGCACGCTCGCACTGAATCAATTTCTCGAGCGTGACACGGATGCTATGATGGAACGAACGCGTCACCGGCCGCTGCCCGATGGACGGGTGCAGCCGCGCGAGGCTATGTGGTTTGGAACCGCGATTACCGTGGCCGGGCTTGCCTATCTGGCGCTGGCCGTGAATATCGCGAGCGCATGGGTGACGGCCTTGATTACGCTGAGTTATTTATTCTTTTATACCCCGTTGAAACGCCGGAGTTCCCTCTGCATGCTCGTGGGCGCCGTGCCAGGCGCGCTACCGCCGGTCATCGGTTGGGTCGCCGCTAGGGGCGAGTTCCAAGTCGATGCTTGGGTGCTTTTCGCGATCATGTTCCTATGGCAGGTGCCGCACACCCTGGCGATCGCCCGGCTTTACCGAGAGGATTTTGCCAAGGCGGGAATCCAATTTCTTCCGGTGATCGAGCCCGATGGGTCGAGCACCAATCGTCAGATCATCAGCCATTGCGCCGCCTTGTTGGCGGTGAGCTTGTTGCCCACCTTGCTCGGGATCGCCGGGGGCATCTATTTTCTGGTGGCATTTGTGCTTGGCCTTGGGTTCCTGGCGAGCGGGATCAGTCTCGCCATGGAGTCAACCTTGACGGGAGCGCGTCGGCTGCTGTTTGCCTCGCTGATCTACTTGCCAGTGCTCTTGCTGGTGATGGCGTTGGATCGTGTTCCATTATGAGTGAGCTTTTCATGGATCAATTCGGCGGCGTGCGGCGCAAGAATCGGCGCGTGGGGTTGATTTTGGCGCTGTTGACCGTGCTCTATATCGGTGTGGTGATTGCCTTTATCATTATGTATTGAGAGATTGGGTTAGAAAGCTAGGTGATGGCCCAAGGTTCCACAGCGCGACGACTCGACGAAGCGCTGCCGCCGAGCGAAACGAAACGGGCGGCGTTTGGCGGTGGCGAACCCCCTGCACCGCCAGTGCGGCCGAATCCAACGATCGGCAGCAATGCCTGGGTTGGAACTCTAATGTTTCTCGGCGCCGAAGCCATGTTCTTCGCCGGGCTCATCGGTGCCTATATCGTTTTTCGTGTCGGCAGCACCATCTGGCCACCGCCGTTTCAGCCGCGATTGCCGGTCGGTGTGACCGGGGTGAATACGCTGATCTTGATTGCCAGCGCGGTGACGATGCGCTGGAGCTTGAAAGCCGTGCGGGTCAACGATCGCAAGAGATTCATTCGCTACCTCGCCTACACAGCGGTGTTTGGCGGCATCTTTCTACTGATACAGGGTTTCGAATGGCTCCGATTGATTCATTTCGGACTTACGGTTTCTAGCAGCGTGTACGGCGGTTTGTTCTACACGCTGATTGGCTTTCACGGGCTGCACGTGTTTGGCGCGCTGATTTGGCTTCTGGTGGTGCTCATGCGGGCTAAACAGGGACGGTTTTCTAGAGCGAGTTACGTCGGCGTGCAAACCTGTGGCATGTACTGGACGTTTGTCGTGGCTCTGTGGCCGGTACTCTATGGTCTGGTCTATCTCTACTAGAGGTGTTCGGTTGACAGTAATAGATCGTTACGCTAGTTTTTGGCTAGACAAATTTATGAAACATCGATGGATAGTTCCGTTGTGCAGCGGTTTGCTGGCGGTGCTTGCGAATCCGCTTGCGATTCAAGCCTGCTCCGTTTGCATCACCGACGCCCATGATCCGACGATGGACGCTTTCAACTGGAGCGTCTTCTTTCTCATGGCCGCGCCTTACACGGTCGTGGTTTCAATCGCCGGAGCTTTATTTTTCGGCTATCGCCGGGCGGCGGCAAAGCGCGAGCAGACGGAAACAACCGAGCCACTCATGCAGCTGGCTTGGAATGACAAGGAGAGTGGACGATGAGTGAAGTTGCGGCGGTGCATGTTGGGGTAGAGCCTCAAGAAACTCCTCTGACCCCCGAGAGCTGGGGCAAACTTGGAATGTGGCTCTTTCTGGCCGGCGACGCCATGTCCTTTGGCTGCTTGATCGTCGGCTACGGCATCCTGCGCCACGCGAGCAGCAACTGGCCAGTGCCGTCTCAGATCCTCGGCATCAATCTAACCGCGTTCATGACCTTTTTGCTCATCGTCAGCAGTGTCTGGATGGTACTTTCGCTCTCTGCAATCCAGAAAGGCGATTTGCCGAAGTTCAAGAAATTTATGGGCCTGGTGATTTTGGGCGGACTCGTGTTCTTGGGATGCCAGGCCTACGAGTGGACCCATCTGATTACCGAAGTGCTGCCACATCATAATCTTTCATTTAGCAAAGATCTTTTCGCCACGACGTTCTTTGTCCTGACAGGCTTCCACGGTATGCACGTCACCGGCGGTGTTATCTACAATAGCTGTGTGCTAGCTGCGGTGTCCCGCGGCCGCTATCAGGCCAAACATGTCGAGATCGCTGGCCTTTACTGGCATTTCGTCGATCTCGTCTGGATACTAATCTTCACGTTCGTTTACTTGGTTTAGTGTAGCGATAGGAGCTTTCCATGACCGCAACGACGCACGACGAGCCCAACTACATGGGCGTATTCTGGTGGCTACTGGTTCTGACCGTGTTGGAGCTCGGGGTTATTTATACGCCGGTTCATAGGCTAGCCATCTTGGCGCTTCTCGTGGTTTTGGCGATATCCAAAGCGGCACTGGTGGCGCTTTACTTCATGCATCTTAAGTTTGAACGACGGACCCTGGGGCTCATTGCGCTGAGCCCCTTCGTTTTGTGCCTTTTTCTGATTTTGATGTTGCTCCCCGACATCCGTCCCCATTGATTTCAGTATCAGAGCTGCCTGCGGTCAATGCGGCGTTGAACTCGCTCAGCGCCATTTTCCTGGTCGGCGGATACCGTTTCATCAGATCAAGAAACATTCAGGCGCACAAAGCGTGCATGCTCTCTGCGTTCACAAGCTCGATTCTTTTCTTGGCTTCTTATCTCGTCTACCACTACCAAGTCGGTTCCGTTCCATTCAAAGGGCAGGGAAGTATCCGGCTGGTCTACTTCACGATTCTTCTCACGCACACCATTCTGGCAATGACGGTTGTACCGCTGGCTTTGGTCACGCTCTTTAGGGCCTTTAGAGAACGCTTCGATTCGCATCGGCGCATCGCCCGCTGGACTTTCCCGATCTGGCTCTATGTTTCCGTGACCGGAGTCATCGTATACTGGATGCTCTATCGAATGTAGCACTTCAGCGCCGGCATAAGATGCCGTACGGCTTGACAAGCCCCGTGCGTGACGGGTTCGGTTCGTAAAACTGTGACAAAGTCAATAAACTAGCGTTGCGGGGGTCGTCGACGAAGCTATCGCTAGCTCATGGAGGTCAAAAAATGCGCTTGCTGTATCGACTAAATTTGCCAGTGGTTTGTATGGCGGCATTATTACTACTCGTTGGATGCGGAAAGGAGAAGCCCAAGGGTAGAGTGTACTTTGCGGAGCCCAAAGACGGTGCGGAGATCCAAGGACCGGTAAAGGTAGTGATGCGGGTAGAAGGTATGGAAATCAAGCCGGCCGGCGAGGTTATTGAAGGCACCGGACATCACCATATCCTGATCAACCACGATTTTTTTCCTGCAGGTCAGGTCATTCCGACCGACGATACGCACAAGCATTTCGGGAAAGGAGATACGGAAACGGTGCTGGACTTACCCCCCGGCGATTACAAATTAACGCTCCAGTTCGCGGACGGCCTCCATCGTTCCTACGGCAAGGATTTATCCGCCACGATCAATATCAAGGTCGTGTCTAAGTAGCAAAGTTCTCATTGACAGCAGAAAACGCTTCAAGATAGATAAAATTTGTCGTCGGCGACAGTTGGTTGCGACGATGGAAAAGGAGCACCATCGATCATGACATCGAAGTCGATCGGGATTGTGGGCTGCGGGACCATTGGTCGCGCACTGCTGGAGGCGGTAGAATCGGAGAAGCTTTCCGTTCGCATCGCCGGCGTTAACAGTCGGACGGAGAAAAGCGCACGTGATTTTCTGGCGGCGTTGAAGAAGCCTCCACTCTATCTGTCATTGCACGACTTAATAAAGGCGTCCGATTTGATCGTTGAGGCGGCCGGCGGTACCGTGGTGCCGAAACTGGCAGAGGAGGTTTTTGCGGCAGGGAAGGATCTTATGGTTATCAGCGCCGGCGCGCTGCTCGATCCGCGCGACCACGCGCTCGGCGTCGACCGCGCCGGCGGCGTAGTCGCCGATCCGGCCCTCGAAGTCGGCGCGGACGTACATGACGCGATCGAGGTCGGCCGAGTCGGGCGTGTGCGCCTCGAGGATCGCGATCGCGCGATCGATCGCGGCGCGCGCGCCGTCGCGATCCGGGGTCTGCGCGAGCGACGCGGCCCTGCGGCAGCGCGTGGAAGCCCTGTTGCGCGCCCAGGCGGCCGCCGGCAGTTTCCTCCAGCCAACGCCTGCGGACCCGGCCGCCACTTTCGATGCGCCCTCCGTCCTCGAAGAGCCCGGCACCCTGATCGGCCCGTACAAGTTGCTGGAGCAGATCGGCGAAGGCGGTTTCGGCGTGGTCTTCATGGCGGAGCAGCAGCAGCCGATCCGCCGCCGCGTCGCCCTGAAGGTCCTCAAACCCGGCATGGATACGCGCCAGGTGGTTGCTCGCTTCGAGGCGGAACGCCAGGCCCTGGCCTTGATGGACCACCCCAACATCGCCAAGGTCCTGGACGCCGGCGCGACCGATCAGGGCCGCCCTTACTTCGTGATGGAGCTGGTCAAGGGCCAGCCGATCACCCGCTACTGTGACGAGAGGCGGCTGACGCCGCGCCAGCGGCTGGAGCTCTTGATCCCGGTGTGCCAGGCGGTGCAGCACGCGCACCAGAAGGGGATCATCCACCGCGACCTCAAGCCCTCCAACGTCCTGGTGGCCCTCTACGACGGCCGGCCGGTGCCCAAGGTCATCGACTTCGGCGTCGCCAAGGCGGCCGGGCAGTCGTTGACCGACAAGACGCTGGTCACCGGCTTCGGCAACATCGTCGGCACGCTGGAGTACATGTCGCCGGAGCAGGCGGAGGTCAACCAGCTGGACATCGACACGCGCAGCGACGTCTACAGCCTGGGCGTGCTGCTCTACGAGCTGCTGGCCGGCAGCCCGCCCTTCACGTCGCAGCAGCTCCGCAGCGCCGCCTTCGCCGAGATGCTGCGCATGATCCGCGAGGTCGAGCCGCCCCGGCCGAGCACCCGGCTGTCCTCTTCCGAGGAACTGGCGTCGATCGCGGCCCGCCGCAAGCTGGAGCCGAAGAAGCTGACG
>Ga0209799_1000072_pt1 | contig 18425 bp, 17 predicted proteins | sample PanSoiPlo36MoBio_FD_188324 | JGI IMG/M metagenome (GOLD analysis project Ga0209799, IMG submission 188324) | Tropical forest soil microbial communities from Panama analyzed to predict greenhouse gas emissions - Panama Soil Plot 36 MoBio (SPAdes)... | ecosystem: Environmental > Terrestrial > Soil...
TTGTCGTCAAGTATACTCACGACTGCTTTCATCGAACCGAGATGGAATCTCTCTTGGAACGGTTACGGTTGCGGGCGGGGGAGAGTCGGATCATCGTTAGTGGTATCGCCACCCGGGGCTGTGTGCAGTGCGCCGTGATGGGCTTTAGCATCCGGGACTTCTATGTTTATGTGCCCATCGACTGTACGACTCAACGGGAAGAGAAGGAGAAACTACAGGCGTTTTCTCTTTTCAACAGCTTTGGATATCGGTACAACGTTACGGTTACCCGTTCAGATTTGATTCAAATCTAGGCGGGCTCGGCAGCAGTTTAAGTGCCGGGTCGCTTTAAACCAATCCAACATTAGTTCTCCTCGGACACGGGCACATGAAGGCAACCCATATTCTCAGGCCCTAAATTTCAGCGGTGGTGATCCTGGGCTCCTCAACCGGCCCGGCTCTATCGTCGGAATCGACGGCTCTTCACGAAGTCAAAATCGGTTACACATCAACGAGCACCAGTGTTTTTCCTATCGAATTCGCTCGGCGCAAGGGTTTCCTCCGGGAAGAGGGGCTGAATGTTGTGATGATTGTCATGCGGACGAACGTGATCATGAATGCCCTGCTCACCCGTGGGATCGACTATGGTACGCCTGCAACTTCTGTCATCAGAGCTGCCGCGAGCGATTTGCCGGTGAAGGCAGTGGCGGTATTGACCGGCCGTCCCGACTACTTTCTCGCTGCAAGAAAAGAATTTAAGTCGCTCAAAGATCTCAAGGGCAAACGGATTGCGATCGGCACTTTCGGCGCGGCTGCCGATATAGCTCTTCGAGTGGTGCTCCGGCAAGACGGATTGGACCCGGAGCGGGACGTGATTCGGCTCCAGATGGGCGGAGGTGACTCACGGTTTGCAGCGCTGGTCGGCGGCACCGTCGATGCGACCGTTCTGAATTTTCCATTCAACCTGCAGGCGGAAAAACTTGGCTTCAATGTCCTGCTTTGGCTTGGGGAACGATTAGAGATGCCTCTGTCGGGAGTGGGGGTCAGAGATGAAACGATCCAAAAGAACCCTGGGCAGGTTTTTGGAATGATCAGAGCGATTTATCGCGCGGTGGTTTTTGCGAAGGCCAATCCGGAAGAGACTATCCAAGCTTTCATGGATTGGACCAGAGTGGACCGCGAGCTCGCGGTGAAGAGCTACGAGCTGGGAACGAAGAGCTGGCCGGACGGCCTGGTCATTTCCGATGCGGCGATTAAGGCCGTGGTCGACCAGGCACAGGCGGAGCTCAAAATCAGGGGGCCAATCCCGCTGGATAAGGTGCGTGACTGGAGCTTCGCCGAGAAAGCGATCAGGAAGTGAAGTGTGGAGGGTGAGGCGTAAGGAGTTCAGGGAATCTTTTTATCCCTTGCCTCTCACGCCTAACCCTTACGCGAAAATTAGCCCGCACGGGTGGCGGTCCACTTGCCGTTCGTTCCGCCCTTGACGGTCCCGTCGATCGTATTACCGTTCACCCGGCCGGTGTATTGAGTTCCGCCTGCCGTAAAACTGATCTCATCGCCATTGAGCTTGCCTGAAATCGGCGTAATAACGTTACCGTTTTTAAGGGTGCCGGAAATCATTTGGAAAGTTTGTTTGAAGCTAAGCTCTCCTTGAGGCAGCTTCCATGTGCCGCTTACTTTCGCGGGAACGATCCACAGATGGGCCGTGCACCAACTTTCGCAGCCGCTCACCTTGGCGGTCTCGTCGGGTTTCCATTCGCCCATATCGAAGGTATTCGAAACGATACGGGTGCCGGGCTTCAAATCGAGGATCTTCGGGCGCAACTTCATATTGATGCTGGACAATAAAAACATGGTAATCACCTGAGCCTGCGAGAAGTCGCTTTCGAACAGGTCAGCCTTGGTGAAAGTAGCCTTGTCGCTCACGCCCTCTTTTGCGGCGTTGCGCTTCGACAGCTCCACCATTTCCGGATTGTATTCGATGCCGTGTGCCTTGGCGCCGCGCTTGGCCGCAGTGATCACCGTGCGGCCATCGCCGGAGCCGAGGTCAATGACGTAGTCGTTCGGCGTTACTTTGGCTAGATCCAACATTTTGTCCACCAGCGCCTGCGGGGTGGGCACCCAGACGACATCCTTACCTTCCTGGCCGACTTCCGGTTTGTACTCTTTTGCCGGCTGAGCTTGGGTGAAACCACTGGCCGGAATTGCAGATAGACAAAGCGCCAAAAACAAAGAGCGCAGAAAATAGAATGGGTTCATAATTGGCCTCCCGATGGTTAACTAAAATCTAAATTATCATTCTCTCAAACATAAAGGGAGAGATCTCGAAAAAAAACATCGTGTCGCAAAAATCGTTTTCACGGCGAGAAAGCTAAGATAAGATATCAATCTTAGCCCCCTTTGGGCTGTATGGATGCAGCTTTGACTACAGAAGAGTGGCAAATCGAAACGATTGATAACGGTCCGCCGCCAGGAAATGACAGCCTGGGTATATCAGAATTTAGGAAATTTAGGAAAAACTTAAGCAATGCCTTCAAACTGGCCTTGTTCTGCTCGGTCCGGGCGGATCCTATTCAGGTAGCCTGGTGGCAGATTGCCGTCTTCGGCCTCATCAGCTTGCTCATTCCACTTGTTCACGACCTCCAGTCGATTGGAATGAACGGGGAGATTGCCTGGGACGTTTTGCCCGCTGCATTGGTGCACCTGCCCATCATACTTTTCGCATCCATTGCCGTAGCGTATGCACTCGGCAGAGGTGAAGAGACTTTATTGCTGTTGCAAACATTTCTGATGATCGCGGCGGTAATCGATACGGCGGTGTATGTGATCTATCTAATGGCGTACATGCCTTATGTCGAACGGCTGCTCAAGATAGTCAGTTACGCTGGCTATCTACCGCCTGCGGTGTGGTTCGCGATTGCCTGTGCAAAGGCAGCGGCGGATCTATTGCTGGTTTCGATTCCGCGTCGGGTGTTAACTTACGGGCTTTGTGCGGTTTTGCTTGTCGTGCCTTTCACCCATGTCCGTCGGGATCTCAGTTTGTGGCAGCAGGTGACGAATGATGCGCCAGCGGACTCATCGGATGCATATCGCCAACTGGACGAAGAGATATTCTACGAACAGTCCAAAGTTCTCGAACGTGAGCTTGCGGCCGTGAAGCCTGGTCGTCGAGGGGTCATCGATCTTTATTTTATCGGCATCGGTGGTTACGCCGATCAGGATGTTTTTATGAAGGAGATCAATGCCGTGAGTCGCCTGTTTCAAGAGCGCTTCGGCACAGACGGTAAAACTATTCGTTTGTTAAACAATCGAAAGACTCTCGCCAGTTCGCCCGTCGCGAGCGTGACCAGTTTGCGTGCAGCGCTGTTACGCGTGGCGGAGGTCATGGACAAAGATGAAGACATTCTTTTTTTGTTTCTTACCTCCCATGGCTCGAAGACGCATCACTTCTCATTCGATCTGAAGCCGCTGCGGTTTCAGGAACTGGACCCCACAAAACTCCGCGAATTACTGGACGAATCAGGGATTAGAAATCGCGTGATCATTGTCTCGGCCTGCTACTCCGGCGGATTTGTCGATTCTCTCAAGGATGAAAATACGCTGGTGATTTCCGCCTCGGCGGTTGACAAGAACTCTTTCGGTTGCAGCAACGAGGCGGAGTGGACCTATTTCGGTAAAGCCTATTTCGATGAGGCTTTGCGCAAAACTCATTCGTTCGTCGATGCGTTTGAGTTCGCCAAGCCTGTTATTGCGGATCGGGAAAAAAAAGAAGGCTATACCGCTTCGGAGCCTCAGATCGCCCTGGGAGAAACCATTAAACCTAAGCTTCTAAAGTTAACACGCCAATTGGACTCTCAGTGACCAAAACCTGCTTGTTGGTTGCGCGAGGCAAAGATCTCCAGCTTCTCAAGCTTCCCAACATTCTCAGCGCGTGCTAAAAGGCAACGACAGCCGACCTGCATGCCTCACCGATTCAAGCAAAGGATTTGAGGCGCAAGGCGCTAGAGAAGGAGGAGATCGCTCATGCGAACACTACTGGGGCTTCTGCTGACGTTTTTGCTGCCGGCCTCCGGACTAAGTCAAGAGCGAATCAAGTTTCCTGTAGGGGTTTCTTCCAAGGTGCTTGGTTACGGTCATTTGTGGGCGCCGTGGAAGCTAAAATATTTTGAGCGTCAGGGTCTGGATGTAGAAGTCATACTTATGCGCGGAACCGCGCCTGCCGTACAAGCTCTGATCGCAGGATCCATATCAGCGGGGCTCATCGCCAACGACGGTCCCATAGCCGCGGTAGAGCAGGGGATGGACATCGTCATGATCGCCGCCAGCAGTAAGATCACCCACATGCTCATCGGCGGGAAGAACTATAAAACTTACGAAGACCTGCGCGGTGCAACCATCGGCGCTTCAACCCTGACTTCAGGGACTGCATTTGTTCTCCGACGGGCGCTAAAGACCAAGGGTCTAGAGTATCCCAGAGATTATAAACTACTCAACGTCGGCGGAACCGCTTCGTCCTTCGCGGCCTTGAGCGCCGGACAAATTGCCGCAGCCATGCAAGCCGTTCCGAATGCCTTTCAGGCACAGGAGGCGGGATTCAATGTGATCGGCCGCATCGCGGATATTTTCCCTACCTATCTGCTTTCGGCCTATTCTGTAAGGCGCAGTTGGGCGGAGAAAAATCGGCCGCAAGTAGTTCGTTTTTTGAAGGCGGTTCTTCAGGCAAAGAAATGGTTCGAGCAGGATAAGAAAGGTGCCGTGGAATATCTTGCCAAAGAATTTCAACTCACGCCCAGCCTTGCTGAGAGGGGACTCGATTATTATCTCACGTATCAGGCGTGGCCTCCGGAGCTGGAGATTGATATGGAAGGATTAAAGACGGTGGTGGATATCTACGCAGAGCAGACCGGCATGAAGGGGCCGCTCCCCAATCCCGAAAAGTACGTCGATATGAGCTACTTGAAACAAGCCTGGAAGGAGCTGGGCTGGAGATGATTCCCCGATTGATTAATCTAAGCAGGTTGAATTCCCTGCAACTGGTACGAAGGAGATGCAGTTTCCTGAAGTCCGTCATTCCCGCATGCGTTTAGCGGGAATCCAGGAGGGGTGTCCGGACTGGACCCCCGATTAAAGCATTCGGGGGTGACGAATTCGGATGGAGTCAATTTCTTTCTTACCCGGCAGTTGCCGTGGAGTAGTTCATTTCCAGTATCCCAGTAAATTTTGTATTGCGTTTCAACGAGGGACAAGAATATTCTTAGGAGGAGACCGTGATTAACGTCGAAGGAGAACAGATCGAGATCATCGACGCGCACTCGCACATGGGCGCAAGAAAAAAACTTGCCATTCATCAGATTCCCCCGATCATGAAATTCATGGCGGAGGACATGCTGGCGTCGATGGATAATGCCGGAGTGGACGGGGTCGTCACGTTTGCCATTGGTATCGGCGAGCCGTCGGATTATCGAGAAACCAATCAATACATTTCGAACGTCATGAAACAGCATGCGGGACGCATTCACGGTTTCATGAGATTGAGTCCCGGCAACGGACCAAAGGATACGCTTCAGGTGTTGGACGAAGGGGTCAAGCTCGGACTCAAGGGGATCAAGATTCATCCGCTGATCGAACATTGCCCGGCCAATGACAAGGAGAAAGTCTATCCCTTAATGGAGGCGGCACAACACTATGGGCTGCCCGTTCTCTTTCACTGCGGCCTGGGCGAAGACGCCAGTCCGCAGCGGATCGGCGAAGTTGCCAAAGACTTTCCCAAGCTGCCCATCATCATGGGACATTCGGGCTTGGTGGAGGGCGTGAGGGAAGTCGTCGAGATCGCCAAGAAATGTGAAAACGTCCACATGGACAGCTCGGGCGTGGGATGGCTGCCGTTCTTCTGCGAGTCGATCTCCTGGGCGGGACCTGATCGAGTCCTCTACGGCTCGGACACTCCGTTCAATCCGATGGAATGGGAGATCGAGAAAATCGTCAAGCACGCGCAGCGGCATCTAAAGCTCAAGATAGAAGATCTTCGTCTGATCATGTCCGGCAACATCAAGCGGCTCCTAAAGATAAATTAGTTCGTCGCGATTTGACTATCTGGCTACCGGTGGAGTCGATATAGCGCGCGAGCAAAACGAGGCGTTAAAGACGATTTACGAAGGAGCCGCAAATCGCCCGAAGAGAATTCTAGAGATTGTCGCGTTAAAGGGGTGAAGATGGATCAACAGTTGCCTTCGTGGGGTGATGATTCACTTTCGAGGTTTTTTTGGACTGCGGGATACAACGAGCGAGCTTCGTCGCTAAACTTCGCGCCTATCTATACTGTGCTGCAGAGGGTACATGCTACGTTTCAAGACATTGAAGGAGCGATTGCAAAAGACAATCGGATAGAGCTTGAGCGTTTGGTTCCTCGGTTTCTGACCATACGAGCGCATTCGTCTTTTCTAGGTGCGATACGCCTTGCTATGAGTGGGCAACTTCCTGAATCATACACGGTGCTTCGAAGCGTTATTGAGCAAGCTTGGTATGCTCTACACATCGCGAAGGATACACACCCGCCGGATCGTGCTAACGTGTGGTTATCCCGCGGTACTGACAAATACTCGAAGTCGAAATGCAGGAATGAGTTTGCTATTGGCAATGTCCGGTCTACTCACGAGTTATTCGACTGCCCCACGGCAAAGCAGCTGTACGAACTCTACGAGAGGACCATCGACTTTGGCGGACATCCAAATGAAAAAAGCGTTTTTGGAGCTATGGCGAGGCTAGAAACGGAGAATGAAATTAATTTCAGCATCGGAATTCTTTCTTTTCGAGATCCTGTTTTGGTCGTGGCAGCGTTGCATATGGCGGTCGGAGTAGCTACCGGGACACTCAAGGTTTTTCAATTAATTTTCCCAGAGCGATTTCTAATTCTGGGCCTGGACGCGAAGGTAGAAGCCCTTATAAGAGACCTTAATAGTGTTTTCAAACAATACGCGCCTAAGAACTAGGAGTGGATGAAACAAAAACAGAAGGTACCACGAGTCTTGAGCGGAGATCGTTGAGAACGAGCACCTTACCGACGGGGACAAGCACGCGGTTCTGCACCGCAACACCGAGCGGTTTTATAACCTCAGTTAGTTGATCGGATCGGCTCAAATCAGGAGTGTTTTGGTCTAAAGGCTACTGGGCGAACTTCTTTCTCATCTCAGCCAAAAAGCCGCTTTCCTCGAGATTGCGCACGGCGCTCGTCACAATCAACTGATCCAAATCGACTTCCTGAACCTTCGGATTGATCCGCGAAACAATCCGCTGAATAAGTTTCCAGACTTCGGGGTTGGGGGCAACATCCAGACTTGGCATCTGCTGGCGCGTGACTTTGTAAGAAGCTTCAATGTCTTGATCTTTACTCAGCCGGAGGTTTTTTCTCAGGACTTCCATGACTTCGCGTTTGTGATTGGGGTCTTGAATATAGACGAGCGCTTCGACCAAACCTTTGGTCAACCCGACCATGATCTCCGGCGAGACGGTACTGGAATCCCTCTGGGAACAGATCCCCGTTGCTTGATAGTTGATTTTCATGCCAACGTCCGCCAACGAAAGTGCACCGGCTCGCTTCGCCATGTCGGCGAAACTGTAGGGAATCACGGCCGCATCGACATTTCCTAAAGTCAGCGCCTGCGTCACGGTGGTAGTGTCTCCAAGGACTCGCATATTGAGCTTGAACTTTTCGGGGTCTATACCCAACCCGTCAAGGGCAACCATGGTCGATAACCAGAAACCGCCGCCGATGCTCTGCACGCCGAAGGTTTTACCTCGCAGATCTTCAATGGAGTCAATTCCCTTTCTGACGATTAATTCACGGGGCATCTTGTTGCTGCCGACGGCAAAGCAACCGAGCTTCATGCCGCCTACCGTAGCGCTCAGGGCGCTGCTGGGTGCCGCCCAAACCAAAGGCGCCCCGCCCGAGGCGAGGGTGGCCATCATGATGGGTCCGCTGCGGGTCTGGAGGACTCTGGGATCGAGCCCATGCTTTCTGAACAAACCCTTCTCAATGCCGACCCACAGCGGTGCCATTGTCTCGTTATGGCCTCCGTAGGCGATCAGCAACGGGCCGGCCGCGTAGACATAACCCGTGAGAACGAAAATAAAAGTGAGAAGAGCTGGGACCAGGGACAATCGTCTTGAATCCACCGTGCGCACGATTGAACTCCTCTGTATCGCTTGGGTCGTATTACCACAACCACGGCTGTTTGCACACAAACTCAGCATGTTGCCTGCACTGGTGTCGGATGGGCGGGTTAGTGTATAGGTTGTACGGCGCAGAGGAGGCCAAGCCATGGCTGCTGTGCGATTGATTGCTTGCCGATTGATCGGTCGCCTTTGGATTGCGTTGATCCTTTTCGCATTAATTTGCTCCGGTCAGGACGCTCTCTGGGCACAGGAAAGGCTGACGTTTTCTTACGCGGCTCTGGGAGGCCCTAACGCGATCTGGAATATTGCCAAAGATGTCGGCTTCTATAAAAAGCACGGACTGGACGCGGAAGTCGTCTACATCGCAAGCTCGACCCTAGGCGCCGCAGCGGTTCTGAGCAATCACGTCCAGGTTGGTATGGTTGCCGGAAGTGGAGTCGTAAACACGGCCGCCAGTGGCGGCGATCTCGTCTCGGTGGCTTGTTTTGTCAATGTGTTGGATTACGAGTTGGTGGTTCAGCCCTCGATCAACTCGGCTGAAGCTCTCAAAGGTAAGTCGATCGGGATCAGCCGATTCGGAAGCGTAACAGACGTTGCCGTCCGAGCTTTCCTGGCCGAACTCAAGTTGCGACCGGGAGCGGACGTGGCCCTTCGGCAGGTCGGCGGAGCTTCGGAACGGGCCGCAGCTTTCAAACAAGGAGCGGTCGCCGCCTTTCTATCCTCTACCGGCAGCATTCATCTTTTGGGCGAGGGATTGCCGCACCGAGTTTTGATTCGCACCGCTGACTTAAAAGATCCGCCCCCTTTTCCTTGGATTTGCGCAGTAACCACCAAGAGCTATATTGCCAAGAAGCGAGAGAACGTGAAAAAGGTCGTGATGTCACTCATTGAGGCCACGCATTTTTTTAAAACCAACAAAGAGCAAGCCAAAAAGATCATGGGCAAGTACTTCCCGACAGCAAACAGTGCCTATCTGGAAGACAACTACACAACCACCATTAGGATCCTGGAACGTGTGCCTTATGTCACGCGCCCTGGCATGGAAATTCTCATCGCGGACGCACGCAAGACGAATCCTGCAATCAAAGTCACCGTTAATGATGTGGTCGATGATTCGATTGTCCGCCAGATCGAGCAGGAAGGCTTCATCGATCGGGTTTACGCGAAGAAATAAGAATAATCCCGGAAGTATTCGTGCAAGTCTCATATCGCTTAGCTTTCTCGGGCTCGGGGGACTTGTAAATTGACGTGAAAGGAGCGCGGCGAAAAAGCAACTATGAACATTGACCTGCATTCTCATTTTTTTCCCATCGAGGCATTGTCCAATCCCGGCAAGTACCAGGATCGTGCGCCGATGATCGTGCTGGATAAGGACAAGTTAAGCGTTACATCGCGAATAGGAATGAGGGCGGGCCTCGGCGCGGGGGCTTACGATCCTGTAGCGCGGATCAGGGCGCTGGACGGGATGAGTATTGATCTGCAGGCAATTTCGCCGTCGCCTATCTTGTTATTTTACTGGGAAGAGCCGGCCATAGCGGCGCACTTTTCGCGCAGACAGAACGAAGCGATCCAAGAGATTGTCAAAAAATATCCGGATCGGTTCGTCGGATTCGGCAGCGTGCCGCTACAGAGCATTCCCGAAGCGATCGCCATTGCCAGAGAGGCAAAGAACATGGGGCTCAAAGGTTTGGAGATCGGCAATGCCGTTGGCGAGCGCCAGCTGGACGAAGCGATCTTTGAGCCGTTTTTTGACGCGGTCCAGGCGCTGGACCTGTTGCTTTTCGTTCATCCCTTGGAAGGCGGCGTTGACGCCGACGACCCGATCGCTGGCATGCTCGGGAACGTATTGCAGTTCCCGTTTCGCACTACGTTGATGATCGAGCGCATGATTCTCAAAGGAATGTTCGAGAGGTATCCGAATATACGTCTCTGCCTCTCCCACGGAGGGGGACTGGTAGCGTTTAATATCTGGCGCCTCGATCACTCGTATAATTTGCGGCCGGACTTTAAAAAGATAATTCCTGAAAAGCCATCGGGCTACTTGAAAAAACTTTATTTCGATTCCATCGTACACTCCGCCGCGGCACTACAGTACTTGATCCAGGTCGTCGGCGCGGACCGAGTAGTGATCGGAACGGATTATCCAATGGCGATGGGCGATTTTGAACCTGTCCGCAAGATCGATTCAATGAACCTCACGGATGAAGAACGGAGCCAAATCCTTGGCGCCAATGCCGCCCGAGCCTTGAATCTTTAGAGCCAAAAGCATAAGAGAGCTGAGCGCGTAAACTAATAAGCCCGGCGACCTTGAGGCAGGCAAACTCCAAGGCTTACTTTCACGAAGAGAGGCTCACGTGAAAACATCGATGATTCCACTTCTGGCGATTCTTCTCGGCGCATGCGCTACTGTGCAACCGAGGAGCCCCTCAGTTTCGATTCTGGTTGATCTCGATCCCGCAAGCGTTGACCGGACGGTAATCGTGGAAAGCATTACCGCCGACAAAGAGGGCCGGCTTTATTTGCCGGACCGAGTTTCCGGCAACATCCTCCGGGTAGATCCCAAGTCTCCCAAGCCGGTTGTGGTAGGCCGAATTGACGCGCGAGAGATAAAGGGCAAAAAGGTCAATGCCGACGGCGGCGGTATCGTTTTCAACCAGCAAGGCGATCTATTCGTCGCCAGCGCTCCATTCGCCGAAGTGGTGCGCATCAGGGCAGCCGATCTAAACGCTGCAAAGCCTGGAACAGCGCAGACATTTGCCACCGGCACTGAAGGCGCTAATGGCGTCGTCTTCGACCGCCAGAGCAATCTCTTTGTTTCAGGCGGCGCCAACGGAAGAGTTTACCGAGTGGGTCCTGGCGGTGGTCGCGCCGAAACAGCGTTGCAGATAGAACCTCACACCAGAACCCTCCCTGACGGGAAGACACAACAGGCTACGGTCGCCAACGGTTTGGAATTCGATGCCTCGGGAAACCTGTACGTCGCTGATACGGCTCGCGGCGCCATCTGGAAAGTCGAGATGTTGCCCGGCGGAAAAAGCGCCAAACCGGTCCTTTTGGCACAGAGCCCGCTTCTCGAAGGCGCCGACGGTATTGCCTTCGATGCTACGGGTAAACTTTGGGTAACCGCCAACGAACGCAATGCTCTTGTGACGGTTGCGACCGATGGCAAAGTTGATGAACAGGTCAAAAATGGAAGTCAGGGTCCTCTGGAGTTCCCCGGCGCCATTGTCTTCGTCGGCAACACTGGCTACGTTAATAACTATGATGTGCCCCGGCGGGATAACCTAGCGGCGGATGGCAAAACCTCCAATGATGGCATCGGCGCTTCCATCGCTCAAATTACACCCTAATCACGATGGCGGCGCTGCTCTCTGTCGAAGGCGTTTGTAAAGAATACCAGGTTCGGGGCAAAAAAGTTTTAGCCCTCGACTCGGTGGACCTCAGCGTCGCTGAAGGGGAGTTCGTCACGATTGTCGGTCCATCCGGGTGCGGCAAATCGACTTTGCTCAACTTGATCGTTGGGCTGCTCCGATCAACTGCCGGCCGCATCGTTTTTCGCGGCACCCCCATCAACGATATCTGCACGAAAATCGGTTACGTGACGCAAAAAGATAATCTTCTGCCGTGGCGCACGTTGAGCGAAAATGTGGAGATCGCGCTGGAAATCAGGGGAATAGAAAAAAGCGTTCGGCGACGTCGAGCCGAAGAGCTGATTAATCGGGTGGGTTTGAGCGGCTTCGAGGATCATTATCCACATGAGCTGTCGGGCGGGATGCGCCAGCGGGCCAACATCATCCGCACTTTGATCTATGATCCAGAGCTGATCTTGATGGACGAACCCTTCGGTCCACTGGACGCCCAGACGCGGATCGTGTTGCAAGATCAGCTTCTCAAGCTCTGGTCGGCATCAAAAAAAACGATTATTTTTATCACCCACGATCTGATCGAGGCGATTACCTTGGCGGATCGGGTCGTGCTCATGACTTCCAGGCCCGGACGGATCAAGTCGATTGAGAAGGTGGCGATAGCTCGGCCACGGGATGTTTTTCAGATCCATGAAAGCCAACAATTTCGCTCGGCGTATGAAAGGCTCTGGCGCGATTTGCGACCCGAAGTGACTTTGGCAGAAGTATAGAAAGGAGAACTACCTATGAAACGGTGCGTGACGATTGTCCTCGCTGTGGTTTTCTTCCTGGGCTGGTTTTCTCAGCCGGCGGAGGCGCAAGCGCCGCGGAAAGTCAAAATGACGATTCCGGTTGTGGCGCACTCCATGACGCCGGTCTATATCGCCCAGAGTAAGAACTTTTTTGCCGATGAAAAGCTCGACTTGGACATCACATCCACGGGAGGCGGCGGACCGGATATCCGCGCGCTGATCGCCGGTGATGTAGAGTTCAGTTTCACTACCGGCGATAACGTCATCCTGGCGCATCAGGAGGGCAAGAGACTGCTCATGGTTATGAGCGGCCTGCACAGGGTTTTTATTAACTGGGCGATGCACAAAGAGACCGCCAAGGCCAAGGGGGTCACGGAAGCGATGCCTTTGGCGGAGAAGATCAAGACGCTAAAAGGTTTAACTGTTGGCGTCACCAATCCGGGAGCCTTAACCGCTCACCTCGGAGCCTTTGTGATCCGCAAGGCGGGGTATAATCCGCAGCAAGACGTTCACGTCATCCCCATCGGCGCGGGGCCGACCTGGCTTGCCGCTTTGGAGAACCGAAAGGTCGACGTTGCACTGACGGCACCACCGGTACCCGAGACCGCGATCAGCCGCGGCTTCGCCATCATGTTCATCAACAATACCAAAGGTGAAGACCCATCGATCCCCGAATTCCTCATGGAAAATCTTGTCGCTCGTCCTGAGACTGTGGCGAAGGAAGCGGACCTGGTGCGAAGAATGGTGCGGGCGCTGACCCGGGCAAACCAGTGGGCGTTGAAGAGCGGCCCTGAACAGGTCGCAGACGCGCTCAAGCCGTTTATGGCAAAAACCGACCCTGAGCTGCTCCTATCCGGAGCCAATGCAGTGTTGCCTGCGCTGAGCCCTGACGGCCGAACGAGCGAGCGCAGTTTCCAAACGACTCAGGACATCCTCGAGCAGGCCGGAATATTGAAAAAGCGCGCGCCGTACGCCGAGCTTGTCACCAACGAATTTCTGAGCAAATGATCAGCCGGGGACGTCTCTTTCTTTACCGGCTCCTCTTCGGCCTCTTGCTGCTGTCTTTCTGGGAGCTGAGCTCGGGGAGATTGATCGATCCGTTTTGGGTTTCGAGCCCGTCCCGAGTTTTTGGGTATCTCTACGAGGTGATTGCCGATGGCTCCATCTTCGCTCATCTCGCGATCACACTTTACGAGACCTTCACCGGTTTCTTCATCGGCGCTGTGTGTGGCATCGGTTTAGGTTTTCTCCTCGGCCGGAGGGAGACTTTGGCGCAGATTCTCGATCCCTATGTCGTAGCCTTTAACGGAATTCCGCGCATCGCACTGGCGCCACTATTTATTATCTGGTTTGGCATCGGGCCGACTTCAAAGATCATTCTGGTTATAATCGTCGTCTTCTTTCTGACCTTCTTCAATACCTATGCCGGGGTCAAAGGGGTTGAGGCAGAGCTCAAGAATATCTTGCGAATCATGGGCGCGACGGAACGGCAAATTCTGACGAAGGTCACTATTCCAGCCATCATTCCGTGGATCACCACGGGATTAAAGATTAGCGTTCCCTACGCTATCGTGGGCGCAGTGGTGGGAGAATTTATCGCTGCCAGCAAAGGCTTAGGTTACTTGATCAACTATAACACATCGCTCTTTTCCACGACTGGCGCATTAGGCGGTATTCTGGTTCTCGCCCTGGTAGTAGTTGTTTGCAACGAAGCGATCAACCGAGCGGAAGCTTATTTGCTGCGCTGGCGTCCCAAGGAAGAGCGAAAGAACGAACGCGAATTGTTTTAGTCGAGTATGCCGATGGCCAAGAAGGAAAGTGCCGGGTTGTTGATGTATCGGTGGTGCAATTCGGCACTCGAAGTCTTTCTAGTTCACCCGGGGGGGCCCTACTGGGCAAAAAAGGACCTCGGAGCGTGGTCCATTCCCAAGGGTGAATGCGCAGAGGATGAAGACCGCCGCGACGCGGCGAAGCGAGAGTTTCAGGAAGAAACAGGATTTCTCCCGGAAGGGAATTTTATCGCTTTGACGCCGATTAAACAGCCTGGGGGAAAGCTCGTCCATGCGTGGGCGTTTAAGGGTGACTGCGATGCTGAAGCGATCGTGAGCAACACGTTTTCAATAGAGTGGCCGCCGCGCTCCGGTAAGCGTCAGGCGTTTCCCGAAGTAGATCGCGCTGAATGGTTTACGATTGACGCCGCCAAGAAGAAGATATTGAAAGGTCAAGTGGGTTTTCTAGAAGAATTAGAGCGAATGCTCGAACACGATCTGGCTGCAGTACAGTAGCCACCTGAGAGATTGTCATTTCCGTTCATGGAAGAAGAGGGGCATAGGGAGACTTTGTATTCCGGAAGGTTTCACATCTTAGAAAAATCCCCTTGACCCTCTGTTTTCGGAAAAAAGGAACTTTTTACCTGTCAACTATGCAAGTCTTTAGCAAAAACCCATTATGTCCTTTCGCTATTTTCCCGCCCGAGTCGCGCTCCAACTGCCGTTGCTTCCGCCTTTAACAGTTCCCTCAATAGCGTTGCCGTTGACCCGACCGGTATATTGCGAGCCGCCAGCAGTGAAACTGATCTGATCGCCATTGAGTTTGCCAGAGATCGGCGTGGTAACATTATCGTTTCTAAGCGTGCCGGTAATCATCTGGAAAGTCTGTTTGAGATTCAGTTCTCCTTGCGGCAGTTTCCATGTGCCGCCGACTTTCGCCGGAACGATCCAGAGATGCGCGGTGCACCAATGGTCGCAGCCGCTTGCTGTGGCGGTCTCGTCGGCTTTCCAATCCTCCATGTCGAAGGAGTTCGACACGATGCGAGTGCCGGGCTTAAGCTCGAGAATCTTCGGGCGCAGCGTCATGTTGATACTTGGCAGCAGAAACATGGTAATGACCTGTGCTTGGGAAAAATCAGTTTCGAACAGATCGGCTTTGACGAAGCTGGCCTTGTCGCTAACACCTTCTTTGGCGGCATTGCGCTTCGATAGCTCGACCATATCCGGGTTGTATTCAATGCCGAGCGCTTTGGCGCCGCGCTTCGCTGCGGTGATTACCGTGCGCCCGTCGCCGGAGCCAAGATCGATCACGTAATCTTTGGGTGTCACTTTCGCCATGTCGAGCATCTTGTCGACCAACGCCTGGGGTGTTGGCACCCACACCACATCTTTTCCTTCCTGGCCGACTGACGGCTCGTACTCCTTCGCGGGCTGCGCCCGAGCAAGGCCATAACCGAGAAGCAAAGCGAGGCACAGCGCCAATAACGACTGGCGTAAAAAAAGAGACTGATTCATGTTTCTCTCCTAAGATTAAATAAGACATCTGGCTAACCCATTTTCATATCCTAGGGCTAAGAAAATGTCCAGGAACCTGACTCCACCAACAATCGAAGGTTGACAAGAACCGAAGACAAATGGCGATAGTCGCTTCAAGGAGAAAAACTCAAGGATCCGAAGAGCGACAAGCGGGCACGGCTTGACAGAGTGGATTCTGTTGATCGCCACGATGTTCATCATGATTTCCGAGGTCGCAGCCCAGACCTATATCAAAATGGGAATCGTCAGCCGACATATTAGGAACGTAGACAGCACCAGCTAACGCGCGGGCTACGAAGATCCCTGGACCAGAGCCTTATTCGTAAGCTACGGCGCGGTAACGTAACCTTGATCAACCAGATAACGTTTAATTGCCTCGGCGACTGCAAGATGACCCGCAGGTTCCCAGTGTCCTCCTGGCTTGAAGGTTTCTCCCTTTGCGATTTTCTCGGCAAAGTATGGCCTAGTAGAAAAGCACCTGGCTTGTTCATTTAACTGGCACACTGAGAACAGGTACTTCTCATCTTGCGTCACCGCGATGTCCAGGGCGATTTCTCGCCCGCGTGGGAGATATGCAAGTATTGGCGTTGCGGGGATACTCTCCACTGATTGTATCAGCTCCATCAATAAGGCGGTCGTAATAGCCTCCATCTTTTTCTGTTGGAGCCCGGAAAATTTTTCGACTGAATGACGAATAAGTGAAAATAGATCCAGTATTCTGGGTCGGGTCCAATCCCATCGAAGAATTTCTTCGGGACGTGGAACCGGAGTGTGCGTGAGTTTGAGCTCGCCCTTTTCGAGGACAAAACGCGGTTTCGCGTAGTCTCTGAAATCGAGGAGATTTCTAGACATGTCTAAAGGAAGAAAACCTAAGATAACGATATCCGGCTGGTATTTGATTCCCTCTTCCTTGAAAAGGATGAGCATTTGATCATGGCCATAACCATGTACACCCATGTTGATCACTTCGGTATTGGGTAGCATTTCCTGGAGGTAGTGAGAGTAGGTCTCGTTATCGCTCACTTCATCCCCGAAAGTAAACGAGTCTCCCAATATCAAGATTCGCAATCTTTCCCTGTTCTTAGCATACGAAAAATCCTTCTTGCCTCTAAGACCTTTGGAGTTGGTGTTTAGCATCTTGTCTTGGTATGCCTTTACGTCCCGGAGATTCGCCTTTGGTATCCATCCTTTATTGGGATCATACATGTCAAAGGCATAGTACGTTGCGGTCCCAGTCTTTTGGTGTTCTCGCACCCAGTTGCGACGGTAGGTGTAGTCCTCATTGGCCTCCAGACGTTTGCCGATTTGAGGTATCGAAAAAGCCAGCCGAGCGGCACCCTCAAAGACAAAAGCCAAGAAAGCGATAATGACAAAAACGAAAATCAATCTTTTTTTCCTGCTCATGCTACATCAAGGAACAGGCGAACGAAAACGTTATGAGATGTTACTGGGCCCGTTCACCGCTGGGTGGTCGCGCGCAGCAGCTGGCTCCATTTTTCTTCGGCATCCTGATACTGCGCAGTAGTCATGCCGCGTTCGGGATACTCGCGTTTAAACGGATACTCTTTCCATGCGACGCCGTATCGAAACTGTTCCATCAACTTTTGACCCTCGGCACCGATGACAAAGTCGGTGAGCAACAAAGCCGCGTGGGGATGGGGCGCATTGGCGATGACGGCTGATCCACCCGCATTTGCCACAGCCACGTCCAGTGGCACCCAGTCGATGGGCGCGCCTTTTTCTTTCATGACGATCACTTGGTTCCGAAAAACCGTCGGTGATCCAGCGATTTCTCCGGCGATCAGCAGATTTAGAAAGCCGAGGCTCGCCAGCTTGAACAATCTGACTTCCTGTTCTTTGAGTTTTTTCATGAAGCCGTCGCCCTTGTATTTCAGCATCGAACCGATAACCCGCGCGCTCGAGCTCTCGGTGGTAACGGCGAGTTTGCCTTTTAGGTGTGGCTTTAGCAGGTCCTGAAAATTCTTCGGGACCTGAGCGGAAGTGATCATCCGCGTGTTATAGCCGAAGCCTAAGTAAGCTTCACGGTCGGTCACCCAGTAAACGCGCGCGTTATCCGCCTTGGTTTTTGCCTCTTCGGGATACTTCGCCAGCTCCGGTGAAGCGTAAGATTTGAGAATCCCACTTTCCTTGAGCAACATCAAAGAACCGGGAGTCGTCTCCATGGCGTCCGCCAAATGACGTCCAGCGCGAGCTTCGTTGAGCAGCCTTTCAGCCACGTCGGTACTGCCGGCGCGATAAACTTCAATTTGAATTTCGGGATATTTCTTCTTGAACGCATCGACGATTTCTCTGTAGTTACCCGACAACGAGGTGTACCAAACGACTTTTCCTTCCGCTTTGGCACCATCGAGAAGTATCTTTTGGCGATCGGCACCGCTGTACACTGCTAACTCATCCAACGTTTTCGGCTTGCTCCCTTGACTCCAAGCGGGCCACGACATCGTCAAAATTGCTAAAACCGTTAGGCTTGATATCTTCATGTTGTTCCTTCTTTGTTGAAGAATTTCAGCAGCGTTTGTGCTTTCGTTCGGGACTATCACACTCCGCACGACAATATATCAATCCAAGGGTCTGAAAAGAATGGCGATACATTGACAGCGACCGTAAACAGGAGTTATGCAGTACCCAGCAAAATTTGAAATCACGGGGAGGCAATCAATGCTTGGAGGTCATGCAGTCGCTCAATGTCTGCGCAACGAAGGGGTAAAACACGTCTTTAGCGTGCCCGGCGAGAGTTACATCGCGGTGGTCGACGGGATGGTAGACTTTCCTGAAATCAAACTGATTACCAA
>Ga0209799_1000073_pt1 | contig 18198 bp, 19 predicted proteins | sample PanSoiPlo36MoBio_FD_188324 | JGI IMG/M metagenome (GOLD analysis project Ga0209799, IMG submission 188324) | Tropical forest soil microbial communities from Panama analyzed to predict greenhouse gas emissions - Panama Soil Plot 36 MoBio (SPAdes)... | ecosystem: Environmental > Terrestrial > Soil...
GGCCCATCATAGCTGCTCCACTGCGGCTCTCAAGCCAAGCAAGTAACTCTGCACGCCGAATCCGGTAATCTGTCCGACTGCAGCTCCCGCGATATACGAGTGCTTGCGAAATTCCTCTCGTTTATAGATGTTGGAAATATGCACTTCGACGGCGGGAATTCCAGCTGCTGTCAGAGCGTCCCTGATGGCCACACTGGAATGGGTATACGCGGCCGGATTGATAACGATAGCCCCAAACTCCCCGGGCGCCTCTTGAATCCAACTTACCAGCTCTCCTTCGCTGTTGGACTGCCGGATATCGATTGCCACCTCCAGCTCTTCTGCGAGGGTACGCATTTTCTTGTTAATCTGATCCAACGTGAGCCGGCCATAGATTTCTGGTTGTCGCTTGCCCAGTAGATTCAGATTTGGACCGTTAAGAACTAGAATTTTTCTTTTCTTTGCCATGAGCAATTCGCAGCATCCCTCGGGATAAAAAAAATATTCAAGCACCGAGCGCTGTCAGAATCTCACCGGGGGACAGCGCATGAAAACATGTCTTGCCGATCCCTGTGCAAATAACGAACTTGATCTTTCCTCCGGCTGATTTCTTGTCCACTTCCATGGCTTGAATCAAGCTTTGCATCGATACTTCACGAGGGATCTCCAGGGGCAGGCCCGCTTTCTTGATGAGCTTGCGAATTCGCTCGAGACTGCGTTGATCACAAAAGCCTTGCTGCGCTGAAATCGTTGCAGCTTGAGCCATGCCGATCCCAATGGCTTCGCCGTGAAGATATTTCTGATAATGGGTTGCGGCTTCTAGAGCGTGGCCAACCGTGTGACCAAAATTGAGCACCGCGCGATAGTCATTTTCGCGCTCATCTTGCTCCACGACTTTCGCTTTGATAGCACACGATGTGGCAATGACTTGCGTCAACAGGGCGCGATCGAGGCTAGCAAGTTTACCCATTTTTTCTTCCAGCAATTTGAAGAGGGCGGGATCTTCGATGACGCCATACTTGATCACTTCCGCCAGACCGGCAATGAATTCGCGGCGCGGCAGCGACTGCAGCACCGCCACATCGATGAGCACCAAGCGTGGTTGATAGAAAGCGCCGACAAGATTTTTTCCTTCTTGATGGTTCACCCCGGTTTTTCCGCCGACGCTGGAGTCCACCTGAGCGAGCAGGGTGGTCGGCACCTGCACATAGGCTATACCGCGCAGAAAAGTTGCCGCCGCAAAGCCAGCTAAATCACCAACGACACCACCGCCGAGTGCCAATACACAAGAGCGGCGCTCAAACCGCTCGGAGATCAGCCGGTCATATATGACAGACAGTGACTGCAGATTCTTGTGCTGCTCCCCGTCGGGAATAAGCACGGGTGTCACATCGAATCCGGCAGCGCTCAACGAGTCATGGACGGCATCAAGGTACAGTTGAGCCACCGTGGGATTGGTGATGACCGCAACCTTTCCCCGCAACCCGGCGCGCTGAAGAAAGTCTCCGGCCCTAGACAAAATACCGTCGCCGACGTAAATCGGATAGGAGCGGTCTCCGAGATTTACGGTCAAAGTTTGCATCATATCAATTGACGTCGTTGAATCGCTCAATGATTTTCTCCACTACTTGCTCCACCGTCAAGTCGCTGGTGTCGACGGCAACGTGAGCCTGTGCATAGTTCTTTTCGCGCTGCGCCAGCAGTTGCTGAATTCGCTGCGCGCGGTCACCATCCTCCAGTAACGGCCGTCGCCTGCTCTTCTCTGCCCGGCGCAAGAGCACTTCCGGGGCCGCTGTGAGGCAAACCAGAAAACTCTTTTCCCGAAGCAGTCGAAGGTTCTCCTCATCGATGACGACACCACCCCCCGTTGCGATTACCTGCTCTCCCTGAAATAAAACCTCTGCTAGCGCCTGCTTTTCTGCTCGGCGAAAATAGCTCTCGCCCCTGCGGCTGAAGATATCCTTCACTTTCATCCCTTCGCTTTGCTCGATGATCTTGTCGAGATCCACGAAGCGGCGGCCGAGTTTGCGGGCCAAGGTTCGGCCCACGGCGCTTTTGCCAACCGCCATAAAGCCCGTCAGGGCGATATTTCGCACAGAGTTTTCTGCCAAAGGCTAGAACGCTTTGATCTGTTCCAGGTAATTTTCGTAGTTACGCTTGATTTCCCGGAGCGAGTCTCCACCAAACTTTTCCAGGAAGGCATTGGCCAGTTCGAAGGCGACCACGGATTCACCGACAACGGCAGCGGCCGGGGCGGCGCAGACATCGGAACGCTCGACCGAAGCATCCGCTTGCTGCTTGGACCGAAGATCGACGGATTGTAACGGACTCATAAGCGTCGAGATCGGCTTCATGGCGACGCGCACGACCAAGGGCGCGCCGTTGGTCATCCCACCTTCGGTTCCGCCGGAGTTGTTGCTGCCGCGGTAGAAGCCGGTCGGCACAATTCTGGGAGTTCCCTCCGTCACCATCTTGTTCGGATCGAAGAATATCTCGTCGTGGACCTGGGAGCCTCTACGTCGCGCCATCTCGAAACCGAGCCCGATCTCGACTCCTTTGATCGCCTGAATGCTCATTAAAGCCTGCGCCAAACGACCATCGAGCTTGCGATCCCATTGCGTATGGGTGCCCAGTCCCGGCGGTAGCCCCAACGCCACGACCTCGAAGACGCCGCCCAGCGTATTGCCTTCCTTCTTGCACTCTTCGATTAACGCGATCATTTTATCTTCCGCGTCTTTGTCGGCGGTCCGCACCGGAGAGTCCTCAGCCCGGGCGTAGCGCTCCTCGTAAGCGAATCCGTCCAAGTTGGCCGTCACATTGCCGATGGAGCGAATATAACCCATAACGCGGATGCCGAAGGGCGAGAGCAACTGCTTGCTGAAAGAACCTACCGCCGTGCGAGATACCGTGTCCCTTGCACTGGCACGCTCCAAGATATCGCGAATGTCAGAGCGGTCATATTTTAGAACCCCCGTAAGATCCGCATGTCCGGGACGTGGCTTAGTGACGGCAATTTTCTCATCGCGGTCTTCAGGAGCTGCCGACATTTTCTTCGTCCAGTTTTTCCAGTCACGGTTCTCAATGCCGAGGGCGAGGGGCGATCCAAGTGTTTCTCCCCAGCGAATTCCGGAGCGAATTTGGACCTCATCCTTCTCAATCAGCATCCTGCCGCCCCGGCCGTAACCTTGTTGGCGGCGCCAAAGATCGTGATTGATTCGAGTTACGTCGATAGGAAATCCCGCGGGCACCCCGTCAATGACCATAGTCAAACACGGTCCGTGCGATTCACCCGCAGTGAAATAACGCAACATGCGGGTATCCTACTCTATTCCGTTTTGCCAGGCTAGGGGGTTGGCACGCGGATATTTGCCTGACTGCCGTCTGTCTGTCGCATTTGCTCGCGCCAGAGCTGTTCGGCAGCGGGAAGGTTCTCTGAACCCGCAGAAGTGAGGCGTGGCGTAATGAACACCATGAGTTCTTCGAAATCTTTCTGCACGCGTTGATTCTTGAAAAGCCAGCCTAGGACCGGAACATCTTTCAGATAAGGCACGCCGCTCTCTGATTCCTGGCTCGTGTCTTTTAAAATACCACCAAGTACGATTGTCTCTCCATCTTTGACGAGCACGTTCGCCACCGCCTCACGATTGAGTTCATCGGGAATAACCGAACCTTGTGACTGTGCGCCTAGAGTGCTCGACTTGACATTGATATTCATAAGCACATAACCGTCGCTCGATACCTGAGGTATAACCGTGAGGATGATCCCGACCGGTACCTTTTCCGTCGCTATCGCTGATCCTGCTGCCGAAGAACCGGTGCCGGTAGCGATGTTCGTGGAGTTGGGTAGCAAAATACGGAGGATGCGTTCACTCCGGATTGTGGAAGCGACGTTATTCAACGTGACCACGGAAGGTCGAGACATGATTCGTATATTGCCTTCCCTCTCTGCCGCCTCTAATGCGCTGGCTAAGTCGCGCAATCCGCCGATGCGATTTTGCATTACAGAAACAGTACCGCCCAGCCCGACGGGCGCGTTTGGGAATAGCGGTGTAAAAGCAGTATAGGGGTCAGGTGCCCCGGCGGCGCTGCTGATGTTTGTCCCGCCTGGAGTGCTGAACTGGAACCGTAGACCGAGGGAGCGCGCGAAAGTCGGTGTCGTTTCGATGAGATTGGACTCAATCAAGACTTGCGGCGTACGGGTATCCAGCTTCGCAATTAGGGCGCTAACATCATCAACTGATTGTTTGATATCGCGAACCATCATTGTGTTGCTGCGCTCATCGATAACCAAGGCTACGTCCGGGCGCTTCGTCAACAATGTCTTGACTTTGGGCTCTAAATCTTTGACCCGGGCGTAATTGATATTGAAGTACACGGTTTGCAGAGGCTCGGCATCTTCCCTGGCTCGCTCAGTTTTCTTTTGCTGAAGCCGGTCTGTTTCTAGTCGCGCTGTTGTCGAGATACGGATCACGTTTCCCATTTCGTCCTTAGCCAAGCCATTCGTGCTGATGATCAGATCCATTGCCTGATCCCATGGCACTTCGATGAGCCGTAAAGTAACTTTTCTATTGACATCATCCGTGACCACGATGTTTTTGCCGCTCACTTCCGCCAGCAGCCGAAAAACGTTCTTAATATCTGCGTCTTTAAAATCGAGGGATAGTTTTTGCCCGATGTATTTTTTCCCCTCGGCAGGTGTCTCCTCCTTAGGGGAAGCAACCTGCCCGGCGTCCATGGAAACAGGCGCGCGGGCTGCGCTTTTAGCCTCGATTCTTTTTCCACCTTTGACCAGATCAAAGGCCCGCTTGTTGCTCGCTTTGGGATCGGAAAAGCCAAAGACGACTCTGATTCCTCCCTCTTCGGGACTAATCACGTACGAAGGCACTGTCGGTGTGGGCGTTTCAATGGTCATGCGCAGGTAACCTTCACCGGAACTGAAGCTTACAGTACTGACTGCCTGGGTATCGACCCGGAAACTTTCCACATCCGCTTGTCGCGTGGAATCGCCAAACATGTCCACTACGACTCGCGCCGGCTGAGCCAACGGAAAATGGCGGTATTGAGAAACCGGTTGGGTGAGTTTAAGTTGGAGGATCGTTTGTCCCGATTCTTCACGGACCGATAGATCCTGCACTCGAAGCATCGTTGTCTGTGACACATCTTGTTTTGCCGAAGCCAGCCTTTGTCCTGCTTTTTGCTCCGGACGCCCTTGGGTAGTTTCCATTACTCCGGTGCTACCCTTTTGCTCACTAACCGTTGATGTACAACCAATAAATCCAGAGCTGAGCCCAATTAAGAGACAACCGCCGAAACACCAATACCGAGGTCTGTTCCCGCAAAATTTAACATCCATCGACAGCGTTGCTCCGCTACTCTTCGGCTTCTTCATTCCGCCTTCTCCACGGATAGCTTGATGTTGACATCGCGCTTTTTCTTCGCTCCATAGAGGTCAACATAAGTTTCCTCAATGACAATTTCATTCGGTTTAATCGCCTTAACCTTGCCTTCGTTTGCACCTATCGGGGTGCCCACCTTGACAATGTAACCCAGCCCTATTGAGTCCTCGATCATTGCAGTTGGTTCTTTGACATGCCAGACAATCCCCACCAATCTTAATTGACCCAAGTCATACCGCTCTAATGGCGAGAGGCTCTCACGGGGACGGCCGTTAGTCCGCGTGCTCAAGGTGAAAGGGCGAAAAGGGTCTCGTTTTCCTGTGGTTGAAAAGTTTCCCGGAGACTGCGGGTCAGACGTTTGTTCAGCTGGGGTTGAGCCGTCTGCGTTCGCTTTCGTAGATTTGGTTTCGGTAACTGCGTCCTGAAGTTTGGCCTTTGCTGCGTTACTCACGTCCTGCAAGCTCTTGCCCACGGCGCTTGGAGCTCGCAGCAACTTATCGACAGCCTCCTTGGTTTTCTGCGAAGGTGTCTCCAACTTCTCCTGGGCGCGGGTGAAACCGGGTGCAAGAAGGAAGATTATACAAACAACTGTTGTTACCCAGATAACCATGTCAGGCTATTTTTTTGCCGCGGCTTTGGCCTTTTCTTCCGCTACTTTTTTCCGCTCCGCTTCGTCTAAGAATCGATAGGTGGTCGCTAACGTTGAAATCTCCAAAGCGACTTGATCACCACCCACCTTGGGATTCTTCAGATCAATATTGTCGATGTTCACAAGCCGGTTTAACTTGCCAACTTCGTCAAAGAAGGTCACCGCGTTAAAAAATCCACCCCGCACGACAATATCTACCGGTATCTCGGCGTAAAATTCTTGGAAGTTCTCGGCTCGGGGGCGAAACAGCAAGATCTCCAATCCCGCTTCCCTGGCTTTGATCGAAAGGCTGCTCAACAGATCAGGAATCTCCTTTCGATCAGGCAGCTGCGCCACGGCTCCCTTAAGTTTTGCATCCCATTCCTGCAACTCTTTTTTCAGTTTCGGGAGATTAGCCGAAAGCGTTTTCTTTTTGTCACGATCGTTTCGTATGCCTGTGATTTCCTCGGCCAATTTGCTTACCCTATCGTCGCCGGGAAGATAGATGTAGAAGTAGCCAATGACTAGAAGAAATATGATCAGACCCGCCAGAACTCCAATTTTTTGTTGGCGGGGAAGTCGAAGAATCTGCGTTAGGAGCTGGTTCACTTTGAGTTATCCTTCATTGCAACCGGAGCCTTTACGGGCTTTACGGCGTTCGTCGGCGAGACATTTGGTTGATAGTTGAGTTGTGCCTTGATCAAAAACCGCCTCGGTGGCAAACCGGCCTGCTGATTTTGGGTTGTTTCCACCAGCTCCGTGTTATTAAAATAAGCATGAGAAGCTAAGGCTTTGAGAAACTCAGCGATGGTCTGATTGTCAACAGCCACTCCGGTAATAGTCAGATTCCCGCCGGTTTCTTTGAACTCAGTCAGCCACAACGCGCTCGGCGTGGCGACGGCTAGGCTCTCCATAACACGCACAGGCCCAGACTTTTTCTTGTTGATGTCGTCAATAACTTTGTTCTTGCCCGCAAACTCCTTAATCTTTTTTTGTAGCTCCGCAACGTCCTTCGCCTTGACATTCAGAACCTGGAGCTCCTTCTGTAATTCGTCCAGCTCGCTTTCAAGGGCGGAAGCCTGGCGCCATTGGTAGACAAAAACGAGAAGCAGCAAAACGCCAGTCAGCGCCAAGGAGACGCCGCCGATCATAAGCTCGCGACGCCGGACAACCTCCGCTTTCAGTTCCTTAACGGGAAGAAGATTTATGCGTATCATTTGTCGCCCGGTCTCCTGATCGCCAAACCGACGGCTACGCCCAACAGCGGCGCAACTTCTTCCAAAGCTGCCTTGTTAAGGTTCTTACTTACACGAAAATTTCGAATCGGTTCCGCGAGCTGGACTGGCACCCCAAGCCTTTCCGCCATAACGGAGGTCAACCCGAGGACCTTGGCTCCTCCACCCGTTAAATAAATGTTTCGAATACCTTCTTCCGACGCGATCGCGCCGTATAAACTGATAGTTCGTTGGATGTCCTCGGCCAACGACTGTGCCGCGGGTCTTAGCATTGCTTCCAAGTCCGAGCCCTTGTCCCCATTCATGAGCCCCGCGACCTTAAAACTCTCCGCATCCTGATCGGAGATTTGCATCGCCCTCCTGAGAGTATCGGTAAACTCCTGGCCTCCCACTGGTAGATCCTCGGTAAACGTAGAGATGCCATTGCTGAGCACGTTGATACTCGTGTAATGCGCGCCGATATGAATAAGACCGATAACCGCACCAGCAGCTTGCAGCTCGTAATTGGTTTCGTACATGCTTTCCATTGCAAAATAGTCAACATCGATTATCGCCGGCGTGAGTCCTGCGGCTTCGATAACATCCGCAAAACTGTTGACAATCTCTTTTTTGACCGCCACGAGCAACACTTCCATTTTGTTACCGCCCTCAAGATAGCCGAGGACTTGATAATCCAGATTCACGTTTTCGAGATTCTCGGGAATGAGTTTGTTGGCCTCAAACTCGACATTGGCTTCTAGTTCGTCTTCGTCCTGCCGAGGCATCTGAATCTTCTTGATGATGACCGCCCTGCCTGGGACGGCTGAAATCACCTTGTTCGATCTTACACCGTGCTGTTGGACGAGCTTGCGGATAGTTTCCGCAACCAAGCGACCTTCCACTACCATGTTGTTGTGCACGGCTCCAGGCGGCAAAGGTAAGACGCCAGCATGGAGCAAGCGGTATCCGCTCTTGTCGACCGCTGCCTCCACCATCTTGACTGAGCTCGAGCCGATGTCGAATGCAACATAACCGTCCTTATGCCCGATGGAACTCAAAAAACCGAGATTCAATTTGCTCGAGAGACCAGCCATCGTTATCACTCAAAAACTCTTTGCTTTTGATGAAACTTCAACCCGAGGGCTAAAAGAATCTTTCTCTTCGTCGCCATTCGACAGGGTTTTCCTTTCTCAATGCGGTCTATAGTAAGCGGAGAGAGCCCTGCCATACGCGCGAGTTCTGCCTTGCTTAGCATTTTGGCCTCGCGGATTTTCTTGACGTTATTTTCGTCCATACACCTAGACCTCTTCAGGAGGGATGCGTGAGCGCGGCAAACTACAATATTCGATCACACTACTTAGATCGACAAAATTAATCGTAATTATAATTAATTATGGAGGCCTCGGCGCCTTGGGTAAGCAAGACCTCTGCCACGAAGGCGCGGCAGTGAACCGTTGATTTTTCAACCCAGTCCGCCGCACTGGAGAGCAATGGAGTGCAAAATTTTCGGCTCATGCAACCAATTTTTACAATTTTGAACAGCATGCGCAGTGAGAGGCAGACATGTTGATTGCTTTTGATCGTGTCTCCCGATAAGAATCCAGGGATGAATAAGCAGGCGGGAAAATTTGCGCGGATCGTTATTCCCACGCCTCTAAAAGAGCCCCTGATCTACAAGGTTCCAGACCCGCTATGGGAACAAATCGAGATCGGCATGAGGGTGTTGATTCCCCTCGGCAAACGGAAGGTAACCGGTGTTGTGCTGGAGTTATTGCGTGAAACCGTTGTGCCGGGAACAAGAGCGATCCTCGCACCACTGGATGAACGCCCGATGCTCGATACTGCGCTTCTCCAACTGAGTCATTGGGTCGGGCAGTACTATCTCGCCACTCTGGGAGAAGTATTCGGCACCATCTTGCCGCCGAGTCTAAGAAGTGAAACTCAGAGAACGATCACACTCAATCCCGGGAGCTTCTACGTTGCCGATGGCTTGGAAAAACGAATTCTTGACCGGCTTCGTCAAAGCAACGGCAAGCTCAGCGTCAAAAGGCTGACACGCGAAATGCACGGGGACAACTTGTATGCCGCCATCGAACGACTCGAATCAATAGGCGCCGTTAAGATTCACGAGCGGCTACCGGGTCACCGCACTAGCAGCGAAAAGATATTGCTCGAATCGGGTTCCGGCCCGACTTTCGAGGCTCAGTCTCGGTTCATTCTCAATTCGGAACAAGAACAAGCTTTCCGTAAGATTGAACACCGTCTAAAGGAAGGCGGGTTTGAAACTTTTCTCCTTCACGGTGTAACCGGCAGTGGCAAAACCGAAGTCTATCTCCGCGCCATGGAACAGGCCCGGGCAGCCGGGCGTGGCAGTCTAATACTGATTCCGGAAATCTCATTGACACCCCAGCTGATCGATCGCGTCAGTGCACGCTTTCCCGGTAGAGTCGGGATTCTGCACAGCGGCCTTTCGGCGGCGCAGCGCTGGGCGCAATGGTGGCACATTGTCCGCGGCAACGTGGACGTGGTAGTCGGTGCACGCTCGGCCGTTTTTGCGCCCCTCGCGAATCTGGGCCTTATCATCGTTGATGAGGAGCATGATCCTTCTTACAAGCAGGAGGAGGGACTTCGATACAACGGACGCGACCTTGCCGTGGTGCGTGGCAAGTTGTCCGCCTGTCCGGTCATCTTAGGGTCTGCAACTCCGGCGATTGAGAGTTATCAAAATTCCCTGGATGGAAGATACCGACTCCTGGAGATGACACAACGGGTACAACGGCGACCCCTTCCATTCATGGAGACCATCGATCTCAGATCAAAGTTCAATCGGAGCCAGCAGCGAAACGGCGGCAAAGTTCCAGTGCAAACAGATTCTCCACCGGCGCAGCGGTCAGCCGAGCATCGACTGATCTCGGATCGGCTTGCGACGTTTTTGAGAGAGAATTATCAAGCTTCGCGACAAAGCTTGATCTTTCTCAACCGGCGAGGATTTTCCAATTACCTGCAATGCACTCTTTGCGGTCATGTATTGCGTTGTTCCTATTGCAGCGTGAGCCTCACCCTTCACAGGAAACAAAAAAGTGTCTGTTGTCACCATTGCAATTTTCGCCGCGCCGCCACTGTGCTTTGCCCCGAATGCGGCAATCGAACGCTTTCGCCCGTCGGTGTTGGAACCGAGCAGATCGAAGAGGCGCTGCATCGCCTAGTGCCTGAGGCGCGCATCGCGCGCATGGACCGAGATACGGCAAGCAAAAGAGGCGCGCACGAGAAACTATTTCGGAGTTGGGAAAAAGGCGAGACCGACATCCTGGTCGGTACCCAAATGATCACCAAAGGACATGATGTTACCGGCGTGACACTCGTAGGCGCGCTGCTTGCTGATCTGTCACTCAACTTGCCGGATTTTCGGTCCGGCGAGAGAACCTTTCAGCTGTTGAGCCAAGTCGCAGGTAGATCTGGCAGAGGCGACGAGCCAGGAACCGTTATCATTCAAACATACGCGCCGGATCACTACGCGATTCAACACTTGATTCGCCATGATTACAAGGGATTCTTTGCTGCAGAGATCGACTTCCGGCGCGCTTTAAACTACCCGCCTTTCAGTCGACTTGTTTGTCTTCGGTTAGAGGGCCCGAAATTCGAGGAGGTCGAACAGAAGGCCAGAATGCTCGGCGCGATGTTGCATGACAAGACCATTCACAACGCCCGACTCCGCGAGAAAATTGAGATCCTTGGGCCGGCACCTGCGCCCATCGAAAAGCTGCGCAATCGCTATCGCTGGCAACTTCTCTTGAAGGGAAAAAAGAGTTCTTCTTTGCTCGAGCTTGCCAAACAAGGCCGCGAAGCGCTGCCACGATCACTTAGCGTTCGTCTCCACATTGATGTCGATCCCTACAACATGTTATGAATTTTATAGATTATGGCGATTTTGGAGATTCTTAAATTCCCCGACCCACGGCTGAGCAGATTCGCCCGGCCCGTGGAGAACATTACCAACGACATTGTGCAGCTAATTAACGATATGCTGGAAACGATGTATGCGGCGCCGGGGGTTGGATTGGCAGCCAATCAAGTCGGGGCGCTCCATCGAATCGTTGTCTTGGACATCGATCACGAAAATCCGCAAAAGAAGGTTTACAAGCTGATCAATCCCACCATCGTCCGCTCCGAAGGGGAAATTCTCTGGGAAGAAGGTTGCTTGAGCGTCGTGGATTTTACCGCCGAGGTGCGTCGCGCAGCGCGGGTGGAAGTTGCGGCTCTCGACGACCATGGGAAGGAGACCAAGATTGAAGCCGAGGGTCTGCTGGCGGTCGCATTGCAGCACGAGATCGATCACTTGGACGGCAAACTCTTCATTGATCGTATCAGCCGATTAAAACGTGATCTGTATACCCGTAAACGGAAAAAGATGCTTCGCACCGGAGCCACCCCATCAACAGAAAACACACGGGTAATGATCTAGAGCCGAGTTTTCGACCGTTGTCGCGCACAAATCGCACCATCATTTCTTATGTCGACCCCCTGGCCCATTGTGTTCATGGGAACCCCGGAGATTGCAGCGACCACACTGGAGCAGCTGATCGAGGGACCCGATCCCGTGGTCGGAATCGTTACCCAGCCTGATCGTCCGGCTGGCAGGGGCCAGAGGAGTGATCCATCGCCGGTGCGAAGCGTGGCTGAAAGGCGAGGCATTCCTGTGGTCGCTCCGCAAAAGATTCGCGATCCCGAGTTTTTCAAGATTTTAGTTGGCTGGCATCCTGAGATAATTGTCGTTGTCGCCTACGGCCGTATCCTCCCCAAGACGATTCTCGACTTAGCGCCATACGGCTGCCTCAATGTGCACTATTCGCTTTTGCCGAAGTACCGAGGAGCGGCACCGGCTGCCTGGACGATTGTCAATGGAGAGTCGACTGCCGGGGTGACGACGATGAAACTCGTCGAGAAAATGGACGCCGGACCGATTTACTTACAGGAAGCTGCTCCAGTCGCCCCCGACGAGACGACGGGCTCATTGCAGGATAAGCTTGCACCCATCGGCGCTCGTTTACTGCTGGAAACACTAAACAGACTCAAAATGGGTTCATTGATCCCGCAGGAACAAGATGAGTCCGCGGTGACTTTCGCTCCTATTATAAAGAAAGAAGATGGTCTCATCGATTGGTCGCAGCCTGCAATAACGATCGAACGCCGAGTGCGGGGCTTCGACCCTTGGCCCGGTGCTTACAGTCACATTGGCGGCAAATTACTAAAGATTCACAGAGCGAGCGTCGTCGCAGAGGACGCAAAGTTGAACCCGGGTGAAGTCATGAGGGCCGATGAAGGTGGCTTTTGGGTCGCCACAAGCTCCGGTGTCCTTGAATTAGAGGAAGTCCAGTTGGAAAACAAAAAAAGACTTTCCGGTGTAGCGTTCTTAAGAGGGGCAAGGATCAAATCCGGTGATCGCCTTCAGTGAGAAAAAGAGGAAAAGCGTTCGCCAACTTGCAACCGAGATTCTGCTTAAAGTCGATACAAGAAAATCTTACGTTGATGTTCTTCTCGATCACAGCCTCAAAGATGCTGCACTTTCCGAGCGCGACCGCGCTCTTCTTACAGAGCTTGCTTACGGAACTCTCCGCTGGCGTGGCAAGATCGATGCGCGGCTGAATCTTTACCTACGGGACCCTATAGGAGATACCGATCCCTTCATCAGAAACCTTCTTCGCGTTGCCTTTTACCAGCTACTCTTTCTCGACAAGATCCCCAATTACGCCGCCGTTAATGAAGCGGTCCAGCTCGCCAAAGTGCATGGCGGGAACAAAGTCGCCGGCTTTGCTAACGCGGTTCTCCGTAGCTTCTTGAGAGAGAACGACAAGACCGCCGCGGCGCCATCCACCAACGATTGGCAGGCAATTCTCGCCACTGAACACTCTCATCCCCGCTGGTTGGTTAAGAAATGGCTTGACTATTTCGACCGTGAAGAGACCGAAGCACTAATGAGAGCCAACAACACGATTACCCCTTTGGTGTTGCGCGTAAATTCTCTTCGGAGCAGCAGAGAAACAGTGCTCGCTTTGCTGGCAGAGAGTGGCATTTCGGCGGTTGCGACTCGATGGTCGCCGGCAGGAATCTGGGTCAAGTCGCGTTCTCCGGTGAACCGGCTCCCAGGTTTTCAGGAAGGGTTGTTTCAAGTTCAAGGAGAGGCGTCGCAGCTCATCAGTTATCTTCTTTCTCCCCAAAGGGGCGAACGGATTCTCGATGCTTGCGCTGCGCCTGGCGGCAAGACCACACACATCGCTGAGCTTATGGCGGACACCGGCGAGTTGATCGCGCTTGATAAATCAGAAAAAGGGATTGAGAAGATTCGAGAAAACATTGCGAGATTGAGGTTAACCTCGGTCTGTACCGCGAAGGGCGACGTCAGCCATCAGTTACCCGCGAAGCTAGGCAGTCCTTACGACCGCATTCTTGTTGACGCGCCCTGTAGCGGGCTCGGCACTTTGAGATCTCATCCCGAAATCAAATGGCATCGAAACGAAACCGACATCAAGAGATTGAGCGACTTGCAGGAGCGGATTGTCGATCGAGTTGTGCACCACCTCAAGCCTGGTGGTGTTTTAGTCTACTCGACCTGCACACTCAATAAGGATGAGAACGAGAATGTGATTAGAGATTTCTTAGAACGCCACAAAGAATTTGTCTTGGACGATGCCGCAAACTATCTTCCCGAAGAGGCCAGTTCTTTGGTTTGCGGCAGTTATTTCCTTGCTCTACCTCACCGACATGACACCGACGGTTTTTTCGCCGCTCGAATGAGCAAAGTTGGCTAAATGAACGGGTTGAAAACCGACCAACAAAATCCTCCAGCGGCGTGGTGCCAGGCTTACAGGCGATTTCTTCCGCTATTGATACCCCGTGGACCACTCACTATAATCCGTGAATGAGCCGCAGCTTTGGCCCCTGGCATGCGGGTTGCCGTTTGATTCTGGTTGTTTGGCTTCTCATCAGCGGCTGCAGCTCCAGCTCTCGAGTTGCGCAAGACATTCTTCCCAGCATAAGTGGCCCCAGCGAAGATGAAGAAACTAGAATTGGCCGAGAATTTCGGCGAGAGGCGCGAAAGCAACTCAAATTCGTCACCAATCCAGAGGTTGAGCGTTATATCGACCGGGTTGGACAGCGTATCTTGTCCACCATGGGGCCACAGCCATTCGATTATCGTTTCTTTGTCATCGAAGACCCCCAGCTCAATGCCTTCGCGGTTCCTGGAGGATCGATTTTCTTTTTCACCGGACTCATTGAAAAGGCAAAAACGACTTCCGAGGTCGCGGGCGTTCTAGGTCATGAGATCACCCATATCAAGGGACACCACATGGCCCGGCAATCGGGACCTGATGCTATTTCTCTGCTCAGCATGCTCGGGGCCCTGCTGTTGGCTCGCAGTGGGTCGGGAGGACAGGCTGCGGGCGCCGTCGGTCAGGCCATTGCGGCGACTCGACAGATCGCGTACAGCCGTCAATTGGAAATGGAAGCAGACACCTTGGGAGTGCGCTATATGGCGGCAGCCGGATTCGATCCTAAGGGCTCGATCGGTTTTCTCAAGACCCTCGACCAAGAGCGCGCGCTAAATCCTATCGATATTCCTGCCTACATGATGACCCATCCGATTACCCAAGAGCGCATCGCCAATACCGAGTTAGTCATACGCTCGCTGGGAAAAACCGAAATCAAAGTCGAAGAGCCTGATCTGCTGAAAAAAATCCAGATCATTATACGCATTGAGCGGCGTGATTCTGACGCGGTCCTGGCCGAATACGAGAAGCTGGTCCGTCAGAACCCGGAGAATGGCGAGTCGCTCCACTTGCTTGGCTTTACCCAGCAACTCACCGGACAGCTGGCGCAGGCAAAGCAGAACTATGAGAAAGCCCGGCGATTGCTTCCGGATAATCCGGACCTCAACCGCGATATCGGGCGTTTGTATACGCAAACCGAGGACTTTGCGGCCGCCCATGCTGCCTTCAATCAAGCCTTAGCACTGGAGCCGAAAGAATCGCTCACGTATATTTATCTTGGGGAGCTCTATGAAAAGGAAGGCGATCTTCGCGGCGCCGCCGGCGCATACTTGAACGCTTGCAATCTCTCGCCTTTTTGGGATAAGCCGCCGTATCGTCTAAGCGTCATTTACGGGAAATTGAACCGGCTCGGAGATGCCTATTACTATCACGGCCGCTCGTTGCTGCTCCAAGACGACGATCAGCGCGCGGTAGCGGATTTTGAAAGGGCGATCAAGGTTCTTGGCGATAGCTCCCCGCGGAGTCAGCTGATAAAAGAAGAGCTGGCAAGTCTCCGAGCTCGAAAACGCTAACCCTGTTCCTGGTTTAATGCGGAGAAAGAATACATCCTGCTGACGGGCTTGACGTAACGATTTTCCCGCTTCATTAAAACTTCACGGAGATAGTCAGGGTCGAACCCTAAAAGATCACAGATATTGGTGAAGGAAAAAAGCCACTCTGTGCCCCTATCCTCGACCCATTCGAGCGCATTCTCATAATGACTCCGACCCGCGCTGTTGCGAGCCCCTCGATACTTGTCCAGACACTCGACGGCGTCTTTCAGGATTGCTATCATGAGCCGCTTTTCCCCTTCTAGCTGGCGCGATAATCCACCGTTACCGTAAAATTGAGAGGGTAGGAAAACATCGGGCTCAAGAATTCTTGCAAGAAAATCATCATACATATGGCGATGCTCCTAGATTGGTTGAACCGCATTCTATATCACGGGGCATACCTCGATGCAACTAGAAATCGCTCCGCAACTTCTATCAAAATACAATCACTTTAGAGGGAAAATAACCTTAGAGAGGTCCGGGCTCTAAAGAAGGTCATCTGACCGGAAAGCCTGATGATTTCTAAGGATAAACGCAAGCCCAGGCGTGAACCAGATACGTTTGGGCAAAGACTAACGTCTGCCTAAAACATCAGTGCAGTCCTGTCGCCTAATTTGCCGTTACACTCCTTCCATCAATCCTGCCAGTTTGGTCTTGGCGACGTTATGGTCCCAGATTTTCTGAACTACGGACTCTTTACGCCGGGCTTTAATCGTACGCTGCGTTTCGTCCTCGCTGTAGACTCGAACGGGACCCAGCAATGACGCTTTGTAAAATCTCGACGCCGCCTCTTCGAGATCGACACAGGCCGCAAACACCCACTCGATCGCTTGGCCGACAACCATCGAGCCGTGACCTCGCAGCATGACTGCGTCACCTTTTCCCAGGGTCCGGGCGACAGCATCGCCTTGTTCGACGGAATGAATCAGCGCGGGGTCCATATAAACCGGCATCGCACCGGAGCCAAAGAAAGCCCCCGGGTTGGACGAAGCCGGATAAAACGGTTTATCGACCATGGTGAGAACCGCGACCATATGATTGTGCAGGTGGGCAACACTCTGAATATCGCTTCGGGCCTTGTACGCGCGCGCATGCATATAGACTTCCGAGGGTGCTTTATATTTACCTTCGACGAGCTTCCCTTCGAAATCAGTAACGACCATATCGTCTGCCACCACGGTTGCACGGCTCACCGGATGGGGCAGAATCAACAGGTGATCCGATCCGGGAATTCGCGCGCTGATATGGCCGCTGTAGTCCACCAAACCTGAATTGAACAGCATGCGCGATGACATCGCCAACTTCTTCTTAAGATCATTGAGTTCTGACACGTTGATCTCCCTTCCTGGCAATTTTTCCAAATGAATTCGAGCATCATACACGCTGAATCCAGGAAGCCGCAACCGCATCGGCCCTTGCTCGGTGCATGGAGCGATGGCTTATACAAAAGAGAAATATTTGGAGAGAGTCATCTCGACTAGTCGCGCTGCCGGCATACGCTGGGATCTAACGATCACTCTTGTTGGCATGACGAATCACCGGATCGAGATAACCTGAAGCGGGCACTTTTCTCAGCGGATAAAGAAACACAGCTCACACCTGAACTGCCAGGCACGCTCAGGGTGCGAACCAATGAGAAATACTATGGCGGCGCTGAAATGACGGAGGGCTACCGCCAGGGTTGGTCTTATATTCTCGCTTTTACGGTTACAGTTACGTCTTCGGCCAGCTATTGGTCCTCGCGCTTTATCGAATCTACTGTAAAGCAAGCAAGAGCTTTGTGCCGAATTATCTCGGAGTCGGGCGAGATCGCTAGTCCGGAATCTTCTCAATCCATTGGGTGTGAACATCCACGACCAAGATCCGTGAGCGGGTCAAGACGCTAGAAGAGCGGGTCGACAAAGTCTAGAAGTTCCGAAACATCACCCTGTCAACTGGATCAAGCTTTCTCTCGAAATATCCTAAGTGCGACAAGGACGGGTATAGTGGGTCGAGCGCTTCAATCGTAAGTCCCAGCCGCGATCCCTCGGCAGCGCACGGCCCACACACTTTCATGTCAATTACATCGCTACGGGCCCGGTATTGGGCTTCTTCCGCTTTCACGCATCGCTCGCATTTCATAGTTTGTTGCCTCCCCTTAATTCTTTTCTTCGGCAAACTTTTTAGCGTATGTGCCGTTGCCTTCGCGCCGGTAACGCAGGCGTGTTTGAAGCCACGTTTCCTGCGGCCAATGCCAATTCTGGGCCGGGAGCCGATCTCCGTCATACGCACCATTGTTCACTTTGCTCTGCTGGAAGATGAGCTGCCATGAGCTCACCGCCAGCACCGAGGGCCGCAGCACAGCTTGCTCGAACTTCCCGTCATTTACTTTTTCAACAAAATTACTCATGAGCTTCTTCCTTTGATAATTTGTTCTACGATCCGCGGGATCGACAAACGTGACCCTTTTAAAAGTATTTTGCCGGTTTTATGCGGAGAAGCTCTTCCCTGCCGGCAGACTTCTGGCTCTTTGACTCAGCCAGGCCCCGCCAGTTTTCCTCCAGAACAGATCCTCGGTTTGAGTGCCGATTGAAAGGCTGTGGAAGATCACGTCCTATCCGCTTCAGGGAAGATCCTGCTGAT
>Ga0209799_1000074_pt1 | contig 18164 bp, 17 predicted proteins | sample PanSoiPlo36MoBio_FD_188324 | JGI IMG/M metagenome (GOLD analysis project Ga0209799, IMG submission 188324) | Tropical forest soil microbial communities from Panama analyzed to predict greenhouse gas emissions - Panama Soil Plot 36 MoBio (SPAdes)... | ecosystem: Environmental > Terrestrial > Soil...
CCTGGGAGAGCTCAATTCCTTGATTGAGCGCAGCGATATAACCTCGACCCTTCTCGATGAAGAACTTCAGACGCGTCTCTTCACGAAACCTGTCAGCCGCCTGTAGAATTTCATTGGAACCGTCGCTGACGAGCACAACTTCCAGAGCAGAATACGACTGACCGAGAACAGACTCCAAAGCATTAGCCAGAAATTTCGCCTGGCGGGCATAGGAAGGCATGACTACAGAGACTAGTCCGCCCATGACTCTGTCTCCATCACATTATCATTACCCCAGGCCGGGTTACTCAATGAGGTGTGCCGCATACTCATAGAACGTAGACGTTACGCACAGCGTTGTTTCTTGCAGAGAGTCTACAGGGAGTTTGTTTGTTCCGGACAGCAACTTATTGTATTAGATAGCATTGTACCGAGTCAGTGGCAATTGGCGATGGCGATTGAGATCGAACAGAACTGATCAAGGAATTTCTCGGTCGCAAGATCACTGAATCGCATTGTTTTGTCGCAGAGCGGCGTGATCACACTGTTTTTAGGAGGATATCCATACGTTCGATGTTAGCGTGATCGTTCCAACCTTCAATCGGGCATCGAGTCTGCAGCGTTTGATGGTGAGTTTTGACGCTCTATTACGCTCCGATTCAATTACGGCGGAGTTTTTGATTGTAGATAACGGTTCCACGGACAACACTGTAGCTGTTCTAGCCCGGGCAATAGGAGAATGCACCAAGTTTTCTCTGAGAGTTATTCAAGAGGACCGGCAAGGTAAGTCAAGCGCTGTGAACCGAGGCATTAGTTCTGCTCAGGGCAAAATCGTTCTCATTGTCGATGACGATGTGGTCGTGCACCCTCAGTGGCTGATCAAACATGTCGAGTCCCACAACGTAACGTCTTTCGATGCCTTGCAGGGACGTGTTCTCCCTGGGGTAGATCTTGAAGGGCGGCCGGCTGATCCAAATAAGTTGCGTGAATATAACATCCCTATTGTCGATTATGGGGAAGATGTTTGTGAGATTCGCGGGCTTTTAGCAACCAATGTTTCCTTTAAGCGAGAGGTCTTCGAAAAGGCTGGGTTATATGATGCGCGTCTAGGCGTTGGGGCTTCAGGGTTCGGTGAGGACACGGAGTTCTCGATGCGCATCCGCAAGGCGGGTTTCAAAATCGGCTATACGCCCCATGCTGTTGTCTACCATGAGCTAGATCCAGCGCGGTATGGAAGGGGTTACAACCGGATGGCCCAGTATCGCAAAGGAGTGAGCCGGAATCTCTATCGACAAGATTCCATAGTTTTTAGTATCCTTCCCAACTTACTTGTTAACTGCGTCCGCTTCGGTTTCTACAGAATATTGGGGAACAGCCACAAAGCCTATAAAACCGAGGGCCGCATCATGAAATACTGGGGTTACTTGGCCGGCAAGATACGCCGTCGTCATTGGGTCGATTCCCACAACGAGGACTAACCTCCCAGCCGATGTCTGAAACTCCGAAAGTGTCGGTCATCATCGCTACTTACAATCGCGCGACCTTTTTGGCGGAGACGATTGACAGCGTGCTGCAACAGAGATTTCGGGATTACGAGCTGATTGTGGTGGACGATGGCTCAACGGACGACACGCGAACTCTAGTCGAATTGTATCGATCTCGAATTCGATCTGGTTGAAAAGAGCATCGTCCGTCTGCAGGCTTCTTTAATCTCTAAAGCTGCCTACAGTCGAAGGGCACGACGAGTCTTTGCGTATTTGCATGCACTTGGATTTGGCCTTCCGTCTGTTTATGACCTATCCTCTCGCCTATCTCGACCGCGTAATTTTTTCATATCGTTTTCACGAAGGAAATATTGGCGGAAATGAGGAGCTTCGCTTGACCGAAAATATTCGAGTGATGCAAAAATTGCTCGACCAATTTCCCGCTGCACAGCGGGAGCTCGGCGTCCGTCGGGTCGCAAAGAGCATGTCTTACCGGTACTACCGACTGGCCAAAAAAGCATTGGAATCGGGGCCGCCGAGACGAGGCCCGCCGGGCGATTCGTGAGTCAACGTCTTTACGGCCGTTTTCTTTGAAGTATCGATTTTATCAATTTCACTGGGGTGCAATGGCCGGCTTGAGTGAGCCATCTTAACCCAAGCTTCAGCAACGCAATCTCGATGGTTATTCGTGCTAAACTTCCCGGGAATGCGGTAAACATCTTCAATCTCTCACGCAAGATTTCTCTGTCCGTAATTTGCATGAGCTGATGGCGCCTTGCACGAAAAGTTGAAACTCCTAGTTTGATTTTCCGAAAGCGAGTCCCTATCTTTTAAGAAACATGTCTGCCGAGAATGCCGAGCTGCGGGCACGCCCCATGGTCTCCGCCATTGTCGTCTGTTTCAACGAAGAGCGGAATATCGGCGCGTGTCTCGACAGCCTGCGCTGGTGCGATGAGATTGTCGTGGTGGATTCCTTCAGCACCGACCGTACCGTGGAGATTTGCCGGCAATACACGGAACGGGTAGTGCAGCGGCAATGGGCGGGCTATCGTGATCAAAAGGCTTTCGCTCACTCCCTGGCGACGAAAGATTGGGTTCTTCTAGTGGATTCCGATGAACGAGTTTCTCCCGAGCTTAGAGATGAGATCAAAGCAAGCCTGCTGTCTTACGACGGTACCTATGCTGGATTTTCAGTGCCGCGTTTAGTGTTTTATTTGGGCCGATGGTGGTGGAGAGGGGGCTGGTATCCGGATTATGACGTTCGATTGTTTCGCCGTGATCGTGCGACTTGGGGCGGCACGGATCCCCACGAAAAGATTTTGGTGAACGGCAAGGTTCGCCGCCTGAGGAATCCTCTTTATCATTTTTCTTACCAGGATATTGAAGATCACGTTCAAAGGATCAATCGGTTCACGTCCATCTCGTCTCGGGAGCTGTTCCAGGAGCAGAAGCGTTGGCGGCTGAGAGACGCCTTGCTCCGTCCGCCCTTCCGTTTCTTTCGCTCCTATATTTTGGAACGGGGCTTCCTGGAAGGCTTTGCCGGTTTCTATGTCGCGCTGACAACGGCCGTTTATGTATTCCTGAAGTATGCTAAGCTCTGGGAACTAGAGCAAAAAGGGCAAAACAACGGTGACCGTAAGCGGCCATAGCCGCCTCCTTAAGATCTTACATATCGATCCTGAGAAGCGGTGGGGGGGTGGCGAGGCTCAGGTTTTAGGTCTCTTATCCTACCTCGCAGAACGAGGTCATCACAATGATCTTCTGACGCATCCCGACGGGCGGCTCTTCCAGCGGAGTCAAGCGCTGAACGTGAGAACGCTGCCTCTGGTTGTACGAAATGACTTGGATTTTAGGCCCGTACTGTGGCTCAGACGGCTCATCCGCCGTGAGGATTACGATATTGTTCATTTGCACACCAAGAGAGCCCATGCGCTTTCGCTTTGGCTGTCGCACAGATCCAGTAGACCAAAATACGTGGTGACGCGGAGGATGGATTACCCAGAGTCCAAAACCTGGTATACGCGGTGTCTTTACAATCGAAAAGTAGATGGAGTGGTTGCGATCTCGCAGAAAATATCTGAGCTCCTCATCGAAACAGGAGTAAAGTGCGATGCAATCCGGTTGATCTACAGTGGGGTTGACCCGCGACCATTTAAAACTGTCGCCAACGGCCTTGACGTCCACCCCGAGCGCCTTGTGATTGGCATGGCTGCGGTTTTGGAGGAAAGAAAAGGGCATCGTTTGCTGTTGGAAGCGGCGCGGCGACTCAAAGAGCGAGGGTGCCAGATTAGCTATCGCTTCGCCGGTGAAGGGTCACTAAAAGAATCTCTCGAAGAAGCAACCCTACAGCTGGGCTTGAACGAGGACGTCCAGTTCCTGGGCTTTGTCTCCGACATGCCTGGCTTCTTAGCCAACGTGGACGTTGTTGTCTTGCCCTCCTTCTTTGAGGGTCTCGGTGTTTCGGTTCTCGAAGCCATGGCAGCGGGGAAAGCCGTCATTGCGAGCCGGGTGGGCGGGCTGCCGGAGCTTGTGATCGACGCGGCGACGGGATTTCTGGTGGAGCCTCGTGATGTCGCAGGACTCACCAGCGCCCTTGCGAAACTGGCGAGTGATAGAACCCTGGTTCGAAGCATGGGTCAAAAAGGCAGAGAGCGATTAGAAAAAAACTTTACCATTGAGCAAATGGCGCGGCAGAATGAAGACTACTATTATGACCTTCTCCAAACCACGGGAAACTAGCCTATGACTGAAACCAGTTCAACTTCGGCATGAACCTATTGGGTATTCTCCAGAGGTTTCGCCGTGCTCATCTGTTAGTCGTGGGCGATCTGATGTTGGATCGCTTTATCTGGGGGGATGTTGAACGAATTTCACCGGAGGCGCCGGTTCCGATTATGCGCGTCATGGCGGAGAGTCATCGCCTTGGCGGGGCGGCCAACGTCATACACAACATTCTTTCGTTGGGAGCACGTGTGACCGCTTGCGGGGTCATCGGGCGGGATATGGCGGGAAGAAGGCTAGTGCATGATCTGCGTCGGGCAGGAGCTTCTACGGCTGGTATTGTTGGCGACAAGCGTGTTCAAACGACTCAAAAAAGTCGGATTATTGCGCGGCCGCGGCATCAACAGATCGTGCGTTTGGACCGGGAGAATCAGAATCCGATTGCAGAGGCAACCTTGAAGCGACTGCGGGAATTCGTGCTCGCCAAAACTAAGTCATGCGATGGCGTTGTCATATCGGATTATGGAAAAGGCGTCGTGCATGAGAGCCTCTTGAGGTCGATTGCACCTTTGGTGAGACGAAAAAAGCTTATCTGTGTAATCGATCCAAAAAAGGAAAATTACGGGGGTTATCAGTTTCCGACCTTGATCACGCCGAACACAGATGAGGCGAGCGACGCCTCCGGGATCTTAATTCGAGATGACGCCAGTCTCCTCGCTGCCGGGGAGAAGCTGCTGCGCATGTGGCACGCGGAGGCCGTTTTGATCACCCGCGGGCCGGATGGGATGAGCCTTTTTCGGCGGAACCACGTCGTCAAGCATTTTCCTACTGAACCGAGAGACATGTTCGACGTTACCGGAGCGGGCGATACAGTGGTCGCGGTTTGTGGATTGGCATTGGTTTGCGGCGCGAGTTTTGAAGAAGCTGCCGTCATCTCGAATCTGGCTGCCGGGTTGGTTGGCGAAGAAGTTGGCACGGTAGCGGTGTCGTTAGATAAACTCAAACGAAGTGTCCAGGACAAACAGCCATGAAGAGCATGACGGGCTACGGCGAAGCGTCGATTCAGATTCGAGGAACCAAAGTCACCATCCAAGTGCGAAGCTTAAATCATCGACATTTGGATCTGCAATTGAGGGCGCCTAGAGAATATCTTTCCTTCGAGGAAGAGATTCGAAAAGTTATTCGCCAAAAGATCTCAAGAGGCAGGCTGGACGTCTTTATCAACCGCTCGCAGGCCAAAGGACAAAGTCGCAGGCTTGAATTAAACGAAGAGTTGTTAGGACAGTATTTAGCCGCCGTCCGGCAGGCTAAAGGAAAGTATCAGTTGAGTGGAGATTTCAGCGTGTCGCTCCTTTCCACTATTCCGGAGCTGTTCCAGGTTCGCGACGTCGAGGTCAACGTCGCTGCCGAGCGTCAAGGGGTCTTCAAGATCCTCGATGCCGCTTTGACGAGGCTCGAACGGGCGCGCGAACGGGAGGGACGGGAATTAAAGTCGGATATGCAGTCACAGATCCGTCACTTAAAACGAATCTCGACTCTTCTTGAATCCCGGGCGAGCGAGACCGGCACACGCCTGCAAAAAGCGATGGTAACAGCCAAGGAGCGGGATAGCTCATCGCGAACCGATAGGGATGCTTCCGATACCGCCAATTGGATTCTTAAGGGCGATATCAACGAGGAAGTCGTGCGGTTGAAAAGCCACGTGGAAGCTTTGTCGCGTGTGCTTGCGGAAAAGGAGCCGGTCGGTAAAAAGGTCGACTTCCTGCTTCAGGAAGTTCAAAGGGAGCTCAATACGATTAGTTCCAAGGTTCCCCACCTTCCCGTCGTTCAATTGGTGCTCGAAGGCAAAGAACGGGTCGAAAAGATTCGGGAACAAACCCAAAACATTGAATGAGTCGCAATCCAAAATACCTCACCCGGCGAGAGGGAATTATTTTTATTCTCTCAGCTCCCTCAGGGACAGGTAAAACAACGCTCGTGAAAGGCTTGCGGGCGATTTATCCGGAAATCGACCTCTCTGTTTCATCGACCACGCGGGCTCGTCGCGAGGGCGAGGTCCACGGCCGCGACTATTATTTCGTTAGCGCAGAGAAATTTGCTGGGATGAAAGCCAACGGTGAATTTGCGGAATGGGCCAAAGTACACGGCTTTTTTTACGCAACGCCACGCCGACCGCTGGACCAATGCGTTCGCGAAGGTCGGGACGTCCTGCTGGACATCGACGTCCAGGGAGCGAGAAAGATCAAGCGCAAATATCCACAGGCAGTCTCGATCTTTCTTCTACCCCCGTCATGGCGTGAGTTGCAGCGGAGGTTGGCCCGCAGAGGAACTGATGGCAAGGAGACAATCCGTCGGCGCCTGGTTAATGCCCGGGGTGAAATAGGAGAAATAATCAGGTATGATTATTATATCGTCAATCGCGAAGTGAGAACATCGGTGGCCCTCTTAAAATCCATCGTCGAGGCCGAGCGAGCTAAAACTTTCCGGGTAAAGCAATGGCGGGTCGAGCCACTGGATTCGGCAACAAGGTGACCGTGGCTGTGAGCAAAGAAACTAAGATCACCGATCTAGTGGATAAGGTTCAATCCTATTATCCCGCTGCGGATGTCGAACTCATCCGCAAAGCTTACGATTTTTCGGCCAGAGTGCATCAAGGGCAGAAACGGCTGTCGGGAGAGCCTTATTTGATTCACCCGATGGCTGTGGCGGATGTCATTGCCGACTTGAAGATGGACGTGCCTAGCGTTATCGGCGGCCTGCTGCATGACACAGTGGAAGATACCCTGACAACCTTGGAAGAACTGAAAAGTCTCTTTGGTCGAGAGATCGCTTCACTGGTGGACGGCGTTACCAAACTCGGCCGGACGAATTTCAGCAGCCGGGAGGAAAAGCAGGCGGAAAACTTTCGCAAGATGCTGTTGGCAATGGGAAAGGATGTCCGCGTAATTCTCATCAAGCTCGCGGACCGCGTCCACAACATGCGCACGCTCGATCATTTGCCGCTTGAAAATCAGATTTTGACCGCCCAAGAAACGCTGGATATCTATGCGCCGATGGCCCACCGGTTGGGTGTTGCTTGGATCAAGAGCGAGCTTGAAGATCTCGCGCTGAAGTATCTGCACCCGGAGATCTATTACCAACTGAAGCGCAATGTCACCAAGAAGAAGAGCGATCGCGAAAAGTACATCGCTGAAGTCATATCGGTCATCAAAAGGAAACTTGAGGCGGAGGGAATCGAAGCGGATGTCACTGGCCGTCCAAAACACTTTTTCAGTATTTACCAGAAGATGGAAAGCCAGAACCTTCTCTACGACCAAATCTACGACTTAGTCGCGTTTCGAATTCTGGTGGATACGCCGCGGGAGTGTTATGAAACGCTGGGCGTGATCCACTCCCAATGGCGTCCCGTGCCCGGACGGTTCAAAGACTACATCGCGCTACCTAAGCCCAATATGTATCAGTCGCTACATACAAGCGTGATCGGTCCGTACGGTGAACGGATGGAAATTCAAATCCGCAGCCATGAGATGCATCGTGTTGCCGAAGAAGGGATCGCGGCGCACTGGCGTTATAAAGACGGGGCGGATTTCCAGGTTAGCGATAACCAGCGTTTCGCGTGGCTCAGGCAATTATTAGAGTGGCAGCAAAACCTGCAAGATCCGCAGGAATTTTTGCACAGTCTTAAAGATGATCTTTTTACTACCGAACTATATGTTTTTACGCCCAAGGGCGACCTGTTGAATTTTCCCAAGGGGTCAACGGTTATCGATTTCGCCTACCGGATTCATTCCGACATTGGCCATCATTGTTCGGGCGCGCGGGTTAATGGGCAGCTAGTCGCGTTGAAATACATATTGCGCAGCGGGGATACCGTGGAGATTATCACGACACCGCAGCAGGTCCCATCTCGAGATTGGCTTAAGCTGGTTAAGACCCCCCGCGCTAAGTCCAAAATCCGCGATTGGCTAAAGTCGCAACAGCGAGAAAGAAGCGTGGCACTCGGACGAGAGATCCTCGAAAGTGACCTGCATCGTTATGGATTGGACTACCCGACCTTGCGAAACGGAGGTCATCTCGATTGCTTGACGAAAGAGCTAGGACTGAAGGACGAAGAGGCGCTTCTGGCTGCGCTTGGATATGGGAGAATCACGCCAAGACATGTGCTGGCTAAGTTGGTCCCGCAGGATAAGCTTGAAGGCGGTCATAAGAAGAAGGAAGGCTCGTTGGAGCGTCTCTTTCGGCTGGTGTCAGGGCAGAAACAGGGTTTGGGCATTCGAGTTAAAGGTATTGATGACGTCTTGGTGAGATTTGCCCTATGTTGCCACCCCTTGCCTGGAGAGCAGATCGTCGGTTTCATTACTCGTGGGAGGGGCGTTACCGTTCATACAGTGGGTTGCCCGACGGTGCTCGAAAGCGATCCGCATCGGAAGATCGAAGTAAATTGGGAAGAAAAGAGTGGTCAGACCCCGCGTGCGGTGAAAATAGAAGTCACCTGCGTAGACCAGCCCGGACTTTTGGCGGCCATTAGCTCCGCAATCACGAGCGCCGAGGCCAATATTGCGCGCGCCCAAGTAAGGACTTTCTCGGGCCAGAAGGCGCTTAACACCTTCGACGTGATGATCAAGAATTCGAAGCACCTTCAGCAGGTATTGCAGAATATCTCAAAGGTCAAAGGAGTTTACAAAGCTGTCCGTGGCCGCGGTAGAACGGGCGCTGAGATCCGGGACTCGGCAGCCAGGAATGAATTGCAGTGAGGCTGCTCGTGCGCGGCGCTTAGGCAACTTTCTGAACGCGTCCGGAGTGAATACAATCCGTGCAAACTAAAGCGCGCTTAACCTGCCCATCAAAGTTCGCTCTGACCCGCTGCAGATTGGGGCGCCAAGAGCGTTTGGTCTTATTATTGGCGTGACTGACGTTGTGGCCAATGGATCGGCCTTTTCCGCAGATCGCACAAACCCTCGCCATAGTCTTCAACTCCTTATCTTTGCGATAATTTCGGTTGTCGAGAAGCCCTTCAAGTAGGGGACGACTACGACTTTACCGCCACTGGCTTCGACGATATCGGCGCCGACAACCTGATCGGCAGGCCAATCTCCACCTTTGACGAGTATGTTAGGTCGCAAAATCGAAATAATATTGCATGGATCCGGTTCGTCGAACAACAAGACGTAATTTACCATTTCCATGGAGGCGATCAACTGGAGCCGGTCGCTCTCCGAGAGTATCGGACGCTTTGGTCCCTTGATCAACTTGATGGATAGGTCGCTGTTGATGGCGACAACGAGGACATCCCCAAGTGCCTTTGCGTTTCGTAGCAGGTGGACATGTCCTCGGTGGAGGAGGTCGAAACACCCGTTGGTAAAAACTACAATTTTGCCGTTGGTTTTTGCCGAGGCTGTGATCGCCGTGAGCTCGCCCAAGCTTTTAGCTTTGTCTGACACATTCAACGGGTAACATGAGAAACTATGAGTTTCAATTGGAACTTGCCGTGTTTCAAGGCAAATCAATGTATTGACCATGCCGGAAAATTTCGTTACAGTCTGAGCCAATTCTACCAAGTCTGCAAGCCGCATTTGCACGCGTGTTCTCGAAATCAGGAGGAAAAATGGAATACCAAGATCTTAGAGATTGGATCGAAATCGCTGATGAAATGGGGGAGTTAAAAACCCTCAAGGGCTGTGATTGGAATCTAGAAATCGGCGCCGTTACCGAGTTGGTGGCCCATAAGGAAGATGGCCCCGCCGTTTTGTTTGACGATATTAAGGGTTATCCAACGGGCTACCGGGTGTTGTCCAATTCCCTGGCATCGAGGAAGCGGCTGGCGTTGACGCTCGGTCTTCCGGCAGGCGAGACCAAAATGGACTTCGTTAAAATCTGGAAAGACAACTACAAGAATGTCAAACCCATACCGGCGAAATTTGTAAAGAAAAGCCCGCTCTTCGATAACGTTTACAAGGACGGCGACATCGATATGTTTAAGTTCCCAACGCCGTTCTGGCATGACAAGGATGGTGGCCGCTACATCGGCACCGGAAGCATAGATATCACGCGTGACCCAGACGAAGGGTGGGTGAACTACGGCACCTACCGGGTTATGATTCATGACAAGAATAAAGTGGGATTTTACATTTCACCGGGCAAGCACGGCCGCATGCAACGCGACAAATATGCTGCCAACGGCAAGCCCTTCAAGATGGCTATGTCGTTTGGCCACGATCCGCTGACCTTTTTGGCTGGTAGCATCGAAGTCCCTTACGGTGTTCCTGAATACGAATTTATTGGCGGAATTCGTGGCGAACCGTTCGAAATGATCGAAGGCGAGTACTCCGGATTGCCGATTCCCGCAAACGCCGAGATCGTCATTGAGGGCGATGTCCATTTCGACAACCCAAAGGTCGAAGGCCCCTTCGGTGAGTGGACGGGTTACTACGCTAGCGCAGAAAGATCGGAACCCTGGGTGGAAGTGAAGCGGCTTTACCACCGCAACAATCCGATCATCCTCGGCTCCCCTCCCGGACGGCCTCCGTCAGAACTCGGTTGGTACCGCTCTTACCTCCGTTCCGCGTTGATTTGGGACGAGATGGAGAAAGCCGGTGTGCCAGATGTCAAAGGCGTTTGGCTCACCGTATCGGGTGGCAGCCGGTTGATGATGGTGGTTTCTATCAAGCAACGATATCCCGGCCACGCCAAACAGGCCGCCGTGATCGCCTCCCAATGTCATGCCGGGGCCTACCTTGGCCGTTTCGTCGTTGTCGTCGATGACGACATTGATCCGTCGAACACCGACGATGTTATCTGGGCCATGGGTACCCGCTGCGAACCGGAACAAGATATTGACATCCTCCGCCGCTGCTGGAGCGGGCCGCTCGATCCGGTTATTCAAGTGGGAAAGAAAGGTTTCAACTCTCGTGCAATCATCGACGCTACGCGCCCGTATGAGTGGATGAAGGATTTTCCGCCGGTCGCAGAATCGTCCAGGGAAGTTATAGACGCTACAGCCAAGAAGTGGGGTGCGGAGCTGTTCGGCAGTAACGGAAAAAAGTAAGAATCCAGATAACGAGCTTAATTGCCGAGCTACGAGGGCAAGTCGATCATCAAAGTGGTTGGCTTGCCCTTTTTTATGACTTCGAGTTTGATTCGGGTCTCGGGCTTTTTGGACTGGACCAACGCTTCTAGCTCGAGGGTTGATTGTACGGCTTGGTCGTTGGCTTTTGTGATGATGTCTCCACGTTGGATCCCCGCGTCCATCGCTGGGCTTCCCTTTTCCACGTCAACTACGAGAACGCCCTTTTGAAATGAGATGTCCAGAAGCGCCGCAACTTCAACGGTGAGGTCCTGGGCTTGGATGCCCAGCCGTCTTTGTAGTTCTCGAGTGGGAGCGGCGGGCGCCGGCAGCGACTTGGATTTCGCCAATACCTGAGCTGATGCGTAGATGGGAGCTTTCAATCTTAGAGCGACGGCGATGGCGTCGCTCGGCCGCGCATCGATTTGGAAGTCCTGACCTTTCAATCCCAAGAACAGGAGGGCGAAATAGGTACTGTTCCGAAGGTCGGTAATGACCACGCGTTGCAAGGTTGCACCCAGTCCTTGAATGATATTGCGGATCAGATCATGAGTGAGGGGCCGTGGTGTTGCGACGTGTTCGAGTTCGAGGGCGATGGCTCTGGCTTCAGGCACGTCGATCCAGATCGGCAAAAGTTTCTTATCGGTTACGGTTTCAAGGACAACGATCGGGGACTGTGTATTCGGGTCCAGCATCAGCGTTTTGACCCTTGCCTCTACAGAATTGGTCTCTTGCGCGGCGTAGAGGCTGATAGGAAACAAAACGATCAGCGAGAACAGCGAAAGCCATCGGCCAGGTTTCATACCAAACCTCCTTCGCCCACATTTTGGCTATCAGCGAAGATCAATCTGAGCTTATCCGCCAGCTTTGGATCATGTCAACGGTGCCGTTTTTCTTGACCGGGTCGTTTGGGCTGAGTTATTGTCAATAGCAGGAGAATTCTTGCCGTCGTGAAAATTCATGTTCTCTCGGATGAAATGGCAAACCGCATCGCCGCGGGGGAGGTCGTCGAGCGTCCGGCGTCGGTAGTGAAAGAGCTTATAGAAAATTCCTTGGACGCTGGTGCCACGGAAATAGCCGTATCGATCGAAAAGAGCGGTACGATGCTCATTCGTGTCACCGACAATGGCGAAGGTATGGGGCCAGAAGATCTCGCTCTCGCCGTTGAGCGGCATGCGACCAGCAAACTCACGAACGAAGGGGATCTTTTTCACGTCGTTACGTTGGGATTTAGAGGGGAGGCGCTCCCGAGTATCGGCTCGGTTGCAAGGATGGAGATTACTTCCCGTCCCCCGCTTTCAGACGTCGGTTACCGGATACGAGTCGAAGGCGGCAAAAAAGACCCCCCCTTCATGGTTGGGTCCTCCGTGGGGACTAATGTCGAGATCAAAGAGATTTTTTTCAACACGCCGGCGCGCCGGAAGTTCCTCAAATCGCCCGCTACTGAGCTGAGCCATATTTGCGATGCCGTAAATCGCATGGCGTTAGCGTACCCGGGCGTACACTTTCGCCTGTCCCATGATGGCCGCAATATCGCCGACTACCCAAGCGTAAGCGCGCGCATCGATCGGCTACACCAAGTTCTGGGCCGTGAGATCGCAAGGGCTTTGGCCTCGTTTTCGTCCGCTGGAGGACAGCTCGAGATAAGTGGATATTTAAGCTCCGCACCGGCCTCGTTTCCCAACAGTCGTTATCTAATGACTTTCGTCAATCGTCGTTTTGTGCACGACAAAGTCGTAAGCCATGCGGTGCTTCACGGTTACGAGACTTTGCTGATGAAGGGGCAGTATCCTGCGGCCATTGTATTTTTAGAAATTTCCTCAACTGAAGTCGATGTGAATGTTCATCCCGCGAAGCACGAAGTTCGTTTTCGTCGACCTTCGGATGTCCATGATGCGGTCGCCGAGGCGATCCGGCAGGCATTGAAACAGGAAGCCAAAGGGTTGTCGTCGCCCGCTTTGGCGATGGAATCCGCCGAATTTGCCGGCGTCATGGAAAAGCCGCTGCCGTACCTGACGCCGGCACTTCAACCCGACAAACCATTTCTCAAGCCCGAAGTATTTCCAATGACCGGGGTCCGCGAAGGTTCGACGCGCGAGGGATTTTTCTCTTCCCTGGATATTCTCGGTCAGATTCTCGGATGTTATTTGGTTTGCGTTTCGGCGCGTGGGTTAGCGCTGATTGACCAGCACGCGGCCCACGAACGCGTGGCCTTTGAGAGGCTACGCCAGCAGCTGAACGCCGGCGCAGTCCAGAAACAAAATCTGCTTATCCCTCAGGCGATTGAATTAACCGCGGGAGAGTTGATGCTCTTGGAACAGAAACTTCCAATCTTGGGGCGATTTGGCTTTCTCCTCGAACCATTTGGTCCCAACTCCTACGCTATTACGAGCGTGCCGGCGCTCTTGCCGGAAGGTGATTACCGACAAATCGTCCGGCAAATGGTTGCCGAGCTGGCGGAGCTGGAGAACTCAGAGAAGCTGCGCCAGCACCTCGAAGAACGGTTGGCCACCATCGCTTGCCACAGTGTGATACGGGCAAATCGTCTACTGGAAATGACGGAAATGCGGGCACTGTTGCAGGACCTCGATCAGATTGAATTTGCCACCCAATGTCCCCATGGCCGTCCCGTAGTGATCGAGTTCAGCCGTGATCAGCTCGACCGCATGTTTAAGCGAGTGGTGTAGTCCTCGGGTTCTGGGGTCAATGTTGAACGTTCAAAGTGGTGGCTTGGACATTCTGCGTATTAACCTTGAACCTTAAACTTTGAACGTTGAACCTCGTCTTAGTTTACCATGAAGCCCAAAATCGTCATTGTTCTTGGCCCGACGGCCGTTAGCAAAAGCGATATCGCCATGGAACTTGCCTTGCAGATGAGTGGCGAGATCATCAACGCCGATTCGCAACAGGTCTATCGGCAGATGAATATTGGAACAGCCAAGCCTTCCAAGCGAGAATGCGAGAGGATTCCGCATCATCTTATCGACATCGTTGACCCGGATGAAGAGTTTAATGTCGCCAGGTATCGGGAGCTGGCGGCCGCTGGCATCCATGAAGTTCAAAAAAAAAGTAAACAGGCGATCGTTTGCGGTGGAACCGGGCTTTATATCAAAGCGCTGACGCGAGGATTGTTCGTTGGCCCAGCACAAGACGCGGAAATCAGAGCAGCTCTTACTCTGGAGGCGTCCGTCAGTGGGCTCAGACCGCTTTACGAAAGGCTTGAGCGAGTCGATCCGTCGGCAACGTCGTGGATTCATCCTAATGACCGACAGCGAATTATTCGTGCCCTGGAGGTTTATCAATTGACCGACAGGCCTATGAGCGAGTGGCAGAAACAACACGGTTTCAGTGAAAGCCCTTTTGAGACACTCAAGATCGGACTCTACCGCGAGCGGGCGGAACTTTATGAGTTGATCGATCAGCGTTGCGACAGAATGATCGAAAACGGATTGGTCGATGAGGTGAAGGATCTTTGTGAGAAAGGATATGGACTTGATCTAAAACCGCTTCGAAGCGTGGGTTATAAGCAGGTTGGATGGTTTCTCCAGGGTCAGATGACATTGAAAGAAGCTGTGTTGCTGATGAAAAGAGATACGCGCAGACTTGCCAAACGGCAGCTTACGTGGTTTCGAAGCGATGGAGATATTCACTGGTTTCATCCGGGAGTTGAGCGGGCCAAAATCAGACATAGGATCCAGGAGTTTCTCAATTAGATCTCTGATAAATTGAGGTACGCGCTGGCTGGAAAGGGGCAAGTCTGAAGGCCGACACCATACGCTCTATGACACCGTGCGGAAACGGGCCGCCGATGGCTAACAACTGAACGGAAGCTCCTAGCAACAGGGAAGCGGGTTTTCGATCAGATTGTAGACGTGATCGAAAGTGACCTCGTTAATGCGGGCGAGAATTTTGAAAGTCCGCGGCGGTTCGTTCTTGAGAAAAACCATGATCGCGGTTTCCACCGGAGGGCAACCGGCTTTCACGCAAGGAACCTCTTTGACGACGATGGGGGCGTCCGGAGGGAAAGTGAGAATCGTTTGAACCCAGTAGCGTATTTGGTCCAATGTGAAGGACGAAACGTCCTGCTTTCGACCGAAAGGGTCGACCTCGTCGGACGAGGCCGCGCCATTGTCCGAGATGCAGCCCATGAAACCCTGAGTGATTTTTTCTTTGTCCAAGTCGCGGCCGATAAAAACCAGGCGATTGAGCCGTTCTTCATCCGCTCCCCAGGGACGCCCTGGTCGGCCCTCGAACAACATATGGACGCCCTGGAAGACGAATTGATCCGTGTCTTTGCGCAAATTTAGAATGCCTTTCATGCGCATGATTCGTTCGCCGAATTCGCCGATCAGTTCGCGGAACCACTGGCTGACTTTCACTCCGTCCAGATCGCCGGGCGTCGCGATGGCGACGGTTTCGATGTCTTCCGTGTGACCATGCTGGTGATCGTGCCGTTCCGCTTTTACTTCGAGATCGAGACTGCGCAAATCCAACACCGTACCGATATCGACATCGGAATTTCTCGTCTGGCAGATTCGCGCCGCGCCGTTGAGATTGCGAATCTTGTATTCGAGCTCGGGCAGGTCTTCGGGGTTGATGAGATCGATCTTGTTCAATAGCACCATGTCGGCGAAGCCAATTTGCTCTTTGGCCTCGGGAGATTGCTGCAGTTGTTGGTAGACGTGCTTAGCATCGACGACCGTCACCACGCCGTTCAGTTGATATGCCGTCTTGATCCGGTCATCGAGAAAAAAGGTTTGCACGACCGGGGCGGGATCAGCGAGACCGGTGGTTTCAATCATCAGGGTATCGAATTTCTCGCGGTGCTCGAGGAGCTGGAAAAGACTGCGCACGAGATCGCCGCGCACGGTGCAGCAGATGCAACCGTTGCTCATTTCGACGACTTCTTGATCCGACGAGATCAGTAAATGATGATCGATACCCACTTCGCCGAATTCGTTCACAATAACCGCGACCCGGCGGCCGTGGTCCGCCGTCAGTATTCGGTTTAGCAATGTGGTCTTGCCGGCGCCTAGAAAACCGGTCAGCACAGTCACCGGCACTCTTTGATCGCTTTCATTCGCCATAGCGGTGTGAATCCTTCAACAAAGTCTAGTTCAAAAAAATAGCAACGGCCTGGAGTTGAGTCAACCTGGAAGCAATTGTATATCTTGTCCATTTACGGAGGATTAGCCGATGAAACTCAAAGGTAAAGTTGCGTTCGTCACCGGATTTGGCTCGGGTCTGGGACGCGCGATCGCAGTGTTGTTTGCCCAAGAGGGCGCCGCCGTGGCCGGAACGTCAACCACCGAGGCGAAGGGGCGGGACACTGCGGCGATGATTGAAAAGACGGGCAACCAAGCGCTGTTTCGAGCCGGGGATGTTAGCAATTCGGCTCAGATGAAGGCATTGATTGATGAAGCAGTAAAACAATTCGGCGGTTTGGATATTGTGGTCAACAGTGCCGGTGTCCGCACCAATGGCAGCATTACCGAGATTACCGAGGAGCAATGGGACCGCACCATTAGCGTGAACCTCAAGGGAGTTTTTGTGATTTCGCGTCTGGCGATTCCCGAGATGATCAAGCGTGGCGGTGGGGTGATTCTCAATATCGGTGCGCGTTCAGGGATGGCTGGCCAAGCCGGCCGGGCGGCTTATTGCGCCTCCAAGGGTGGGATGATTACTTTGACCGAGGCAATGGCCATGGACCACGCGCGCGACAAAATTAGAGTCAATTGCATCTGCCCCGGCCCAACCCGGACTCCGATGGTGGATACGTCGACTCCGGAAAAACTCGCAAGATACAAAACCCGAGTTCCTGTGGGACGAATCGGAGAGCCGGAAGATATCGCTCAGGCGGCGCTCTACCTCGCGTCGGACGAAGCCTCCATGGTCACGGCGGCGATTCTACCGGTGGACGGAGGTATGCGTTTGACCGGTGCGTAGATTCACTGATCAGTCGGAAGCTTTCAGAAGACACTCTCAGTCAGAAGCGAGAAGCTCAAGAGTCTTTGTCAGATCAGCGGGCAAGAGGGCCGTCCAACTGCGCCTTTGGCCGCGATGTTCTATGGTGAGCTTTGACGCATGAAGAAACTGGCGGTGCAGGCCGTAAGCTTTGCGGAATTTTCTATTGTATGAAAAATCCCCGTGCCGGTCGTCCATCACGACCGGGTGGCCGAACCGCGCGAAATGCACACGGATTTGATGCATCCGACCGGTGGTGATCTTGACGCGAACCAAGGTCGTTTCCGAGAATCTCTTGGCGACCCTGAATTGAGTTAGAGCGCGAACCAGTTTGCCCTCCCTACCTGGAAGCCGCAAATCTATAGTTCCTTCGTTCTCTTGAAGCCGTCCTACCAACAAACAGACATACTCCTTGTCCACGCCCCCACTAGCAAATAAACCTTCCAATCGTCTCGCAGTCGTGTCCTTCTTCACCGCGATAAGCATGCCGGAAGTGTCTTTATCGAGGCGGTGAACCAGTCTCGGCACAATTCCTTGAGGACGATATATGGCTTTCAACATTCCCAATAAGGAATGCCGCTTGAGAACGTCTTTGCCTTCGTGAACGGCAATGCCCGCTGGTTTGTTGAGGACAATAATTTCGTCGTCCTCAAAGATAATCTCCAAGTTGCCGTGTGGTGCGGCATTTTGGCGTCCCGATGGTGGGCTTTTCTCAAAGGGAATGTAGAGTTGAATGCAATCTCCGGGGGCAATGAGGTCGCCAGGTTTGGATCGTTTGCCATTAAGCCGCACGCCATTTTTGCGGAAGAGCTTTCGTACATAGCCGATCGGAAACCGTTTCTTTAGAAAATTCTCTAGCTTTTTGGAACTTTCTCCAGCGCTGATGGAGATTTGTTGCAGCATGCTCACAAAATAATCAGGAGAACACCCTCGTCGTCAAGAGTGCAATAGGG